>Ga0315293_10000291_pt1 | contig 44952 bp, 42 predicted proteins | sample YL17G13_20_MG_FD_203071 | JGI IMG/M metagenome (GOLD analysis project Ga0315293, IMG submission 203071) | Sediment microbial communities from Yellowstone Lake, YNP, Wyoming, USA - YL17G13_20 | ecosystem: Environmental > Aquatic > Freshwater > Lake > Sediment | place: USA: Wyoming | collected... | reverse complement strand
AATCTACACTAGAAATCACATCAAAAATTATAGCCTTTTAATCAAAGGAAAGGCTATTTTTTTCTCCGCATTATGCTAAACATTAAAAAAGTCTAAACAAGGAGACAATAAAATGAAAATACTTAAACTTGCTATACTCATAAGCTTTTTATTTAATAGCGTTGCTTATCCCTACGAGAATGCCTCAAATACTCTAAGACCACCTATGTTGGGAGATAAAACAAATAAAGAGAGGCTTGAATCTGCAGGAAAACTCGCCTCTGGGCAAATTATAAAAGAGAAATTTAGCTTGCAGGATTATAGGCCTGGATGGACATTTGAAGGATGGGGAACTGCCAAATCTGCGATAAAGGAAAATATTACAACCACTAAAGGCCGGAAAGAAGCTCTAAAGCTTGTCAGAACTCTTGCAAGAAAACTTGCTGAGAACAAAATATACCCTAACCGTACATTGCAATATGCTATCCCTGCAGTAGCTAAAGTAGCAAGGAATGCGGATGAGTTTGAGCTATTTATAAATCTCGGAATAAAACTCGCTGAAAATAAAATAGACCCTGACCAGATATTGCGATATGCTATCCCTGCAGTAGCTAAAGTAGCAAGGAATGCGGATGAGTTTGAGCTATTTATAAATCTCGGAATAAAACTCGCTGAGAACAAAATACACCCTGGCGATACATTAGAAAATGCTATCCCTGCAGTAGTTAAAGTAGCAAAAACCCCGCAAGAACTAAAAGACATGTGTGATTCTTTATTAAATCTAAATATAAAACTCGCCTCTGGGCATAATATAGGCAATAATCCTACCGCTAATCTTTCTGTTCTTGAACTAACTCCAACCCTATTTTTAGACACAGAAGTAGCTGCTAACCCTGACGCATTCAAACAAGGTTTAGCACAGTTAAAATCTAATGAAGGTAATATCCCAGTAGTATTATTAACAGAAGAAACAAAAGAATCCATCGTGGCTAAACTGAGCGGCATTGATTTAACAGGCGTGCAGTTTAGGACCAAGGCAGAGCTTGGGTTGCAAGATTTAGAATGGGGTAAAGATGAAAGAGTAAGCCTTATAGATGGCATAGATAATCTAAAATGTATTCCTCTTACAAAAGCTCTTTGTGAAACATATAAAGATTTACAGAAGGTAAGAGACCAGGTATAAACTTTTAATCTTAATCCAGTTAGATTTAACATGAAAGGGAAGATATAATTTATCTTCCCTTTTTCTTTAAAAGGCGCGGAATAAAGTTCTTGCAGCACTAAGTCCAAAAATTAATGGCTTATTAATGGCCAAGAAAACACTTGCAATGTTGACAACGTATTATATAATAATAACTTATATAGGAGAGGAAATTAATTCTTCTCCTCGGCACCATAAACCACTCGCTAAACGACTCTTATCAAAAGATAAGTGCCGCTCGGGTTTATGGCAAGCCATTTAATATTTTTAGGGAGTGGTTTATGCCCTGCGCCGGACTGATACAGGGCAAAAAAAGGAGGCAGTAAATGAGGAAATTCCGCATAGCTTTATTTTTTATAATCGGGATCTTATGTTTAACTGCTATTACATACGCCGCTATTCCACGCGTTATAAACTACCAGGGAAGACTTACAGATAAAGACGATAACCCCTTAACCGGAAATTTTTTAGTCACGTTCAGATTTTATGATGCAGAGACACTTGGCCAGCCTATCTGGGAAGAGGGACACATACTTACTGTAAAAAATGGCTTGTTTAGCGTGCTCATGGGTTCAGTGAAACCTCTCGAAATAGATTTTAATAAAAACCTGTGGCTTGGCATGGAGGTTGCGAGCGACGGAGAAATGACGCCCCGCATAAAACTTGCGAGTTCTGTTTACGCGCTGAACGCCAAATCCATTGACATGATAAGCTCAAGCCAATTGCTGAGAAATGATATTGATTCAATTATGTCAGGCTCTCTTACCCTTAAGAAAGACCTTATATTGAAAGGCGACACGACCGGGCCGAGTAAGGTAGCGCTATCCGATATCCAGGGCAGGGAATATTATATATGGATGGATACGCTGGGTAATCTCAGATTAAAACAGGGCATGCCTGTTTCTGACACAGACGGTGCCGTGATAACAAAAGAGAAATCAGGCAGGTTATCAACTCATTTTATACAAAGCATTACTCTGCTGCTTCTTTTAGTCGCTATTTTCATACTAGTGCTAATCTTGTACTCTTCCAAGAAGAAATAGGCCTAAACCACAAGTCTGTGTTTTTTATTGACGCATATAATCTATATATGGTATATTATATCCCTTATGATACCAAGATATTCCCTTCCCAGGATGTCAGCCGTATGGTCTGACGAGAATAAATTCCAGAAGATGCTGGATGTAGAAATCCTAGCCTGCGAAGCCCTAGCCAATTTAGGCAAAATTCCTCAAAAAGAGCTGAAAAAGATAAAATCCAAAGCAAAATTTGACGTAAAGCGAATTGAAAGAATAGAAAAAACTACCCGCCACGACGTAATAGCGTTTCTCCACAATATAGCGGAATATATAGGCGATTCTTCAAGGTTTGTGCACCAGGGCCTTACTTCAAGCGATGTCCTGGATACAGGCCTATCAGTCATGATGAAGGAATCAGCCGACATTATTCTGGAAGACCTTAAGGCGCTAAAAGGAGAATTAAGAAAAAAAGCCAATAAATACAAATACACTATTATGGCCGGGAGAAGCCATGGAGTGCACGCTGAACCTACGACATTTGGTTTAAAATTGGCGTTATTTTTTGATGAGATAAATAGAAGCATTGAAAGAATCAACAGGGCAAAGGAAATTATATCCGTAGGCAAAATTTCAGGGCCTGTAGGCACGTATTCAAATGTTGAGCCTTATGTTGAAAGTTATGTTTGTAAAAAATTAGGGCTTAGGCCGGCTAACGTATCCACTCAGATTCTGCAGAGAGACAGACATGCCGAATATTTGTCAGAAATAGCTATCGTGGGCGCTACTCTTGAGAAGATAGCGACAGAATTCAGAAATCTGCAGAGGACAGAGGTTAGGGAGGTTGAGGAGCCTTTTGGAAAAGGCCAGAAAGGTTCCAGCGCAATGCCGCACAAGAGAAATCCTGTCATGTGCGAAAGGATCGCGGGCCTGGCGAGAGTTCTGCGCGCGAATGCAATGGTATCCATGGAAAACGTGGCGTTATGGCACGAGAGAGATATAAGCCATTCTTCGGCAGAGCGTATAATCATACCTGACAGCGCCATATTGCTGGATTACATGCTGAATCAGATGACAGAGATCGTAAAAGGGCTTTTGGTGTACCCGGAAAATATGACGGCTAATCTTGCAAAGACAAAAGGCCTGGTATTTTCCGCGAGAATACTGGTGGAGCTTGAGAAAAGAGGGGTTGAGCGCAGAAGGGCGTATGATATTATCCAGAGATGCGCCATGAAAGTCTGGGAAAAGGGCGTTGATTTTAAAGACGCATTAAAAGGCGACAGCGATTTCATAAAGCTGGTGAAATCCAAAGAAATGGATGATTTTTTTAACGCCGCGTATTATACAAAACACGTAAATACTATTTTCAAAAAAGCCGGCATCTAAATAAGTTGACACTCTGACATTGTTACAGTGTCAACTTATATTTAGAGAGGGAAGGAAGGTTATGGAGAAGGGTAAGAAGATATACGAGGGAAAAGCAAAGATTTTATACGAGACAGATAATCCTGATTTAGTGATACAGGAGTTCAAGGATGACGCGACTGCGTTTGACGCTACGAAAAAGGGCACCATAAAGGGCAAGGGAGTTATAAATAACGAAATCTCCTGCGCCATTTTCCAGCTTCTGGAATCAAAGGGCATCCCTACGCATTTTGTGAAAAAATTAAGCGACAGGGATATGCTTGTTAAAAGATTGAAGATAGTCATGGTCGAGGTGACCATAAGAAATATATCCGCAGGCGGGCTTTCGAAAATGCTCGGGATAGAAGAAGGCATTGTCCTGAAAACGCCTGTCCTGGAATATCATTATAAAAACGACAGTCTGCACGACCCGCTGATAAACGATTATCACATAGAAATTCTTAAACTTGCCACTCCCCAGGAAATGAAAAGGATAAAAGATTATTCGTTCAGCGTGAACCAGATCATGAAGGATTTCTTTAACAAGGTAAATCTGAAATTGGTTGATTTTAAGCTGGAATTCGGAAGGCATAAAGGAAGGATACTGCTGGGAGACGAGGTTTCTCCTGATACATGCAGGTTGTGGGATAAGATTACCAATGAGAAACTGGACAAGGACCGTTTCAGACGGGATTTAGGAAGGATTGAGGAAGCCTACCAGGAAGTCCTCAAAAGAATAAAGACGTAGTTTTCCGGTACCATCATATCAGGGAATATAACGTGGAATGGAAGATAGAGATAAGAAATAGAAAAGGTGTTTTTGATCCTTTAGGAAACGGGATCAAAAAAGATATCCAGGATCTGGGCATAAAGGGCGTTAAGAAAGTCAACGTTGCTCAGGTCTTTATCATTTCCGGGGATATCGCTGAACCTGACATAGAGAGGATAGCGAAGGAATTGCTCGCGGACCCTATTACTGAAGAGTACTTATTAAAGGCAAAGGGCGCCTCGTATCGCAAGGGTACGGGGCAGGTAGGGCATAGAGCAAAGGGAAGGGTTGTAGAGATTGCGTATAATCCCGGCGTCATGGATCCCGTGGAAGAAAGCACGAGAAAAGCAATAAGAGACATGGGGATCTATGGAGTAAAATCTCTCAGGACAGAAAGAAAATATTTTATAGAAGGGAAAATAACCGAAGGGGATTTTAAGAATATATGCGAAAAGCTGCTTTATAATAAAGTGATACAGCATGTAGTAAAAGAGCGGGGCGTAAAGAGCAAAAAGCATAGTAATAGCTATAAATTTAAGTTGATAACGATAGACATGCTAGGCGCGGATGATAAGAGGCTGATGAAGATAAGTAAAGATGGCCAGCTATTTCTGAATCTAAAGGAAATGCAGGAGATAAAAAAATATTTTAAAAAATTAGGCAGAAATCCCACTGATTGCGAGCTTGAGACAATTGCTCAGACGTGGTCAGAGCATTGCGGCCACAAGACATTCCGCGGAATTATAGAATATAAAGAAGAAGGAAAAACAAAGATAATAGATAACCTCCTTAAAAATACGATAATGAAGGTTACGAATGAATTAAAAAAACCGTGGTGCGTATCGGTTTTCAAGGATAACGCCGGGGTTATTAGGTTTGACGAAGACGACAATGTCTGTTTTAAGGTGGAGACGCATAATCATCCTTCCGCGCTTGAGCCTTACGGAGGCTCAGGCACGGGCATAGGAGGAGTCATAAGGGATATACTTGGAGTCGGGCTGGCCGCGAAGCCTATCATGAATACGGATATATTTTGTTTTGGCCTGCCTGACGCAGCCCATAAAAAAGTCCCCAAAGGCATGATGCATCCAAAACGCATAATGAAAGGCGTTGTGAGAGGGGTCAGAGATTACGGCAATCGCATGGGTATACCTACCGCGAACGGGGCAGTGCTATTTGACGAGCTTTATATAGGGAATCCTCTGGTGTATTGCGGCACAGTCGGCATAATGCCTAAAGATAAATCATTCAAGGCCAGCCGATGCGGGGATTTAATTGTTGCAGCAGGCGGCAGGACAGGGAGAGACGGAATCCACGGCGCCACGTTTTCTTCAGGAGAGCTCACCCACGAATCCGAGACTGTGTCAAGCGGAGCGGTCCAGATAGGAAATCCGATTACAGAAAAAAAACTTACAGATACTCTTTTGAAGGCGCGCGATAAAAACCTATATACGGCTATAACTGACTGCGGCGCAGGAGGTTTTTCAAGCGCTGTAGGGGAAATGGGGCAGTATCTTGGCGCGGAGGTTGATCTGGAAAAAGCCCCTCTTAAATACCGGGGGCTGAGTTATACCGAGATCTGGATATCAGAGGCTCAGGAAAGGATGGTTCTTTCGGTCCCAAGAGAAAATCTGAAAGAATTAATGAGCATTTTTAAAAAAGAGGATGTTGAAGCTGTTGTAATAGGATGCTTTACTTCGAATAACAGGCTCAAATTAAGATATAACGGAAACGTGGTGTGCGATCTGGACATGGGGTTTTTGCATGACGGGATTCCAAGGTTTGAGAGAAAGGCGGTATGGTCCAGGCCTGTGCACAAAGAAAGCGAAAATAAAGGCAAGGAAAATTTTACCCGGGATTTATTGAAGATTCTTTCAAGCTGGAACGTCTGCAGCAAAGAATGGATTATAAGGCAGTATGACCATGAGGTCCAGGGTCAAAGCGTTTTGAAGCCTCTGGTGGGCATACAAAACGACGGGCCCGGAGATGCGAGCATAATAAGGCCGAAGTTTGATTCCAAAAAAGGCATTATAATTTCAAACGGCATAAATCCGAGGTTTGGTTTTATAGACCCATACCGGATGGCAGGTTCCTGCATAGATGAAGCGCTGCGCCAGGTAATAGCAGTGGGCGGGTCTTTGAAGAAAACCGCGCTTCTGGATAATTTTTGCTGGGGTAATACCGACAAGCCTGACAGGCTGGGCTCTTTAGTAAGGGCGAGTTTTGGCTGTTATGATATTGCAAAAGCGTACGGAGTTCCGTTTATTTCCGGCAAAGACAGCCTAAATAACGAGTATTCGGTGCACGGAGAATCCATAGCGATACCCGGCACGCTTTTAATTTCCGCGATATCAGTGATGGATGATGTGACAAAGGCAGTCACCATGGACTTGAAAGAAAAAGGGAATCTTATATACATTATAGGCGAAACAAAAAATGAAATGGGAGGCTCGCATTATAATCTTATAAATAATTGTGTGGGAAATAACGCACCAGCCGTGGATGCTAAAAAAGGCCTGAAAATTTTCAACAGGCTGAGCGAGGCGTCTAAACTTAGTCTGTTAAGGGCTTGCCATGACTTATCAGAGGGCGGCATGGCTGCGGCATTGGCTGAGATGGCGTTTAGCGGAGGGTTTGGAGTGGATGCGGAACTCAGAAATGCGCCTTGCGAAATTAAAAAAGACAAGGTCGTTTTATTTTCAGAGTCCAATACGAGGTTTATAGCTGAAATTAGAAAAACAGATAAGAAAGTTTTCGAAGATTTAATGAAAGGCATATCGATCGGATTGATAGGAGAGGTCTCAGGCAAAAAAGCCCTCAGGGTGTATGGAGTCGGCGGGAAGAAAATAATTGACGTTGGAATAGATAAGTTAAAAGAGGCGTGGCAGAAGCCGCTCCGTTGGTAATATATGAAAAAACCAAGGGTTATAATTTTAAGGACCGCAGGGACAAATTGCGATAAAGAAACCGCGTCTGCGTTTAAGATGGCAGGCGGAGAACCCGAGCTTGTGCATATAAATGAGCTGGCTAGGAACGAGAAATTTTTAAAAGATTACCAGATACTCGCCATACCTGGAGGATTTACGTACGGAGACGATATTGCGTCAGGTAAGATTTTGGCAAATGAAATTAAATATAAACTTAACGAAGATATCAAGGGTTTCATAAACAGCGGAAAGCTTGTCATAGGGATATGTAATGGTTTTCAGGTGCTTGTGAAAGCCGGGATTCTGCCTGGCTTGAATACCGGCGCTGTGGAAGCCACTCTTAGTTTTAACGATTCGGGAAGCTTTATTGATAAATGGGTGTATCTTGAAAGCACCCCATACCACAAGGGTACGGGGCAGGTAGAGCAGAGAGCAGAGACTAGATGCGTGTGGACGGAAGGATTAAAAGAAACAATATATCTTCCGATCGCGCATGGAGAAGGAAAATTTATACCAAGAGATAATAGTATTTTAAATCAGTTAAGAAAAACCGGGCAGATTGTATTTAAATATGTTGATAACCCGAATGGTTCTATAGATGATATTGCTGGCATATGCGATACTACAGGGAGAGTCCTGGGCATGATGCCCCACCCTGAAAGACATACCCTCGGGACGCAGCATCCCAGATGGACACGTGAAGGCTTAAAAGAATTCGGAGACGGGTTAGCGATTTTTAAAAATGGCGTGGATTATGTAAAGGAGAAATTATGATTGATTATAAAAAATCAGGAGTCAATATAGACAAGACGAATGATTTTGTAAAAGACATCGGACGCATGGCAAGCTCTACGAGGCGCGAGGAAGTGATCTGCGATATAGGCGGTTTCAGCGCTCTTACGAGCATCCCGAAAAAATACAAAGAACCTATACTCGTATCCTCCACTGATGGAGTGGGCACGAAATTAAAAGTAGCCGATGCCATGAATAAGCACGATACAATAGGCATAGACCTTGTGGCAATGTCTGTAAATGACGTGGTTGTTACAGGCGCAGAGCCGCTTCTGTTCCTGGATTATTTTGCGACAGGCAGGCTGAATAACAGAAAAGCGGTTGATATAATTAAAGGCATTGTAACAGGCTGCAAGCAGGCAGGGTGTGCTCTTGTCGGAGGAGAGACCGCAGAGATGCCGAGCATGTATAAGGGCGAGGAATATGATCTGGCAGGATTTTGCGTCGGCATAGTTGAAAAGGACAGGATAATAGATGGAAAATCCGTAAATGCCGGCGACGCGGTAATAGGAATAGGTTCGAGCGGGCCTCATTCGAACGGTTTCAGTCTGATAAGGCAGCTATTTACCAAGAGCGAATTAAAAGGCAAATTCGGAAAAATCCTTTTGACCCCCACAATCATTTACGTGAAGATGATCTTAAAATTAATGGAGAAGGTAAAGGTGAAATCCGTAGCGCATATCACAGGCGGAGGTTTTTACGATAATATCCCGAGAGTCGTGCCTTGCGATAAGTCTATTTTAATATACAAAGAGCTCTGGGCAGTCCCTGAGATATTCAAGGTCATCCAGAAAAGGGCAAAGATAAGCGACAGGGAGATGTATCGGACGTTTAACATGGGGATAGGCATGGTGATAGTGGTTTCTAAAAACGACGTTAAAAAAGCGCACGAAGAAATAAAGAAATTTAGATTAAAGGCCTGGACCATAGGCGAGATTATAAAGGGCAATGGAGAAGTCATAATATGACCATTTCCGATCGCCGATCGGCAGTACTGCCGATCGGCGATCGGAACAAAGGTTAAATATAATATGAAAATATTAGTGATAGGCTCCGGAGGAAGGGAGCACGCTATAATATGGAAATTAGCCCAGAGTAAAAAAGCGGAGAAGATTTTCTGCGCTCCGGGGAACGGCGGCATAAAAGAGATCGCGGAATTGGTTGATATAAAAGCGGATGATATCCCTAAACTTTTAGATTTCGCGAAAGATAATAAAATAGATTTAACTGTAGTCGGGCCGGAAGGGCCTTTAGTAAAAGGCATCGCGGATATTTTCAATCAAAACGGCTTGAAGGCGTTTGGCCCTTCTAAAGACGGCGCGATGCTGGAAGGAAGCAAAGTTTTTTCTAAAAACGTAATGAAAAAATTCAAACTCGCCACAGCGGGATTTAAGGTTTTTGATAACCCGGACGATGCAAAAAAATATTTAAATGAAAAAGGCATACCTATCGTGATAAAAGCGGACGGCCTTGCGGCAGGCAAGGGCGTGATAATACCAAAGACAATTGAAGAAGGGGAGCGGGCAATAGATTCTATCATGGTTGAGAAGGCCTTTGGCAAGAGCGGAGATACGATTATTCTGGAAGACTGCCTGGAAGGCGAAGAGGTGTCCGTGCTCGTTTTTACGGACGGGAAAACAATAGTGCCTATGGAATCCGCCCAGGATCATAAAAGGATTTTTGACAATGATATTGGCCCGAATACAGGCGGCATGGGGGCTTATTCTCCCGCGCCGATTGTTTCTAAAAGCGTCATGGATGATGTCATGAAAAATGTTTTCAGGCCTTTAATAGACGGGCTCAGGAAAGAAGGCAGGGTATATAAAGGTGTTTTATACGCAGGTTTGATGATGACTAAAGACAGGCCGATGGTCCTGGAATTCAATGTAAGGTTCGGAGACCCTGAAACCCAGGTGATATTGCCGCGCCTGGATTCGGATTTAGCGGATATAATGTTAGCCTGCATAAAAGGGGGTCTTGATAAAATTGATATTAAATGGAAAAAAGATGCATGTCTTTCTGTAGTCTGCGCTTCAGGAGGATATCCTGGTGAATATGAAAAGAATAAAGAAATCATGGGGCTTAAAGAAGCCGGAGATATAAAAGACGTAATTGTATTTCACGCCGGCACAAAGGATGAGAACGGAAAGATTTTTACGGACGGCGGCAGGGTGCTTGGGGTGACGAGCCTGGGCAAGGATATAAAATCAGCAAAGGTTAATGCGTATAAAGCTGTTGAAAAAATAAAATTCGAAGGCATGCAGTACAGGACAGATATAAGCGATAAAGCAATTAAAATTCAAAGTTGACATCCTGACATTGTCACAATGTCAACTTAGGGAGGGGATATGGCGGTTAATAAAAAAGTTTTAGTCGGGATACTTATGGGAAGCGCTTCCGATGCCGAAACAATGGCTGAGACGGAAAAGATATTGAAAGAAAATAAAATTCCTTATGAGATAAACGTGCTTTCAGCGCACAGGAATCCGGACGAAGTGCGTAAATACGCGAAAGGCGCGGAAAAAAGAGGCGTAAAGATTTTAATATGCGGGGCAGGGATGGCCGCGGCCCTGGCAGGAGTTGTGAGTTCTCACACTGTCCTGCCGGTTATAGGCGTGCCGATAGAAACCAAGTCATTAAAGGGGATGGATTCGCTTTTATCTACAGTCCAGATGCCAGGAGGCGTGCCTGTCGCGTGCATGGCTATAGGCAAGGCAGGCGCTAAAAACGCCGCTATATTTGCGGTACGGCTATTGAAAACATTTAAAAAATAATGAAAACAAAAGTAATAAAGCTAAATCCGGATTTTCCGGAGGGGCCTCTTATAGATGAGGCAGCAGCTGTTTTAAAAAACGGCGGCCTGGTGGCATTTCCTACAGAGACAGTCTACGGCATAGCCGCGAATATTTTAAATAAAGACACCATAGGCAGGCTGTATGAAATAAAAAAGAGGCCTAAAAATAAGCCATTCAGCATCCACATAGCGGATTTTGATTCATTAAAGCAATTAGGCATTGTGCTTTCGAATGACGCGGAAAGGGTTGCTAAAAGATTTTGGCCCGGGCCGCTTACACTGGTGGCATTTAATAATAAAAAAGAGAAAATCGGACTCCGCATGCCTGATAATAATATAGCGTTTTTGTTGATAAAAAAGGCGGGCGTGCCTGTTGTTGCGCCAAGCGCTAACATGTCAGGCAATAAAGCGCCTGTTTCCGTCGAAGAGGTCCTGGCAGAGATGGACGGCCATGTGGATATAATACTGGACGGCGGGAGGACGAAAATAGGCATAGAATCAACTGTCATGGATGTGACAGAGAGGCCTTTCAAGATATTGAGAGAAGGGGCCCTGCCCGCAAAGGATGCTTTGACAGACTATACCTTTCTTTTTGTTTGCACCGGGAATAGCTGCAGGAGCGTGATGGCAAAGGCATTGATGGAAAAATTAATAAAAGAATCCGGCATTTCCGATAAAGTGCGGGTTGATTCCGCTGGGACTTCGACATTTGCGGGCATAGGGGCGGCGCCTAACACCGTTTCCGTATTAAAAGAAGAAGGCATAGACGTCTCAGGCCATAGAGGGAAAAATATCAATAAGGATATTTTAAAAAGATCAGACATTATATTTGTGATGGAAAAATTCCATAAGGATGTTATCATAAACATGATGCCTGAAATTAAAGATAAAGTGAGGTTTCTTAAAGAAGGCGCGGATATACTTGACCCGATAGGAAGATCTGTCGAAGAATACAAGAATGTCCTGGGCATTATAAAAGAAGAGGTTGAAAACATATTTCTGGAGATATTTAAAGAGGAGAAGATCTGATGAGAATAGTGATTGGAGCGGATCACGGCGGATTTAAATTAAAAGAATCGCTTGTAAGATTTCTGAAATCAAAGGGCTACGCGGTGAAAGACATGGGCGCTTTTTCAGAGGAGAGCTGTGATTATCCTATAATAGGTTACGAGGTGGCAAAACTGGTTGCAGTCAAGGTTTATCCAAGAGGGGTGCTTATCTGTAAAACAGGCATAGGCATGTCAATGGTTGCGAATAAAGTCAGGGGCGTAAGGGCCGCGTTATGCGACAGGCCGGATATTGCCCGTTCAAGCAGGGAGCATAATGACAGCAATGTTCTTGTGTTCGCGGCAAATGCAGTTACTCCGAAAAAGGCAAAAAAAATATTAGAGGCGTGGCTTGCCGCAAGGCATCTTGGCTCCAGGCATGCCAGGAGAGTGCGCCAGATCAAAGAAATAGAGGGCTTGGAATATGAACGCGTTAAAAAAAGTTGATCCTGAAATTTACAACATAATACGCAAGGAACTTGAGCGCCAGCAGAATAATATAGAGCTGATCGCCAGCGAGAATTTTACCAGCATTGCTATTCTGGAAGCCGCAGGGTCTGTATTGACGAATAAATACGCGGAAGGATATCCTTCAAAAAGATGGTATGGCGGATGCGAGTGCGTGGATGGCGCTGAGAGCCTCGCGATAGAAAGGGCCAAGAAGATATTCGGCGCTGAGCACGTAAATGTGCAGCCGCATTCCGGAAGCCAGGCGAACATGGCTGTATATTTTGCCTTGCTTCAACCGGGCGATACGGTGCTGGCAATGGACATTGCCTCGGGAGGGCATCTCACTCATGGGCTCAAGCATAATTTTTCAGGAAAACTTTTTAATGTGATTTCATACGGCCTCAATAAAAATACGGAGATGCTGGATTATAATGAGATAGAGGCTCTGTCAAAAAAGCATAAACCGAGAATGATACTCGCCGGCGCGTCTGCTTATTCGCGCGTGATAGATTTCAAAAGATTCAGAAAGATAGCGGATAAAGTCGGGGCGTATCTTTTCGTAGACATGGCCCACATAGCCGGGCTTGTGGCGGCAGGCCTGCACCCTAATCCGGTTGAACACGCTCACGTGGTCAGCACCACTACTCACAAGACATTGAGAGGGCCGCGCGGCGGCATGATACTCTGCAAGCAGGAATTTGCTAAAAAAATAGACATGGAGGTTTTTCCTGGGGAGCAGGGAGGGCCTCTGATGCACATAATAGCCGCTAAAGCAGTAGCGCTTAAAGAGGCAGAGACCGAAGAATTTAAAAAATATCAGAGTCAGATTATAAAAAATGCTAAATCGATGGCGAATGCGTTAGATAAATCAGGCTACAGGATAGTTTCAGGAGGGACAGATACCCATTTATTTCTGGTGGACCTGACTTCAAAAAATATCACGGGGAAGGCCGCGAGCGAGATCCTGGACAAGATTCACATAACGGTTAATAAAAATCTCATACCTTTTGATAAAAATTTTCCGTCCCTGACAAGCGGCATAAGGCTCGGCACGCCCGCTGTTACCACGAGGGGTATGAAAGAAAAGGACATGGAAAAGATAGCGGAGATAATCGATAGCGCGATTAAATACAGGCAGGACGAAGGCAAGTTAGAAAAATGCGCGAAGGACACGGCAAAGTTAATAAAGAAATTTCCTCTTTACCCTGAATTGAATAAAATCTAAAAAGGAGGCATTTATGAAATGCCCATTCTGCGGACACGACGAAGACAAGGTTATTGATTCCAGGGCCAGCGAAGAAGGCCGTTCAATAAGAAGGCGGAGAGAATGCCTTAATTGTCAGCGGCGCTTTACAACGTATGAGAACATAGAAGAAACAACCTTGATGGTTATAAAAAAAGACGGGCGTCGCGAACCGTTTGACAGAAAAAAAATATTAAATGGAGCTACCAAGGCCTGCGAAAAAAGGCCCATAAGCACAGAACAGCTCGAGGCGCTGGCTGATAAGATTGAATATACGCTTCAGAGTAAGTTTGAAAAAGAGGTCCCATCCAAAGAGGTGGGAGAATTATTGATGGAGCTTTTGTATAAGCTTGATGAGGTTGCTTACGTGAGATTTGCCTCAGTATACCGGCAGTTTAAAGACATTAATCAATTCATGAAAGAACTGAAAGACCTGCTGAGCCACGATAAATAATCCGCAGTCGAAGCAGGGGTTATTGTTTTTCAATATAACTGATAAAACCGGCCCTTTTTTGTAAATCCTGAAACCATCTGTTGAACTCCTCTTCTTTTTTACCCGCCAAAATATTTTCTTTGAATTTATCTTTTTCTTCGATGAATTTCACTTCTTCTATGGGTTTAATTTCAAGGGGCACTATTATGACCCAGCCCTGAAGAGCTTTTAAAGGTTTTGATATACCGCCTATCGTTACGGAAAACGCCATATCTACAAATTCCTTGGCAGGCCCTATTTCAGGCACGTAACCATCCCTGCCGATAAATTCAGTTTGTTTTAACTGAAGGCCGTGTTCTTTCATGACGTCTTCAAGTTTTTCATTGGCTTTAATCCTGCTGTTCGTATCTACGTATATTTTTTCTGATTTTTCCCCAGATATTTTAATGGACCCTTCTTTTATAAAAGCCTTTTTAACGTCGTCTTTGACTTTTGCGTAATCGGGGATATAAGGTTCTTTTTTTTCTTTCAATTGTATGATATAGAACCCTTTTTCTGTTTTTACAAGCATGTTATTTATCTGATTTTTTTCCAGTTCAAAGCTCGCTTTTATAAACTCGTAAGACCATCCTATGCCCGGTATTTCTTCGTTAGCCGAGAAAAAACCGGTTTCTTTTATTTCCAGCGAATCAGCCTTTGCGGGTTCTTCCAGATTCTTTTTTAAGTTCGCCTGGTCTAAAACTTTATAAGCAAGCTCTTCCGCGCTTGTGTTGGAAAGCGGGATTTCTATATATTTTATATTTACCTGTTCCCCCTTTTTAAAAGCAGTTTTATTTTTTTCATAAAAATCTAAAAGCGCGGAATCGGTATATTGGACATCTTTTTCAAAGTCGCTGAAAGGGATAAGCGCGTAAGATGATTTTATTTTTTCAAACTTTTTCTTATATTCATTTTTAACATCTTCTTCGCTCACCATAATGCCGGACGTGATTTTGTCTTTTAGTCTTGATATCAAAAGATCATCTCTCAACTTTTCCTCAAATGACCTGGCTGTGTCCTGCAGCATTGATTTGTATAGCTTTTTGTCAAAGGAACCGTTTCTCTGGAATGCAGGGAACGAAGCTATTTTTTCTACGACTTCCCGGTCAATTACGGCCAGTTTTTCTCTCTTCGCCTCTTCGATCAGTATTATGCGGCTCCAGGCCATCTGGTTTATGAATTCTTCAGGGACGTTATTGCCGAAAGATTTTATGGCGTAGTTCCTGGCCACGTTCCGCATTTTGTAATAGTCGTCATAGGAAATCTTTTTACCGAAAAGTTTTCCTGCGTAGTCAGGTTTATTGCCTTTATTTTTGGCAGACGTGCCTGCGCCCCATATGACGAAGGCAGGTATAATGAGTATTGCCAGCGCCCACATAATGCGCTTCATATTTTTGCGTTTGCGTAGGAATTTTAACAGCATAATTTGCTCCTTGTCCACCTGCCAGGTGCGCCAATTCTTGGCTCACCTGGCAGGTGGACAATATTATATACTTCCTAGTAAAAAAAATCTATGTTAAAATAATCACATCATGAAGAATAAGCTTATCGCTGAGATTTTTAGGGACATCGCGGATATCCTGGAGATTAAAGGAGAGAATCGTTTCAGGATCAGGGCGTATGAGAGAGCGAGCCAGAACATAGAGTCGCTTCCGGACGACGTAGAGGTCTTGATAAAGGAAGACAAGCTGAAAGAAGTGGATGGCATAGGAAAGGATCTGGAAGAGAAGATAAGAGAAATTGTTTCTACCGGGAAGCTCAAATACCTGGAGGAGTTAAAAAAAGATATACCTGAAGGATTGATAGAGATGCTGAATGTGCCGGGCATAGGGCCTAAGACAGCTAAATTATTGTATGAAAAACTGGACATACAGGATATAGTCATGCTTGAAAGGATGGCGGCCGCGGGAAAGATAAGGGAGCTCGAAGGCATGGGCGAGAAGACAGAGGAGAATATACTGGCCGGCATAGGGCTTTTTAAAAAAGGCAGGGAAAGGCTTGATTTAAAAATAGCAACGGATGTGGCTGAGGGTTTTATAAACGAACTCAGAAAATTAAAAGAAGCCGTGCGCATAAGCCCGGCAGGAAGCCTGAGAAGGAAGAAGGAGACGATAAGGGATATAGATATCCTGATTTCTTCAGAGAAGCCTCAAAAAATCATGGACGCGTTTACAGCGTTGAGCGATGTAAAAAACATTATTGCAAAAGGCCCCGCTAAATCTTCTATCCTGACGAAAGATAACATTCAGGTGGACGTGAGGGTGGCGGATGAGCCGTCTTACGGAGCTAGTTTGATGTATTTTACGGGCTCCAAAGAACACAATATAAAACTCCGCCAGCTCGCGATAAAAAATGGCCTGAAACTGAATGAGTACGGCATATTCAAGGGAGAAAAAAGAATAGCCGGAAAGACCGAGGAAGACATGTATAAGGCGCTCGGCATTTCATATATAGAGCCTGAATTAAGAGAAGATAGAGGCGAGATCGAGGCCGGCCTTGATGATGCGCTGCCGGATTTGGTAGAAATTAAGGATATAAAAGGCGATCTTCACGCGCATTCAACCTGGTCTGACGGAGGAAGCTCAATAGAGGAAATTGTCGTAAAGGCGATAAGCCTGGGCTATGAATATATAGGCATTACAGACCATTCGCAGGGCCTAAAGATAGCTGGCGGATTAAATACCCATGAATTAGATCTCAAAAGAAAAGAGATGGAGAGATTGAGTAAGAAATATAAAAACATAAAAATTCTTTTCGGTTCAGAGGTTGATATTAATTCAAATGGGAACCTGGATTATCCGGACGACGTGCTCCGGGAAATGGATATTGTGATAGCTGCTATACACGCGGGTTTTAAACAGTCCAGAGAAAATATTACAGAACGCATTATAAAGGCGTGCCGGAATAAATACGTGAGCGTGATAGCCCATCCTACAGGCAGATTGTGGGGGTCAAGGGATGCGTATGATATTGATTTTGGAGAGGTTTTTAAAGCGGCAAAGGATACCAATACAGCGCTTGAGATAAATAGTTTTCCTCAGAGGCTGGATCTGAATGATGTAAATTCCAGGATGGCAAAGGAAGCTGAAGTAAAGATTGTCATAAATACGGATTCTCACATTGCGGAACATTTGAGCATGATGAAATTCGGGGTGGCAGTGGCAAGGCGCGGGTGGCTTGAGAAAAAAGACGTGTTAAATACCGCTCCTCTGAACAAGCTGAAACTTAAAACTTACCCTTGACATTTTGCGCGGGAGTTAATTCGCACATTGACTTACGTTCACTCGCTGCACTCGTTCCATAAGTCAAGCGCTCATTAAAAACTTGGGATTGACTGCGCAAGGCAAGTTTGCTATAATACGTATTGGAAAAGAGGTAATTAATTATGAGAAAAGTCTGGATTTTATCGCTACTCACAGCGATTATTGTGTCTCTGAGCGTGTTTGCGTTTAATACATTCGGCAAAGAGGATAGCCAGGATTCAAAGAATGAAGTAAAGCAGCTCTCAGAGAAGATAGACACGGTTTTAAAGAACCAAGCAGATATAATCGCGCAGCTCGCTGACATAAAGCAGGAGCTGGACGTTATAAGAGTAAGGGCTTCGGCCAGGTAACCTGACGGAGGACATATGGTTTCTGGAAGCGAAGTCTCTATTCTTGTAGCTTTTTCTGCAGGCGTCCTCTCATTCCTTTCTCCCTGTATATTGCCCCTTTTCCCGTCTTATATTACTTACATTACAGGCAGGTCTTTTGAGGATATAAAATTATCCGGAAAATCCTCTGACATAACAAAGCTTACTGTAATAAATTCTTTGTTTTTTATTTTAGGATTTTCTATTGTATTTGTTCTTTTGGGCATAACGTTATCGTATATAGGAAGTTTTTTCGGAATAAAAAAAATATGGCTTGAAAGGGCAGGCGGCATATTAATAGTTTTATTCGGCCTCAACATAATGGGGGTTTTAAAAATAAGGTTTTTAAACAAGGGTACAGGAGTTTCCTTAAAAAGAAAAAGATTCGGTTATCTGGGGTCTTTGTTGGTCGGCATGGCATTCGCGTTTGGCTGGACGCCCTGCGTGGGGCCCATACTCTCAAGCATTCTTATCTATGCATCTGCGCTTAAGAGCCTGCCGGCCGCGGCAATGCTTTTATTATTCTATTCCATAGGGTTTGGCGTGCCGTTTTTGATATCAGGGCTCGCTATAAACCAGTTTTTATTCCTTTTTGCGAAATTAAGGAATTTCATGCGTTTTGTTCCTATGGTTTCAGGGGTATTTTTGATATTGATGGGAGCGGCATTATTTTTGGGACAGTTTTCAAGAATCGCGGGTTTATTGGCAAGATAAGGGAAAGATGAGAAAAGCAATATTTATTATTTCAGGATGCCTGATTTTAATTATCGCCGCATTTACTTTGACTAAACAGCCGGCCGCATCCAGGAAGTTTGGTTCTGAAAAAAAAGCGCCTGAATTTTCGCTTAAAGATATTAACGGCCTGGAAAGAAAACTCTCTGATTTTAAAGGCAGGGTTGTGATTATTGATTTTTGGGCTACCTGGTGCCCGCCGTGCAGGCAGGAGATACCGCATTTTATCGGCCTTTACGATCAGTATAAGTCCCGGGGGCTGGAGATAATAGGTATTGCCCTGGACAGGAACGAGGAAAGGATAGTGTCGGCGTTTGCCGCGAAAAATAAAATAAATTACATCGTGCTATTGGGCAATGAAGAAGTGAGCGATCTATACGGCGGTATAGCGGCTATTCCCACCACGTTCATTGTGGATAAAGACGGCAATATCAGGAAAAAATACATAGGGTATAATGAAAAAGAGGTGTTTGAAAAAGACATAAAGGAGCTTTTGTAAAATGATAGTCACAAAAAAGAAACCCATAGAGGAGATATTGAAATTTCTCGGTTCTTCTTCCAGGATTTTTATAATAGGATGCGGGGATTGCGCATCTACATGCAAGACAGGGGGAGAAAAAGAAGTCATGGAGATGAAGGCCGAGCTTGAGGCAAACGGGAAAAGCGTAACAGGATGGGCAATTCCGGATTCTCCCTGTATAGCGAGCCAGATAAAGCTTCAATTCGCGAAAAATAAAAAAGCAGCGGATAGCGCGGAAGTTTTTCTAGTCCTTTCGTGCGGTTTAGGCGGCCAATCAGTGTTTGAAAACGACAGAAACAAAAGGCCTGTCTATATAGGCTGTGATACCATGTTCGGGTCTATACTGGACGCGACAGGCCATGGATTTTTTGAAAGATGCGCCATGTGCGGAGAATGCATGCTGAATATCACAGGAGGCATATGCCCTGTGACAAGATGCGCGAAAGGCCTTTTGAACGGGCCGTGCGGGGGCTCTAATAAAGGCAAGTGCGAGGTCGATAAGGATAAGGATTGCGGCTGGATATTGATTTACAATAGGCTGAAGGATTTGAATAAGCTGGACGATTTTAAAAAAATGAAACCGGCGAAAGACTATTCTAAATTAACGAGGCCTAGAGAAGTTATTTTAGAATAAATAGGTAGTACAAAGGAGCGGTTATGGAAAGCTTTCACACACAATACAGCGAAAAGGTAATGGAGCATTTCAAAAACCCTAGGAATGTGGGTGAGATTCCTGATGCAAATGGTATTGGCAACGTCGGGAATCCGATATGCGGGGATATAATGAGGCTTTATATCAAAGTCGAGGATGATATAATTAAAGATGCAAAGTTTAAGACGTTTGGATGTTTACCGCCGCAAGAAGATGTAGTACTAAACTATACTGGATGGGAAAAGGTTAACAGGATACAGAAAGGCGTCAAGGTATTGAACAGTAATGGAGAATCAACGCATGTTTTGGAGACATATGTGAGGAAATACAATGGCAGGATTTTGAATATAGTACCATTTGTATCCCCTTTTAATTCTTTTTCAGTTACAACTGAACATCCAGTATTGTGTGTCAAAAGACAGTGGATTAAGGGGAATCGGATTTCTAGTTCAAAATGTAATTGGCTGCATGTGGATAGAAGAGCCCTTTTATCAACAAGGCCTGATTATGTTAAAGCGATAAATTTAGAGATAGGAGATTATCTTATTTTTGTAGTCAATAAGACCATCAAAGATGATAAGTTTTTTACAAACCAGTTAATGAGGCTTTTAGGCTATTATCTATCAGAAGGGTATATAGCAGCAAATAAGAGCGTAGTTGCCTTTGCATTTAATAAAAATGAAAAAGAAGCTATTTCTGAAGTTGGTGCATTGATTTATAAATTAATAGGTAAACAGGCAAAAGAAAGGATAAGAGGTAATGTATCAGAAGTATATGTTTGCTCTCGGAAATTGGCTAAGCTTCTGTCTGAACTATGCGGCTGCGGGGCTAGAAACAAAACAATATCAGAAAAGATATTGTTATTACCTTTTGATAAACAATGGGAAATGATAGAGACTTATCACATAGGCGACGGCGATAAATACGGGAGGCGGCCAAAAGATACAGAAACCTATAGGATAATAACTACTTCGAGAAATCTCGCTATACAGGTGCAAGAGATACTTGCCAGAGGAGGTATTTTTGCTTCTATACGGAAAATATTTAAAACAAATTGTAAAATTGATGGAAGAATTCTCAAAGATTCAAAGCAATATTTAATATCGTATAAACTGGAAAAATACCATAACTTTGTTAAAAATGGCAAGGGGTATTTTCTAGTCCCCATTAAAAGTATAAGAAATAAAAAATATATAGGAAAGGTATATAATTTTCAGGTTGCTTTTGAGCCCAATTCTTATCTTATAAAAGGATTTGCAGTTCACAATTGTGGTGCCGCTATAGCCACCAGCAGCATGATCACGGAGCTTGTCAAGGGCAAGACCATAGAAGAGGCATTGAAGGTTTCCAACAGCGCGGTCGCGGAAGCGCTTGACGGGCTTCCAAAGATAAAGATGCATTGTTCAGTGCTTGCGGAAGAAGCCCTTAAGTCGGCAATAGACGATTATTTAAAAAAGAAAAAGAAATAGAGTTACCGGCTATGGAAACAAAAGAAGTCTTAAGAAAAAAAATGAAAATGAAAATAAGAAGTCAAAAAGGATCGGAAAGGAGACAAAGGAGCGGAGTTATACACAAAAAATTATTTATTCATGAAGATTTTTTAAAGTCTAAATGCGTGATGCTTTACGTTTCTAAAGGGACCGGCGAAGTGGAAACCGGACCCATAATAAAAAAAGCCCTGGTAATGGGCAAGAAAGTAGTTTTACCGGTTACATTGGTGAGGGATAAAAATATAAAACCTGTATATCTCGAGGATATCAGGAAACTGGAAAAAGGGCCTCGCGGTATTTATGAACCGGCAAGGCCCTTGAATAAAAAACCTGCGGCGTTGAAAGATATAGACCTTGTAGTGGTGCCCGGAGTCGCTTTTGATAAAAGCAACAATCGTATCGGGCGCGGAAAGGGCTATTACGATAATTTCCTGAGGCGTTTTCCTAAAGGCAGGTCAAAGATAGGCCTTGGCTTCAGATTTCAACTGCTGGATAAGGTGCCGGCCACAAAAAGAGATATCCCTCTCACCAGTGTCATAACCGACTAAAAGCTGCTTTTACATAAAATAGCGGGGAGGTGCTGGACATGGCAACAAACGTTAAAATAATAATCTATGCGATAGAAGTTCTGGTTTTTATCCTGATATTTTTCGCAGGATATTTCATACGGAAGTTTTTCGGGGAAAGACATCTTAAAGAAATGGAGGACAGGACAAAGAAAAACCTCGAGAATTCCAAAAAGGAATTTGAGAACAAGAAAAAAGAGATAGAGCTGGAAGTAAAAGACCTGAAATTCAAAATACAGTCGGATTTTGAACAGACTACGAAAGACAGGCGCCAGGAGCTATCAAATCTTGAAAAGAGACTGGTGCAGAAAGAAGAAAATATAGACAGGAAAGTAGATATCCTTGACAGAAAAGAAAAGGATATAGGCAGAAGAGAAGGGCTTCTGGTGGACAAGGAAAGGTCCCTTGAATCAAGGCATAACGAGCTTTCGAGGCTTATTGAAGAAGAAAAAGTAAAGCTGCAAAGGATATCCGGCTTGAGCGTTGAAGAGGCAAAGAAGCTGTTTTTACAGAGGGTGGAAGCAGATGCGCAGAGAGAAGCGCAATTGCTTTTTAAGGATATAGAGGATAAGGCCAGGGAGTCTGCGGATAAAAAGGCCAAAGAAATTCTTTCGCTCAGTATGCAGAAGTGCGCCGCGGAGCACGTTATTAATACGACTGTATCTGTTGTGAACCTGCCGAACGACGAGATGAAAGGAAGGATCATAGGCAGGGAAGGCCGCAACATCCGCGCGCTTGAGATAGCTACGGGAGTGGATGTGATCATAGATGATACCCCTGAAGCTGTTATACTGTCCGGTTTCGATATCGTGAAGCGCGAGATAGCAAGGATAAGTTTAGAAAGGCTTCTGCAGGACGGGCGCATTCACCCCGGCCGCATTGAAGAAGTTGTTAATAAAGTAAAGCAAGAAATGGAAACTACTATCAAGGAAGAAGGAGAACGCACGATTTTTGAATTAGGGCTTCAGAAGGTTCATCCTGAAATAGTCAGGCTGATAGGCAGGCTGAAATACAGGACCAGCTATGGACAGAACGCCCTTCAGCACATGAAAGAGGTAAGCATTATTATGGGCGTCATGGCAGGAGAGCTTAACCTGGATGTAACTCTTGCGAAAAGAATAGGGCTTCTGCATGACATAGGAAAGGCTGTTACTCATGAAGTGGAAGGCCCTCACGCAAAGATAGGCGCGGACCTGGCCAAAAAATACGGCGAGCCGCCAGATATTATAAATGCAATAGCGTCTCATCACGAGGAAGAAGCGCCGGGCTCTATTTATGCAGTTCTTCTGCAGGCTGCTGATGCTGTCAGCGCCACAAGGCCCGGGGCGAGGCGCGAGTCCCTGGAGAATTATATAAAGCGGCTTGAAAAATTGGAAGCTATCGCTGATTCATTCAAGGGTGTTGAAAAGGCGTTCGCGATACAGGCCGGAAGAGAGATACGGGTAGTTGTTCAGCCTGAAAAGATAAGCGATCTTCAGGCAATGGGTTTAGCCAGGGAGATAACAAAGAAAATAGAAGAAGGCCTTGAATATCCCGGGCAGATAAGAGTGACGGTGATACGCGAAACAAGAGCAGTGGAGTATGCGAAATGAGAATACTATTAATCGGAGATATAGTCGGCAGTCCTGGCAGAGAAGCTATAAAAAAGATAGCTCCGAAATTGCGCAGGGACAGGTCTATTGATTTTGTAATCGCGAATGCGGAGAATGTCGCGGGAGGCTCAGGGCTTACCCCTGAAACCGTGGACGAATTATTACAGAACAAGGTAGACGTTATAACTTCAGGAGACCATGTCTGGAAGAAAAAAGAGCTGTACGAAAGGCTCTCAAAAGACAAGCGCGTTTTAAGGCCGGCGAATTATCCCGAGACTTCTCCGGGCTCAGGCATGACAGTTATTTCTCTGGAGAATGGGGTAAAGATAGCTGTCATAAACCTTCTGGGCAGGGTTTTCATGAATCCGGTTGACTGCCCTTTCACGGTGGCTGAAAGAGAGATTGGGAAAATTAATAGAGAGACAAAGATAATTCTAGTGGATATGCATGCGGAGGCTACGAGCGAAAAGATAGCCATGGGCAGGTTTTTGGACGGCAGGGTAAGCGTTGTGTTCGGCACGCACACGCATGTTCAGACAGCGGATGAAAAAATATTTCCGCATGGCACAGGATATATTACCGATTTAGGGATGACAGGGCCTCAGGATTCAGTCATTGGCAGGCGCCACGACGCAGTCGTAGAGCATTTTTTAACGTGCATGCCGAAAAAATTTGAAGTAGCGGATAAAGACGTGGAATTGCAGGGGGCCATAGTAAATATAGATGACGAAAGCGGCAAGACACTTTCGATAGAAAGAGTGAAAGAAAAAATAGAAAATTATCGTTAATATGGAAGATAAGGGAAGATATATTTATACGGTAAGCCAGCTGACCTCGAGCATTAAAATCGTGCTCGAGGACTCGTTCCGGAACATATGGATTGAAGGAGAGATATCGAATTTTAAGGCAGTTGCGGGCCATTTTTATTTTACGTTAAAAGACGATAAGAGTGAATTGAAATGCGTCTTTTTTAAAAGCAGCAACGAAAAGATAAAGTTTGAAATAAAAGACGGCATGCAGGTTTTATGCTGTGGGAAAATAAGTATATATGAACAAAGAGGCGTTTATCAGCTTTATGTTGCAAGGATGGAGCCGAAGGGCGTAGGAGAACTGCAACTCGCGTTCGAACAACTTAAAGAAAAACTTTTCAAGGAAGGGCTTTTTGACGAAGCTCACAAAAAGCCGATACCATTTCTTCCGGAAAGGATAGGGATAGTCACGTCAATCACTGGCGCCGCCATAATGGATATCCTGCATGTTTTAAATAAAAGATTTTCTAACGTGGAGGTAATTATAAATCCGGTAAAGGTTCAGGGAGACGGGGCCAAAGAAGAGATAGCGTCGGCGATAGAAGAATTCAATAGGCTCGGTAACGTGGATGTGATGATAGTTGCGAGGGGAGGCGGAAGCCTGGAAGACCTGTGGGCTTTTAACGAAGAGATAGTTGCAAGGGCCATATATAATTCAAAGATACCTGTTATAAGCGCTGTGGGACATGAGATAGACTGGACAATAAGCGATTTCGCAGCGGACATGAGGGCGCCCACGCCTTCTGTGGCAGCGGAAATTGTGATAGCGAAAAAGAGCGAACTGGCTGACAGGCTGGATGAGATAGAAAAAAAGATAATGGGTTTTCCGATTGACATAGTGAAGGAATATGAGCAGAGGCTGGATGAAATTGAAGTTGGCGTGGTCTTGAGGTTCAGGCATTATATTGAATTAAAGGAAGAAAATTTTAAACTGCTTTCTGAAAAATTGGGCATACTTAGTCCCATTGGAATTTTAGATAGAGGCTATAGTATCAGTTTTAAACTTCCCGATAGAAAGATAATAAAAAATAGCAAGGATATTAAAAAAGGGGATTTGATAGAAACAAGGGTTTCAAAAGGCAGTTTTATAAGCAAAGTCGATCATCAAAGTTGACACTGTGACAATGTCAGAGTGTCAACTTTGAGTATAGAAGGGGGATTGCATGGCAAAAGAATTGAAATTTGAAGAGATGATGAAGAAACTGGAGCAGATTGTAGACGAACTTGAGAGCGGAGACATGCCTTTAGAAGAATCATTAAAGAAATATGAAGAAGGCGTAAAATTGATACAGGCTTGCAGGAAAAGGCTGGACGAAACAAAGCGCAAGGTAGAGGTCCTCATTAAAAAAGACGGCAAAACTGTTTTAGAGCCATTTAAAGAATAAGTCAATGGATATTAAAAAATATATATTAGGTAAAAAAAAGATAATAGATAAGGCCTTGGACAGATATCTTCCCGCAGGTTCCCTGAAGCCTCAGATCATACACAGGGCAATGAGATATTCGGTATTTCCGGGAGGCAAGAGAATAAGGCCTGTATTTACCATTGCGGGATTCCAGGCGTGCGGAGGTAAAGACGATTCAGTAATGCCTGTCGCGTGCGGCATAGAATTAGTGCATTCCTATACTCTCGTTCACGATGATATGCCGTGCATGGATGATGATGATTACAGGCGCGGCAAAAAAACCTGCCATAAAAAATTTGGAGAAGACATAGCGCTTTTAGTTGGAGACGGGCTTCTGACGCTCGCGTTTCAGGTAATCGCAGAGTCAAGGAATATTGATGTCATAAAAGAAATATCAAAAGCAATTGGGACTCGCGGCATAATAGGCGGACAGGTCGCGGATATCCTGGGCAAAGATAAAAATATTGAATACATCAATTTGAAGAAGACAGCGGTGCTGTTTGAGATAGCTGTAAAGTCAGGCGGAATAATTAAAGGCGCAAGCAAGCGGGAGATAAATGCGCTTGGGGATTTTGGAAGGGATATCGGGTTTACGTTTCAACTTTTGGATGATTTAAAAGATAAAGACGGATATGTGAAGTTATTTGGCGCAGGCCGCGCGAAAGAAAAGGCGGAATTTTTAGCAAAAAGAGCAAAGAGGCATTTGAAAATTTTCGGCAAAAAAGCAGAAACGCTATTAAATTTAGCTGACCTAATAGCGGCAAGTTGACAAACTGACAATGTCAGTTTGTCAACTTGCTGGGATTATTGGGTCCCAGGAATATGGCAGAGAGATTATTGGATAATATAAATAACCCGGGCGATTTAAAGAAATTAAGCGCGGATAAATTGCCTATTTTAGCGCAGGAGATACGGGAGACTATTATAAACGCCGTAGCTTCTTCGGGCGGGCATCTGGCGTCCAGCCTAGGGGCAGTTGAACTTATAATAGGCATCCATTACTGTTTAAACGCGCCTGAAGATATCATTATATGGGATGTGGGGCATCAGGCGTACGCCCATAAGATTTTAACCGGGAGAAAAGATAAGTTTGCCACGCTACGCAAAACAGGCGGTCTTAGCGGATTTCCGAATAAATACGAAAGCGAATACGACGTGTTTACCACAGGCCACGGGTCAACCTCTATTTCTACAGCGCTGGGCATGGCCGCGGCAAGAGACCTGGAACAGAAAAATTACAAGGTTGTGGCTGTGATAGGCGACGCGTCTCTTGGAGGCGGGATGGCATTAGAGGCATTGAATCACGCGGGCCATCTGCATAAAAATATGCTCGTTATCCTGAATGATAATGAAATGAGCATATCGAAGAGCGTGGGCGCGTTGAGTAAATATTTGAACAGGATAATAACAGCACCTGTGTATAACAAGATAAGAAAAGATATCGAGAATCTGCTTTCCAGGGTTCCGCGTTTTGGTTTTAAGGTTATGCGTTCAGCAAGAAGATTGGAAGAAGGGCTTAAAAATCTGCTTGTCCCGGGCATGCTTTTTGAAGAACTCGGGTTCAGGTATTTCGGCCCTATAGACGGAAATGATATTACAACAGTTATAGACACTCTAAAAAATATCATAAACATGAATGAGCCTATTTTACTGCACGTGGTTACAAAAAAAGGAAAAGGCTATGGTTTTGCGGAAAAAGGGCCTGAGAAATTCCACGGTATATCTTCTTTCAACGTGAATACAGGCGAAAAAGTGACTGCGTTAGATATAGAAAAGCAGGATATTGTATCCGAAGGAAGTTTCACAAAAGCTTTTGGCGGTAAAATAGCGGAAATGGCGGGACATGATAAAAAGATAGCCGCTATTACAGCCGCGATGCCTGAGGGCACAGGACTTGATAAATTCGCGAATCTTTTTCCTGATAGATTTTTTGACGTAGGCATGGCTGAACAGCATGCGGTGGGTTTTGCCGCAGGCCTGGCAAGAGCGGGTTTTAAACCTGTAGTGGCCATATATTCTACTTTTTTGCAGCGCTCTTATGACCAGATACTTCATGACGTATGCCTTCAGAATCTAAACGTAATATTAATGCTGGATAGGGCCGGCCTTGTAGGCGAAGACGGGCCCACTCATCATGGCGCGTTTGATATCAGTTATATAGGTCATCTGCCGAATATCGTATCCATGGCTCCGAAAGATGAAAATGAATTAAAAAACATGTTTGAATGGGCTGTGTCTTATGGCAAAGGCCCTGTTGCGATAAGGTATCCGCGCGGCTCCAGCTATAATTTCCGGACCAGCCCAGGAAATAACGTTTCTATAAATTTGGGCAAAGGAGAATTATTAAAGAAAGGCAAAGATGCGACAATAGTAAGTATCGGTTACATGACTAATATCGCGCTGGAGGCAGCTTCTTTTTTAATGAATGAAGGCATAGATTGCGAAGTCATAAACGCGAGATTTATTAAACCCATAGATATAGATTTGATAATGAAGTCTGTTTTAAAAACAGAAAAGCTGTTTACTATAGAAGAAGGCGTCGTTGGCGGAGGATTTGGTTCGGGAGTTTTAGAATTAATCATTGATAAAGTTAAGAAACATATTATAATTAAAAATATAGCCTTGCCTGACAAATTTATTGAACACGGGGACAGGCGGGTGCTATTGGATAAGTACGGGCTCTCTTCAAAAAAGATAGCAGAGGCGATAAAAAAAGAATGGCAAAGATAAAGATTGATGCGGAAAAATGCAAAGGTTGCGGGCTCTGTGTTTTATATTGCCCGAAAGGCCATTTAGCGCAGTCCAAGTCGCTCAATAAAAAAGGCGCGTATCCTGTTGAGATTCTTGAAAAAGACGAATGTTCAGGGTGTTCTTTCTGCGCGATTATATGCCCTGACTTATGTATAACAGTATATAGATAACGTTCGCCGAACGGAATTGAATTCCGTTCGGCGAACGGAGAGGTATTAAGAATATGGGCAAAAAGGTTTTAATGTGCGGGAATGAGGCATTAGCGGAAGCGGCGATAATGGCAGGCTGCAGGTTTTACGCAGGCTATCCCATTACGCCTCAAAATGAAATCCCTGCTTATATGTCAAAGCGCATGCCTGAGGCAGGAGGAGTTTTTATGCAATCCGAAAGCGAGCTCGCGGCTATAAATATGGTATTCGGCTCGTCACTTACAGGCACAAGGGCAATGACATCTTCTTCGAGCCCGGGCATAAGTTTAAAGCAGGAGGGCATATCTTACATTGCGGCATGCGAGCTTCCTGCAATTATTGTAAATATTATGAGAGGCGGGCCCGGATTAGGCAATATCGGGCCGAGCCAAAGCGATTATTTTCAGGCTGTTAAAGGCGGAGGCCACGGCGATTATCACCAAATAGTTATTGCGCCGGCATCTGTGCAGGAAATAGCTGATTTAACAATGCTTTCATTTGACCTGGCGGATAAATACAGGACGCCTGTTATGATACTCGGAGACGGGATATTAGGGCAGATGATGGAGCCCGTGGAATTTAGCCCTCAGCCCTCAGCCCTCAGCCCTCAGCCTCGCAAAGACTGGATACTGGACGGGTGCAAAGGAAGGAAGCCTAGAATTATAAAGTCGCTTATTTTGAGCGATGGGGAGCTTGAAAAATTCAATTTAAAATTACAGAAAAAATATAACCAGATAAAAGATACAGAACAGAGATGCGAGGTCCTGTATGGAGACGACAGCGAGATTATGCTGGTTGCTTACGGCACTCCGAGCAGGATATGTAGAAGCGTTGTGGAAAATCTCCGTAAAAAAGGTAGATCGATAGGCATGGTGAGGCCGATAACATTATGGCCGTTTCCTGAAAAGGCGTTTAAGAAATTGATAAAAAATGTTAAATCATTTTTAGTTGTAGAGATGAGCTGCGGCCAGATGATAGAGGATGTGAAGCTGGCCATAGATTGCGCGAGGCCCGTGCATTTTTACGGCCGCACAGGCGGCGGGATCCCGGGTGAAGACGAGATAATAAAAAAAATAGATAATATCTATGAATAAGATTAAAAATAAGCCAGACAGCATGAAAGAAGCTGTCACTCATTATTGCGGAGGCTGCGGCCATGGTATTGTACATCGCGTTATATGCGAGGTTGTGGATGATCTGGGCATAAGAGAAAAACTTATAGGAATTGCGCCTGTAGGTTGCGCTGTTGTAGCGTATGATTACTGGGATTTTGACGTGACAGAGGCAGCGCATGGCAGGGTTCCTGCAGTCGCTACCGGTATAAAGCGTTCTCTGCCTGACAGGATAGTATTTGGTTATCAAGGCGACGGAGACCTTGGAGCCATAGGGACAGCTGAGATAATACACGCAGCCAATAGAGGCGAGAACATTACAATTATATTTGTTAATAACACGGTGTACGGCATGACAGGCGGCCAGATGGCACCTACCACTCTTTTAAAACAGAAAACCGCTACCACGCCTTCAGGCAGGATACAGAAGATGCACGGCTTTCCTTTGAAGGTATGCGAATTATTATCTGTATTGCCGGGCGTTGCGTATGCGGAAAGAGTTTCTATCCATAACCCGCAGAATGTTTTAAAGGCTAAAAAGGCAATAAAAAAGGCGTTTGAAAATCAGATAAAGGGTCTGGGTTTTTCAATTGTTGAAGTCCTTTCTCCGTGCCCCACGTATCTCGGGCTTTCGCCGCAGGATGCGGTAAAGTGGATAGGAGAAAAATTGACAAAGGAATATCCCTTAAAGATTTTTAAGGATGTAAAATGAAAGAAGAGATTCTATTCGCAGGTTTCGGCGGCCAGGGCATCATGTTTATGGGCAAGGCAATTGCTTATGCGGCCATGAATGAAGGTAAGCACGTTACATGGATACCTTCTTACGGAGCGGAGGTAAGAGGCGGCACAGCATATTCCATGGTGATTATCTCAGATGAGGCTATCGCGTCGCCTCTTATCGAGGAGCCTACGATATGCGTTGCAATGAACGGGCCATCTCTCAGAAAATACGAAGCAAAAATAAAAACAAACGGGCTGCTAGTAGTAAACAAGTCTATTATAGACATTGAACCTGAAAGAAAGGATATAGAGATTTTAAATATCCTTATTACAGAGCTCGCTTCAGAAGCAGGCGATTACAGGATAGGCAATATGGTTGCTCTTGGGGCATTGCTCGGAAAAAGAAAAATCATCTCCCCTGAGTCATTAATAAACGGGCTTAAGGATATTATTTCCAGTACTTATCATAATCTGCTGAGCGTAAATGAAAAGGCAATAAGAAAGGGTTTTGAATATGGTTCGCGTTAGGTTTGCGCCAAGCCCCACAGGGTACTTACACATAGGAAGCGTGAGGACAGCTCTTTTTAATTGGCTGTACGCCAGGTCGCAAGGCGGCGTATTTATATTGAGGATAGAGGATACTGATCAAAAACGCTCCAGCGATGTTTATATGGAAGAGATTATCGCGGATCTCAAATGGCTTGGACTAAATTGGGACGAAGGCCCGTATTTCCAGACAAAAAGATTTGATATTTACAGGTCTTATGCCCAGAAATTGCTCGAGAAAGCATTGGCTTATAAAGACGGGGAAGCCATTATATTCAAGATACCGGATGAAAAGATAAAAATATATGACCTTGTACACGGCGAAATAGAAGTTGATAATACCCTGATAGATGATTTAGTGCTGATGAAATCAGACGGAAGCCCTGCCTATAATTTTGCGTGCGTTGTGGACGACATAGAAATGCAGATAACGCACGTAATTAGAGGTGATGACCATATTTCAAATACCAATAAACAAGCGGCGGTTTATGATGCGCTTGGGATAAAGCCGCCCAAATTTGCGCACATACCTTTGATACTCGGGCCTGACAAAGCTCCGCTATCCAAGCGTTTTGGAGCTGTTTCAATAACTGATTACCGCAAGATGGGCTATCTGCCTCAGGCGCTGGTTAATTATCTTTCGCTTTTAGGATGGGCGCCCGGCGACAACAAAGAATTTATGAGCGTGGAAGAGATTGTAAAAAAATTCAGCCTGAAGCGCATAAATAAAACAGGTGCTGAATTTAACCAGGATAAATTAAGGTGGCTCAACGGAGAGCACATAAGAGAGCTTACCCCGGATGAATTCGCTAAAATAGGAATGGAGTTCATTAAACCTGAATGCGACGAGAAATGGTTCGGAAAATTCGCGGAGCTCTATCAGCACAGGATTAAAACCTTAGTTGAATTTAAAGAAGAATTTGGCATATTCGTGTCAGATGGAGTGCAGTACAACGAAGAGGCAGTGGAAAAGTTTTTGAAAAAAGACAAGGTTTCAGATATACTTAGTATGACAAAAAAACGCCTTGAAAAAATAGATTCTTTTACCCAGGAAAATATAGAAAAAGAAGCCAGGGCGCTGATAGAGGAACTCAAGATAGAGAGCGCTGATCTGATACATCCGTTAAGGGTCGCGGTGACAGGTAAAGCTGTTTCAGCAGGCGTATTTGAAGTGTTGGCTCTTTTGGGCAAGGATAAGGTTATAAAAAGACTGGAAACAGTTATCGGGGCGGGCTATGGAAGAAAATAGAAAATTTGTAAGGATCGAATGGCCTGTTGTAATAAAATATAAGACCATAGAAGAGCCGCACACCAAGGATCAGATTGTAGGCAAAGACATAAGTGAAGGCGGGGCGCGGTTTATAGTTTACGAGCGTCTCACAAAAGGCACTAAATTAGACTTTCAGCTCGAGGTGCCATTTGATCCAATGCCTATCTCCGCTAAAGGCGAAGTTTCGTGGATAAAGAAAATAGGCGACGAAAATTCCAAGACTTTTGAAGTAGGAGTTATTTTTAAAGGGGTCAGCCAAAATGACCAGAAACGGCTCAAGATGTATATTGAGAATGAAATAAAGGAAAGAAAAAAAATTTATTAGAGATTTTGCTAAATTTATTATGGTAATATGCCCGATATGTAACAAAAAAATTATAAAAATTACAGGAACGCATCTTAAATATAAATATATTCAACATATCGTTAATATCATAGAAGGAATTTTTCATAAAAGGCCATCTTTAAGAAAGAAAAAAAGTCAACATGGGCAAGGGATTGATATCTATTTATATCGATGTAAATTAAGTGAAAAGTTGGAGATTAAACCAGGAAATAAAATTAGGAATAATGTAGGAGTTCCTGCATGGATTAAGAAAAGGAAAATTTTTATAATTAAATGTTTGAAAGGGCTTTTCGAAACAGACGGTTGTTTTCAAGAGGACAAAGACAATTATGCTCAAATTATTGAATTTAAAAATTTCTGTCAACACCTTAGAATGGATGTTTATAACATCTTGAAAAAACTTGGTTACCATCCTCAACTTGGAAAATGTTATGTTAGACTTGCTAGAAAGAAGGAAGTCTATAATTTTAAAGAATTAATAAATTTTCGTAATTATTGATTCGTATAAAATATAATGCCCTCTAGTGCAACGGTAGCACGGCTGGCTCTGGACCAGTTAATTGTGGTTCGAATCCACAGGGGGCAGCCAAATTTATCGTAACTTACTGTAATTAAGAGAGTTACAGAAAAATAGCCTGACTTTTTGAGTCAGGCTATTTTATCTTTTATTTATCTCTCTTATGAAGATAAATAAAAACTTCTTGACATCCTAAGGTATTTGGCATACAATTGTATATACAAATTTGAGGCTGAATGAAGGATATACGCTGGAGCCAGTTAAAGAGCGAGAGGCTTAAAAGAACAAGAAGCGTTTCTTTTGAAGAGATTATCTCTTCACAGTTAATCGCCGTTAAAAGCCATCCCAAAAGATTAGATCAAAACATTATGCTCTTTAAGCTTAAAGGCTATATTTGGATTGTTCCGTATGTTGAAGAAAAAGATTATATATTTTTAAAGACACTATACCCTAGCAGAAAGTTCACAAAACTTTATAGAAAAGGAGAATTAAAATGAAAGAGATTAACTTGACTAGACAAGAAAAAGCCATTGAAGACAGCCTCTTAAAAGGCGAATATATCAATGTCACTAAGAGTAACTTTGCGGCTATCGCTGAAAGTATCGCTGCAAGAAGAAAAGACGCTGTTTTGAATATCCGCGTGAATAGCCACGACCTGGTTACTATTAAACAAAGGGCCCAGAAGCTTGGGATTAAATACCAGACTTTTGTCTCCGAGGTCATACATAGGATTGCCCAGGCACGCTAGGTAGCGTAATAAGAAATAATAACCTAAAAAGTTTGAATCCAAGCTGGTGGCGGAGTAGAGATATATTTGTATGAATCCAAAGCGGGTAGCCAGTCAAAACGCCCCTCTGTTGTATAAAAAAATGAAAGATAGATTCGCTGAAAATTTGACAATGATGTTTGAAAAAAGCGCGGAGAGATTTTCTGATAAGACCGCGCTATTTTTTTCAGATAAAAAGATTAGTTATAAAGAATTATACGAGATTACCGGCAGGTTTGGCCAGGGCCTGAAAAATCTAGGTGTTAAAAAGAAAGATAAGGTGGCATTATTCTTGCATAATGCCCCGGAATTTATAGTCAGTTATTTTGCCATTATCAATATAGAGGCAATCTGCGTGCCTATAAATAATATGTTAAAAGAGGAGGAACTTGGATTTATTTTAAAGGATTCCGGCGCAAAGTTTATTATAAGTTCAATCGCATATTTAGATATTATAAATTCAGCAAAGATGAAATCTCCTGATTTGAAATACACAGTTATTATAGACGGCTTAGCGCCCAACACTTTTAATTTTTATGAGATAATAGAACGCAGTATTATAAAAAAAGAAGATATTTTAATCAAACCGGATGAAGTTGCCTCTATACTTTATACCTCCGGCACAACCGGTAATCCCAAAGGCGCCATGCTCACTCATAAAAATTTTCTCTCTAATGTTAAGAGCTGTATATCCAGCATAGATGTCTCTGAAAAAGATAACTTTATCTGCGTCTTGCCTATGTTTCACTCTTTTGCCTTCACTGTCTGTATTCTTCTGCCGCTTGCAGTAGGAGCCAGTATTACTATAATCGAGCACGTAAGGCCTTTTCGCAGGGTTATCAGGAATGTAATAAAAAAGAAAATCACCGTATTTGTCGGCATACCTTCCATATTTAATGTCTTAGCTCATATGGAGATACCTCATGTGTTTACTTCCAGAGTACTCAAGCTTATAGACCCCATTAAACTCTGCATTTCAGGCGCATCTGCGTTACCGACAGAGGTTTTGAAAGCTTTTGAAAATAAATTTAGAGTTCCTCTCGTGGAAGGGTACGGATTAACAGAGGCTTCGCCCGTGGTATCATTTAATCCGGTGGCCGGAGTAAGGAAACCCGGTTCAGTTGGCTTACCTATTGAAGGTGTAGAAGTAAAAATAGTTGATGATAAGGATAACCGGTTAACCTGTAATGAGATAGGCGAGCTTCTGGTTAAGGGTGATAATATAATGAAAGGGTATTTTAATAGCGACGCTGAAACAAAAGAAATTATAAAAGATAATTGGCTTTATACGGGCGATATAGCCAAGCTTGATGAAGATGGATATATTTATATTGTAGACAGAAAAAAGGACATGATCAATGTGCGGGGCCTTAATGTTTATCCGGTAGAAATAGAAAAGGTTTTACTAATGCATCCTAAGATTAAAGAAGCAGCGGTTGTAGGCATGGCTGATAAGTTTAAAGGAGAGGTGCCAAAGGCATTTATTGTTTTAAAAGAAAATGAAACACTCAGCGGATCGGAAGTTATTAAATACCTGAGAAAAAACCTGGCTTTGTTTAAAATTCCTAAATTTGTAGAGTTTAAACAAGTTTTGCCTAAGACATCTACAGGGAAAATACTCAAAAGACAGTTAAGGGAGATAAATAAAAATATATGAATATAGGGTTATTACTTATATTTTCCCTGCCTATTTATTTTCTGGCCTATAGGTTTTACGGTGGTTTCATCTCCCGGGTATTTGAGACGAATGATAAAAACCTCACTCCGGCTGTTACCATGAAAGACGGGGTAGATTACGTCCCTACTAAATTAGGAGTGGTTTTTTCCCATCATTTCGCCTCAATAGCAGGGGCGGGCCCGATTGTCGGGCCGACAGTCGCCCTTATATTCGGTTATGCGCCGGTATGGTTATGGGTTGTTTTTGGAACCGTATTTATCGGAGCGGTCCAGGATTATACAGCGCTTTTCGTCAGCATCCGGGAAAAAGGCCATTCCGTTGCCGAGATAGCTGACCGCGCATTAGGCAGGTTCGGATTTTTTCTGCTTATTTCATTTACCATCATAATGCTTCTTTATGTAACCTCTGCCTTTTTGCACCTGACCGTCATATCTTTGACATCGCTGGTGCCGCTGGAATCAATGAAAGTCGCGCCCGGCGAAACCATATTAAAAACATTGATTGATTCAGACGGCATAGTCAAAGCCCGCATCGGCGGCATCGCGTCCACTTCAGTAATCATCATGACTTTGTGCGCCCCATTAATCGGGTTTCTTCTTTATAAAAAACAGCGCAATGTAGCGCTGGTCGGAGTTTTTGCTTTAATCATCGGCATACTTTCCATAATCATGGGCGTGGTTTTTCCGGTGACCCTTAATCCCCATATATGGATGATTCTGCTTACCTTTTACGTTATCCTGGCAGCCGGCGTCCCGGTATGGATACTTTTACAGCCGCGGGATTTCACTAATTCCTTCCTGCTTTATCTGGGGATTTGTTTTTTGTTTGCGGGAATAATCGCAGGAGGTTTCCTGGGGGTAAAACTTCAGGCGCCAGCTTTTAATATCGCTGGCGGCACAAATATTTTAGGGCCGATCTGGCCGTTTCTTTTCATTACTGTTGCCTGCGGCGCGATATCCGGATTTCATACGCTGGTTGTAGGAGGGACTATCTCCAAACAGATATCCAGGGAATCTGACGCCAAAAGAATAGGCTACGGCGGGATGATACTGGAATCACTGCTGGCTGTGCTGGTAATCTTAACAGTGGCAGGCGGACTGGATTTTGCTACTTACAACAATATTATCAACCCCACAGCAAAAGGCGCAATAGGCAATCCTATCCTGGCTTTTTCATTGGCAATGGGTACATTGCTGAACAAATCTCTCGGCCTTCCTATAGCCGGCGGAACAGTTTTTGGGATTTTAATGATTGAAGGATTTATAATTACTACGCTGGATACGGCAGTAAGGCTTAACCGTTATCTATTCGAGGAACTCTGGGCGATTATAATGACAAAACCGCCGAAAATATTTAAGTCGTATATGTTTAACGCAACTCTTTCCGCGGGGCTTATGCTGCTTTTATGTTACACCAATACCTTCAAACAGATCTGGCCGCTTTTTGGTTCCGCAAACCAGCTGCTGGCGGCATTAAGCTTGATCGTGGTTTCCGTATGGCTGGCCAAGCGCAAAAAGGCCAGCTCTTTTACTATTTTGCCGGCTATATTTATGATGATAACCACCCTTTATTCGCTGTGGCAGATGCTGACCAAACAGTATATGCCGGAACATAATTATCCGCTGAGCATCACAGCGATCCTGCTTATCTTATTATCTGTCGGCGTGATATTTTTGGCTGTAAACAAATTAAGCAGCCATATCTTCCCCAGACACAAACTGCCTTCACACAAATTATAAGGTTACACTCTGACATTGTCAGAGTGTAAACTTTGAGTTTTACTTGATATTTGCCGCCTTGTTTTATATAATAGGTTTGCGCGCGGGTGGTGGAATTGGCAGACACGACAGTTTGAGGGGCTGTTGGGAGCAATCCTTTGCAGGTTCAAGTCCTGTCCCGCGCACCATGAACCACTCGCTAAGCTCTTCGTAGTGGGTCGAGTCTTCGCTCGGGTTCATGGCAAGCCATGAACCATATTTATGGGGCGAGTGGTTCATGAGCCCTGTACCGGAGCGAAATAGATAGCAATAAAACGGATAGCTTAGCGACTGGTACAGGGCCAAAGGATAGATAGGTGGACTTAGATCTCTCTTCTTTCTTTTACGTAATTGCTTCCCGGAAGGCTTTTGGCGTATTCTTTTAATTCCGCGCCTAATTCACCCACTTCTCCTACATGGTTGATTTTTATTTTTTCGTTTGTCACGACACCTATTGATATTGATAAAAGCGGGATCTTCCTGGTTTTTTTCTGCCTATCCCGCCCTATTATGTACCCTTTTTTCAGGTCTTCTTTGTTGTATAAGCCAGGGACCATTGAGCTGAAATCAGTTATGATTTTTTTGCACAGGTCATCTACTTTATCAGGGATTGTTATTACCACGAAATCATCCCCTCCTATATGGCCTATAAAATCCTGCGGAGTGCCTTTTTCCTGCACAGAATTTATCAATATCCTGGCGGTATTTTTTATCACCTCGTCGCCTTTTTCAAAACCATATTTATCGTTGAACGCCTTGAATTTATCGAGATCAGCGTAACATACCGCAAAGAGCTCTTTTTTGTCTATGCGGTTACCTATCTCATTTATTATAGAAACGTTTCCCGGAAGCCTCGTGAGCGGGTTGGCGTCCAGGTCTCTCGCGGTTCTGCGCAGAACCATTTTTACCCTGGCGACTAATTCCTGCGGCTCGAAAGGTTTTACCATGTAATCGTCAGCGCCTGCGTTGATGCCGTGTATTTTATCGGTCATTTCGCCCTTGCCCGTAAGCATTATAATAGGCATGTGTTGTATCAGTATATCCTGTTTTAATATCTTGCATACCTCGTCTCCGCACATCTTAGGCATTTTAAAATCTGTTACAAGAAGATCGGGAGCGGATTTTTTTACCATCTCTACAGCTTCTTTGCCGTCATGCGCTTCTATGACATGGTAACCTTCCGCTTCGAGAATTATTCTTATAACATCCAATATATCCGGATCGTCGTCTGCTATCAGTATCTTTTCTTTCAACATATACCTGAACTCCTTTAATTAATATTTTGGCAGCGTAAAAACGAATCTAGTGCCTTTGCCTAATTCGCTGTTAAACCAGATTTTACCCTTATGAGCCTCTACTATTTTTTTGACAAGAGACAGACCAAGCCCGGAGCCTTTTATTTTTTGGTCCAACGCGTTATCTGCCCTGAAGAATTCCTGGAAGACTTTTTGTATGTCCTGAGGAGGGATTCCTATACCAGTATCTTCTATGCTAAATTGGATATCGTCACTTTTATCCTCTATATCAACAGTTATTTTACCGTTCTCTGGAGTGAATTTAGCGGCGTTGCTTAAAAGGTTTAAAAACACCCTTTCCATCTGGCTCTGGTCTACTTTTATCCTGTCGAATTTTATTTTTGAATTTATTTTTAAAGAGATATTTTTTTCTTTAACCTGAGGAGTTATTATGTCTATGATTGAGTCCAGCATTTCTTTTATAGATATATCCCTCATCTCCATCTGGATCTTACCGGATTCTATTCTGGCTATATCCAGAAGGTTGTTTATCAGGTGGACCAAGCTGTTGGAGTGCTTGTCTATTTTTTCCAGCCGCTCTTTCTGCGCGGGCAAGACATCTCCCAATTTACCTGTCATAAGTATAGACGCGTAACCTTTTATAGATGTCAGAGGCGTCCGCAGTTCATGAGATACCGCAGATATAAAATCAGATTTCATTTTATTGAGCCTTTTTAACTCTTCGTTTAATTGCTCAAGTTCCTGGGTGCGTTCCGCAACCCTTCTCTCCAATTCCTTATGCGAACTGAAGAGTTCGGTATAAAGCTTCGTATTTTCAATAGCTGTCCCTATCTGGCTGGCAAGTATAGACAAAAGCTCGGCATCGCCTTCAGTAACTTTTCCGTATAGAGATGTGTTGCCCATGAGTATAAAACCAACCGGTTCGTCTCTTGCTACAATGGGCGCTGTTATAAAAGATTCAGTATTTAGTATGTCCAGAAGGGTATATTCCTGATCCATATTTCCGATGTCTCTATTAACGAGTATCGGTCTGCCTTTTTTAAATAAGGCACTTGCGAATTTCCTTTTATTGAGTTCTGTTTCTATTGTTTTTATTTCTGTATCGGAGTAGCCTATAGAGCTTTTAGTCGCGAGCATGCCTGAAGATTCATCCTTCAGCATAACCAATAATTTTGAAAAGCCTAATTTAAATACAAAGGGCTGGTTTATCAGGCCAAAAAGATTTTCTATATTGAAAGTGGAGTTTACATTTTTACCAAGTTCGTGAAGTGTATATAGGCCTGTTATTTTTCTGTCCAATTCTTCCTGCACTTTATTAAGCGCCATGTCGGTTTTTATAATTATCTTCGCCTGGCTGTCAAGCTGGTTTATTATATCCTGAAGCTTTTTATTAGACTTTTCAGATTCTACGCGCCTGGATCTTTCAAAATAATACAATATAAATAGAATACCTATGATTAAAGCCAAAATTATTATATATGTGTCCATGATTACTCCGAAAATAACGCTATGGAAATACTTTGGTTGTTAAACTGGCATTGGCTTTTAGATTCGTTGACGTTAAAGGATGTATATTCCCCAAACGTATAGCATCCTAAAATAGGCGTATTCCTGCCTATATGTTCTTTTACTATGTCTATCTCTTTATGGGCGTCTTTTCTCAGGAGCAAAAGCCTGCTTATGTCGCTGAACATAACAGCGAATTTTATTTTTGCGCTTTTAATATCCCTCATGGCTTCCAGCGCAGCCTCTTTCGTAGATTCTAAAACCAAGTCTTTATCGCCTATCATTAAACTTATATCATCCCCTTCTTGTATATCTGCATTAAAGACAAGGCCCCCGTTTTCTTCGATAGCTAAGGGCACTCTCATAAGATATTCTTTAGCATTATCCGGCCGCGTCCCGATAGGATAACTTATGCCCAAAGAGCAAATCCCCTCATTTTTAAGTTCCATGAAAGGTTTTTCAAAATATTCTTCATACAGCTCCACGGCTATTTTTTTATCTATTTCTTTTACGATATTGGATTTTACTTTTGTAACTTTATGCGACTTTCCTATGGGCTGCCAGCCGCTGGATTTTCCTATGCCTAATTTTATGTCTCCTGACAGCAGAACTCCGGCTACGGAATCTGTCCGTATTTCATTACCCATATATTGATATGTCTTTTGAAAGCATGATTTGTCGCACGCCCCGCCCCCTATTATAGGAAAACTTGTTCCAAGGACTTCCTGAGAACCTCTTAAAATATCAGTATTGTTGCCCGCCAGACTGTCGGAGAGCATTATATAGGCTTGTTTTGGATTATGTTTTGAATGAGAAGCCTGCTTTGCGGCATCATGACCAGCTAAGCGCGGATTTTTGCTGATATCGCGTCCCATACCGCAAGAAAATCCAATAGAATCGGAACTGATTATGAAAACAGTTACGGAATCCCTGCAACAACCATAAGTTGAAACAGACCCAATACTGGAGCATCCTATCAGCGGCGCATCTTTTATTATGGAATGCACGCCTTTTATTGCGGTATCTTGATCAAATATAGTAGATATAAATACAATTATTATGCCGGGGTCGTTTTTTCCGATTTGATAATAGGCATTTAAAGCAGCATCTTTGCCTGCAGCGAAAGAATCCAATTTAGTGCTTATGCCGGTTCCTATTACAGTAGCCATGGTTATATTTCAAATAATACACAATAATAACAGACGTGTCAATGTTAAAAACCCTTACGCAAATTTCCTACAAATTATTTGACTTTTTTATTTTTTTCTCTATAATATACAAAAGGATATAAATTGAAAATAATAGAAAAAGATAGAGCTGTTTTCTTAAGAAAACAAGGGTTAGGTTTTTAGAGTATAATAGGGCTAGAAGCGATAGGATAAAAGCTGAAAAGGAGCTAAAATTAATCGGCATTGGTTTATATTGGGCCGAAGGCTATAAAGCGAATTCATGGAGGACAGTTTCTTTTACTAATTCAGATCCTGGCATGATTGCTCTTATGATGAGATGGTTCCGCGAAATATGCAAGGTAAAAGAAGAAAGGTTTAGATTAAAGCTCCAGCTTCATGATAGGGAGGCTGTTAAAAGAATAGAGAAGTTCTGGTCAGAGGTTACACAGCTTCCTCTTAGTCAATTTACAAAAACCACTGTCGAAATTAGTAAAAGCAGCAAGATGACAAGAAGAAATACATTACATTACGGCATTCTTCAGATTAGAGTATCAGACATAAAGCTTTTTACTAAAATTAGAGGTTGGATTAGAGGGTTGGAGGCCTTATCGTCTAGCCTGGTCCAGGACGTCAGATTCTCGATCTGAAGACAGGGGTTCAAATCCCCTTAGGGCTACCATCACGCTTCGTTGAGCACTTAACGTGCTCAACTTCGCCTGATATCCGGCGAAGCTCGTCATTGGTTGTAATTATAGCATTAAAGAGCGAAGACGGAACCGTATCATAACCGTATCATTTTAACATAACACTATTAAAATAAACAAGTTAAGGAAAGGGGGATGCAATGGATAAGAAATACAAGCTTTTAGAAGTTAGTTCTATCGTATTCAAAGTTTTATCGTGGATTTCTTTGGCAGTAGGGATAGTAGCAGCTATTGTTATATTCGTAGGTGGCGGAACCCCGGAAGCTCCTAAATCAACAGGGTTTATAGGCCTTTTATTAGGAATAGTGTATTTCTTTATGTTCTTGGTTACAGCAGAAGTAATAACGCTACTTTTAGAAATACGTTCAAAAGTCGATAAAGGAGCATAGTTTTTACTCCATAAGGGAACTTTTTTAATATATTTAAGAAGTTACCCTTGACAAGGTATATATTATAATATATACTATAGGTGGTAGGGAATAGTAGTAGAATTAGTTTTTTTCCAGCTTAATTAACAATATTTATAAAGTATTTAAAAATTTTTTCAACCTCTCCGATAATAGCAAACCATGAGTAATCATGGGACGCAAAACTAAGGGTCCTTTTTAAGGATAGCCGAGTTGCCGAAAGAGATATATAGAATAAGGCACCTCGGCTATTTTTTTGGAGGCAAAGCTCATGTTAGACTGGCAAAATAAAAAATGGATAAAAGTAATAGCTGGTATATTGGTTATTACTTTTCTATCTTATGATATAGCCTGGGCTGTAGACTTCTCCCCTATTCCCATACATGTCCCAACTCTAGGCATTTTCCCCAAGATAACAAACTTCATTTCCCAGCACATTTTAAAGAAAACAGGCAATACAGAACAGCCTAAAGAGACAGAAATTGCCTTTAGAAGCCAGCTTGTGCCTACCAAGAAATACGAGGAACAATCCGGCTTCATGCGCCTGGAAGCTGTCAGGGAAATGATCAAACGCCAGCTGGACGACTTAAATAGAAGGCAGAATATAGAAGTTGACCGCAATAAAGCTATATATAATCAATATCAGATCAATAGAAATCTATATATGCAGAATACAGAGAAAGGGCAGAGCGTCCAGGATATTCAGGACCAGCTTAATAAGGCCAGAGGCGCTGTGACTAACGCTGCTTCAGCTGGAGGAGAATTCAGCTATACGCTAAATAAAGATGGGTCAAGGGTAAATTACACAGACGGACTTCCTTCTTCCATTGAAAATGAACCAATTACAGATCCATACGGCTATAGTAGCATCAAAAATACCAAAAATATAAGATACAATAGCGACAGGCTTATGACTTCATATGACGCAGAGGTTATAGATGCCCTTGGGAATGTCACAAAAATACAGTGGCGCAATGCTACTTATTCCCCTGATTCTGTATGGTGGGCTGATCCCGGGACAAGTGCAGGTAAATATCTTCTGGGATACACGGAAATAGTGACTGATCCATACAGCACCACAAGTATCCGCGAATGGTCTGCGACCAGAGATGCTTATAATAATTCAAAAAAAATATCCAGTTATCGTGAAATTTTAAAAGATGCTCTTGGCAATGTAACATCTATTTCAGACCTGTCTGGCGCTATTTATGATGGAGACAATATGACAGGCTATCATCAGGTTACAAAAGACAGCTATGGCAATATATACACTACTGACTGGTCTGCCAAGTTTAATAAAGCTAACAGAATAATCTCTGTTACTTCAAAGGATAGTCAGGAAAACCTGGATTTTAGCACAAGCCAAAGTGAAACTACTACAACCTACGAGTATGATTCGGAGGATAAGTTGAAAAGCGCTGTCGGAAAAACTACTGTTAAGGGAGACGACGGTTTCCTGAATTTTTACAGCGGAACCACAAATCATCAGTATGATATTATCAATGGTCAGCTTAAATTACTGCGTAATGTAACAGAAACTAATTATGACAATGCAGATGGTTCGATGAGCACTGCCAAAGGGTTTGTTGAGTATTCTTATGATGATAAAAACCTTTTAGTAGACGCAAACGGGGTTATGACTACAGAAGGTAGAGATATCTTCGGAAGTAGTTTTAAGATGGCTACTGTTGATAAGTATGGGATAGTGGCGTCTCAGGCTAGAAAGGCCATAACTTTTAGTTCGAATGATTCAGAAGACATATTTGGCTCTACTACACATAGCGAAAGTGCCACAGAATATATTTATAACGAAAGCGGGGAACTGATAGCGGCAGACGGATATACTGATACAACAGGAACAGATATTTTTGGAGATAAATTTGGGACTCATACAGTACATGAATATGAGATAATAAACGGCCAGGCAAGGGTTGTAAGATCCGATACTGGCGGAAATCTTTTGAATCCATTCTCCGACCTTGGCGGAGCAATATCAGATCTTGATACAAAGTTGAATGATTTTATAGGCATGGCAGAGCCAGAAAAACAGTCCTTTCTCCAGAGTTTAGGCATAGGAAATACAACCATAGCCAATCTTACAAGCGCAGGCATAAGCAAAATAATAAACTGGCTTTCAGAAGCCACAACAAAGGTTATAAACTGCGCTGTTATCTCTCTTTTTAATATCTTATCCGCCCTTGGCATAAAAACCACAAAAGAAGAGTTGGCCCAAAAGGCCCTGCTAATGGATATATTAACAGGAATTATTAAACCGGATAATGCAATAGGTGAGTTAGAGCTTTCTATGTATTCTCTTATAAAGGCAGCAGAGGCAAAAGGGGCGGTGCTTAAGGGCGCTAATGTAACATTAGAACAATTGAAATCTTCTGGCCAGGCAGCTATTGCGTATTTGGAAAAAGGGCATTATGTGGTGATAACAGGCGTTACAGACACAGAGGTTAAATATATAGATAATGGCCAGGAGGTTACAAAGCTTAAGGCAGATTTTGAAAATATTTGGAAAGGAAAAGTCCTTATCCTGACTGTTCCAAAAGATGCGGTTCAGTTAACAGACAGCGAGTTAAAATCCAGCCGTGGCAGCGGAGTGTATTCTTGGGGATACACTGAACCTTGGGGAGATGGCATACATATACACATCGATCCTGTAGAGAGCAAGGGCGGCATGGATTTCTGGAGATGTTCATGGGGCGATGGAGGCAGGCATGTTCACATAGTAAACGGCGACGGTAGTGAAATGGAATTGTATA
>Ga0315293_10000290_pt1 | contig 45002 bp, 46 predicted proteins | sample YL17G13_20_MG_FD_203071 | JGI IMG/M metagenome (GOLD analysis project Ga0315293, IMG submission 203071) | Sediment microbial communities from Yellowstone Lake, YNP, Wyoming, USA - YL17G13_20 | ecosystem: Environmental > Aquatic > Freshwater > Lake > Sediment | place: USA: Wyoming | collected... | reverse complement strand
TCCCGGTGGCGGTCGATCCAGTACCCCCAGGGCACGAACAGCCACCCGGCCAGGCCGACCCAGGCAAAGTTCTCGACGTTCGTCGGCGGCGGGCTTGCAATGTTCATCGCGTAGAGGAGGACCAGGAAGCCGACGAGGGTCCAGAGCGCCCACGTACCGATGCGGTCGCGGGCGCGCGTCACGGTCAAGTAGAGCGCCACGCCCAGGACGAACATCGCGCCCTCGACGGCCACCGTGCCGGCCACCGAGTTCCACAGGCCCAGCCCGACCTTCGGTCCTCCCGGCCACAGAGGCATGTCGGGGCGGTGGGTGATCCAGTCGAGGACCCAGTGGCTCACGACCGCGAGGCCGACCACCGTCGCACCGCGCCCGTTTCGCCGCAGGGCGAAGTACGCGAGCCCGAGCAGGAGACCCCAGCCGATCCCGGTCGCCAGGCTGTGGGTGAACGGGTAGCGGAAGAAGTCGAAGGGCACAACCTTGGTGTTTCCGGGGTCAACGCGCAGGGCCTCGAGGCCGAGCAGGACGAAGAGCGGGAAGAGAAAGTCCACGAACTCCACCGCCAGGATCAATGTCCCCAGCGAGACCCGCGGCGCGAGCTTCTTGGCGCCGAAACCTACCGCGAAGTGACCGATGAACATGACAGCCTCCGGTTGTAGTGGGATCATACATCGCGGCCGTGGTGGAACACCTCGCCAGTTCCTAGCCGTCGTCGAACAGCTCGAGCTGCCGCATCGTGCCCGGCACCAGGGTGGAGGCCGAGACGCCGAGCAGGCGCACCTTTCTCCGGCCGGCCTCGGTGCGGCGCAGCAGGGTCTTCGCGGCGGCGCCAATCCGCTTCGCGTTGGCGGTCGGGATCGCGAAGGTGCGCGAGCGCGTCACGGTGGTGAAGTCGGGGTAGCGCACCTTGACGGTGATCGTGCAGGCGGCGAGCTCCCGCCTGGTCAGGCCATCCCCGACCTCCTCGGCCATCGCCTCGAGCTGTTCGTCCATCGCCTCGATGTGGGCGAGGTCTTCGCGGTAGGTGTTCTCGGTGCCGAGGCTCTTGCGCTCGTGTTGGGTCTCGACGGGTCGCTCGTCGATGCCCCGGGCGTACTCGTAAAGGGTGCGGCCGTGACTGCGGAAACGGGCGAGCAGCACCTCCATCGGTCGTGCACAAAGCTCCGCGACGGTGGCGATGCCCATCGCGGCGAGCGCCCGCTCGGTGGCGGGCCCGACGCCGTGCAGGCGGCGCACGGGGAGCGGGTCCAGGAAAGCCTGCACCCGCTCCGGCGGCACGACCTTTAGCCCGTCGGGCTTGCAGGCGTCGGATGCGATCTTGGCCACAAGGCAGTTGGGCCCGACCCCGACCGAGACCGTGAGGCCGCGCTCCTCGCGGACACGCCTGCGGATCTCCTTGGCGACGGCGGTCGCGGTGCCGAACGCTCCCAGGTGATCGGTGACGTCCAGATACGCCTCGTCGAGGGAGGCGGTCTCCACCTCGGGCGTGAGCTCCCTGTAGATGGCGAAGATCCTGTCCGACTCGCGTCGGTAGCGCGGGAAATCCGGCGAGAGGAAGATCGCCTGCGGGCACAGGCGCCTTGCCCGCGAGGCGGGCATCGCGGAGTGGATCCCGTAGCGGCGCGCCTCGTAGTTGGCCGAGGCCACCACGCCCCGCGATGCCGGGTCGCCGCCGACCACCACCGGCTTGCCCGCGAGGGAGGGGTCGTCACGCGTGTGGACCGCGGCGAAGTAACAGTCCATGTCGCAGTGCAGGATGCGCCGCACTCGCCCGCTCTCGGCCACGCCCCGATTCTAGCGTCCGGCGAACGCGCCGAGGACCTCCCAGCAAGCCATCTGAACCCGGGAGAAACCGAGCTCCTGCGGCACCACCCACCGCAGCTGCGCGCGCGGCAACCTGACCACGTCGGAAGGAAGCGGCGTCGCCTCGACGCCGGAGCGGCGGCACAGCCCCATCGCCCGCCGCAAGTGCCACGCCGAGGTCAACAGCCCGACCCGGTGCCAGCCCCTCTCGGCCGCCGCTGTCTTCAGGGCCAGCACCTCGTCGGTCGTGGTGCGGGGCCCATCCAGGAGCACGATGCTCTCCTCCGGCACGCCCAGCTGCCGCCAGATGAGGGCGGTGGCGGCCGCGGTGCTGATTGCCCGGCCTCCGGCGAGGGGGAGGTAGGGCCCCGAGGCTACCAGCACCGGTGTCCTGCCGGCGCGGTAGAGTCGAGCCGCAAGCACCACCCGGTCTCCGGCGGCGGTGAGCGCCGGTGCGCCCTCTCTGCCGACCTCGACTCCGCCGCCCAGGACCAGCACCGCATCGAACCGCCCCTGGCCGAACGGGTCGAGGGTCCCGTAGCCGCGCTGAAGCCACGCCTGCACGACGCTCCCGAACCAGACGTTGCCTGCCAGCGTGTAGAGCAGCCAGAGGGCGAGGGCCGCGACGGCGAGAGGGCGCGCCGCCCGCTGAGCGAGGATGCGTGCGAGGGCGAGCAGGCCGAGCCAGACGACCCCGGCGGGCATCAGGCAGAGCCCGACGAACTTGCGCAGCTCGTAACTCCCGGGCGAGAGCGCGACGGCGAGCGCCAGCAGCGCTGCCACGGCGAGCCACCCCGAAACCACCCGCCACCGGGCCCAGGCCGTGCGCTTTCGGACCAGGGCCAGGGCCAGCATCACCGCCAGCACGATCAGAGCGACCGAGGCCATAAAACAAGTCTAGCGTGCCTACGCGGGACGCCGCCGCGGCGCAGGGTGGGGAGGCCGGTCGCCCGGCGGGCGACCGCTACCGTTTCCCTAACGCATCTCCTTCTTGAACTCCTGGATCTTGTCCATCAGCTCGTCGGCCTTCAGCTTGTCGGCCTCTTCGAGCCGTTCCCGCAGGGCCTTGAGATCCGCCTCGACGCGCTCCACCTCCAGGCGTGCGGCCTCCGCGTCCGCCGAGGTGTCGACGCCGGCGACCCCGGCCGCGCGGCCGGCCGCGTGGAACTGCCGGCGCGCGCTGTCCAGGCGCTGCTCCAGGCGCTGGAGTTGCTGCTCCGCCTTCGAGAGCGAGGAGGGGACGAGCGTGAGCTTCCCGGTGTGGACGTAGTTGTATGCCAGAAGCGCCGCGACCGCGATCAGGACGACGAGAATCAGGCCTTTCATGGCTCCCTCCCCTGGGTGACTCCATCTGAGCCTATTCTCGACCGCGACAGCACGTCAAGCCGGTGCGCTCACGGCGTCGCCAGCGGGAACATCCCGCGTGCCATGTCGGTTTGTGGGGGGGATGGCGACGTTCGAGCTGACGGCGGAGAGCGTGCTGGAGAGGTCGCTCTCCGAGGTGTTCGCGTTCTTTGCGGAGGTGCGCAACCTCGAGGCGATCACGCCGCCCTGGCTGCGCTTCGAGCTCCGCACCCGCGAGTCGATCCGGATGGCGGCCGGAACGCTCGTCGACTACCGGCTTCGCTTGCGCGGCGTGCCGCTCTCGTGGCGGAGCGAGATCAGCGTCTGGGAGCCGCCGTTCCGGTTCGTGGACGAGCAGAGGAGAGGGCCGTACCGGCTCTGGGTCCACGAGCACACGTTCGAGTCGAGCGGGTCGTTCACGGTGGCGAGAGACCGGGTGCGCTATTCGGCGTCGGGGGGCGCTCTGGCCAACCGGTTGCTCGTGGCGCCGGATCTGCGAAGGATCTTCGCGTTCCGCCAGGAAGCCCTGACCCGACGGTTCGGTGGGCGGTTCACGCCGATCAGCATCCGACGCCTCGGCCCGGACGGCTCCGCCGGCTCCAAGCAGCGGCTCGCTGGCGGCTGATACCACTTTTCGTTCAAATGTAGCGTTTTCGTTGTTAGCGCGAGGCCCCCGAGCGCCGCAAGGGGCCGTGCGAAGCCGCTGTCATCGCGAGGAGCCGCGCAGCGGCGACGCCGAAGCCGCGAGCGGCCTGGCAAGGCCGCGTGGCGGGATCTCGCCGAAACCAACGGGACTGCTTCGGCTCCTTCGGCGCCTCGCAGTGACAGCCATTCCTCTACGACGGACGGTAAATTGGTCTGAGAGGGAGCCGCAGGCGCGACGGGATCCTTCGTCCCGCCCCATAGGGCAGGGCGGGACTCAGGATGACGCCGTGCGCCAGCGCCGCACGGCGTCAGCTCACCGAGATGCCGATGAGGTGGCCGATGCCGAAGGTGACCCCTGCGGCGGCCATTCCGATGAGAAGCTGCCGCAGCCCTGAGTAGAGAACGCCGCGGCCGGTCAGCAGCGTGATGGCCGCACCGATCACGAACAGGGCAAAGCCGCTCGCGGCCAGGCTGATGACGATTGCGGGCGTGCCGGAGAGGAAAAGGAAGGGCGCCACCGGCGAGATCGCCCCGACGAAGAAGAGGAAGAAAGAGGTGATCGCCGCCTCCCAGGCCGAGCCGCCGAGCTCCTCGGGGTCGATCCCCAGCTCCTCGCGGGTCAGGGTGTCCAGGACGTTTTCCTTGTCTTCCATGAGCTTGGCGGCCAGCGTGTCCGCCTCTTCCCTCTGAAGCCCCTTGGCCTGGTAGATGAGGGAGAGCTCCTCCTGCTCCTCCTCGGGGGCCTCGGCCAGCTCGTCGCGCTCGATGGAGATCTGGCGCTGGGCGAGCTCGCGCGCGCTCTGCACCGAGAGCCACTCGCCCATGGCCATTGCGCAGGCGCCCGCGAGCGTACCCGCCAGCCCCGCGACCAGGATGGCCGTGTTTGAAGAGTGGGCCCCGGCCACACCCATCACGAGGCTGAGGACCGAGACCAGCCCGTCGTTGGCCCCCAGCACCGCCGCGCGTAGCGCGTTGCCGCCCACGGCGCGGTGCCGGCCCTCCAGGCGCGCCAGCAGACCTCCCTCCATGCCGCGAGTCGGCCCGCGCGAGATCGTGGAGAGCAGGCGGGCGTGGGACTGCTCCACGACCGGCAGGTTGGCCGCGAGGGCGTCGGGCTGGTCGTCGTAGCCGTGGCGGCCCGCCTGCTCCTTCATCGCGAGTGCCGGAATCACGGACTGCGTGCCGAAGCGCCGGGCCAGCCACGCCGTCACCCGCGCGCGCAGGCTCGGCCGGCGGGCCGGCACCCTCGCGCCCGCATCGCGCAGCTTCTTCTCCCAGAAGGCGATGTGCGCCTCCTCGGCGGCGGCGAGCCGACGGTACACCTCGGCGAGCTTGTCGATCGGCTCGATCTTCGCCAGCGCCCCGTAGGTCGCGGCGGCATCGACCTCCTCCTGAAAGTTCGCCCGGAAGCGGGCGACATCGGTTCGGGGAGCCATGTTCGTGCCGTCCTTTCTCCTGCCGAAAGGTGGTGCGAGGTCCGGCCGAGGGCAAGGGTCCCGCGGGCGCCGACCGACACGCGGGGGGATCCCCGTCACGTGCGGCTGGCTCGGGCCGAGAGCGTCCCTCCGGCGCTCGTCAGGCCTTGCGAGAGCGCAGCCTCACCATGCCGAGGGCGGCGATCACGACGCCCACGACGATCCCCGCGAGCTGTTTCATGCCGATGCCGGGGTACCCCCCGATTCCCAGCGGGTCGGCCGCGGCCGAGACCAGGAAGAGAAGAACCCCCGCGACCAGCAGAACCACTCCGACCGTCTTGTCCGACATGCCATCCCTCCATGTGCTCACGTCGCCGCTCGTGACGTGCCTGCCGCCCGATTCTAGCCGGTGTGGAGGTCGAAGTGGGCGAGGAGGCGGCGCGTGATCTCCTCCGGGAGATCCTCGTGGACCCAGTGGGTGGCCTCCGGGAAGCGCACCAGCGTGCCCCGATCGAGCAACGCCGCACTCTGCTCGGCAAGCTCCACACCCAGCGCCGCATCCCGCTCGCCCCACAGGATCAGGGTCGGGACGCTCACGCGCCCGAGGCGGGCGCCGCGGTCTCCCGCGACGATCGCCCGCGCCAGCGCCCGGTACCAGCCGATGCTCGCCGAGAGCGCAGAGGGTCGCGACCACGCTTCGCGGTAGCGCTGCATGTCCTCGTCGGTGAACGTCCCCCGGCGCGAGCTGGCCCGCATCAGCCAGCGCAGGCGCGCGAAGTTCCTTCGGGACAGGAGCCACTCGGGAAGTCGAGGCAGCTGGAAGAACAGGATGTACCAGCTCCTGCGCAGCTGCCGGAGGTTTTGGCCGGAGAGGGCGCGTCGCATGACGGTCGGGTGGGGGACGTTGAGGACGGCAAGCCGCTCGACGAGCTCGGGGTGGAGGGCCGCGAGCGTCCAGGCCACGGCGGCTCCCCAGTCGTGCCCTGCCAGGCACGCACGCTCCCGGCCGCAGGCCCGGATCAGGTTCGCAACGTCGCCCGTGACGGTGGCGAGGTCGTACGGCGGTGTGGTGTCGGTCAGGTTGTAGCCGCGCTGGTCGGGGGCGACGACGCGGAAGCCGGCCCGCGCCAGCGGGCCGATCTGGTGTCGCCACGAGTACCAGAACTCCGGGAACCCGTGCAGCAGGATCACGAGGGGGCCGTCGTGCGGCCCGGCCACCGCCGCGTGCATCCGCAAGCCCGGCAGGTCGAAGAACGCGGTGGAGAAACCCAACTGCTCCGGCAGGGGCGCGGATGTCCGGGCCATGGCACCGTAAGCGTACCGCGTCCCGGGGTGGCGGGAGGCGGTATGCTTGCGGCCGGGGAACGGAGGCGTGGGGATGGCGTTCGGACCAAGCGAGTGTGAGAGGTGCCGCAAGGATTTCCCGGCGCTCGGGCGGGAAATCAACGGGCGGCGTCTGGCTTTCCTGGACGGACCGGCGGGGACGCAAGTGCCGAATCGGGTGGTCGACGCGGTCGCCGGCTACTACCGCACCTGTAACGCCAACACCCACGGGGCGTTTATCACCTCCAGGGAGTCGGACCGGCTGATCCATGAGACGCGCGAGGCGGTCGCGGCTTTCCTGGGGGCACCCTCCTGGCGGGAGGTCTCCTTCGGCGCCAACATGACCACGCTGAACTTCTCGCTGAGTCAGGCCCTGGCGCGCGAGACGAGGCCGGGCGACGAAATCGTAATCACCGAGCTGGACCACGAGGCCAACCGCGGCCCGTGGCTCGCGCTGCGCGAGCGGGGGATCACGGTGCGCGAGGTCGCGCTGCGGCGCGACGGCACGCTCGACTACGAGGACATGCGGCGCAAGATCACGGCCCGGACGAAGCTGGTGGCGGTGGGGTACGCATCGAACGCGCTCGGCACTGTCAATGACGTTCCCCTTGCCAGAGAGCTTTCGCGGGAGGCGGGTGCGTGGCTTCTGGTGGACGCGGTCCACTACGCGCCGCACTTTTCCCTGGACGTGACCGCACTCGACGCCGATTTCCTGCTCTGCTCGGCGTACAAGTTCTACGGGCCCCACGTGGGGATTCTGTACACGCGCCCCGGGCTGCTCGCGGAGCTCCGGACCGACAAGCTTCGTACACAGGACGATGAGCCGCCCTTCAGGGTCGAGACCGGCACCCTGAACCACGCTGCCATCGCGGGTGTGAAGGCGGCGATCGACTACATAGCGTCGTGGGGGGAAGGCGAAACCCTGCGCGGGCGCCTGGTGTCCGCGATGGAGGGAATCGCCGCCCACGAGCACGAGGTGGCCGGCTTCTACTGGGAGAAAGTCCGCAGGTTCCCCGGCGTGATGGCATGGGGCCAGGACTTCTCTTCCCCACGCCGTGCGCCCACGGTTTCGATCACCATCGCCGGCGTTCGACCCTCCGAGGCCGCGCGGGCGCTCGCCGAGAAGGGGATCCTGGTGTGGGACGGCGACTTCTACGCCGCGCGTGCCATCGAGGTGCTGGGCCTCGCGGAGCGGGGCGGCGTGCTGCGCACCGGGATCTCGATGTACAACACGCGCGAGGAGATCGAGCGCCTGCTCGAGGGGGTGGCGGCGCTCGCGGAGCGCTGAGCGACTTCGTCAGCGTTCGCGCCTGCTGTCGCCGTATCATGGTAGCTGGCTTCGAGGGTCCGACAAGCCGGAGGCGACGATGCGACGACGCGTGATCAAGCGTTTCCACCCCCCTGGAACGACACCTGGCACGCTGGCGGGCCCGGTCGAGGGCGCCGCCGGCCCTGCGCGGCTATCGCTGGTCACGTACACCGCCGAGAGGGTCGAGGAGCGCCCGATCGCCGCGCTCCCGGAGGTCGCCGCCCTGATCCGGCCGGGGGAGCAGGCGTGGCTGAGGATAGTCGGCCACGAGACCTCGGTCCTCGGCGAGCTCGCGGGGCGCTTCGGCGTGCACCCGCTCGTGCTTGAGGACGTGGCGAACGTCGGCCAGCGCCCCAAGGTCGAGGAGCACGACCAATACCTGTTCGTGATCACGGAAGTCCTTCGCTTCGGCCGCAACGGCACGCTCGAAGAGGACCAGGTGAGCCTGCTCCTCTTCGACAACCTCCTGATCACGGTCGAGGAGCGCGAGAGCGACCTGTTCAAGCCGGTGCTGGAACGCCTGCGCGCCCAGGGGAGCAAGATGCGCCAGTACGGAGTTGACTACCTCGCCTATGCGCTGGTGGACACTGCCGTGGACCACTACTTCCCGACGCTGGAGCGGGTCGGCGAGCAGATCGACCAGGTGGAGGACGTGCTTCTCGACAAGCCCGACCGCAAGAGCTTCGAGGAGCTGCACCGGATCAAGCGCGACCTGCTGCGGGTGCGGAAGGCCACGTGGCCGCTGCGGGAGATGGTGAGCGCGCTGACGCGCACCGACTCGGCGCTCGTGCGCGAAGGCACGAGGGTGTGGCTGCGGGACGTCTACGACCACGCGGTCCAGGTCATAGACATCGTGGAGACGTTCCGGGAGATGACCCAGGAGCTGGCGGACCTCTACCTCTCCAGCGTCTCCAACCGCATGAACGAGATCATGAAGGTTCTCACGGTGATCGCCACGATCTTCATGCCCTTGACCTTCATCGTCGGGATCTACGGCATGAACTTCCACGACATGCCGGAGCTCGCCTGGAGGTGGGGCTACCCGCTCGTATGGGTGGTGATACTCCTGGTTGCCGCCAGCATGGCTTGGATGTTCAAGCGCCGCGGCTGGTTGTGACTCTCTGGATCTCGTTCCGCGATGTCATTCTGAGTGGCGCCCTGGGCGCCACGAAGAATCCAACCGTGTCCGAGGTCCACAAAATTGCACGCTCCAGGCGCGACGGGATCCTTCGTCCCGCCCTGCAGGGCTGGGCGGGACTCAGGATGACTCCGATCGGCCGGGTGCCGATCGGAGTCAGTCCAGCTTGAACCCCGCGAGCACCGTGACCTGCCACTCCGAGGGCTTGCCGTCGCGGATCGAGCCACGGACCTCCTTAAGCTCGAACCACGAGAGTCCGTGCAGGGACTCCGAGGCCTTGGCGAGCGCCATCCCGACGGCCTTCTCGATGCTCTCGGCGGAGCAGCCCACCAGCTCTATTTTCTTGTAGACCTTCTCGCTCATCGTTGCCTCCTCCCACGAACGCACGACTTGGGCATTCTCCTGAGTCCGAGCCCGAGTTGCAACTGGGGAATAACCCGGAGGTGAGACAGCGCTATAATCTGCCGAACATGAGCGGTCAAGAGCCGAACGACGTTTCACGGACGACAGGGAGGGAGTGAACATGGCTTCGAGCACACCACCTATGGCGCCACCCCCGCCGCAACCCGCGGCCGGAGCACCGGCACCGAAAAAAGGGACCAGCCCGCTGGTGTGGATCCTCGCCGGCTGCGGCGGCCTGATCGTGATCGCGGTGCTCGTCGTGCTCGTGGGCGGCTACTTCGTCGCCCACAAGGTCAAGGGTTACGTCGAAACCGCCAAGAAGAACCCGGCGGTCGCGGCGGCCAAGATCGCGGTGGCGGTCAACCCCGACCTCGAGATCGTCTCCGAGGACGATGAGGCCGGCACGCTCACCATCCGCGACAAGAAGAGCGGCGAAGAGATCACGATGAACGCGGAGGAGATCAAGCAGGGTCGCTTGAAGTTCAAGAACAAGAAGGGGGAAGAGGTCACCTTCGAGGGCAGCGGCGAGTCCGGCAAGGAGGGGTTCAAGGTCAAGTCCGGCAAGGGCAGCATGACGTTCGGCAACGTTGAGGCGGAGGCGCCGCCGTCCTGGGTGCCCGCGTACCCGGGCGCAAAGGTGATGGCCTCGTCGAGGGAAAAGACCGACGAAGGCTTCACGGGCACGTACTCCTTCCAGACCGGCGACTCCGCGGATTCTGTGCTCGCGTACTACGAGAAGGAGCTGAAGAAGGCCGGCCTCGACGTGGAGCGGACGAGCAGCGGGGAGATGAGCGGTCTCGGAACGATCAACGCGAGGGGCGGTGACGGCAAGCAGACGGTCAACGTCGTCGTCACTCGCGTCGCGGAGATGACCCAGGTCATGGTGCAGTACGCCGCTGGCGAAGGGGCCTCCGAGTAGACGCGTGAATACTGGAAACAGAGCGAGGCCGGCGCGCGACGCCGGCCTCGCTTTCCCTGCTCCGGGTCAGTGCACCAGCGTCGCAACCAGGGCGATGACCGCCATGCCGCAGGCGGTGGCGAAGACGTCACGCTTGCGGCACAGAGGAACCGTCACGGAGGGGATCAGGTCGGTGGCGCCGAGGTAAAGGAAGAATCCTGCCATCACCAGTAGCAGGGTGCCGAGCTGCATCTTCTGCAGCACGAGCACCATCCCCACCGCAAAGCCGATCAGCAGCAGGCTGGCGTTGCCGGCCAGAAGGCGAACCGCCTGCGTCCGCCGGTGGTGGTGGCTGAGCACGAGCGACACGGTGGTAAGGCCGTCGGCGAACTTGTGCGCCGCCAGCGCCAGCCCGACCGCGACCGCGGTGTGAGGTGATTCTCTCAGTGCAGCCGCCAGCGCTAGCCCGTCCACCGCAGAGTGCACAAGGAGGCCGACCGCGCCGTGCATGGCGAGGGGGCGATGCACGTGCTCCTCGGGGGGGCACTCGGCATCCATCCGGTGGGAGTGGGGATGCAGGATGTGCAGCTTGTCGAGGAGCATGGTGACGAGGAAGGCCCCCAGCACGACGAGCAGCTTGGGCTGGGGGTCCCCGCCCATCCCGTTGATCGCCGTCGGGATCAGCTCGAGCAGGGCCAGCCCGACCAGCGTCCCCGCGGAGAACGACAGCAGCATGCGAGAGTGGCGCTCGAAGCGGAGCGGCACCGCGCCGCCGGCGAGCGTGGAGGCGAGCACGGCCAGCAGCGTCACGGTCCCGATCAGGAGCGCCATGGGTGCATTCTAGTCACGCCGGCGCGGCGGGTACAATCCGGGCGTGGCGGACTCGGTTCGTCTCGACGTGTGGCTCGACGTCACCTGCCTTGCGAAGACGCGCTCGCAGGCGAAGGAGCTGTGCGACGGCGGCAAGGTCGAGGTGGGGGGTGTGCACGCCAAGGCCCACCGGATGGTGCGAGCCGGGGACCGCATCCACATCTCGCTTGCGCCGGGCTTCAGGCGCGAGGTCGTGGTTCGGGAGGTGGTCGAGACCCACGTGCCCAAAGCGCGTGCACGCGAGCTCTACGAGGACGTAACACCCCCGCCGAACCCTGAGGAGATCGAGATGAGGAGGCTGGAGCGCTTCGCCCCGCCGCCGGCTCCGCCGCGGGGCAGCGGCCGGCCCGAGAAGCGCGCTCGTCGAAAGATGGACCGGATGCGCGGGCGGTAGGCCGCCGTCCGTTCCGTGGCTCGAGGCGTGAACCCCGAGAGGGACAGGAACTCTACTTGGCGGCGCGGGCGGCAAACCACGCTGCGGTCTTTTTGAGGCCGTCCTCCAGGGTCGTCCCGACCCGCACGCCGAGCTCGCGCCCTACCAGCTCGGAGGAGATGACCGAGCGCCGCTGCTCACCCGGCTTTGCGGGGCCGTGGGTCGGCGGGCGCGTCACACCCAGGGCGGCCGCAAGCAGGCCATAGAGCTCGACCACGGTGGTCTCTCGCCCCGTGCCGACGTTGTAGATGCCGAAACCGGGCCTCCCGAGCGCGGCGACGTTGGCGGCCACGACGTCGGCGACATAGGCGTAGTCCCTGGTCTGCAGGCCGTCTCCGTTGATCACGGCCTCCCGGTCCGCCAGAAGCCGGTCCAGGAAGATCGCGACCACGCCGGCCTCCCCGTGCGGGTTCTGGCGGGGTCCGTAGACGTTTGCGTACCGGAGGGCGATCGCGTCGAGGCCGTACTCCCGATGGTAGAAGTAGAGGTAGCGCTCCACCGCGAGCTTGGCCACACCGTACGGCGAAAGCGGTTGGGCGGGGTGCTCCTCGTCGGCGGGGAAGGCGGTCTGCTCGCCGTACATCGCTCCGCCGGTCGAGGCGAAGATCACCTGCTTGAGGGCGGCCCTCCGGCCGGCCTCGAGAAGGTTCAGCGTTCCGACGACGTTGACGCTGGCATCGTGGACGGGATCGGCAACGGAGCGCCTCACGTCCATCTGAGCGGCGTGGTGAAAGAGCACCTCGACCCCGGCCTCGCGCATCAGCGCTGCGGCGTCCGGCGAGCGGATGTCGAGCTCGTGAAATTCGGCGCCGGCGGGGACGTTCTCCTTGCGCCCCGAGGAAAGGTCGTCAACAATCAGGACGCGGTGGCCGCGAGCGAGAAGCGCCTCGGCCACGTGGGAGCCGATGAAGCCTGCGCCTCCGGTGACACAGACGGTGCGAGAACTCATGGGGAAGCCCCTCTCTCGCCGGGCGCTCGAGACACTCGCGCCGCTCGAGAGGGAATTCTACCAGCGCCCCACGCGCACGGTGGCCCGGGACCTTCTCGGTAAGCTGCTGGTCCGGCGTCTGCCCGAGGGGATCGTCGCGGTGCGCCTGGTCGAGGTCGAGGCCTACCTCGGGGTCGGCGACCCCGCCGCGCACACCTTCGGCGGCCGGCGCACGACACGTAACGAGGTCATGTGGGGGGAGGGTGGACACCTCTACGTCTACTTCACCTACGGGATGCACCACTGCTGCAACGTTGTCACGCTGCGCGCCGGAACACCGGAGGCCGTGCTGCTGCGCGGTGCGGTGCCGGTCCTCCGCGAGCCGCTGATCCTGGCGCGGAGGAGCGGACGAGGCGGGAGGAGGCTCCTGGACGGACCCGCAAGGCTGTGCCAGGGGCTCGGGATCGACCTGGGCGCCAACGGCGCGGACCTCACGTCCGGCGATGCGACTTGGCTGGCCTCGGACGGGGTTTCCTGCCGGCAGGCGTGGGTCCGGCGCCTTCCGCGCGTCGGGGTCGCGTACGCGGGCGACGCGGCGCGCTGGCCCTTGCGCTTCCTGCTCGATCTGGACGCGAGGGTCTCTCCCCGGCGTGGGGTTGCTGCCGGGGGTGCCGGCGCCGCAACTGCTCGACCGCATGGCTGAAGTCGCGCGGGGGCTCCGTCCTGAACTCGAGCCGAGTCCCGGTCGTGGGGTGGACGAAACCCAGGACAGCCGCATGGAGTGCGAGCCTCCCGGGCGTGATGGGGTCGGTGGCAGGATCGCCATAGACGGGATCCCCCAGCACAGCGTGGCCCAGGTAGGAGAGGTGCACCCGAACTTGGTGGGTGCGCCCTGTCCCCAGCTCCGCCTCCACGAGCGTGGCCCCCGGGAGCCTCTCCAGTGGACGCACGATGGTCCGAGCCGGGCGCCCGCCGGTCCCCGGCGCCAGGGCGGCGCGGCGGGCCGCCGGACGCGGGCGGCCGATCCCGCGCGCGACAAGCACCTCGCCTTCCAGGTTCCCGCGCACGAGCGCGATGTAGCGACGCTCCACCGTGTGGGCGCGGAACTGGCTCTGCAGCTGCTGAGCGGCCGCGTGCGAGAGGGCCAGCACCATCACGCCCGAGGTGTCCCGGTCGAGACGGTGCACGACCAGGACGCGCCGGTGATGGCCGGTGCGCCGCTCCAGCTCGGCCGCAGCGCGGGAGAGCACGGTGTCCTGGTCGCCCTCGGCCGTCGGGTGGACCAGCAGGCCCGCCGGCTTGTTCACCACCAGCACGTCGGCATCCTGGTGCAGTATCTCGATCGGAGGCGTCTTCGGTGCGCGAGTGCGCCTCGGGAGGTTGGGGTTGTGCTCGACCACGTCGCCTTGTCCCACGAGTGCACCCGGATCCGTGACCACCACCCCGTTCACCAGCACGTGGCCGACAAGCACCTCGCGCTTGGCGCGGGAGTACGAGGAGGCCAGCAGCTCCTGTGCCGCCCGGCCTACCCTGCGCGTGTCCTGCTTCACCGCGCGAGGGTAGCACCCAAGCGCTGCGGCGTGTGGACAGCGCCGCGCCTTCCGGGGTAGGGTGACGGCGATGGGCGGCGAGAGCGTCGCGGCGAGAGAGGTCGCCGAGCTGCTGGGCCGGGCTGTGCGGGCGGGGCTGGCGGTCGGGTGGGTCGGTCTCGCCGTGCGCGAGGACGAGGCGGGTCTGTGCTGGTGCACCGGCGCGCGGGCCGTCGGCGGGGAGCCCGTCGAGGCGGACCTGCGCTACGACCTGGCCTCGCTGACCAAGCCGCTGGCTACCGGCACACTGCTGCTGCTCGCGCGGCGCGACGGCCTTGACCTGGGCGCGCCGCTCTCTGATCTGCTTCCCGAGCTTGCCGGCACACCGTGGGGCGCCGTCACGCTCCTGCAGTGCTCCACGCACACCGCGGGCTTCCCGACCTGGTCGCCGCTCTACGCGGCCCACGGCCCGTCGCGGGAGGGTTATCTGCGCGCTCTCTGCGAGCTCACGCCGACGGCGCCCGCCGGGACGCGGGTGGAGTACTCGTGCCCGGGCTTCATCGCGCTGGGCCTCGCCCTCGAGCGGGCGGGCGGGGCCGACCTGGGGACGCTGTTCGCCGAGCTGGTGGCCGGCCCTCTGGAGCTCGGCGAGGAGCTCTCGTTCGCGCCGCCCGCCGCGACGCCGGTTGCCGCGAGCGAGACGCGGTGGTTCGTGGAGGAGAGACTGCTGGCGGAGCTCGGTCTCGCCGGTGCGCCCCCTGCCGGTCGGGACGGCGCCGTGCCGTGCGGGGACGGCAACACCCGTGGCCTCGACGGGACTGCGGGCAACGCGGGACTGTTCGGGACCGCCGCGGCAGTGGCGCGCCTGGCGGCGGAGTGCCTGCCAGGTGGCGGCGAGCTGCTGACGGCCGAGGAGGCGGAATTCGCGACGCGGGGCCGCACCGAGGGGCTCGAGCAGAGCCGCGGCATCGGCTGGCAGCTCGCGGCAACCCCAGGTTGCTCGGCCGGGAACGCGTTGCCGTCGCACGCCTTCGGCCACACCGGGTTCTCGGGCACCTCGGTGTGGGTGGACCCCGACTCGCGCGCGGTGTACGTGCTCCTGGGCAACCGGCTCCACCCGGGCGGCCGCACCCCGGATCTGCACCCGCTGCGGCGGCGGTTCCACCTGCTCTCGGGCCGCGCCGTCCGCGACCGGGTGGGGGACGCCTGACCTTGAAGCGCCTGGTCATTCTCGTGGCGCTCCTCGCGGTGGCGGTGGTGGCGTCGGCCCAGGAGGCGGAGATCCCTCCGGAGCTCGCCAAGGCCCGGCGCGACGTGCAGGAGCTGGAGGAGCGTCTGAGGAAGTTGGAGCAGGTGCAGGCCGGCCTGGGCCGCGAGCGTGAGGCTCTCGACCTCGAGCTGCAGGTGGCGTCGTTGAGAGTGCGCGAGGCGGAGGTGGAGAAGGCGGAGGCGGACCGCGCCGCTGCCGCGGCTGCGAAGGCGTCCGAAGCCTCCCAGGTCGAGCTCCAGCAGGCCATGGATAGGCTGCGGCTGCAGCTGGCGCTGCTGGCGGTGCTGGGGCGCGCCGGGCTCGCCCCGCTCGTCGTCCACGCCATCGGCTCCGGGAAGGACATCCCGCAGCGCGTCACCACGTCCCTGGCCCTGTTCCAGGAGGAGAAGCGCCGCCGCGACGAGGCGGCGCTCCTGATGGCGCGCCGCCAGGCCACGCTGGCGGCTCTCTCCGCGCAGCGCGAGGAAGTGGCGGCCGCGGCGGCGCACCTGGGGGAGCGGCAGCGTGAGCTGGAGCGGACCAAGCAACGCGTGGAGGCGAAGCTCGCCTCGCTTGAACACGAGCGGCGAGCCGGCGCCGTGCAGCTTGCGGGGGCCCAGGAGGCCGAGGAAAGGCTCGAGAGGCTCTGGGGGACCGTGACCCAGGGTGAGGCTTTCCGGGGAGCTGACATTCGGCTGCTCCGTGGCGGGCTGCGCTGGCCGCTGGAGCCGCCGCGCCTGCGCCAGGGCTTCGGGGCGCAGCGCGATCCCCAGTACGGGACGGTGACGGTCTCGCACGGCGTGACGCTGGCCGCCAACCCCGGCGAGCAGGTGGCGGCCGTGGCCACGGGGAAGGTGTCTTACGCGCAGTTCTTCAAGGGCTACGGCAACCTCGTGATCGTCCATCACGGCGGCGAGGTCTACTCCCTCTACGCGGGCCTTGCTAGTATGTTCGTGCGCCCCGGGCAGCGCGTCGGAATGGGGGATCCACTGGGCAACGTTGGGCGAGGTGAGGATGGCAGCGGGAGCGTGTACCTGGAGATCCGGGTGGGTCAGAGCCCGCAAGACCCCCTGAGCTGGCTGAAGCCGGTCGGGAAGTGAGGTGGTAGTGAAGCAGCGGTGGCTATTCCTGGCAGTGTCGCTCGTTGTGGTCGCAGCCGTCGTGGCGCTCGCTTCGGGTGCCGTCGGCGGTGCGGGTGCGGGCCTGTACCGCCTGGTCGGGATCTTCGGTCAGGTGGTCTCGCTCGCGAAGTCCTCCTACGTCGAGGAGGTGCCGGTAGATCAGCTGGAGATGGGCGCGATGAACGGGCTGGTGGACGAGGCCGACCCGGGCGGGCTGTACGTACCGGACAAGATGATCGAGGACTACGCGCGGGTGCGAGCGAGGGCGCTGCCGCCTTTCGGCCTCGTGCTCGGCAGGCGCTCCTCCTACCCGCTGGTGATGCAGGTGATAGCCGGGTCGCCGGCGGAGAAGGCCGGGATCGTCCCCGGTGAGCTGGTGGAGCGCGTCGGTGCGGAGCCGGTTCGCGCCCGGCCGCTGTGGCGGACCCTGACCCTGCTGGACGCGGCGGAACGCAAGGGCGAAGTCAGCCTCGACGTGATCGACCGCCAGCTCTCGGGCAAGCGACCCGTGGCCCTGAAGGCCGCCGCCTTCACGTTGCCCTCGCCGACCGTAGAGGTGCAGGAGAGCGTGCCGGTGGTGCGGGTTCCGGTGCTGGAGCCGGGGGTAGTGGCGAAGCTCTCGGAAGCCTTGAAAGCCCACGGCAGCGCGACCTCGCTGGTGGTGGACCTCAGGGGCGTCGCCCTCGGGACCCCCGATGGGGCCTTGAAGGTAGCCGCGGAGCTTGCCGGAGGGGATGTCCAGATGCGCCTCGGCAAGAGGGACGGCAAGGACGAGGCGCTGCAGGCGAAGGGCCCCGCGCGATGTTGGACGCTGGTCGTTTGCGTGGACGGGACCACGGGCGGGGCCGCCGAGCTGCTGGCGGTGGCGCTCAAGGCGCAGGGCGCGACGCTGGTCGGAGGCGACAGCTACGGCGACACGGGCCAGCGGCGGGCGTTGCGCGGCGCCGGCGGCGAGGTCTGGCTGGCAACTACGTGGGGGTTGGGGCCGGACGGGAAGCCGCTCCTGGGGACCGGCGTGAAGCCGGACGAGCGGGTGAGGCCGCACAAGGGTGGCGACGCAGCGCTGGAGCGCGCCCTGGAGCTCGCGGGTGGCCGCACCGTCAAGCAAGCGGCGTAAGCCGCAGCCACGCGGGCGGCGCCCGGCGGGTCGCAGGCGCCTTCCTCCCATTCGGATCGTTGCCGCACTCCTGGTGCTGGCCGTCGTGGCCGGCGCGGTGCTCTATCTTGCGTGGCGGGCGGCACGGCCGAGGCCGGCGCCGGCCGTGCCTGACGCCGGCGAGACGGTCCGCGACGTCGCTGGCCGATACGCGTGCCCGCCGGGGAGGGTGAGCGTCGAACCCTCCCGGGACCGGCAGGGCGATCTCTTCCTCGTGACCGTCCACGCGCCGCGCGGCTTCCCCGCCGAGCGCTTCACCCTCGACCTCGAAGCCACCGCGCACAACCTCGGCGGGCGCCTCGAACCGCAGCCGCTGACCGAGAAGGGCGGCTACGGCCTGGCGAGGTTGGAGGGCAGCGTGGGCGGGACGCGCTGGCGCGTGCTCGTCCTGGGCGAGGAGCCTCCGCCGCGCGGTCCGACCCGAGCCCCGCGCGCCGCGGCACAGGCGGGTCGGCTCGCGATCGTGCTGGACGACGCGGGCGCCTCGATGGAGGTCGTGCGGGAGGTCGAGCGGTTACCGCTGGCCGTGGCTGTGGCGGTGCTGCCCAACGCGGCCCACTCCGCCGAGGTGGCGAGGGCGCTCGGAGCCCAGGGCCGCGAGGTTCTCCTGCACATGCCGATGGAGGCGCTTGCCAACCACGGCCCGGGGCCGGGCGACGGTGCGGTCGAGGTGGGGCTCCCTGCGGCGGAGGTGCGCGCCCGGCTCGAACGCGCCCTGCAGGTCGTGGCGCCGGCGCGCGGCGTCAACAACCACATGGGCTCCCGGGCCACCGCCGATGTCGCCACGATGCGCGATGTGATGGTCGTGCTCGCCGGCCACGGGCTCTACTTCCTGGACTCGCGCACCACCTCCGAGACGGTTGCCGAGCGCGTGGCTCACGAGAGCGGGGTTCCTGCCCTGCGACGCGACGTGTTCCTGGACGTGGTCAGCGATCCGGACGCGGTGCACCGGGCGCTCGAGCAGGCCGTCGCACGGGCACGGGCTCAGGGCAGCGCCGTCGCGATCGGCCACGTGCACCCTCTCACGATCGAGCTGCTCGCGGTCGAGCTGCCCAGGATCGCGGGCGAGGTGAAGCTGGTGCGCCCCTCCCAGCTCCTGCGCGGTGACCCCTAGGCTTCTGTGATCTCGATGCTGGTGGTGACCTTGCAGTCCTCTCGCAGGGAGGCGACCGCGGAGCAGTAGGTCGAGTGGGAGAGCTCGACGGCCCTCTCGACCTTCTCGCGCGCCAGGCCCTGGCCACGGACGCGGTAGACGATCGCGATGCCCCTGAGGTGTTTTGGGTGCTGCTCGGCCCGGTCGCCATCGATCTCGACGTCGAGGCCGGAGAGCGGCTGCCGCATCTTCTCGAGGATCGACACGACATCCATGGCCGTGCAGGCGGCGATGCCCATCAGCATCAGCTCCATCGGCCCAGGTCCGGCGTGCCCGGGGCGCGCGACCGAGTCAATGGTCAGGCCATGACCGCTTCCGGGCACGGCGGAGAAACGCAACCCCGACTGCCACGCGAGCTTCGCGCGAGTCTGCTCACCCAAGGAAACCTCCGCGAGGTTAGCCCGGACTATTCACGAGGGTGCCTACTGCGAGCGCGGATCTGGCCGCCCTGGCGGGCGTACTCGGGGTTCGGACCGTGCCGCCGTACTCGCCAGTACGGCTCCCGTCCTCGCCCCTACGTTCGCCCACCACATGACAGCCACCTCCGCGCTCTCGCTACGGCCCCGCATGAATAATCCGGGCTTGCGCCTCGGCGAGCAGTCTAGCAGCGGCGCTCAGGGCAGAAGGGCCGCAAGGATGAGAAGCAACAGCACTCCGACGGCGAGGACCTCGAGGCCCCCGAGTTCCGCCGTGTCGCGCGCGTGTCCGCCTCGCATTGACGCCTCCCGACGCCGGCCACCCGCGTCTCGTAGACGTTTACGGATGCGCGTTGGGGAATGTCATAGCGCCATATTGTCAATGGTGAAACAGCATGACCACCCGCGTATACTTCGCCCATGACGCGAGAGGAACTCCTGAAGCTCACCCACCTCGTGGCCTGCGCGGGTTGAGCTTCCAAGCTGGGTCCGGCGGACCTTCACACGGTGCTTTCGGCCTTGCCCGAGGTCAGCGATCCTCGTCTGCTCGTCGGCGCCGGCACGTTCGACGACGCGGGGGTGGTGCGGCTGTCGGATGACGTGGCGCTGGTGCAGTCCGTGGACTTCTTTACGCCGGTGGTGGATGACCCCTTCGACTTCGGCCGCATCGCGGCCGCGAACGCCCTCTCGGACATCTACGCCATGGGTGCGAAGCCGCTGACGGCTCTGGCGGTGTGCGCCTTCCCGGTCGAGACACTGCCCCTCTCGGTCCTGGAGAAGACCCTGGCCGGAGGCCTCGCGCTGCTGCGGGAGGAAGGTGTGCTCCCGCTGGGCGGCCACACGGTCAAGGGCCCCGAGTTCACCTACGGCCTTGCGGTGACCGGGCTCGTCCATCCGGATAGGGTGCTGACGAACGCCGGAGCTCGCGTCGGCGATCGGCTCGTCCTGACGAAGGCGCTCGGAACCGGCGTGATGGCCACGGCGCTCAAGCGCGGCGACCTCCCGGAGGAGGCGCGCAGGGCAATGGTGGCCTCGATGGTGGAGACGAACAGGCTTGCGGCGGAGGCGTGCGAGGGCGTCGAGGTGCACGCCCTCACCGACATCAGCGGCTACGGGCTGCTCGGGCACGCCCTGGAGATGGCGGAGGCGAGCGGCGCGGCCCTCGAGATCTTCGCGGAGTCGCTGCCGCTGCTCCCGGGGGCCAGGGCGGCAGCGGAGGCCGGCGCGATTCCGGCCGGCCTGACCGCCAACCGAAAGTGGGTCGAAGCAAAAGCGAGCCTGGGCGGGGTTGACCCGACAACCGCCACCCTGCTGTGCGACCCCCAGACCTCCGGCGGCCTTCTCGCCGCGGTGGTTGAGCGTGATGCCGCCAGGCTCCTCGAGCGCTGCTCCGCGCGCGGCGTGAGGGCGACGGTGGTGGGCCGGGTGACCGACGGCCCGGCGGGGACAGTGGTCGTCCGCGCCGGGAGTGACTAGGAGGACGCGATGCGATTGCGAGTGCTGGTTGGTTCGTTTCTTGCGGCGGGGGTGGCGCTGGGCGCTGAAGCTCCGGTCGTTGTCTCCCAGGCCGGTGAGGGGCGCGCCCTTTCGCTCACGGTCTACAACGTTGGCCGCGCCCTCGTGCGCGATGCGCGCCCGGTCTCGCTACCGGGCGGAACTCTCGCGCTGGAGTTCCGCGACATCGCCGCTCTCGTGATGCCGGAAACCGTGGCGATCACCGGGGACGGGGTCACGGTGCTCGAGCAGAACTACGAGTACGACCTGCTCTCGCCCCAGACCCTGCTCGCCAAGTACCTGGGCAAGGACGTCACGATGGTGATCGAGGAGCCCGGTGAGGCGCCGGGCGCAGTGGTGCGCAAGACAGTGACCGGGCGGCTGCTCTCGATCGAGAACGGCACCGTCTGGCGGATCGGCGACCGGATCGTGTCGAACCCGCCGTACCGGGAGCTGAGCTTCTCCCAGGTGCCCGAGAACCTGCGTGAGCGCCCGACCCTGGTCTGGGTCCTGACGAGCGAACGTCCGGGTGAGCGGCGGCTCGAAGCGACCTACCTGACGGGCGGGGTCACATGGAAGGCCGACTACGTGCTCACGATGGGCACGGCCGGCGACGAGGGGAACCTGCTGGGGTGGGTGACCCTCGACAACACCTCGGGAGCCTCGTACCCCGACGCCACCCTGCAGCTGGTGGCCGGCGACGTGCACCTCGCGCCCGAGCGCAAGGGGCGCCCGGAGGCCATGATGATGCCGGCACGGGCGGTGACCGCCGAGATGCGCGAGGAGGCGTTCGCCGAGTACCACCTCTACACACTGGAGCGGCCGACCACGATCAAGGATAGGCAGAAGAAACAGGTGGCGCTGCTCGAGGCGGACCACGTCAAAGTGACGCGGCGCTACATCGTCGAGAGCCCGCAGTGGTGGTACATGCAGCGGATCGGCAAGCAGAAGCAGGACGTCCGCGTCGAGGTGGAGCTCGCCAACCGCGCCGACAACCACCTGGGGATGGCGCTACCGGGCGGTGTCGTTCGCCTCTACCAGCGGGACCGCCGCGGGACCGCGCAGTTCGTGGGCGAGGACCGCATCGAGCACACGCCCAAGGACGAGCTGGTGAAGGTGACCATGGGCAACGCCTTCGACATCGTCGCCGAGCGCCGGCAGACCGACTACAAGAAACTCGCCGACAACCTCTTTGAGGACGCGTTCGAAGTAACGCTGCGCAACCACAAGGACTCGGCGGTGACGGTGGACGTTCGGGAGCAGCTCGGCGGGGACTGGGAGATGATCTCCAACTCCCACCCCTACGAGAGGACCTCCGCGTTCGGCATCACCTTTCCCGTCCCGGTGCCCGCCAACGGCGAGGTGAAGCTCACCTACCGCGTACGCGTCCGCACCTGACGCCGCACCGGCGCGAGCTGCAGAAGGGAAGCGGGAGGACGGTACATGCCACGAGCAGCGCGTGGCGTTTCAGGAGTGCCTTGGGCAATTGGAGGCTGGCGGGCGCCCGGAGGAAGGTGAGAAGGTGATACCTGGTACTGATATGTGGTACTGATATGATACTGCCGAGCGCATCGTCGAGAGCGTTGAAGGTCTCGGGGTGGATGCGCGAATCGGCGTCCACGAAGGCCAGCACGTCGCCGCGCGCTACCGCCGCCCCACCGTTGCGCGCCGCCGCGATGCGGCGCCTCTTAACGTACACCACCCGGCAGCCCCACGAGCGAGCGATGTCGGCCGTTTCATCAGTGGAGGCGTTGTCAGCGACGATCACCCCGACGGCGTCGGCACCGAGGCGGTAGCGGCCACGGGCCAGCTCGACCGAATCGAGCAGCCTCGGCCGATAGGTCTCCTCCTTGTGCGCCGGAATCACCAGCGACATGTGTGGTGCTCGCCCGCTCTCCACTACTTCATCATACGGTGCGAGCGGGCGTCACCTGCGGTGAGGCTCTGCCCTCTCTGCCCTGCGTCGGTCGGTGGCGAACTTGCAGGCGGGCCAGACAGAGGGCAGGATACCAGGGGTTCGGGAGGTCCCTGGAATGACCTGCTTGCATGGGCCTTCGCGTAAGGAACCAGCAGGCGACGACGTCGTCGCCACGTCCGGGGATCCAGGGTGAGGAGATGGCGATACCGCGCACCAACGGACTGAGGACGGCGAGCACCACGAGTCTCATCGCAGCCGCTGTCCTTCTCCTGTGCGGATGCGTCTCGACCGTGCAGCCTCCCGAGCACCCTGCCGATCCGGTCGAGGTGTTCCTCACCGAAGAAGGCATGCACCGGGGTCTCATGCTGCCGAGAACGTCGGGGTACGTTGAGTATGGGTACGGCGAGTGGGATTGGTACGTGATGGGCTGCAACGAGTGGTATCACGTCTTCGACACGGTGCTGTGGCCGACCCAGGGCGCCCTGGGGCGGCGGTCGTACGACGATCCCCGAGCGGAATTCAAAGGCGAGAGGCTGACGCCGATCCAGGCGGGACGCGCCGCCGTAGAAGCGCTGCTCGAGGAACTCGACACGCTCTACGAATCCGCCAAGGGCAGCGAGGTCTACAACGAATCGACACGAATGCACTTCGTCCGGATCTCGCCGGGGTTCTGGTGCTTCTTCAACTGCTCCGACGCGACCGCGGCATGGCTGCGGCGCCTCGGCTGCCACGTCTCGTGGGTGCCGATTCGAGGCGGATTTCGATCAGGTACCTGATTGTATGAGTAGGTCGGTCTCCCGGTTTGCGGCGTAGCGTAGAGCTCGCCAGAAAGACCGTACGGGCTCGAAGCCCAACGACGAAAGGAGACCGACCGTGGAACATTGTGGCATTGACCTGCATCTGAAGTCGAGCGAGGCGTGTGTGCTTGACGGAGCCGGCGCGGTGAGCGAGACGGCGCGCATTCCGACGACGGAGAAGGCGTTCCGGCGCTGGTTTGGCGGTCGCGAGCGGATGCGCATCTGCATCGAGGCGTCGGGGCTGTCGCCGTGGGTGGCGCGGATCCTCGCCGAGCTCGGCCACGAGGTCATCGTGGCCAACGCCCAGCGGGTGCGGCTGATCGCGGAGAGTACCTTGAAGAACGACAATATTAGGTACCGGGTATCACCATCTCACCTTGTTGTCGTGCAATCACGCAGCTCTGCGTGAGCGGCGTAGGTGCGCGATGCCTCGGCGTGCGAGCGTGGTTGTTTCGGAAAGCCGCTCCAACCAATTGAGGGCAGCCGTTTCTCGGGTGGGGGGCATTGAATCCGCCAAGCGGGTGCCAGCGGCCATGCCTCCCGAGGCCGCGGGGACCCAGCGCGCCGACCGGGACGGGGTATCGGTGATTCCACCGAGCGGAAGACACCGAGGGGCCCCGGCACGGCCCGCGCTGCTGGGTCGAGGCTAAGGGAGTCTCGGAGCGCAGCGAGCGGGGGTGAGCAAGCGACGAGGGGCCGCGCACCCGCTTGGCAAAACAAGACCGTCACGGAGTGAAAAAGAAGGGAACTGGACGCGCGCCCGTGGGGCAAGAATCAGACGTGAGCGGTGATGGCGCCGCTGTAGAAGCCGGGGTAGATCTCGGCGCAGCGCGCGATCTGCGCGGGCAACACGGTGATCCCCGAGAACCCGGCGGCCTCGAGGGCGCGCACCCAGCCGCGTGCGCTCATGAAGCCCGGCCGGGGGCGGATGCCGGGGATCAGTGGGGCGTGGCTGTACGCGTCCAACAGCGTGAACGGCAGCTCCAGGTGGACCGCCGCGTCCGGCCCGGGCCGGAGCAGCTCGCCGACGACGAGCGCGCCACCCGACCGCAAGAGGCCCCGAAGGTTGGCGAGCGTGGCGAGGAGGTCGTGGGCGAGGTGCAGCGTGTTGACCCCGAAGGCCAGGTCGAACTGCCCGGCCTGGAGCCCCTGGCCGGCCGGGTCCAGGTTGATGTCGAAGCGCATGGAGGCGAGCTCGCACCCCCCGGGCAGCTTTTGCTTTGCCGCGCGGGAACCGCGTCTCAGGAACGCCGCCTGCAGTTCGGTGAAGACGTACCGGGCCGGCGCCTTGTCCGCCTCGGCGAGCGCCTCGAGCACCGCCTCGGCCGCGCTGCCGGCGCCGCCTCCGAACTCGAAGATGGCGCCGCCGCGACTGACTGCGCGCGCCGCCGCAACGCCCGTGAGCGCGTTGCTGGGGGCGTAGTGGGGGTTGGCGTTGGAGAAGTACTCGAACCAGAGGCTCAGCGTAGTTGGGCCGAAGAGCGCTTCCTCGCCTCGCAGCTCGCCTCGCAGCACCGCCGGCAGCGCCGCGGCGCAGAGGGCGAGCACCTCGTACGCCGGCCTGGCGGCGGGCACCTCGCGCTCGGCTTCCTCGCGCAGAACCGCGGACGGCACCGGCGGCGTGACCCCGGCGAACCGCCAACCCTCGCTTGTCCGCTCTGTGAAGCCGTACAGCTCGAGCGTCTCGAGCAGCCAGGCGACCGCGAGCCTGCCGCGCTCGCTCCAGCCGCGGGAGGCGAACAGCGCATCGAGCTGAAACGGCTCGCCCACGGGTAGTTTCAGGCTTGACGCCAGGTCGAGGGCGAGCGCCCCCACGTAGCCGTCCAGGCGCTCGCAGGCGCGACGGAAGGCCTCGTCGAAGACACCCCGTGGGATGTCAGGGTGGAGCGCCTCGATCTCCGAGGGGATGGTCATTGGCAGGCGCTGCATGTCAGGCGGCACCCCGGGTGGCGAAGTAGTCCTCCACGGCCCCGAGGACCTCGCGGGCCGAGGGCAGCTCGGAGAGACGGTGGCGCAGGTTACGGCCTTCAGGGAGACCGTGGGTGTACCACCCGGTGAACTTGCGCAGCTTGTGTAGTGCCGTGCGCTCGTCCTCGCGGCCGAGGACCGCGTCGAAGTGGGCCCTCATCAGCGCATGACGCTCGGCAAGTGAGGGGTCGGCGTAGGGCTCGCCCCGGAGGAGCGCCGCGGCCTGGCGGAAGATCCACGGGTTGGTGAGGCTCGCCCGCCCGATCATCACCGCGTCGCACCCGGTCTCGCGCTGCAGCTCGAGGGCGTCCTCGGGCGAGCTCACGTCGCCGTTGCCGATCACCGGGATGCGGAGCGCGCGCTTGAGCTCGCCGATCGCGCTCCAGTCCGCGCGCCCCGAGAACTGCTGCTTCGCGGTCCTTGGGTGTAGCGTGACGGCGTCAACGCCCTCGTCCTGGCACATGCTGCCCAGCTCGAGGTAGGTCTTGGCGTCCTCTCGCAGACCGAGGCGGAACTTCACGGTGAGCGGCAGGGTGATCGCCTGCCGTACCTCGCGCACGATGCGGGCGGCCAGGGGCAGATCGGCTGTCAGCGCGGCGCCCGCGCACCCCTTCAGCACCTTGTTGGCGGGGCAGCCCATGTTGATGTCGCAGACGTCGGCGCCGATGGCCTCCACGACGCACGCCGCCTCGGCCATGCGGGCGGGATCGGAACCGTAGATCTGGATCGCGATCGGGCGCTCCTCTTCCACAAAGTGGAGCATCCTGAGCGTGCCCGGACGTTGCCTGGTCAGCCCCTCGCTGGAGATGAACTCCATCGAGACGAGCCCGCACCCCCCCAGCCGACGTATCAGGAGCCGGAAGTCCCGGTCCGTGATGCCGGCCATCGGGGCGAGCACGAGCGGGGGCTCGACGGCGACGTTTCCTATGCGCAGCACCGGCCGAGTATACCAAGCGGCAGCAGGCTCACGAGGCGCCGGGGACGGCCACCGCGAGCCGCGACAGAAGCTGCGCCCGCGAGCGGATGCCGAGCTGGTCGGCGATCTCGCAGGCCCTCTTGCCGTGAAGCGCGGAGGCCAGCACCTCCGCCTCGCGGCGCGAGATCTTGGACTCGGCAAACCGCTTGCGGATCTCCTCGGCACCCGGCATGCGGATCGGCGTCAGCACCACCAGCGAGCAGCCCGGCGAGCCGAGGCCGGAGAGCGCCACGATCTCCAGACGCCACCGGCCGCCGTCGCCGGTGGTGAGGATCTGGTGACGCACCCGCTCGCGGGTTGCGCGCAGGCGCGCCATCTCGGTCACGATCAGCGAGAGCAGAGGCGCGGGCCGGCCTCATTGTCTACTCTCGCGGCCGCGTCTATTACCTGATCGTGCTCTACGCGATCAACGTCTTCATCACCTTCAGCCTCACCCAGCTTGGCATGGCGCGCATGTGGCTGGCCGAGCGCCGGCGGGAGAAGCGCTGGCTCGCCAAGGTCTCGCTGCACGTGGTCACGCTCGTGCTTTGCGTCGCGATCCTGCTGATCACGACCTACGAAAAGTTCAGCGAAGGCGGGTGGCTCACCTTCACCATCACCAGCGCGCTGATCGCACCCTGCATCCTGGTGCACCGGCACTACCGGAGCGTGCAGCGGGAGATCGCAGAGCTGGACAGAATCCTCACCCAGATTCCGATGGAGGGGCGTCCGGAGGCGCCGGCCAAAGTGGACACCAGCGCCCCCGTTGCCGTCCTCTTCGTTTCCGGCTACGGCGGCCTGGCTGTCCATGCCATGCTCTCGATCCAGAGGCTCTTCCCGAACTACTACAAGAACGTTGTCTTCCTGCCCGTGGGTGTGGTGGACTCCGGTCACTTCAAGGGCAGGGGCGAGGTGGACGCGCTGGTGGCCAGCACGGAAAAAGGGCTGCAGCGCTACGTCGACTTCGCCCGCGGGCTGGGCTTCGCCGCCGAGTACCGGTATCTGATCGGCACGGATGTCATCCAGGAAGCCGAGCAGCTCTCGCACGAGGTACACCGGGAGTTCCCGAAAGGCGTTTTCTTCCTGGGCAAGCTGGTTTTCGCCAACGAGAAGTTCTACTACCGCTTCCTCCATAACGACACCGCGTTCGCGATCCAGAGGCGGCTGCAGTTCTCGGGCCTGCCGACGATCATCTTGCCGATCCGCATGCGCCTCAAAGCCGCAGCCTGAGGCGCGGCGGCCCGACCGGACGAAACAAGCACAGCGCGAGGCGGTGAAGCTTTAGGGCTTCTCGAAGCGGAACGCCCCCGGCAGGAGCGCGTCGAGCGACATGACCTCATGAGAGTCGTGGGTGGCTGATGCCAGCACGACGGGCATGCCCGGGTCGAACTCCGCCAGCACCTGCCGGCACGCACCACACGGCGCCACGGTCTTTCCGTTGACGACCACCGCGACGGCCGCCGGTCGCGTGCCGGCCACCAGGGTTGCCGCGACCGCGTTGCGTTCGGCGCACACGGTGAGTCCGAAGGAGCTGTTCTCGACGTTGCACCCGAGAAAGACGCGGCCGTCGGCCCCCAGCACCGCGGCACCCACGGCGAAGTTCGAGTAGGGGGCGTACGCCTGCGCCTGCGCGCGGCGTGCGGCTTCGATCAGACGGTCCATGGTCACTTTGGCCAGTTCCATTGACTCACCTTAGCCGGGCAGGCCTGCTGGCACAAGTGGTTTTGATCCTTGACCATCCCCCTCTCGACGTGTACCCTTCCGTGGGCACGCTAAGTGCTGGGAGGTCTCAAGATGAGCGTGAAGGATCTGCGGGTGCCTGAGTGGGGAGAGCGCATCGGGTGGGACGGCAAGAGTATCCAGGTGCCGGACAAGCCGATCATTCCGTACATCGAGGGGGATGGCACGGGCCCGGACATCTGGCGCGCGACACGGCGCGTGCTGGAAGCGGCCGTGGAGAAGGCCTACGGTGGCCGGAAGCGGATCGCGTGGGTCGAGATCGAGGCCGGTGAGAAGTCCTTCAACAACAAGGGCACGTGGCTCCCGGATGACACCGTCGAGGCAATGAGCCACTTCCGCGTGGCGATCAAGGGACCGCTCACCACTCCCGTCGGCGGCGGTATTCGCTCCCTCAACGTGACGCTGCGCCAGGTGCTGGACCTGTACGCCTGCGTCCGGCCTGTGCGTTGGGTTCCGGGCGTGCCCTCGCCGGTAAAGCGGCCCCAGGACGTCAACGTGGTGATCTACCGCGAGAACACCGAGGACGTCTATGCCGGCATCGAGTGGAAGGGCGGCAGCCCGGAGGCCGAGAAGCTGCGGCTGTTCATCGAGAAGGAGCTTGGAAAGAAGATCCGGCCCGACTCCGGGCTCGGCATCAAGCCCATCTCGCAGTTCTGCACCTCTAGGTTGGTCGCCAAGGCGATCCGTTTCGCCCTCGCCAACGGTCGCGACTCGGCGACCCTGGTGCACAAGGGCAACATCATGAAGTTCACCGAGGGTGCGTTCCGCGACTGGGGATACCAGACCGCACGCGAGCAGTTCGGCGACGTCACCGTGACCGAAGCAGACCTTTGGGACAAGCACGGCGGCAAGATGCCGGAGGGCAAGAAGGTCCTCGTCAAGGACCGGATAGCGGACTCGATGTTCCAGCAGGTGCTCCTGCGGCCGTCCGAGTACTCGGTGGTGTGCACGCCTAACCTGAACGGCGACTACCTCTCCGACGCCCTGGCGGCGCAGGTCGGCGGCCTCGGGATGGCCCCGGGCTCCAACGAGGGCGACGAGCACGCCCTGTTCGAGGCCACCCACGGCACCGCGCCGAAGTACGCCGGGCAGGACAAGGTCAACCCCGGCTCACTGATCCTTTCCGGCGAGATGATGCTGCGGCATCTCGGCTGGAAGGAGGCTGCGGACCTCGTGGGGAAGGGAATCAAGGGCGCCGTCGCGGCGAAGCGCGTGACCTACGACTTGCACCGTCAGATGGACGGCGCAACGCTCGTTTCGTGCTCCGGCTTCGGCGAGGCCATCGTCAGCTGCATGTAGTTCGTCCTGTTGCGGGCGCCCCGGCAAGGACCGCGGCGCCCGTTTTCTTTTCGGACGTGTACCATCCTGGTCTTGGAGGTGCCGATGTCAGAGGGCGCTGCAGGTTTGCCATCTCGTCCGCGAATCTCCGCGGTCATCACGACGTTCAACGAGGAGAGAAACATTGCGGACTGCATCGAGTCCCTGCTCTGGTGTGACGAGGTGGTCGTGGTGGACTCCTTCTCCACCGACAGGACACCGGAGATCGCGCGCGCCTACGAGAAGGTCCGCTTCTTGCAGCGGCCGTACATGGGCTCGGCGTCCCAGAAGAACTGGTCCATGGACCAGACGCAGTACGAGTGGATCCTGATCTTCGACGCCGACGAGCGGTGCACGCCGGAGCTGCAGGCCGAGATCACCGCGTTGCTCGCCGCCGGCCCCGAGACGGAGGCGTACACGATCAAGCGCCGCGTCTACTTCATGGACCGGGTGATCCGTTTCTCCGGGTGGCAGCACGACCGGGTCGTGCGCCTCCTCAGGCGAGGCGCCGGCCGCTACCCCAACAAGCGAGTGCACGCGGACATGCAGACCAAGGGTCCGGCTCCGGTCCTCGCGAGCCCCATGCTCCACTACATGATCGACTCGTTCCAGCAGTACCTCCCGCGGATAGTCACCTACGGCTACTGGGGAGCCGCCCAGGGGTGGAAGACCGGTCACAAGTCGGGCCTGACGGAGGTCTTCGGGCGACCGGTCTGGCGCTTCCTCCGAATGTACGTCCTGCAGTTCGGCTTCCTCGATGGCATGGCCGGGCTGGTCTTCTGCATGCTGCAGGCGTTCGGCACCTACCTCAAGTGGGCCGTTCTCTGGGAGTGGCGCGCCAACGCGGCGCGCGGCCGGATGCCCAACCTCCCGGCCTTCGACGAGGACCAGTCGGTGTGGCACTGGGAGGAAGGGGCTGAGAAGACAGTTAAGAGTTAAGAGTTAAGAGTTAAGAGTTAAGCGTTAAGAGCTAACAGCAAACAGCTACCACGCAACGCCACAGCTAACGCCCAACACACAACTCTTCACCTTTCACCGGTCATAACCAGCGCGAGGCGCTTCAGGAACTCGGGCGCCGGCTCGAAACCGGTGAGGCGCGCCTCGCTGACCTCGCGGCCGTTTCGGAAGAAGGCAATCGTCGGCACCCCGACCACCTCGAACCTGGCACGAAGCGCCTCGCTGGTCGGGTCGTTCCTGGTGAGATCCACCTTGAAGCGTGCGAAGCGGGCCAGGCGCGCCGCCACCTCGGGCCGGGAGAACGTCTTTTCGTCGAGTTCTTTGCAGGGCAAGCACCAGTCGGCGTAGAAATCGAGCACCACCGGCTGCCCGCTGGCCAGCGCCTGCGCCACGGCGCTTTCCTGGTAGGGCTGCCAGGAAAGCTCGGTGGCTGCGGTCCGGGCGCGCACCGGATACAGCAGCACGCCGGAGACCAGGACGCCTGCGCTGGCCAGGCGCATGAAACGGTCCACCCAGGGCTGCTCGTGACCCGGCCGTGCGACGAGCAACAGGTACAGGCTTCCGACGATCAGGAGTCCGGAAAAGAGAGCGTCGCCCCACGGGGAGGGCAGGAACGGCCTCGCGAAGTAGCCGGCGAGCGCGATCAGCAGCACGCCGAAGAGCTGACGGACGCCGATCATCCACGCCCCGGAGTTGGGCAGGCGCTCCATGGCCCCGGTGAAGGCGCCGAGCAGCAGGTACGGCAGGCCCAGGCCCAGGGAGAGCGCGAAGAACAGCGCGAACCCGAGCAGCACGTCCTGGCGCTGGCCGACGTAGGTGAGCAGGCCGAGGACGAACGGGCCGATGCACGGAGCCGCCACCAGCCCGACCACGAACCCCATGACGAGCGCGCCTCCGAGCCCGCTGCGGCCTCCCGAGACGCGCGTCGCCCACGCGGGAACGCGCAGCTCCCACAGGCCGAACATCGAGGCGGCGAGGGCCAGGAGGACCACCACGATGAGCCCCACGACCCAGGGGGACTGCAGCGCGGCCCCGAACAGCTGGCCGGTCAGCGCCGCCAGCACGCCGAGCGCGGAGTAGGTCACGCTCATGCCCAGCACGTACACCAGGGCCAGCAGCCAGGGGCGGCCCTGCCCCTCGCCGCGCTGGGCGGCGAAGAACCCGACCGTGATCGGGATCAACGGGTAGACGCACGGCGTGAGGTTGAGGGCAAGGCCGGCCAGGAACACAATGGCGAGCTGGAGCAGGAGGCCGGTGTGGGCAAAGTCGCCCCCGATGCCCTTGCCGGATGCCTCGGCGTTGGCGCCCGGCGGCTGTGCAGGGGGCTGCCCGGAAGCCGGCGCCGCCGAGCTTCCGCGTGAAAACGCGACCGTGAACGGCACCTCGGCGGGGGCGAGACAGAGCTGATTATTGCAGGCCTGAGCCTCGACCACGCCGCGCAGCGACTCCTGGAGAACCGCGTCGGGGCCCAGCCGCACCGGAACCGTAACCACGAAGGTTCCTTCGAAGACGGCCAGCTTGTCCTCGCTGAAGGCGAACTTGACCAGGCGGGAGAGGGGGAACTCTGGCTTGCCGGCGCTCCACCCCGACGGCAGCTCCAGCCGGACACTCGTGGGGATCAGGTAGGGATCCGTCGGCGCGTCGGAGTTGACGTGCCACCCCGGCTGCACGGTGACCTCGACGCGTACGGTGGCCGAGACGCCAGGGGCCGGCGGCACTCCCTGCCACGATGCCGCAGCACTGAAAACGGGACCCGCGGCTTCCGCCGGCAAGGCGGCGCGCAAAGAGAGGATGGCCACGAGGACAAGTGAACGGCGCACGCAACCTCCGGCCCGGCCGGCGGCCGGGCGCTCACTCTAGCATTTTGCCGATGGTGCCCGGCTCGTTGCCCGTGACTTGACGAGCACAGGCGAATGAAAGAACATGACCCACGAGGGGGAGAGTAATGGAATCGAAACGCCGGACAAGTGTCGCTTACCTCCTTGCCGTCGCGGCCGCCATCCTGCTCTGTGGACATGGATTGGCGGCCGACGACAGTGCCTGTCTCGAATGTCACGGCTCCAAGGGGCAGATCACCGATGCGGCCGGCGCGATGGATCTCAAGCTCACGCCGGAGCGGATCGAGCAGTTGGTCAGACATGCTCCCGAGGCAGGCGCCCCGCACGCCGGGATCGCGTGCCTTGACTGCCATCCGAAAGCCGGGGAGATCCCGCACCCCGCGGGCATGCTGAAGGAGAGCCCGTGCGTGACCTGCCACGAGGACGAGCTCAAGCAGGTCAACAAGAGTACCCACCGGGATCCCAAGGGCGGGAGCGATCTGCGTGCCCCATGCTGGGCGTGCCACCGCGCCCACGACGTGCGTGCCGTGAAGGACCCTCGCTCCGCGATGTCCCCGTTCAACATCGCCTCACGTTGCCTCAACTGCCACGAAAAGCGTGAATACCTGGTCGGGGTGCACGGCCACGGTGTGCAGCTCGGGGGCCTGGACTTCGCGGCCACCTGCGTCTCCTGCCATGGGGGGCACGACATCCTGGCGCCGTCCGAGGCAGGCTCCCGCGTGGCTCGGCGCAACATCTCGTTCACCTGCGGGAAGTGCCACGGCCGCGTTGCCGAGGCTTACCGCAAGAGCGTGCACGGTGCGGCGCTCACCGAGCAGGACAACGCCGATGTGCCGACGTGTGTGGACTGCCACGAGGCCCACGGCACGCTGGACCCGCTTCTGCCCCGGTTCCGCCTGGGCTCACCCGAGATGTGCGGGCACTGTCACAGCAACAAGACCATGATGGTGAAGTACAAGATCTCGACCGCGGTCTATGACACCTATGTCGCGGATTTCCACGGCACCACGGCTGAGCTTTTCCGGGCGGCGTCCCCCAACCAGCCCCTCAACAAGGCGGTGTGTTACGACTGTCACGGCTACCACGATGTGGAGTCGGTGCGCACCGCCGGTGACGCGCTCATCAAGGAGCGGCTGCTGGCGAAGTGTCAGGTGTGCCACCCCAACACGACCGTGAGCTTCCTCACCGCCTGGACGGGGCATTACGAACCGTCACCGAGCAAGTACCCCCTCATCTACTGGGTCAAGGTCTTCTACCGCCTGGTCATACCTGGCACGATCGGGTTCTTCCTGGTCTACATCGCCGTGGACGTCTGGGGCCGTCGGCGCCACAGGAGGTCGTCGTGAACCCCCGCGTCGATACGATCCGGCGCTTCACCGCCCGCCACATCGTGAACCACTGGGTGATGCTGATCGCCTTCACGGGTCTCGTGATCACGGGGATGCCGCAGAAGTTCCCCGGTGAAGCGTGGGCCAAGGGGATCGTGCTGATCGTGGGGGGCGTCGAGCGTGTGCGGTTCGTGCACCACCTGCTCGGCACGATCATGGCGTTGCAGCTCGTGTGGCACGTTCTCGAGGGCGTCTGGCTGCACCTAGTCAAGCGCCTCGGCATGCCAATGGTGCCGCGCCTCGCCGACGTCAAGGACTTCATGCAGCAGATCAAGTTCAACATCGGCATGGAGAAGCACCCTCCGCGAATGGACCGCTACGGCTTCGCCGAGAAGCTCGAGTACCTCGCCCTGGTCTGGGGCACGGCCGCAATGGTCCTCACCGGCCTGCTGCTCCTGTACCCCGTGAGGTGGTCGTCGCTGTTCCCCGGTGAGGTGATCCTCGCAGCCAAGGCCGCACACGGCGGCGAGGCCATCCTCGCCTTTCTCTCGATCCTCACGTGGCACGTCTATTTCGTGCACATCCGGCACTGGAACACGGCCATCTTCAACGGCAAGCTGGACGCGGAGGCCTACGCCGAGGAGCATCCGGCTGAGCTTGCCCGGCTGCGGCGGGGCGAGGAGGCCGCTCCGCGAGCGATCGAGACGTGGCGGATCGCGGTCTTCCTGGTGGTCACGGCGGCGACGATCGCCGGCGTGGCCGCCCTCTACTGGTGGGTGCGCGACTCCGGCGCCACCTTGCTGACCATCAACGTGCCGGGGATGTCGTGACGGGGTGACATTTCTGCGCGTCATGGGCCGTCGTGTCAGGGTTGCGTCAGGCAGGAATCTTGCTTAGTATTTCGCGAGAGGCCCGGAGTGGGGGGCAAGGGGAGGGTTCGATGAAGCGGACAGTTCTCGTGGTTGCGGTGGTGGTGGCGATCCTCGGGCTCGGTGCCCTGGCCGCCAGCGCGGCCCCGACCTACATCGGCGCCGAAAAGTGCAAGATGTGTCACAAGGTCCAGTACGACTCGTGGGCTCAGACCAAGCATGCCAAGGCGACCGAGGGCGCCAAGGCCTCCAAGGAGTGGAAGTTCGAGGCCGCCTGCCTCACCTGCCACGCGACCAACAAGGACGAGGCAATGGCGGGCGTGCAGTGCGAGGCCTGCCACGGGGCGGGCTCGGACTACAAGACGCTTTCGGTGATGAAGGACCTCACCAAGGCCAAGGCTGCGGGCCTCGTGATACCCACGCAGGAGACCTGCAACGGCTGCCACGACGGCAAGGACCACCACAAGAAGCAAGCGTTCACCAGGGACGTCCACGCCCACAAGGCCGCGGCCAAGTAGGGCAGAGTCTTTTCCAGAAAACCCGGGCGGCCACGAGGGCCGCCCTTTTCATTGCAGCCGGTCCGGCCTGCCTCTACCAGTCCACCTCGACTTTGATGGGGGTGCCCGAGAAGCGCGACACGAGTACGTGGCGGTTACGCTTGCCGAAGAGGTAGAGGTCTCGCGTGAGGCGGACGTCCTCGGTGCAGTACTTCTCGATGAGGTCGAGCCGCCCCTCCTTCCACCAGGCCAGCGCCTGCAGACCGTCGGCCGTCTTGGTGGCGCCTAGAGTGGCCTGCACCACCGAGTCCAGCTTCGGCCGGAACCCAAGCTTCTCCTGGAGGTAGAACATGATATCCAGGGTGTGGAGGGTTTCGAGCGGAACGTCGCGGTACCCCTTGAGCACCTCGTAGTCGAACCCCAGGAGGTTGAAGCCGACCACCAGCTCGGCGGAGCGTAGAAGCTCGATGAGCGCTTCCGCCTCGCGTTCGAAGAAGGCCCGGAAGGAGTCGTCCCGGAACGAGTACACGACGCCGACCGACAACCCGAGCTGGCGCATTGCGGTGCGGCCGCCGACGTCTTGGAAGGAGCGCTGGGTCTCGAGGTCGAAGACCAGGATGTCCCGACCCGTTGGGGCCTGGCGTCCCGAGTCGTCGTCGAACAGGCTCAGCTGGCCGCTCCACTCCTGCTTGTCACCGGGTGCCACGCCCCCTCCGTACGAGGCGCGCAGTGTACCATGTGGCAGAAGATGCGACCCGAACTCGTTCCGCCCCGCATCGTATCCGCTCCCGCCGGCGCCGCCCCGGCCGACTATCGTCCCTGGGTGGAGACTGCGGCCCTCGTCCGGGTCTCGGTCGCGCGCTGGGGTTTCTCTGAGGACACGTGGGTTCACTGGGCGGTACCTGTTCTCGAGGGGCGGGTCGAACAGGCAGGCACGGTCCCCTTCGACCCGGGTCGTCGCGCCGCGTTTTCCGGGGAGCCCCCGGTCGAGCAGCGCCGCTGCGATGCCGTGCTCGACGAGGCGGTGGCGAGGCGGCTGTGCGACGCGCTCCTCGCTCAATGGAGGCCCCAGGTGCACTACCACCCCGTGCTGCGGCTGTCCTCGAGGCTGGACGAGCCGAGCGAAGCGTTTCGGCGGCGGTGCGCAGCTCTCGTCAACCGGACGGTGCGGCGGCGGGAGGGCTCCGCTTTTGACACTGAGGGAGCGGTTCGGCTCGCGGGAGCAATCGAGAGCCGGGTGGTCACGGGCGAGGAGCTCGAGGTGCTTCACTGGCGGGTCGGTGTGGGATGGTACCCGGCAGGCGTCGGACCGGCGCCCGCACCCCGAGATCCCCTGATGCACGATGAACCGGGAGCTGGCGCATGAGGCCGCAGCGGCGCAAGATCCTGGCGGCCACCGTCGCGGCCTCCACCGCCCTGCTGCTGGCGATCGCCAAAGGCACGATTGCGCTGCTGACCGGGTCTCTTGCGGTGCTGGCGGCCGCGGTGGACTCCCTCATGGACGTTGCATGTTCGGGGCTGAACGCGTACTTCCTGCGCGTTGCCGCCGACCCGCCCGACGCTGAGCACGCCTACGGTCACGACAAGGCCGAGGCGCTCTCCGGCGTGGTCCAGGCGGTGATCATCGCGATGACCGGCGTCTGGCTGGTGGGCCGTGGAATCTCGCGCCTCGTCAAGCCGGAGCACATCACGAACCCGGAGGCCGGTGTCGCGATCAGCGCGGCCAGCCTGGTGGTCTCCCTCGCACTGGTAGCGTACCTGCGGCGCGAGGCCAGTCGAACCCGCTCGCTCGCACTGCGTGCGGACGCCTTCCACTACGTGACCGACCTTGCGACCAACCTGGTGGCGGGGCTTGCCTTGGTGGGCTACCGGGCCCTTGGCTGGCGCTGGCTCGACCCGGTAGCCTCGGTCCTCATCGCCGTCTACATCATCTGGAGCGCGATCAAGATCCTCCGCGACGCGGCACAAGAGCTCCTCGATCGCGGCCTGCCCCGCGAGGTGGAGGACGAGGTTAAGGCGTTGCTGCACGGGGTCGCGCCGGAGGTGCGGGGTTACCACGCGTTTCGTTCGCGCCGCGCCGGCGGGACCTCGTTCTTCGAGTTTCGGATGCTCCTGGATCGCAACACCTCTTTCCAGCGCACCCACGAAATCACCGAGGCCGCGATCCGTCGCATCCGGGAGCGCCATGGGGAGCACACCGAGATCATGATCGACACCGATCCCGTGTAGATGCCGCGGACAGCCTACAGCTGACAGCCGACAGCATGGACCCGAGACAGACAGAGAAACAGCTATCGGGGAAGCCGCGTACTTCGCCCGGCGAGGCCGTTGCTATCTCCGGTTCGAAAGGACCTTGTCAAGTCGGCGCTGTCAGCTGTCAGGTGTGAGCCGTCTCTCACAACGAGTACAGTCCCTCGTCGCGGGTTGGCGCGCCGCCCTCACCGCCCTCCTCGCCCATCTCCGCCTCGAGCTGGGGACCGAGCTCCTCCTCGAGCGCGTCGGGGTCCTCACCGGCCTCGAGACGCCGGAACATCTCGTCCATGGTTGGGGTCATCTTCTCCCCTGAGACCTCGGCGAGGCGCCGCATCATTCGCGCCATCATCCGCGGATTCTCCGCGTCGGCCTCGCCGAGCTCGCCGGCCATGCGCATCACCTCGTTCTCGATGCGCGCCATCGCGGCCTCGTCCGGGGCGCCTCCCGTCTCTTTCGGCTTCTCCTCACGGCTCTTCCTGCTGGCGCTGACCGCGAACGACGAGGGCACCCGTGTGAGGTTGGTGGCGGAGCAGCGGGGGCAGACCGGCTGACGCGAGGGGGTGGCGCTCAAGGAGAGGAAGCTGTAGATCCGATTGCATGTGGGGCACAGGAACTCGAAGATCGGCACGCCGCACCTCAGTACAAGCCGAGCCATTCTACCCGACGCTGGCACCTCTTCTCGAACGCGAGCCGGGGCTGGTGCTGGCCGCCAGCGAAAGGGCGACTCAAATGCATTCGTCCGGCGGCGCGCTACAATGCGCGGCCATGGGATCCGAGCCCGTCGTTCGCCTGGTGGCAGCGTTCCCGGCGCCTCTCGACACGGCCGTCGCGGCGGCGCGCACTTGCACGTCGCCCTCGGGTGCGGTGGATCCCGGGAGCGTGCTCGGCGGGCCCGACCTCGACGAGGATGGGCGCCGCAAGGCACGGGAGCGGCGGGACAGCCTGGCTCGATCGCTCTACGCCGCAGGCCATCACACGACGTTTCAGCACGCACACTTCCTGTTCGTGCTGGAGCGGGTGAGCCGGCAGTTCGTGTGGTCGTTCCTCCACGCACACCCCTTCGCCAACTCCGAGCAGGTCTCGCAGCGCTACGTGAGGGTGTCCGCGGACGACGTGTTCGTGCCCGAGATGCCACCGCAGGCTGCCCGGGTTTTCGCGGCGACCGTCGCCGCTCAGCACGAGGCGTATCGGCGTCTCGTGGAGCTCCTCTGCCCGATTGCCGAAGCGGAGCTGCTCCGCCGTTTCCCGACGTGGCGGAGGCACCCGAAGCGCCTCGCCAGGCAGACCGACCGCAAGGCGCAGGAGGTTGCGCGGGCCGTGCTCCCGGTGGCGACGCACACCGCGCTGTTCCACACGGTCTCGTGCCTGACGCTGTTCCGTTACTGGCGGGCGTGCCAGCAGCTCGACGTCCCGGCTGAGACCCGCCGCGTCGTGGAAGGGATGGTCGCTGCCGCGCTACGGCACGACCCCGACCTCGCAGTGGTGCTCGAGGAACCGCTGCCCCTCGAGTCGACGCCGGAGTTCGCGCTGCTCTCCGAGTTCCACGGCGCCGCCGCACAGCCCGCGGCTTTCCGGGGCGAGTTCGACCGCGACCTCGGTGGGCTCACCTCGCGGCTCGCCGGCACCGGCGGTGACAACGTCGGGAAGGTGGCGGCGGCGGTGCGCGCCGTGCTCGGTCTTCCGCGAGCGCGCCTTTCCGACGAGGAGGCGGTGCGTCTGGTGCTCGACCCCAGCGTGAACCGGCTGCTCGGGGAGGACCTCAACCTCTCGACCCTCTCCAAGCTCGGCCGCTGCCTCCACCACGCCCATTACACATTCGCCAAGAAGCTGTCGCACGCCGCCGACTCCCAGGACCAGCGCCACCGCATGACCCCGGCTGCGCGACCCCTGCTGGCGGCGGTGGTGGACGACCAGCCCGACGTCGTGGTCCCGCGACTGATCGCTCACGCCGGCGAGGGAGCCCTCGAGGTCTTCGAAGAAGCCATTGGGCGGGCGTGGAAGGGAGCCGCCGAGGTGCGACGGGCGGGCGCCGGCGTGGAAGCCGCGGCCTACCTGCTCCCCAACGCGCTGGCGGTCCGTTTCGTGGAGTCCTCCGACCTCCTGAACCTCCACCACAAGCACAAGATGCGCCTCTGCTACAACGCCCAGGAGGAGATCTGGCAAGCGTGCCTGGACGAGGCGCTGCAAATCAGAGCGGCGGAGCCCGCGATCGGGCGCTGGCTGCTCCCGCCGTGCTCGGTGCGGCAACTCGCCGGCCGGAAGCCGTTCTGCCCCGAGGGCGAGCGCTTCTGCGGAATCGCGGTCTGGCGCCTGCAGCCCCACGAGTACGAACGGCTCATCTAGGCTCGGGGCCCGAATCACGAAAAACCGCAGATCTCGAAAGCCTCGCGCCCCGCGCCTCAGGCCTGACTCTATCGTGCTAGCATCCGCGAACGTGAGCGGGGCAGTACGCGAAGCGGGGCGGGGTTTGCTGGTCCTGGCGGACGGGGTCCAGGCGGCGTTCGCGGCCGGGGCGGTGGCGGAGTTGGTGCGGGGCGGCGTTTCCTGGCAGCGTGGGGCAGGCGGCGGGCTGGGCGCCCATGTCGCGGCGCTGGCGGTTCTGGATGAGGCCGAGGAGGCGGAGCGCCGGTGGCTGCGGGAGGCCGAGGCCGGCTGCCCGCTCTTCCAGTCGCGTCTCGCGGCGGCTCGCGAGCGGCTCGGTGCGACGCCCGGCGTGATGCTCACACCCGATGCGTGGACCCTTCCGGGGTGGCTGGAGCCTGCCGGCCTGGCGGAGCACCTGGCCCCGGAGATGGCGGCGGTGCCCGAAAGACTGGCGCATTCCGAGCGGAGCTTTGCGGTGGCGGTGGAGGACCTGATCAGCGGCGAGGCGGCGTGGGTCGAGCTGGCCAGCCTGACCGCGGAGAGGGCCGGCACGTATCTGCGTGCTGCCGCCACGTTCCCGGCGGGGTGGGGCCCCGAGGCTGTGGTCGAGGGCGAGGCCACGCGATGGCTGTGGGGCGGAGTCGGGGCGGCGCTCGCGTGCGCTCCGCCCTGGCGCAGTGGGGCCTCCGCGTGGGACGTCGTGTGCGGTTTTCCGGTCCCGGTGGTGGCACGGCCGGCGCTGGGTGGCTCCCTCCACGAGCTGATGCAGCGCCGCCAGGAAGGGCGCGCGGCGGCCGCGGTGAGCGGGTGGCTCGCGCGGCCCGAAGGTGCGGCGCTGCGGGTCGTCGCCCCGAGCGCCGCGGCCTACCGCGAGTGGGCCGAGCGTGACAACGCCGAGCTGGGCGTCGAGTACCCGTTGAGCTGGGAGCGGAACGGCGCGCTGACCGGTGCGATCGTTCGCTTCGGGGCGTTCGTCGCACGCAGCGTCGCACACGGTTCGAGTGGGTAGCACCGACTTTGGCGGGCGCTGGCGGCCCGTGGAGGATTCCATGCGCAAGGTCGTTCTCGTGACGGCTGTCTGTCTTTTGGCGGGCACGGCGCTGGCCGTGACGCCGGTGATGCCGCGCCACCCGGCGCTCTCCCCCGACGGGGGCAGGATCGCGTTCTCCTGGCAGGGCGACGTCTGGGTGGCGTCGGCGGAGGGAGGGACGGCCCAGCGCGTGACCGCCAACCCCGCGTACGACCACCACCCGGTGTGGTTTCCGGACGGGAAGCGCCTCGCGTTCGCCTCGGACCGCGAGGGCTCGGACGACGTCTTCGTCGTGGAGCTTTCGGGAGGAGCGCCGCTGCGTCTGACGTACCACGAGGCCGCCGACGTGGCTCGGGGCGTGCTGGGAGAGGAAGTGGTCTTCACCTCCCGTCGTCACGAGGCGTGGGACCGCATGCCTGCGATTTACCAGATCCCGACCAGCGGCGGGACCGAGCGCCTGGCCTGGAACGTCCTGGCCGTGGAGGCCGTGCCGTCGCCGGATGGCCGGTACCTCGCCATCGTGCGCGGGGGAACGCCCGCAGACCGGAGGCACTACCGCGGCTCGGCCAACCGCGAGGTCTGGCTTCTCGAGATCTCGACCGGAAAACTCGATCGGCTCACCGACACGCAGTGGGACGAGGACGGCGTGGCCTGGGCCGGGCCCGGAACGATCGTCTACCGAAGCGACAACGGCGGCGCGGACCGCAACCTCTTTAGGCTCGACCTCGCCACGCGCAAGATCACGCAGATCACCCATCACGAGGGAGCCGACGTGCGCGCCCCGAGCGCCTCGGCGGACGGGCGCCTCGTGGCGTACGAGCTCTGGGACGCGATCTACATCGTCCCCACGGACGGCTCCGCCGTGCCCCGCAAGCTCGCGTTCGACGTCCCGGCCGACGCGCTCGAGCCGCCGGTCACCCGCACCGACGTCAAGGACGACGCCGAGCGCGTGGCCGTGTCCCCGGACGGCACCCAGGTTGCCCTGGTCGTGCGCGGCGACGTCTTCGTCGTTGCCAGGCGCGGCAAGGACCTGGCCTCGGTCGCCTCAGCGCCGACCGTGCGGGTCACGACGACGCCGGCACGCGAGCGCGACGTGACCTGGAGCCCGGACGGGAAGCAGCTCGTCTACGCCTCGGACCGGTTCGCCCAGCTCGACCTGTTCACCGCGAGGCCCGCCGACAGGGACGATGGCAAGTTCTTCCGGACGCAAAGGTTCACCGAGACACGCCTGACCAGCTCCGCCGAGGACGAGCACCAGCCCGAGCTGTCCCCCGATGGCAAGTTGCTGGCGTACGTGAAGGGCAAGGGCGGGCTCGTGGTGGCAAAGGCGGACGGCTCCGACCCGAAGGTTCTCTTCGATCACTGGGAGCGCATCACGTTTTCCTGGTCGCCTGACTCCAGGTGGCTCGCGTTCTCCCGCGAGGACCAGGCGTACAACAACGAGATCTGGATCGTGCCCGCCGCCGGAGGCCAGGCCGTCAACGTCTCGCAGCACCCCGGTGAGGACACGGGTCCCGTCTGGTCCCCCGACGGCCGCAGGCTGTACTGGCTCTCCAAGCGGCACGCGAACCGGGTCGGCCTCTGGGCCGTGTATCTGACCAGGGCCGACGACGAGCGAACCCCGGAGGAGTGGCTGGAGCTCTTCGAGGACGAGGGAGCGAAGAAACCCGCGGCCAAGGAGGCCGATGCTGAAAAGTCGGAAAAGGCCGGCAAGGTTGACAAGCGTGACAAGTCCGACAAGCCCAAGGAGAAGCCGGCCCCGAAACCGGTCGCAATCGACTTCGAGGCCATCTACGAGCGGGCTCGCGCGGTGACCGACCTTCCGGGTGACATCGGCGAGTTTACCGTCGCCCCCGACGGCAAGACGGTCGCGTTCGTGGTCCCGCTGGAAGGGGAGCGTGACCTCTACAAGATCCGGTGGGACGGCAAGGAGCTCTCGCGCCTGACCACTGGGGGAGCCGATCCCAGCCAGCTTTCCTTCTCGCAGGACGGGAAGACCGTTTTCTACAGGACCGGCAAGGGTACGGTGGGGAGCGTGAGCCTGGAGGGGAAGGCGGGCGACCCGGCGCCGTTCGCGGCGCGCGTGGAGGTTGACCGCGCTGCGTTGCGAGCTCAGGTGTTCGACGAGGCCTGGCGCGAGCTGGACCAGTGGTTCGCCGACCCGAACTTCCACGGCCAGGACTGGAAGGCGCTCCACGACCGCTACCGTCCGCTCGCCCTCTCGGCGGCGGCCCGACCTGACTTCGAGGACGCGATCAACCTGATGCTCGGGGAGCTCAACGCCTCCCACATGGGGTTCCGGCCCCCGCGGCGCGAAAGGCAGGGGAGGACCGGGGAGCTCGGGATCGAGGTCGAGCCCGCAGCCGACGGCAGGGGTGTCGTGATCACAGAGGTACTACCAGACACGCCGGCTTCCAGGGTGGACGCGCACCTCACGGTGGGCGAGCGGATCCTGTCGGTGAACGGCAAGGAGATCGGGCCGCGGGACAACTTCTTCGCGGAGCTGACTGACATGCAAGGGAGGAGGGTGGTGCTGCGGGTGGAAGGGAAGAGCGGCGAGCGAGACGTCGTGGTAACCGCGATCAACCTCGAGCAGGGGCGCGAGGCTCGCTACCAGAGGTGGGTCAAGCAGCGGCGGGCCATCGTCGAAAAGCTTTCGGAAGGCAAGCTCGGGTACATCCACATCCAGGGGATGGACCAGCCTTCCCTCGAGGACTTCGAGCGCGACCTCTACGCAGCGGCGCACGGCAAGCAAGGTCTGCTCATCGACGTCCGCAACAACGGCGGCGGGTGGACTACGGATTATTTGATGGCGATCCTCTCCGTGAAGCGCCACGCCTGGACGCTGCCGCGCGACGGCGACCCGAAGATCAAGGCCTACCCGACCGCCGAGCGGCTGCCGTTGCCGGCGTGGACGCGCCCGGCCGCAGTCCTCTGCGACGAGGCGAGCTACTCCAATGCCGAGATCTTCTCGTGGGCGTTCAAGACGACCAAGCGCGGTCCCCTGGTGGGCATGCCGACGTTCGGGGCCGTGATGTCCACGGGGGCCGCCCACCTGGCCGACGGCTCGACCGTGCGCCTTCCTTCGCGGGCGTGGTTCGTCGCCGGCTCCGGCATCGACGAGGAGAACAACGGCTGCGTGCCGGAATTCGTCGTCGAGCAGCCGCCGGGGCTGGATCTCAGCCCCGACTCGGATGCCCAGCTCGCGAAAGCAGTCGAGGTGCTGCTGGCCCAGCTCCCGAACGACCCGTCCCAGCTGCCCTGGTAGCCGACGCATCCGTCGCCGCTTTGGCCCCGCGTCGGTGGCCGCAAGAAAGCCGGCGCAGGGTGGTGCTACCTTAGCGAGGCGCAGCGCCGAACTGTTTCTTCGGAAGAGGCGTGTCAACGGGGAGGAAAAGTTTAGTGGCCAGAAGAAGCGCCGCGATTGCAATGGTGGTGGCGGCCTTGGCGGCGGCGATGTTCCTGCTGCTGGCCGGCAACCAGCTGAGGCGTGACACGAGCGCGCTCGTCACGGTGGACCACTATCCGTCAAGGGACCAGCTTGCTCTCGGAGTGGTCCTGGTCGCCATGGCGGCAGCCACCGACTCCCACCTCGTCGCCCTGGGACGGCAGGAGCTGCCGGCATGGATCGACGGCTGCAAGCGCTGGGGTTCGGGCAAAACCGCAAACGTCATCGGCGCGTCGCTGGTCGCCAACGGGCTGGCCAGGGGCGAGCGCCGCGTCCTGATCGGGGGCCTGACGCTGCTCGAGGGCAATCTCCTCCTCGGCGCGGTCGTGGACGCGTCGAAAGAGGCGTACGGCCGCGTTCGCCCCAACCACCCGGGGGCGGGCGCCTGGCTCGCGGGAGGGGACTCGTTCCCATCCAGCCACGCCGCGCACGCGTTCCTGATCGCATCCGTGATCGACGAGACTTTCCAGAAGCCGGAGTGGCGGTGGGTCATCTACGCGATGGCGACAGGGGTGGCGCTCCAACGCGTCCACGAGGGCGTCCACTATCCGACCGACGTCCTCGCCGGCGGGATGCTCGGATGGTGGGTCGGGCACCGCCTCTCGGTCGTGCACGGGCTCGTCGAGCGCCCTCGCGAGGCGGCCGCGTGGTTGGCGCCTAGGCCTTCCGACCGCCGGCTGGTCGCCTACGCGTCGTTCTGACAGGGCCTCTTCCGGAAAAGCGAGGGGCGGAGGGAAGTGCGCTCTGTCCTGCCGGGCTTTCGACGTACAATCCGCGATGGAGGCGCGATGCCCCGAGAGATTCGCTTTCTCAACACGCTGAGCCGCAGGGTAGAGACGCTCGACCCGCTGGAGAAGGGCCACGTCCGCATGTACACCTGCGGGCCGACGGTTTACAACTTCCCCCACATCGGGAACTACCGCACGTTCCTGTTCGACGACGTGCTGCGGCGCACCCTCAAGGCCTTCGGGTACCGGGTCACCCAGGTGATGAACCTGACCGACATCGACGACAAGACGATCAAGGGCGCCGCGGCGGAAGGGGTGAGCCTGCGCGAGTTCACCGATCGCTACGTTGCCGCGTTCTTCGAGGATCTCGAC
>Ga0315293_10000289_pt1 | contig 45056 bp, 34 predicted proteins | sample YL17G13_20_MG_FD_203071 | JGI IMG/M metagenome (GOLD analysis project Ga0315293, IMG submission 203071) | Sediment microbial communities from Yellowstone Lake, YNP, Wyoming, USA - YL17G13_20 | ecosystem: Environmental > Aquatic > Freshwater > Lake > Sediment | place: USA: Wyoming | collected... | reverse complement strand
TCTTGGCGCTCGTCCGCTAAAAGTTACCGAATTATTGATCTAGCACTTTTTCCCTATTTATTTTTTATTTAAAAGTAAAAATAATAATTGCCTAAGAAAATAGGTGTCTGTCCCTATTTAGAATTAGCATTATATCAATCTCTTTCTTTTCTATATTTTAGAAAATAGGGAGCACATCCTACTTTTTTTATGGTTTAGCTTCCCCTTTTACGAGGTCTTCCTTTAGGACGTCTATCTATAGAAATACCTAAAACCTCAGCCATCTGGTTAGGAAATTTTTCAGACCCTATCAGATCCTGTAGGTTTTCTGCTAAAAGATACCGAATGATTGAGCTGGTATAGCGGCTCTCTATAGGGGTTGATAATCTGAAAGATTATTTCGAACCTGTTTTTCTTGACATAAGTTACCAGATATATTATCATATATATAGATTTGTCTGGTAACTATGTCAACTTTAATATATTGTATTTATACTTTTTTTACCAGACTTATACTATTTTTCATTTATTTGTCTGGTAATTTAAAAGAGGATACTATGAAAATCTTAAATGGTGTATTAAACGAAGAATTAGATCGACTTAATCAATTAAAAAAGAACTATGAAATACAAATTGTAAAACTTCCCAAAGGAAGCCTTATCAGAAAAAATGTTAAAGGGAATATATATTATTACCTTAATTATAGGCAAGAAAAAAAGAAAATATTTAAATACATCGGAAAACTACCTAATAAAGAACTCGAAAACTTATTAGATAAAATAGAAGATAGAAGAAAACTTGAAAAACTCAATAAACAAGTCAAAAAAGACATTAAAAAACTAGAAAAGATGATAAAATGACAAAACAAAATAATTTATTTCTTGCTACGCTTGATGCCCTACATAAGTCAGGTGTCTTTGAAGACATTATACTTATAGGGAGCTGGTGCCATTATTTTTACAGGATTTATTTTAATAACGCTCCTGAAATACCTGCGGTAAGAACTATGGATATTGATTTTCTTATCCCTAATCCAGCAAAAATACATAAAGATATAAATATTCCTGAAATACTTCGCACTTTGGATTTCACCCCTACTCATAGCTATATTACCGGATACACTAAATATGAGCATCCTGAACTTGAACTGGAATTTTTAACTCCCGAACTTGGCAGAGGAAAAAATAAACCATATGAACTTCCCAAACTACATATTAATGCTCAGGGACTACGATACTTAAATCTTCTTCAATCTAATGTATTAAAAATAAAATATAAGCATATGATGATACAACTACCGGAACCTGCTGCGTATGTACTGCATAAATTCATAATTTTTGAAAGACGTAAGGAAAAAAGTAAAAAGGAAAGAGACTTACTCGCCGCAAAAGATATCGGAGAATTTTTATTACAAAATAAGACTCAACGAAAAAAGCTTTTGGAAATATTTCATTCATTACCATTAAAATGGCAAAAAACAATTATTACGAATATAAAAACCCATTCTGAAGTACTTTTTGATTTCTTATCAAAAAAGTAGGCCTCATGAACAGATATTTTATATCTGCCCATAAATCTACTGATGAAGAAAATAGGCAGATATATTCTGTTATATCTTTTAAAGAATAACCATCCTGTCGATAAGTCTCATATATTGCTTGCTCTTTTGACTTCTGGTGCTTAGGTCTTCCTTTAGGACGTCTATCTATAAAAATACCTAAAGCCTCTCGTCCATCTGGTTAAGAAAACTCCTCAAGCCCTATAAGTTTTCTGCAAAAAGTTATTGAATCATTAAACTAGTACAACCGTTGTTGGAATTCATGTTTTCCAGAAAAATATTTTTTTGTCTATTTTATTATATCAAATAAATAGGTGTCTTTCTCTACTTTCTACTACTTTCTACTTCTCGAAATGGAAATCAACCCAATGCCGAGGTAAGGATCCCTACAAGTTCATCCTGGCTGAAGGATACGGGATTGGCACGCATGCTGCTAGATTTTGCTGATTGATTTGCGATCTCGGGAAGGTCTTCTAATTTTAGGCCGAAGTCTCTGAGAGATGGTACCTTTAACCGGAGGCATAGTTCACGAACGAATTTAATACCGGCATCTCTCGTATCCTGTTCAGTCTCGAGTCGTTTTCCGATAAGCCATTCTCCTATTTTGGCATATCGGTCCAAAATTGGGCTGGTTGGCTCTTTGGTCTGAAGAGAGCGAATATTTGCTTCCATCACGTGAGGCAAGAGACAGGCACAGGCAATGCCATGGGGAATAGAATATTTTCCACCCAATGAGCCGGAAAATCCATGAGCTGCTCCAAGACCGGAATTAGCCAAGGCAATCCCGCTCTCCAGACTGGCCAAAGCCATATCTTCCCGGGCGATTGAATCTCCCTGCTCATAGGCTTTAATCAAAGATCTTGCCACTCGCTGAATCCCATCTTGAATCAAGGCAGCGGTGAAGGGCTGGGCTCGCTTAGAGATATAGGGCTCAATGAGTTGAGTAAGAGCGTCCAAGCCAGTGCTTGCCGTGATCTCCGGTGGAAGAGAGTAGGTTAATTCGGGATCGACTAAAGCCACTCGGGGCAAAAGGTATTGGCTCCGGAGGCTTGCCTTTACTCCAGTATTAGGATCTTTTATCACTGCGTTACGAGTGGTTTCGGAGCCGGTGCCAGCAGTGGTAGGAATAGCAATCAGCGGAACTGCTGGTTTAGTCAGGGGCTGCCCCTTTCCTATCACTTCCATATAATCTAATAAATTTCCACCATTAGTTAGGAGCACTCCGATGGCTTTGGCGGTGTCGATCACACTTCCGCCACCAAGACCAATTACTAAATCGCAATCAGCATTAGCTAATTTGACCATCTTTTGTTCAATGAGATTTAAGTCAGGTTCGCCAGGAACAACGAATTGAAGAAATTCCACCTTCTTTGCTTCTAAATTTTGTTTGAGATTATCGACGATCCCTGCCTCGCTCAAAGCTCTTTTACCGGTTACAACCAAGGCTCGCTTACCGAAAGATTGGGCAATATCACCTATCTCTCTAAATCGACCAGGGCCAAAAATGATTAGGTTAGCAATAGCGAAATCAAAGTTCATCAGTGTTTCCTCCTCTTCTTATTTTTACTACCAATCTGGGTCGGCTGGAAAGAGACTGTAATGCTTTACGCCCTGACGGGGTTGAGCCATCCAATCTGCTACAGTCTCTTTCCATTTCAGATAGTGTTCAGTTTTTTGGTGGCTCTGAAATCCTTCTGGAGACTTATAGACCTCGTACAAGAAGAATCGCGAAGGATCATTTTCCGCCTGCAAGACATGGAAGTGGACATTGCCTGGTTCTTGGCGAGTGTTCCAAGCATTTTCCAAGGTCGCTTCTTTAAAGTCTTTAATTTTTTCTGGTTTTACAAACACAGTTACACAGACAACATACATATTTTTACTCCTTAAGCTGTTGCTTTATAAAAAGTTTATTTTATTAATTTTACTGACTGGTTGGTACGCCTTTCCCATTTATCTCATTTAAAAGTAAATATTAATTGTCTAAGAAATGGCCTGTCTGCTTGCAGGTGCAGGTTCGCACAGGCAGGCACGCACAGGCAGAGATGTGTTGTCTTTATTTATTCAACAATCCTGCCTGTCTAAACTTTCGCTGTACCTCTCGATAAACTTGGCTAAATTCAGGAAGGGATACCAGCCTCAATCAACTCAGCAATATTTACATGTTGATTAGAAGTCAGATACCATATATCATAAAGGTCTCGCGGTTCGTTACGCGCTCTATCTAATAAAGCAACGACTTTCTCAGCAGCTATTTCGTTAATAGAATAGGTGCAAATCGCTACATCCTCAGGTAGATCTTCATATTCTTCATATCCCCTGAGAATTATTTTCTCTTCGACAGGATAAACAATTTTTTCCCTTATTGTAATATCTACCTTGACTTCCTTACCAGAAACACTAGGTAGGGGCCCTTCGTATCCCAAGAAAAAGGTATAAGTGTTTTCATGGGTGTGACGATCGTAATGGCGAAAATTTAGTTTAATACCTGAGGAACACGTCGATCTCCTTTTCTCGCGAGCCGATTAGAGAGCAAGGAAAGATTTCGCTGGGGTATCATTGGCTACGTCCTCACTACCGATAGAAGTTCTTCGGGAGATACATTAAGCTGGAGCCTCCACTTTCGCAGGAATTTTCCTTCAGATGGCAAAAGCGGATCTAACCGCACATAAGTCTCGGTTAAATGTGAAGAAAGGATTTCCCAGTCTTCCGAAGTACCGATTTTATAAAGTTCAAGTAAAAATCCAAGTCTACGAATAACAGCACCTACACCAATCTTTATGGCATAACTGATAAGTCGGTTCATCTTTACCTCCTGGTGACGCATCCAAAATCCTTTGGCTACTTCGGTCAGGCCACCGCAATATTCTGGCTGCTTAAGACCATCGATAATTGTTCGTTCCAGATTACTAACTTTTACTTTATCTTGTTTTGTTACCCAATGGTCACTTATACCAAAGAAATATTTTTTCTGATTATGGATAAATCTAAATTCAACACCCAGTGCAGTAATAGGCCTGCGTGGCTTCAAGGTCGTTACATAAACAACTAATTGAGGCTGAGTAACTCCTCCATGAATTTCCATAGCTGTAGCATGGGAAAGAAAGTAGTCTTTCCCACCCATAATCTCACCAGCCACCACTAATGGGTTCCCTATATACTCAGCTTCTTTCCCCAGCTCGAAGGGGACTAAAATAAAAAGTCCTGGCTTTAAACGTGCAACCACTCCTCTGTTCGCAAGCTTCCGGACAAAATTACTCGAGGATACCTCATTTAAGCGAAGAATTTTCTGTACTTCCTTAAGACGAAATATAGGTTTATTTTGCTCATAAAGTGTAGTCACTAAATGAGCAGCTTGAGTTCCAAGGGTTTTTAGTTTATTATTTTTATAACGCATTTTGTGGCCTCCTAAGCCACATTTTACATTAATAATATAATATTATCAAGATTTTATTATATTTATATTGCAAAATATGTCCTCACAGGACACATTTTGCATTCATAATATAATTATAAATAAAGCCTCAACCATCTGGTTAAGAAACTCCTCAGATCCCATAGGTTTTCTGCTAAAAGTTACCGAATTGTTGACCTGGTACACCTTCTCTATTTATTTATCTCGGTTAGCTGCTCACTTAATTGCCATAATTCCTTTTGTAATTTGATATCAGAACATTTTTTCGATGCCGCCTTAATTTTTTTCCTGGCAAAATACTTGCCGGTTATTCCCTTTACTTCGTTGGAACTAGCCAAATATATACTGGTTTGCGCACCTTCTTCTGCGGAAATCAAAAAGAGTTTTATCATACCGTTTATTATTGATTGATACCATTTCCTTTCGGTTCCCCAGAGATTCCACATGTTGGTAGCCACATTGCCGGGATGTAATGAATTAACCGTGATATCTTTTTCTTTTAGTCGCTCTGCTAACTCCTGGGTGAAAAAGACCGTGGCCAGCCTTGATGAACCGTAGGCTTTAAACCCGCTGTATTTTCTCCTTTTAAAATGAAGGTCATCCAGATCAAGGCCAGCGGAAAAATGGGCATTAGAACTTAGGTTGATAATCCGGGCTTCCGGTGTTTTTTCCAATATCGGCAGCAGTTCATGGGTCAAGAGAAAATGCCCTAAATGATTCACACCCATGGTCAGCTCAAAACCCTCTGCGGTCTCTTCTCTTTTCATACAAAATACACCGGCATTATTGATGAGAACATTCAGCTGCTGATATCTTGTTTTAAATTCCTGGGTAAAATTTCTTACCGAATTCAGTGAGGCAAGGTCCAATTTCATCACTTCTATATTCGGATTCTTACTTTCTATTTGAATTATTTCACCTACAGGCTCTGCTTTTTCGAGATTACGACAGGCCATAATTATGGTGGCGCCTTTTTTGGCCAAAGCCCTGGTTGTTTCTTTGCCAATACCGCTATTTGCTCCGGTTATCAGGACTATCTTGTCTTTCATAATGGTCTCCAAATATCATTCAGATTCAACTGGTTTTCATAATTCTGAAAAATAAAGTAATAGTGTTTATCTAAGATTCTATTGAAGTCCAATTAATCCCTTTTTATTCCCTTAGTTTCTCAGCTTTCAGATACGACCACCAAAGAATATCAAATATTCTTATCTTAGTTAAATGTTGAATATTATTTTCCCATAATTTATCAAAGATATAATTTAGATTTTTCCGATTACTTTCTATTTGTAAATTTTTATAAAAATCAATAAATATTTCATCGGCTTGTTTCTTCGTCCATAGGTTATTAATTTTTTCACGATACTTATTTTGAAGAGGATTATCCATCATGGGAATAATTTTAGAGTAAAGAGTATGTAAAATCTTGGTAGCAGTAGACAAACCAATTCCATTGATCTTTAACAATTCCTGAATAACAGATTCATTTAGTTCTTTAATCTGTTCATCTCTTTCTTTCTCTTCCAGGTCTAAAAACTGCTCAAGATTATATTTAAATATACTTAAGCTCTTTGTATTTTCAGTTATTTTTTTACATTCTAAAAGTACTTCTTTTTTGATACGCGCACCAATTTTATTTACATCCTCAATTTTCCTATCTCTATATTCTAGAAGTAGGTCGTATTTAGTATAAAAATCATTTTGATAGCAGTAGCATTCGATTAAAGCAATGGGATCAGGAATTTCAAATATAATCTCTGAGAATAAAATAAATTTCATATCAATCAATGCTTTCGAAATAATTTTAAAGAAGGCTTTATTATCTTTTCTAAAATTTCATTAGAATCATTGATATCAAATAAATTATTTAATATTAATTCACCTTTAATTTTTATGTATATGTTTTCATAATTTATTTTCTTAATATCTTTAAACACTTTATAATCATTATATTCAAGTATGCTCATAATATGCTCAAATTTTTTAATCCATGAAGTTTCGGTTTTCTTTTCAATATTATTTAACACTCCAGAGTAAACAGTTGGTTCTTTAACGTTTTTATCATTCAGAACTATCCTTAAATATAAGACTTTTAAATCTTTATTTATTTTAGTTGTATGTACTCCTCTTTTATATTCTGTTTTTTCTTCAGGAATAAAAAATACTGAAAATTTTTTTAACAGCCACAACTTAACATTATTTGGCTCTAACCCTCTCGAACTTGCCGAACTAATAGCATAACCAGCAGGCCTTCCAATAACAAATTTTTCTTCTTCTTCGCTTAATAATCCAGCAATTTCTTTAATTAAATAAGAAGATTCTAGATACAATTTTTCAATGAAATCAAAAGCTAAATTATTCTGTAGAACAATTTCACTTTTATTAGTCATTGTTTTACTCCTCCTTAAAAAATATTGGACTTTTAAATTGCTTTAGCCTTTCAAATTTCAATAAAGGTAAAAATATCTTTCTAGTGCTACTGAAAAAGAGAGCCTTCTCCGGAGATTTCATTTTTTTATCAAAGAAAAGACTTTCTACAAACCCAATGAAATCACCTCGGAGTTTAGCAGTCTTAGCATCAAAAAAGATAGAACTATATCTTTTTAGTAAAGCCCCAATATAAGTAATTTTTTGAAAATCTCTCAGATGTCTCTTATCAAGAAGGTTGTATAAATCTAAGACAAAAACTCGCTCTGGTCCTTTAATATTCGGATTGCAATTTAAAATATTATCAAGAAATAAAGAAACTGATTGCCAATTAGTCCATTTAAAATGGGAACGATATTTTTGGGGGATTACTTTAAATTTATATTCCTTAAAATAATAATCTGCGGTAATGGCAATTAATTTAAACTCTTTATTATAATTTTTTGCATCCAACTTTCCATTTCTTATTTCTCGTAAAAGCTGATGCTCATCTTTTTTAGTTCCCTCAGAAAATTCTGAAAAATACTTAGCTTCAATTAATAGATAATAATCGCCCACTATTATTACTAAATCAGGCTCAGTACCATCCTCAAATACAGGCCAAAATCTAAATTCTGCTTCCTCTGCTTCCCGGTCCGATACTTCAATTCCTAATTTATTCAAATAATTCTTAAGAAAAATATCTCTGGATGAATATTTGAAAAAAGAAAAAACATTAGAGGTAAGAATATCCTCCATTCTCTCTACTCGGGAAGAAAGCTTACCACGCAATTCAGCTAGGTACATTTGCTCACCTCCAGTGGCATAGGACATGAAGAATGAATACTATAAAAATAGGATGTATCATTATTTAGCGATACACCTACTATATATAATAATCTTTATCTGGTTTATTTACTTCTATTAAATCCAACCCCCAGTATATTTCGAGAAATTATATTCATCAATTAATTTAACAAGTGTCTTGTCTGAATGAACAACACAGTCTTCAACCTTATCCGCAACATTTTTTATAATTCTACAAAATAAAAAATATTTCTTTTTAGGATTCTTATAGTAGTTATACCCATAAGCTTTTGCTATTTTCTGATCCCATATTGGAAAAAAATCGGAGCTAAAAGGTGTAAAGCCTTAGATACCGCTACTGGGCTTTTTCTACCTTGCATTTTTCTTGATTCAATTTTAAGGGCTTCTAAAAATTCACTAAATATATGCGTTATATCTTTATCATCAGATTCTAATAAGCTGGTGATACGTCTTTTTCTAAAAGTTTCCAATTCTTTAAAATTAATATCTATACAGCTTTCTAGTTTATCAAAGTTAAACTTCCCATATCGATAAAATGCTTGATTCCAGGTCAATAATAATACTCCTAATCCATTAGCCATTTCAAATGGGTTTCCCCAAAAATGAGAAATAATAAATGTTGCAACTTTATACATTGCATCTCGTTTTTCTCGCTTTTCAAATTCTTCTATTCCTTTACAAAATTCTTCTTGAGTTAGAATATTTATTATATCTATGCTTTTGTTCATTTATTAATTTCCTAAATCATTGTTAGAGCTTTTTAATACAATAATCATTTAAGTAACATTTTTCACAAATAGGTTTAATGGGCCTGCACAAATACCTTCCAATTTCCCAGCAAGATAAATCAAAAATCCCGGGATACATTGGATTTAATTCTCTGGCACAATAAACTAAATCATCATTGCTCACATCTTTAGATATAAATCCTAATCTTTTGAAAACTCTCATTACATGAATATCTGGTGAAATATCAATATTAATATAATCTGTCATGGGTATCTTAAAATCTCTGGCCAAAATATTAGCTGCCATAGTAGCAATCTTAATCCCTACCCCATTAAATTCTAAAAATCTTCTTACTATGGTTGCACTTCTTGGATTATCCTTCCAAATATTTGAAGCATCATCTTGATAGTTATTATGAATTTTACGAGTAGCCAGGTAAAAATTTTTACCCATTATTTCATTGAATCTATGCAGACTTTTTCTTTTGAATATTTCTATCATGTTCTCTTGATTAACTCTCAACAGCCTTGAAAACTCAAAACCTTTTATTTCTTCTGATATCTCGTAGGGAATTAGCCAAGCTCTCTCTGCTTTAATCTGTCTATCCATTACGCAAGCGAGAACAAAGGCATGAGGAAAATCTTTTAGATTGTTTAGAAGTTTATCTGATTCTTTATTTTTAGTAAATTCTATGTATTTGTATGGTTGTTTGAATAATTCATTTCCCTTTTCTATTAAAATATTGACTATCTTCTCTTTTGAATTAATCATATTTATATATTTTATATTTTTCCTATTTTAATTTAAAAAATCAATAAGGTATAAGGATTAGACTAATTAACTTTATACTAAAAGTTAAAAAAAGTTATCGAATTATTGAGCTAGTAGAACCTCCCCTACCATCTTACAGAAGTAGTGTTAATTAAAATAGGTGTCTGTTGCAACTCATTTCTTTTGGTGTATTATACCAAAGGTAAGTGTTTCATTTGTAACTTGAACCCAAGCTGTCCCTATTATTCTTTACCGATTGAGAATAAGGTTCATCTTAGTTCGATAATTGTTACACTTTCTTCTAATAGAAAAATATCTACATATAACGCTTTGGCTAATTGTTTTAATGCAGGCCTTTCACTTAACTCTTTCGCTTCGTTATATGCATTACAGCCCACACTCAACAAAACAGCCCTTCTTATATTTTCAGTTTTATTTTGCTCCAGTAACTTAAAGGAATTCAAGAAATTAACTTTGTTAAGCTGTTTATAATATGTCCATATTTCTAGTATTGCCCTCAATAAGGTTTCTTTATTACCAATGTATTTCAGTTCAACGATATAAACGGATTCATTTGTGGAGGTAACCAAATCTATTTTTCCGGCATCATCCGAACATTTTTCCTTTAACGGAACCTGATATTCTATAACTACCCCTAACTTTTCTAATTTTTTGCCTTTTAACCGCTTTGCAAAAATTTCTTCAGCTCTGTTTGTATCATCATTGTGCTGTCCATCATGGGTATTAACATGGTAATTAACCCTGTCAATTTGGTCAATTTTCTCCAACAATACTAACTTTTCCGCCTTCAACAATTCTCTGGAGATAACTTCAGTATAATATTCTTTACTATCTAAGGTTTTACCTTTCCAATTAATACAACTAGAATTATATAAGTTCTTTGCATTTTTTAATTCGTACTCTATAACTTTAACTGTTTCTTTTAAATTTTTTTTAATCATCTTTTCTTTGCCTTTATATCTAGAAAAGTAGTCACATAAAGGGTGATGTAAAATTCCCAAGGACTGAAGCCACCTGACGGTAACTGGTGTGTCAGATTATAAATCTACTTTTTAATCTCACAACTGTGGAACGCTGACTACTCGAGGAGTAGAACGCAAAAAAATCAAAATCGCCCACAAAAAGCTCTTTTTTTATAGTTTCCCAAGAATATTTCCAGGTAGAAATATCTTGTTTGTCACATTCTGATTTATCCGCTTTTTCACTGTTTATCGATTACCCCTTTTCTTCTCCTGAGAAAAGGAACAAAGAACCGTTGTACTAGCTCAATAATTCGGTAACTTTTTCTAACTTTTCGTAAGGGGTGAGATAAGCAATTCCCCCATGTCTTCTTAGATGGTTATATTCAAATAAGAAGTTTCCTAGATTATAGATAAGATCTTTAATCGAGTCAAATGAATTAGGATAAAAGAATTCATTTTTGATGATCTTCCAGAAGGCCTCGACCTTGCCATTGGTTTGAGGTCGATAAGGCCTAGTATAGATATGTTTAATCCCTAATTGATTACACATAGTTTCAAAGGGGTGTTCTCTATCTAGTGAACCTTTAAATTCCGGACCATTATCCGATAGTACTTTCTCAAATTCAAAGTTATAGATCTGTTTGAACCAGGATAAAGCCCGGGCCATAAAGTAAGTTAAGCTAGATGCCTTTTTATCTTTTAGGATCTCCAGGTAAGTCAATCGGGTGCAATCATCCTCTAGGGCAGCAACATAAAGGTTTTTTACTTTAAAGACGGTACGGATATCCTTAGGCACCTTGGTTAGATCGATATGGGCTAACTCCCCCGGGGTTACCTTCTCATAGCGTTTAATGATCTCCTTCTGGGCCGGGTTCAAAGGATAGCGTTTTTTAATCCGATCCATGGTAGCCGGAGAAGGTGTTTTGTCTAAATAATGGGGCTTAAATAATAAGACCAGTTCATAACGGTTAGAGCCGAATCTTCTATAGGCTTTCAGGATATTGCGCTCTATCTCTTTAGGGGTTCTACGGGATCCGGGTTTAGCACCAATTTTAGCAGGAAGCAAGGAATCATCCTGTTTTTCCCCTTCCTGCCATTTACGATAGTAACGTCTTAGCTCTTTATTACTGATATGATGAGCAAGACATAAGTCTTTAACTAAGCGAAAGGAACGGGGGAGAACCTTATTCTGGATCTTTTCGTACTCTTCTAGAATAGGCTTCCATCTTTTTACGAAGATCTGTTGATTAATTTTCATAATTAAGTACCTCCTTTGGTGGTATAATTATACCAAATAAGTTACTTAATTACTGAGCATTAACAACCGTCCCCTGTTCTTTTATTACTCCACCATAGTCATAAACTATGGTCTTAATATTTTTCATTAAATCTCCTATTGCAGAATAGCGTCTAACCTTCCGCGCATATACGACGTTCGACGCACTTTTCATCTTCCCACTTTAATTGTTTTAATCGCCCTGCTCACTGTAGTATGTTCACATCAATATATTCTGCTATCTATTTTGTCATATTGCAAGACCCTATATAATTATTGCCTCATTATGCCATCAAGAAAAAACCAAACCCCGGCTACTCTATCCGTCTTGCTCGGAAGCGGAGGCGAAAAGGACGATTTCAAGTTTTTCTTTGGTGGCAAATTCTTTTCTAAAATTTCGGTTCTGAATTTATTTGTACTTTAATTTCACCCTCATACACAAATGGACCAAACAACTTTTGGGGTTCGGGTTTTGCCATGTGTATATCGTTATTCACTGAATAATAAGAATCTATCGTTCCGCTTGGCACGATTGCATAATGCAACACATGATGAGGACTACCGGATAATCCTTTTGGAAGCAAATTTCTTGGCGCATAAGTTACAAGCAGTTCCTCGCTATTTACAAGGTCTGCTAGCTTGGGCTCGTCAAACACACTTGCCGCAAGTAGAAAATCGTCACGATGAATAATTGGCAACCTTACACGATTATTTAAAATCGGTGACTCTGCGAATAAATATCCGTATGGCTCAAATTTACTTTTTGCTTTTACTTGATTATTTTTATCAATCGTTGTCTTATTTCTGTCAAATTCCAAAACGCGAAAGACATGATTTACAATATCTGACCAAGAAATTTCTTTTCCGATCTCGGGAACAATGTTCCCTACGTCAATTCCTGTAGCTTCTTTGAAACTTTTCTTGTGCCGTTCTTGTGCCGTAGCAATCTTTTGCCCCGCTGCTTCATGATTTCCTTTTTTCAAATCTTCTTGAATTGAAGAAAATTCTCCGGGCGTGAGTCCGAAATCTTTCTGAAGTTTTTTAGCAAGACCCTCGTGTTTTCCCATTGCCCAAAGGAGAGATACTATCCAGATAAATAAAATGAAGTTAATGATTTTAACCGGATTTGAAATATAAACGAGACTGATTAAAGATGAAGCAAGGAATAAAACGGCAGCAACTTTTTGCGTTTTCCATAAACGAACAACGGCCATAATCATAAATACCAAAGTTGCTATTGCTGCTACCAAAATTAAAGCAATTGATGAAATATAGTTTCCTTTAAGATCTTCAGCTGAAGATATAACCGAAAGTATGTAAGTTCCTATACCAAATATTGCGAGTGTTTTGCTTTTCATAATTTTAATTTATTTTATTAACTCCTCAATTAAAATAGCCACTACTTTGGCAATCTTTGCCGTATAATGTATGAAAATTTTATCTCAATTTAAGATTACCAAATAAAAGAGATTTAATCAACAAAATTTGGGAAAGTCCGCCTCCGGCCAAGACGAAAAGCTTGACCCGACATTTTTTCAGGTTCTTTGGCGGTTTGTCTTTTCACTTCCGCTTCAAGGCGAGAAGAAGTATATAGACTATATAGATATAGGGTTAGGTCTTGTAATATTACTTCTTATACTCCTTCTCAACTCTTTTAACGGTTCCATCCACAGCAAATAATATACAGAACCATATTCTGCTATATTTTTAAGATAAGACATTGACCTATGAAAGGGAAACCTCATATATTGCATTGCTTTTGATATTTTGGCCTTATATTTAAAAATTTTATCCAGAAGTGGTCCAGCCTATGGTTAGATCTGTATAGGCTTTGTTATATTGCAAGACCTGAGCTCTGTAATAGTTACTTACGCCAGTGTCCATGTACCCATTCCCATTTACAATGATTATAATCCCATCTCCAGTGGTCATGAACCCATTCGCTTTTGCCTAAAGGACGTGGTGTGCAAAGACTCTGCACGCGATTAGGCGGTTTTGGAGGTCGCGGTGCGTGAATTTTCTTTAATCTACTCATTTTTCTTTTACTCCTTAATCAAAATTATATATACATTTCAATTAATACTATAACTCAACAAACTCTGTCCTTAAAACTATAGGGCAGGGTCAACAGACTAACCCCTGCCCTATCTTGTATTACTTCTTAAATTTCTCCACACGGTATGTTTCTATGATTTCTGCGAATTTCCCGTTCAATTTCCATTCTTCCTGACTGCTGCAAATGAGGTGTATAATATACGGCAAAACTAATGCTCCCCGAGCAATTTCTTTTCCAGCAATCCTTTCTATCGTGATTTTCAATTCTACTTTTCAGGGAAGCAGATTCACCAACATCGATTAAATTATTATTACAAATTATTACATAAACACCTGAATTATCCCTTAAACTGTATGTCGATGAATACGGACCTTCAAAAGAATATCCATTAATATGAATAGACATGAATAACCTCCTTTCATGTTTTATAAATTAATATTAAGTGATAATAGAGAAGAAAATAATATAATTGCGCTTTATATTTGAATAACCTGTCCTTGTTTCTTGCTTGTTTACCATTTGAATGGTGCAATGTTTTTCGTAGTTTTATTTGTGGAAAATCTTTATAACGATAATTTGGTGTGGAGTTTGTTTAATTGTTCAATAATTAATTGGTATTAGAGAACTATCATTCAATCGTTAAATATGATAGACTTTTTCTGACTCTCTCTTAGAAAAGAAAATTTTATTTCAACCATTCTGATTCTTTATAAAAGCAATGTAAAACTGTGAAAAATTCTCCCAAACATTTGGTTACTCTTCCAACCTTACTATTATTCTTACAATCCTTTAAATTGCCTAAACCCAATAGCCCAATTTCCATTAATTATAAGGATAATTTAAAAGAACTAACATGTTAAGATACCAATAATAGAGATAAAAACTCAACTTTAATTATAAATATAAATTCCGTCATTGATAAAATTTAAAACCCTCTTTTCCCCTTGAGTTCATCGCTAAAGAGAATTTCGTGAAGTTTATACCCTGGGACGACTGCCGCAATCCCCATACTTGAAACTGCAATTGGTACCTCCTTAGTTTCAACAACTTTAATCTCATGGGCATCGAGAAAAGTACCTTGCATAACACCCGCTAGTTTGAGTATGGGGGATCCAATCACAATGCTTCCTGGTTCTCGATCGCTACCTAAATAGAAAAATACTGGCGAACCGCTATTACCACCATACGATCCCGCTTCAATAAGATAAAGATCCATTAGTTTGCCTTGCCACTCAATTTTTTCATCCGTTACAAGAGCAACGCGCCCAAATCTAACAATAGGGTAGTTTCTTTCAGACCCCGTATAAGGTGTAAATAGGCCAGTGAAAAATACATCGGAACCTTCGCGAATTTTTAGTTCTTTGAATGCCTCTTTTGTTGTGATCATGTCTTCAGGGAGGAACTTAAAATCGAACTTCTCTTGATTAGGGAGAAATGGGATAATAGCTATATCTACTGAAGAATCACTGTGTGTAAAAACATTACGTTTTTCACCTTCAGTAATTATAGGAATAACACCGATCTGAGAACCACCTTCTTTTTTGTTCAATCGAACGAACACCATATCAAGAAAATCTGTTGTATTCGGCTTGTATAGAACGTGTTTCGCTGTAACCAAATAAACACTGAAGGAATTAGAACTAGAAGGATTCTTTACACCCACAAAAAAGCCCGTCCCATTAGCAATGAGTTCCCCTTCTTCGTTTTTAACAAAAATAAAAGCGACAACAGACTTGATCTCAGCTGGTATTGGTGATGCCATTGCAATCCCTCCTAACATAAATATGATCAATATTGTAATAATAAAATATCGGATTATACTATTGATTTGCATATTTATTACCTGCTAATATTATAAATTATAACGGATTTACTTTTATCCAATCATTTATAAAATCGTTATATTCAGGAATAGGCATTTCATAAATATCGTCTTCTTCAAATCCTTCTGCTTCTCTTTTTTTATGAAAATCAGTGATAAAATCAGTAAATTTATACCAAATTACTTTTCCGCTTGGAGCACCTCTTAAACCATTTGCAACAAACCAATTTCTAATTTGTCGAATAGCTATCATTGGATCATTTTTGTGAGATTTTATATCAGAATTGGATAAGTCAGAAATCGCGGCTTGATACCCATATTTTTCTTTTTCTAGAATTAAATGCTTTTTATCTGAATATTTTTCTTTTTGAAATATTCGACAACCTATATCAAGCCCAAGTTCGAAAGGCATATTAAATCTAAAATACTCACCTTTCTTTCTAGCCTTAATCCTCGATAAATCATGGATGCCATATTTTGATTGTTCAATTATTTTACAAACTTTATTGAATCTTGGTTCCCCAGAATCAAAACTTTCTAAGGAAATTCTAGGGATAAACCCAAGATAAATAATTGTGAATAATATGGGTCTGAGTAAAGATAAATATTCTTCATCAAATGGACAATTAATGAAAACATTTTTCTCATAATCATTATTCATAATTATTATTTTTTATGAGTATCTCTATCTCTGGGGGGAATTGGGTCTTTGCCGTGACTTGCTGTTCTCTGGATTGTCCCATCTTTTCTATGAATAACCAATTCAGATTTTTGATTTTGGCTGGTTTCCCGTGCATAATTAGTGGCATCTTGTTTCTTATCAAAGGTCTTTGAAGCTCTTGAAGCTCCACCTTTTTTTACACTCCAACCACCACTGGGATTAGGGACTACATGATGAGTCTTTCTAGCCATTTCTCACCTCTCATTAATTTTTTTTACGTAATAGCGCAAGTATATAACCAGATCCGGTCTCAACATTTAACATGTCCAATTCACAAAATTATCGTAATTTTATTATTGAAACATAATCATTAGGTAAATATTCCAAACTTCTTCTAAATAAATACTACAACAAATCTTTTGAAAATCCTTCTTTTTTATAAATAAAAAAGCCCTTCAACAATTGGCTATTGGTTAAATAGACCCACCCTATTTTTTTATGACTTAGCTTCCCATTTTACGAAAAACTTCCTTTAGAATGTCTAATATAGTAATATCTAAAAACTCGAATCTGATTAAGAAACTGCTCAGATCCTATAGGTTTTCGTTAAAAGTTGCCGAACTATTGAGCTGATACAATCGTCCCTCTGACAGTTCTATAAGTTATTACTTATTCTTCTTTTTTGAAATAAGTAAATCTAAAAAATTATTTTTCTTTTTACTTTGTGCACTAGTAATTTTTTCCATTAAATACATCAAATATAAATATTCACTGTAATCCGTATCAATACAAGCTAAACAAAAATGATACAATTTGATATCCTTTTTTAGATCCCTAATTGTAAAAATTATAAACTCATCTAAATTAATTGCCTTAAGACCTCTTGTTAATAAAAGTTGTTCTTTCTTAATAAGGTCACTGTTATATAGCACTATTCCCTTCTTTTCTCTTTCTTTAAGATATTTTTTATAATAGTTAAGGTTACTAGTCATATATTTTTCCTTGTAATACGCATAATATTTTTTAATGTCATTGCTTTTTGGATATATTTTATTATAAATTCTATCCACTAAATCAAGTAAACCACCTTGTTTATAATAAATAGGAAGAAATGCTGTTGTTCTGTGATGAGTAATAATTGAATAATTAAAACCACTATTTTCAACGAAGATTCTAAAACTTTCTTCATTACTATTTAATTTACCATATTTAGTATCTTCCTTTATTTTGTGCAACTTTGGAATTAAAAATTCGTTCTCGAAAATGTCTTTATTCATTTCAAAAATTAAATCTAAGGTTCGATCTGAGGGAACCCTTTTAAATAAAATCTCTAACAATATTTTTCTTATATCAATATCAGTATTAACAATAAAAAAAGACGTAAAATATTCTTGAAAAGTTCTATGCGTAAAAGTATAATAATAACCTTCCTGTATAAGTAAACAAACTGATTGGAGTAAATCTTTCAAATATTCATCTTCATCAAATTCAATCTCTGATATTTTCTTGGCTCTTCTAAGATAAACATTAATTTCTTCCTTTGTAAATCTTATTTTTCCATCTAAATAACTAATTAAACTAAAACATGAAATAACTTTTTTGAATTCATATTGGCTTAAATTTGAAAATATTTTTCTGCTATAACCAAATTTTGTCGCATCATGCCTACTATATAACATTTCGAATATTCGTTCATATAAAAGGCTAACTTTAGCAGGTATTGCCAAATATTCAACATACGTCATTAACATTAGAGTTAATAAAAGAGGATTTGTTGCAAAAGACTCATGATTTCTGAAAATGATATCAAAATCACTTAAAAATTTATCTTTAATGCTATTTTCGTAATTTATTTTCTTTATTAATAATTTTGCTTTTTCTTTAGTTAAAGGTGATAATTTTAATTCTGTAAAACGAGACCAAGAAATAAAATTATCATAAGGCCTTGAGGCAACTATGTAAACATTCTTACTAAAGCTTTCTCTCATGTCTAAAATTTCACTATTAATTTTATCCCTGATTTCAGGACTGACCTCATCAATCTCATCAAGAAAAATAATGAATTTACCTTTTTTTAATATTTTTTTAAATAAATCTACATCTTGTGGAAAATTTGATTTTTTAAGTATTTCAAATAAATCACTAAATATATCTTTTTTAATATTTCTTATTTCTATAAATATTGGAATGCCTATCTCATTTTTAATGCTATCTAAAAATAAATATTTCATTAAGGTTGATTTTCCACTACCAGCTATTCCTGTAATAATTATACCATTGCTAATTTCTATTAAATTCTTTACGCTTCGAGTATCAATGATTTTATTATTTAATTCCAAATCAAGATCAACGTAAAAATCTTCTATTAACACTGGTTTGTATTTATATAAAATTGTTTTTGTATATTTATACTTCTCAATGGATAATTTTATATACTCTTCAAATGCCTTCCCAGTTTTTATTTTATACTCATTATATTTTTTTTTAAAGATTCCGGTAAAACTACTAAATGCTTTATTAATCCATTCATTAATTAAATTTAAAACTATTTTTTCGAATATATCTTTATCATCAAACAAAATGAACTAATCCTTTCATTATTAAATTTACTTATTATAAGTTGGCATTAAAAATCAAAAATATAACCTTCTTTTATGGGAGATCTAATGACTTTTTTCTTTGTTTGATATAAAACTAAGTTTATAACCAAAATTATAACTGTTTAAACTTAATTAAAAAATGGTAGATAATTTTTTATGTTACCTTATCTATTTTAACTTAACTTTCATATACTAAAAGTCTAATGAAAATCCTTCTTTTTCAAATAAAAGCCCCTCAACAAAATATCAAAGGGTTGGTTATTTTCTTAGCTCCCTTATTACATAGACTTAGAAAAACAATTTTAAATTTAGCAATCTATTTATTTATAAAATTTTTTGCCATTTGTAAAAGGACAATTTTTTCTTTTATTTCGCGTAAATCATAAGGTAGACTTAAAAAATTTCTTGCTTCTTCTAAATTTTTGAACTTAGGGCCCATTTTTAGATGGAATTCTAATAATATTTCCACATACCGTTTCAATTGATATATTATATTCTCTAAGATTTCGTTTTCTGCGGATTGGTTACCATGAGTAAAACTATTTCTTAGTTTTCTCAACTGCTCAAGAACGATTCTATGATAATTTTGCTTTTTGCATAAAAAAGATACTCTATCAATTGTCGTTTGATATCCTTCACTTGGATTAGTAAATGTTAACTGTTCCAAAACACTCCATAGATTTAAAAAAGTAGTTTTCCAATTTATCGAATCAAGTGCTATTCCATAATCGGTGATAGATTGAATTAGCATTTTACTGTATTTGATTTTATCTAATCTTTTCCTAACAAATTTTTCATATTTATAAATCCATTTTAGATGCTTAGTTGGGTCAAAATGAGGTAAGGGAGATTGATATTCAAGGTCGTACCACCAAATATCTTTTGCCAGCTTACCGCTTGGGTAGTGTAAGGTACTTAAAGGGCCACTTAAAAATTTATTAACTGGTTTTGGAGGCCCAGATGATATTCTTAAATATTGACTTCTATTGACTGCTAAATTCCAAATTCCTCTAAAAAAATTGTAAAATTTTATTGCTTTATTCATTGCATCAATTGGAGTCCTGGCGGATACAAATGTTTTTACATGTATGTAATTATCAGGCAACTTATTGTAAATTGAATATTTTGCTGTCTTATATATATCATTGAATTCTTCAATAAATTTATTAGATATCGAAGAACTAAATATTATTAATTTATTATTCGTTTTACATGCTTTCATCTTTGTTTGTTTAGGAACTGATAATGAGGATAATAATACAAACCTTTTAGGTTGCATCTTCCGATATTCTATTTCATATTCTTGTATTTTTGTAATTAGGATATCCGGGGTTATTATCCCAAGTTTTCCACAGTCAAAAAGCGCTTCTGATAAAATATTTAGTTTTTCTAAATCAGGTATTTCATCCGATAATTTTAAAAGATTAAACAATACAATTTTATTCTTTTGAAAAGTAAAACCTTCAAAAGATACATTTCCTGAATTATTAATCTTTTTACATGATTCTATTTCTTTCGTTATTTCTGAAAGTTCCTCTTTGGTATCCCATTTTGCAGACATTTCATTTTCTCCTGATTCCTTACTACTTGAAAATCCAAGAGCCTGTTCTGTACAATTAATATAATGTAATTTTAAAATATGATAAAAATTTAATTAGTTACTATCGCTTGTCATATCCTAATCATTTAAGAAGATATCGTACCCGTAATATTTACCTTTCCTTCTTTGAATAACTAAGAAAATTTACTAAATTATCGTACTAGCATACCCTTTCCTGATATTTTTTATTTGCTAATACCATCTTTATATTTTTATTAATTTTTTTTACCAATATTTTTTCTTTACTCTTACTTAAAATCCAAAAAATTAAACATCTATGTTATATTATTTGTCTTCCATTTTTCATATCTATCAAAATATTTTAGCTCTTTTGTTATTAATTTTTGAAAAAGCTCACTAACTTCTTTATTATATTCCTTAGGCAACTCTTCTAATATTTTGAGCACCTTGTCAATATCAGGGAAATAATATTTTATAGGATAATCCAATAAAAATCTAAAAGATTTTAAAAATTCTTCATTGCCAGCTTTATCTTTAATAATTTCCAATATTTCGCCATTATTATCAAATGGCCACCAATACATTCTTCTTACATCTATAGAATTTAATTTTTTTTCTATGAAATCCCGTTCTTTGTGTAAACATTTCTTCCAAAGTTCATAGCACTCTTCAAAATGCTTATCTATATTTTCTTTTATAAATCTATAAATCCTCTCAAACGACTCTTTATCATAGCTTTCTGCAATGATATTTAAATAAATATTTGCCATTTTAAATGCCTCATCATTTCCGATTATGCTTTTTAACTCTTTGTTCTCTCCTATAGCATTTTTAGCAATATCATTGAAATGCCAGGCAAAATTAGCGTTAATTTTGGGATTCCCTTTTTTTATAATTTCAATTAAAGTATCTTTAAATATTTTATTGTCAAAATCTGCTAAATCATCAAATAAACCCGGTAAACTCCATTCCCAATCATGATAAAACCTGTGTCTAAATTCTGCAAAATATATAAATAACGGAACGGCTTCGCTAATTACTTCATCATTACATTTAATAATCGCATTCAATAGTTTTTCTGCAGATTTCTGATTTATAGATTTAAGACCATCAAAAATTCTTAATAATTGATTCATTAAAACGTTACGAGGTTTTTGATCTAAAGAAAGAAATTTGCCTAATAAATTAAAAGCAATATATTCAATCTTTTTTGCCATTTTTAATGCTTTTTCTTTGTCTTGATTAAAAAATAATTCCTCTTTATTTTCCGGCATTATTGAAAAGCGAACTTGTGCTAAACGAGATAAAGTTATACAAGACTGTTCTTGAATATAATAGTTTTTATCGTTGGTTAATTTCTCAGCTAGATAAATGATTTTTTCTAAATATTCTCTACCTGCTAATGTAATACAATTATTTAAAGCCCAAGCACATTTTCCTCTAACTGTGGTGATGGTATTGGTTTCTTCTCCATTTATTATTTGCCGATGTTTATCATACTTACCATTGGGATCTTTGGGGTCAATTTTTTGCGGGGTACAGGGATTGGAGTCATTGATAAATATTTCAATAATCCGCATAGCTTCTTTTATTTTTTTGTTTTTAACCAGAGCTTCAGCAAAATCTACAATTACTTCGCGAGCCTGAGGTTGAGTAATTCTTTCTTCTATTTTTTTAATTTCATTACTCAAATTATTTAAAAATGGATCTAAAAACTCGCAATAAAGTTTTTCGAATATTTCTAAATTTTCGAGTTTATTTATATCCTCACTTTTAGGTAACAAACAATTAAAAATCAGTATTTGCTGGTTATCACTTAATTTTTTATTCTTAATTATATTATTAATTATTTCTATTCCAGATTGAAAATCTTGATAAATAATTTTATTTAAGATTTTAGCAATTTGATAGACTTCAATATTTTTATCATTATTTATAAAATCATCTTGACCAATGTAATTTTTAAATAACTTTAAACCCACTGGAAACAAATAATCCAAATAAATTTCTATTCTAGATACTACATCTCTCCCCAACATTTCAGTTTTTTTTAAAAAATCAGGAGTGCTAGTCCATTCTTCGATAATATCTTTTGCTTTTTGATTATCATTTTTTGCCAATTGAATAATAATATCTTCTACAAAAGGATTATAGGGTAATTTGTAATATGTAATATATTCTTCAATTAGACAGATTTTTTTATTATCTGGAAAATCTTTTTTTGCCTTTTGAAATATTAATTTACCTTTATTGGGAATACCTTTTTTAGATGAGATAAATTCTTCAAGAATGTTGAAGGCTTCATTTGATGTTTGTTCATCTTTATTTTTATATTTCTCTAATATAATTGAGATACTTGCTCTATTTAAAAAATCAGGTCTTGTTCTATTTACTTTATTCTCTGGAATAATGCAATTATTTAAAATAAAATCCCATGCCTTTGTTGGATTATGTTTATAGTATTCAACTAATGCTGGCTCTAATAAATAACAAATAAAATGCTTGTCTTTAATAAGATATTTATTTGGGCTATACACTGTAAACTCACCAATTATTTCCCAGCCTTTATATTTGATTGTATTTTTTTTACATAATTTATCGTACTGTTCTATTAAATCATTAGTTAGCCGTTTAAATTTTCCTTCAAATTTAGAATAATCTTCAATTAAATAATCTCTTAAGATTTCAAATATTATTTCAGGGGTATAATACCAATATTCGCCTTCATCTTCTACTAAATTGAAGTAGTTAAAAACTTGCTTATAAATTATTTCCTTTTGATTGTTATTAGCTTGGCTAAATATCTTTCTAAGTAAAATACAAATCTGTTCTTTCTCCCCATTACGATCTTGATCATAATCAATTTTTAAATAAAAATAATCATCTTTATAATTATCTAAAATATCTTCCACTATTTCCAAAGCTTTTTCATTTAATTTATTTTCTTTTTCGATTATTTTAGCGATTATTCTTACAATATCAGCAATTAAGAAATTATCCAGGAAATAACTTCTATAATTTGAAAGATCCTTTAAAATAAAGCTTAAGATATACTGCCGATTTTTCGTATTTTGTAAATTAATAGAAAATATTTTAAACACATGATGAGAAAAATAATTTAACTTTATTATATTCCATAAATTTTCCCAATCTGAAAGATTTTTTATCCTCTTATTTTCAAGTCTTTTTAAAACAAAAAACATTAAGTCTGGTTTTGCCGAAAGTGCAGCAATATTATAATCAGCCCAATTAGGTGATTTATTATTTTCTAAAGCTTTTATTAAATCCTTAATTTGTTGTGAAATGTTTCTTCTTGCATCATCCAAATACCCCGTCTTTTTGATTATGTTTATTTTCATATTTTCAATTTCTATAAAAAGTTCATCCCGGGTAAAAGTATCCCCTTTTGCAGACCCTTTATAAATTTTATCTATTAAAATACTATCTATAATTCTCTTTAGATCATTCTCAGGCAACCAAAAATTCAATAATTCTTCAAAAAGCGAATAAACTAAATTCTCATTTATATCTTCAGAAACTTTCCGAAATTTTACTTGAGGCAATATATTAATTTGCTCATCGGTAAATTTTTTCTTTTTAAAGTACGGATAACACTCTTTCGTAAAATACCTAGTATTTTTAAAATATTCTGCATTTTTTACTCTTCCTTCAAGTTCATCATTTATCTCATTACAAATAAATAATATTTCGTCATTTTCACCCAAATTTTTTCTTTCTATAATATTCCCTAAAATTTCTCTCAAATTCGCATAATTAAATTTTCTTTTCCAATTTTTTGCTTCGCAAATAATTTTTTTACCATCGTTAAATACCAAATTAAAATCCTGAAATTCCGGAGCTTCTAAATGAATATAAGAAAAATTTGGTTTTTTAAGATATTGCAAAAACAAAGATATTGCAGCCCCAGATTGATATATTATTCCCTTAAAATTAGGTTGTCCTTTTTTACCCATTATTCGGCACCACTTTTCGATATTGGTTTATAAAATCGTCAATTAATCCCGATAATTCATCTTGCAATTTTCTTATATTATTACCATCTAAAAGACTAATTGATTTACCTTCTAAATTCCCTAACAATTTTTTTCTTTTAGGTTTTTCAATTTTTTTACAATTAAATTAAATTTTGTTAAGAAATGCCTTTGAATACCTTTGGGGTCAGGCTTCACAACTTCCGAATATCAAAATTATTTTAAGTTAGAAATGTATTTTCTCAAAGAATCTATTGTAATAAATTTTATATTAGTAGTATAAGGAGGATTTATTGCCCACCAGTATAAATTTTTTGATACAAATAGAGAAATAATTTCTGGCAAATTTTTATCAACTGGCCATTTCATTATTTTTATAATCTTTTTGGTTTCTTTTTTTAAATAATTCTCTCTTCTGATAATTTTTTTAATATAACCTTTGTTTTTTCCCTTTCCAAATATATCTTCCCTTAAACTCTTAGCATCTTTTAAACAAAAAACTTGGTTTAAATGTTTACATTCAATATTCAAAATTAAGTTTTTTTGTTTTAAGAATGCTAATATATCATAATCACCTAATTCTTCCGGGTGATTACCTCTTTTGTCTCGTTTATGTAATCCCACTTCTTTATCAATAAATGGAGTGAATTTATTTATAATCTCATAAGTTTTTGTGACCAAACCATCTTCTATCATTTTTTTCCCGAAATTAATTACTTTTTTTATTTCTTTTTTATTAATCGAAAACGGCAATCTTCCATTTGTAATTGATCCCTCCCAAATAAGTAACACTCTGTATATAGACCAAGGACCCCAGTAGCATTGATCATCTATAAATATTATTGGTTTCACGTTATATCTATTTGGTCTTTTTTTTATTTCCCAAACTGGTAAATCATCATAAGGTATCAAATCGTCTTCTATCAATAAAATATTGGACTGTTCTAGAGTTAAAAATTTGAGTATTCGCTTCAATTCTTCTTTTTCAATAAAAGAACTCATATTTTTATTACAAACTTTAAATAACTTATCAAAATTACTAGTATAATAAGTATTTATCTTTGCTTTGGTGTAACTAGCCCATCTTGATAATATTCTACATATAGTTAGCATATTAATTAAAGAAAACCCTAATTCTTCTAAGAAAGCAGAATCAAGTTTATCCATAAATTGATTTGTATTTTTTATATCTAGCAATGTAGTAGCATTTTTTTCTAATAAACTCGTTTTATGTTCATAAAATCTCTCACCATAATTTTTGTATTTTTTATCAATTTCTGGTTCATATTCAATTTCAAATAAATAATCATGTGAAACATTAAGGGAAACATTAAATATTTCATAATGTAACGCATCGCTTACGTTATATAATATAGTTATTTCGTTTACCAAAGCTAGTATATATTTCAGGTTTTCTATAGAAATTATTTCTCCTAGTTGTTGAGGATTTATTTGGATAAATTTTTCAATTAAATAATTATAATTTTTAAGATAATTAATGTATTTATCATGAATTTCTATATACCTTTCACGAGGATCATAATCAATTTTAAGCTCTGATGATTTTTTAACTCCTCTTTTGTCTTGTTCATATAAATTAATTATGCTTTCTGATTTTTCTATTAAGAAAGGAATCGATGGTTTAAAATCATATTTTATTACCTCTGAGTTAACATTTTGAACCATTTTTTTCCTTATTTCATTGATAATTCTTTTGGCCTCACCATTTTCATATTTTCCTGGTCTTATATTTAATTCTTTTGCATTCAATGCTATTAATTTACGAGCTAATTTATGCTCTTTGATATCTGGATAAACTACACTACTATATTTCGGAAAATCTGCTTCAGGCGATATTAATGACATTTTAAAACGAGGTTTTTGATTTTGAAGTTTCTTAATAATAGATTCTTTTACAATATTGTAACTTTTATCCGAACAAATAATATTAATTTTAGATAAAAATTCAAACAATAAATCTATTTCTGCAGAATTATCATTGCTCTCAAACTTCTTTTGCAATAAATCATCATTAAAAACTATCCTTATACCAGGAATATTTTTTTCTGGTGCGCCAATATCGCTACACCAAATGCTTTTATCGCATATTAAATGCTTTAAATGTTGAAATTTATTATTTTCTTTTATCAATGAATTTGGCAATATAAATATTACACATTTTTTATATTTATTAAAAAATGATAGATGACAAACTAATTTTATTATTTGAGATACAGTATCTTCCAAGCATTCCATTAAGAAATTAGATAACTCTATTTGCTCAAAATTCATTTCCAAAAATGGTGTTGTAAAAAATAAATTAGTTTCTCCAACTTTTGTAAATATAGCAAAATTAGATTGATTCCTAGCAACTAATCTTATTCTACTTAAAGTCTCTTTTAATAATTGCCAGCTCCTTGGTGAACCATAAAGGTTTACCGGTGGATATAGTGCCCAAAAACCTCGAAGACTTCTATATCTGAGATTTGAGCCCCAATGAGGGTCTAAGGAAATTTGAGTATACTCTGAAGCACCTTCTACCAATACTCCATGACTATCTTTGTAAGACGCAAAAACATCTAGTAAACTAAAGAAGGGAGCTATATTCTTTTCTTTATTTAAATAATCAAAAAAATCTAATAGCTGCTCACTATTATCTAATTCATCTATAATACCTAAAAATTCATCAAGTTTAAATAAATCTCCTGGCATATCTTTCGGTATTTCCAAAACACCTATAACACTCATAAAGATCGATGAATAAATTATAATTGGAAATATATCCAATTTGTCGCCTATGTTAACAGGATTAATTTGCATATTTTTTCTTTTTTGATGTAATAAAAGAGTAGTAGGTACATTCTCTAGTAATTTTATTGCTTCTTTTATTTTAGGAGTCAATTTTTTTATTTCTTCAGAAGTCTTACCAATATCATGAAATGGTTCTAAAAAATGAATTAAAAATAATGTATTTTTTATTACAAAAGACGTACTAAAAATAATTTCATGTGGTTTTCCTCCTGGATATATTGCACTTACTACTGGATTAATTAAAGAAACTTTCAATCTCTCCTCTATATATTTATGTAATTTTAGTGAACATGGTAAAGAATAAGATATTTTTTTATTTATTTTATTTTTATTGGATTTAAATAAATTTTCCCAATTATATAATAGAACTCCAGTATACCTTCTTGGTAATATTGGGTAATGCTTATTACAGTAATTTATAAAATAAACAGGAAGTAAAAAACCAATTGATAATTCTTTTTTAAAAGATTGTTCATTAATATTACAACTTATACTTTTCCCATGTTCAATCGAGTAGATATCAATTATTTCCTTTTCTTCTACTATTTTTTCTATTTTAAAATTCTTAATGAATAATTTTATACTATTCCAAAAAGATTCTTGGGGAATTTCAATACTTCCAAGTGATAACTGGTTTACTTTATTTTCATCAACCTTTTGTTGAATGCATGAAATAAAATAATCTTGTAATTTTAAACAAAATAAGAGCTCATTTGATGGATCTCTTCCTGTTTTATCAAAATATTTTTTGCTCCAGGGCAAAAATATTATTTTAAATTGTTCTAGAAAGTCATAAACACTTTCCAGTTCATTGCCATAAAATATTTTAAACTGTTGGTTTTTATAAGGAAATCTTATCTCTCCCCAGTCTGCCTCTGTAATGTAATCTTCAAACATAGGAAATCTTGGAAGAAAAGAATATATTAATGAAATATGTCTTTTAAAATCATTGTAATAAATAATTTTATTTTCTTTTGTAAATTTATTAGGATTTAACGAAGACAATATATTATACAAAAATATATGTTTGGCTGGGCTTGCTATATTATAAATATATAAATCGGAACATAAAAGTGCAGTATAATTATCTTCAATACTATAAGAACTAAAAATTTCTTTTATTTTTTCTATTCTTTCATTCCAAATTAAATTCATATTTTTCAACTTAGATATCCTTATATATCATTTTTTATAAATAAAAATGGGAACTACCATTCTAATTTCTCTTAAAATATATGAAACAGAGAACCGTTGTCCATATTGCAGAATTAAGTTTGTCTTTTTTAATTATTCAAGATTTTCATCTTCAATGATTATATTTAATTGGTCAATTGTTTCTTTAATTTTATCTTCATAATCTGAAATCGTTATTTCACCTTCTTGAGCAGATATTTCAACTTTCACTTTCACTTGGTTAAATTTAGTTTTGAGGTAAGGTATCATTCTTACAATATCCGATAATTTGCCTGCAGGAACATTCAATTTGAGTTTAATCTCTTGGTATTTTTCTCTATGCGGTGGTGGAGTAACACCTGCTAATTCATCACTTTTTTTCTTTATTTCACCTTCAATTATTTCCCTTTGGTTTGTAGATAAATTGTACGAAGAGATTTCTTCAGTGACTTTATTAAGTGATTCCATGGTTTGACCTTGCCATATTTTCTTGATGTACAATTGAAGCTCCTCATCTGAAATCTCTTCTTCAGTTTTAGGCAAGCACAATTCCGCTTTAATTAAAATCTCTCCATCTACTATTTCAGGTGAAAACTCATCCTTGAAGTGACGGCAAATAGGCTTTTCGTTTTCTATATCTCCAACTCCAAATAATCCTTGCTTGATACCTTCTTTTATACAATCCTTCAGCACTTCATCTGAAATAACCCTGATTTCTCCTGGTGTCTTAAACAAAGACTCAAGGATATTCTTTGTTTCCACATAATCCCTGTCTTTAAGATATTTTTCCTTAAGGGATAGGGGCGCAAGTCTTTCAATGATTTCGCATTCACTTTTCAGTCTTTCGTATATTTCCTTATCTATGGTAGCCTCTGCTCCATAAGTTGGAATTCCTAAATCAATCTCTTTAAAATCATCCTTTAAAAAAAGTAAAACAGTACGATAAAGACCCCTTATGCGATCTTTAGCTTCCATCTCGGTTTTTTTTGTTCTATATTTTATTTCCTTTCTCTGCTCGTCCGTGATACGGAGAGTTTTATCCTTTTCTATGAGTTGCCAGGCAAGTTTTCTCTTAAGAAAACTTTCAAAGTTTATTCTCTCTGACTCCAGAGGGCAAAGAAATATAAGAGTATTACGATAAACCCTGGGGCGTTCTCCACAATTTTCCAAAAATTCCTTACACTTATCACAATTTCTTTGTATGACCAGCTTCAATCTCTTCGTATCGGTAATGTCCTTAGAATTATTGGGCCAGAGGAATATATCAAAATATTCTTTTGTGAGGCTCTTGGTTAAAAGATCTTTCTCTTCTGGTTCAAGGTCTACTATACCCTCCATCTTGGTTAAAAGTATGCGATTTAGATTTGGCTGGTTTGTAAAGAATAATCCCTCATCTGAAATATAGAAAAGGTTTTCCTTTAGCTTAGAGACTGCTTCTACAACTATACTGCTTGGTGAAGAAAGGTCAACACTTGAAAGTTTAATTTCGCTAATGGTTGCACCTCGCTCAGGTCCACCGGAAAATGAATAGAGGAAAATCGTAGTTGCTGCAACACTCCCAAAAGAAAAGGGTGCGTAAGCATCTCCAAGACTCCTATCCACCTTTTTAGCGCCTGCATCTCTTGAAGTTAAATCTTGAGCAATGATGCTATCGTACTCAGGACCAATGTGTTTTATTAGTTCTCTTTTAATCTCATCATTTTTTAAATCAAAATCGCCCAATCTGATAAATGGTTTTTGAGTATCCTTTAATGAATACACAACTAAGGAAAGTAGTCTGAGCACTCCTCTTGTCCTTTGAAAAGTTGGAAAACTACCCCATCGCTTATATAAAATATCCACAATCTCTGGCTGAAATGGATAACTCTTTATAAATCTTTCACGGTAATTTGATTTTTCCACACCTTCTGGAAATATCCTCTCTTTATCAGCATAATCAAGAAATTCTTCTATAACTTTCCTTCCCTCTTTTTCGTCTATACTGCTAAAAAGCCTTCTTTTAATCACATAGTCTATCTCTTCATCATGGACTGGCGTGTAAACCTTTTCCATTCTTCCTGTGATCTTTTGCAATTGTTGAAAGAGTCTTTCAGCGTTTTCATCATAATGTTCAAGCACGCTTGAAGGGAGTGTAAGAATTAAAAAGGATTTTTCCAGACTTTTTACGGTACCGGTAAGTTCCTGAATAAAAGCAAGCACTTGAGAAGCTAAATTTGAGTCTCCCACCTTTATCCCAGAGGCCTTAGTGGTATATTCAAATATTTCGTCCATTAAAACCAGAAGGGGTTGGTGGGTATAAATAAGCTCTCTTAACTTTTCACGCCCAGGCGAGGTCTTACCTCTTAATTTTTCAACCTTTCCAGTAAGTTGTCTTTCCATCTCCTCCCAGATAGTTATCTCTTTGGGATCAAGAGCAGTCCCATCAATGACTACTGCCTTTGCTCCCCATTCCTTTGACTTATGATACAAAGCAATTAAAGAATGGGTTTTTCCACCCCCAAATGGGGTTTGAAGCTGTATAATTGGATCTCCACCCTTTCCTTTTAGCCTCTTCTCTGCTATATTCAAGAGATTTTTTAATCCATCTGTGGTGTATGTTTTTCTAAAGAATACTGTGGGATCCTGATACTCCTCTGGAGCTCTTCCTTTGAACACTTCCCACAGGTCAGCAGCAAAAACATCCATGGTGAGCCTGCCCTCAAGTATATCCTTATGCGGTATAGCTATAGTTGAGAATGGTTTCATTCAAATAACCTCCTTTGTATAGATTTATCTTTCATCTCACTTAATATCTTTTCTTTTCCAGAGAGAAAACCATCAAGAAATTTCTTCTCCCTGCTTTCAATAGGTAGGGTTTCTGATATTGCCTGAGCAACTCGGTAAAAGGCATCTTTATTCCCCCAGCCACTATCAGCGAGAACTTTTTTCATCTCTTCTCTTCCCCCATTCTTCCATAAGATTAGCACCCGGTGAAGAACATCGATGAGTTCATTATTTTTAACTTCTTTTAAATCCCTTTCCTGTGGTCCTAAAATCCTTATGAACTCTTTTTCTTTCCTGATAAATCCTTTATTCCACTCCTTTGATAAATCAATTCCTGTTGACTGAGCAAGTTTTCTTGCATCATCAAAATGCACCTTTGCCTCTTGATAAGTCCATCTGTAAAGAAGATAAAGTTTTGTAAAAGGTGAGAGTTCTCCTGCTATGCCATTATGTAGAATCTGCCTTACTGCATAATCAGTTACCACATCTCTCACAAAATCAAGGAGTTTATCAGCCCTTATTATGTTACTCTCGTAATCCATGACCTTCTCGTATTTACCAAAGATCTCAATGGATGAGCCTATGGCTGCAATGAAGAAGTCCGCACCTGAAACACCTTCCTGCCATAGTCTTTCAAGTTTTTTATAGATATGTTTTTTTATTTCTTCTTTAACCTCATTGTACCAGCCAGTTTCTTTCCTTTCTATCTTACGGGCAACAAAGTAAATTGAGGATGCTAAAGCTGCGGATTCTCTTGCCCTTAGCCTCGTTTTCATCTCCGTATGAATAGGCCATGAAGCGGTAATGACAAAACCAGAATCCAACAGCGAGTTTATCAATGTCTCCCAGCCATAAGTTGATTTATGAGTATAAACAATGGTGACAATGCCATTAGGTTTTAAAACCCTATAAATTTCCTGGAATGATTTTTTAAGATTGTCTTCAAAGAATGTCTTATCTTTATACGCATATCTTTTCGGATCCCAACCTGCCATCTCAACAATTTCTTTTGGTTTTGGTGTTAAGGGTGTGGAAAAAAGATCTGGATACACATCTCCTACAATTCTTTTAAGCCAAACATAGAAGAAGTCTGATAAATCTGCGTAAGGAACTGAGTTATAATAAGGCGGGTCGGTGAAGATTGCATCAAAGTAGTCGTTAGGATAAGGTAACTCCGTGGCGGAATATTGAGTTACAATAGGAAAGATATTACTTTGGATATGGCTAAAATGCCTTATAATTTCACAGGTAGTTTCTGTCTGCATTTGCCAATGCCCAGTCAAAATACCAAAAGGATTTTGCTCTGAATTATCAAATACCATAGGTAGGGCTTGTCGACCAAATACATTAAAACCTCTTTCTCCTAATGGTTCCCACCAACAGAGGGTTGCATTATAACTTGAATGTCTACTGAGTATCAGCGCCAAATAACTCACTACTGCCTTGGCATACTCCCCATCATATCCTTCCCCAATCATCTTCTTATAAGCTTTTCTCACCTTCGCCACAAATGTTATCAATGCCAGCTTCTGGCGGGAATTAAAAAGATCGCCCCATTTGTGCATTCCATAAATAGGAACATTGAAAACTCCACTCATTAAAGGAATCTCTTCATCCGGTACGGGGTCAACTCCCCACTCTTCCATCAACCTTACCCTTTTCTCTTCAAGATATTTTCCCGCTTCTTTAAACACCTCTAGATCTTTCTCGGTAGCGATTCTGTAAATTTTTCCTTGCTTTTTAGGATGATGCAGGACAACAGCAACCATTCTCTGTCCTGCCTTTCCTTCCTGAAAGAGCTTCCTTGTAGTATTGGCATCAACAGTTGAACCACAAACCAAACAAGTGGCGATTGCCCTACTTATAGTTCCTTTTGTAGGGTCAAAATCTGTATTCTCAACGATTTCAAATTCAACCTTTCCATTATTCACAAAAGGCTTTAGTGCCGCTTTTTTATTTTCCTTTTTAGCAAGCCAGAACTGACGCATTAAGGGAATTTCAGCACCGCAAGCAGGATTCTGACAAGGGATGGTCCTTGCCCAGATGTAACCTACAGGGATAGAATCATCTTTTTCTTTGGGATAATATTTTTCTATCTCTTCCTTTGCCCCTTCTAAAACCCAGTTACCCCACCTTTTAACATCCTCAAGCAGGAGGTTCTTAAAACTGCTTCCTTTTAATAATCCCAAATCTTCCTTTACTTCTTTTAGCTTTCCATACTTTTGTGGATATTCTAAAGTGCATTTCAGAATTAAAACCGCTACAGGATTATACTCACCTGCATAAGTTTCGCATCCAAGTCTTAATGCTTCCAGTGGAATCGCGCCACCACCTGCAAATGGGTCTAAGACTCTTAATGGTTTCCCACCATTTGCTTCCAAGATATCTTTTCTTGCCTTTTCAATAAGCATAGGATCTAGCGAGTTTTCCCATTTTGAAAGATTGATGATAAACTGCGTCTTCTTATCCCATTCCACATCATTTTCAGGAGCAGGAATTAAAGCTGCATATGATGTTGCTCTTGAAGAGGCTAATGGTCTACGTGCCCACCAGATATGCAAAGTAGATATATGTCCATGCCTTATGTTCTTCTCTCTTACAGACTCTTTGCTTATTTCTTTTACAGGAAAACTTACTTCTATGAAGTTTTTCAATGTATTACTCCTTTCCATAGCCGTACAGTAAATGAATATTCATCTTCAATTAAATCGGGCTCTGTGCCATTATGTTTAAGCATACCAGCAATAATCTTTCTTGGAACTCCAAGACCAGTTGCTTCAACATAATGATAATCCCTGAGCACTTCTTTGATAAGCTCATTACGCGTCGCTCTACACCCTGCTTTCATTCGTTCTATTGTTACCGTATTTGGAAGTCTTCCTGGACTAATCACTTCCAAACGATTACTGTAAATGGATAGTTCGATATCCGTCCCACTGATGGTATAATCCCGATGGGCAATTGCATTGACAATCGTTTCTCTAATAGCGTCTTCAGAATAATCTGGTTTATCAATACGTCTACCTTCCACCAGATATGCGCTGGAACCCGTATTTCTACGAACGAATTCTATCGCTCGCTCCACCAGACCTGTATCTACTATATCTTTCTCCATCGTAAATCTAGCTACTATTGCCCCCCGAATCATCGCTCTCTCAACTGCTTCGTAATCTTTTTTCATGCCCAGATAAGCAGCAGCAGAAATACCAGCCTGAGGAAGATAACGGTTAGGATTTTCCCCAAAAAGCATTATTCCTCCTACTGTAGGAATCGCTTTACCACGGAATTCAACCATAACCCCTGTATTTATAAGTAAGGTCTTCCATTGTTCAGTTTCACCTTGTTCTGGGCAATCCTGTCCACGTATATTCTTGAAATAATTTATGAGCCTACCCATGTCCAGATCTTTCAAAGAAGAGCCTGGAACGGGCTTAATATCGTACCGAAGTATACCAGAAGCTGCCAGAGCCTTTGTTCTTCTTCACGAGTTGCTTCCCGCGAAGTACTCCCTATTCGTACGAATATAACCCATCGGCTTCCTTGACGAGTTTTGTATGGTTTATCTGGGCTATCTTCTGGAATTGTTATCACTCCAATCTTTTTATCACCTTCCCATAAAACAATCTCTAAATAAGGGATAATCGGCGGCTGGATATTATCAGAACAGATATTCATTACCCATTCTTCTGTATCTGGACGTATAAGTCCCGTGACTGTGCCGTCATCTTCAACACCAAGGAGGATATAACCACCCTGAAGATTCGCCAATGCCGCAATCTCCTTTGCCAGGCTTTGGGGATACGCATTATCTCGCTTAAACTCAGTGCCAGAGTTTTCGCCATTTCGGATAATCTCCAATAATTCCGTTTTATTCATAACACTCCTATCTCCTTTTTAAAATCCATATTTTGCCCTGCGGATTTCAAAGGCTTCTTTACCCCCTTCCAAGATTTCTTCTACATTCAATCGGACATTTTTGTTATCAATAGAGCCCATCCATTCCATTGGGATTTCTCCATGCCCTTCTTCTGCCTCGCCAATTGCCCTAAGACCAACGATTAGTTCTGCATCACCAAGAACAGGGATATTTGCATTATGAGTAGAAAAAATGAATTGTCGTTTACGCTTTTCTTCTCGTATTTTTGGAACAATTCCTTCAGCAATAAAGAAGTTATCGAGATCATCTTCTGGCTGATCAATGATGAGCGGGGCATCAGATTCAAGTAATAGAAGTAAAAGGATTGTAGTGGCCTTTTGCCCAGTAGAGAGGTCTTTCATTTGTTTCCAGACTTCTCTATCCGGTGAACCGATATTGAGTTCCATAATAGTGGTATGAGGTAAATCGAGTTCTTCAAATTCCATAAATATTTCTTCTTCTGCTTCACTAATCCTACGTGCTTGATCTAGTGTGATATTAAATTTGTTTTGTAATCCAGCAGCTCCTTTTCTACATATTGCTACAAATTCGGGTAGCGAAAGATCATCTCTTTCACTCAGTATAGCGATTGCTTCACTTAAGCGTCCACCTATCCTTTCCCGTAACACATCAAAGAGGGGTTCCCGGTCACCACAAAAAGAAACTTTTACTCTAACCTGTTTGTCCAATTTTTTGTTTACTTTTTTAGCAGCCTTTTCAATAGCTCTGAATTCTGCTACTTTTAAGTCCTCCCAATCCGTTAGTAGATTAAATCGTTTTACAGAAAGAGCCTTCTTTTCTTTGTTTAATTTATCCTGGCGGTCTTTTAATGGCTTCAATCCTTCAATCTTCCTGCTGATCTTGACGAATTCTTCTCCATCAATAGCTTCTTTTTGAAGCTCACGTAATAACTTTTCGTATTCATGTTGCACCTCCTGACGGCGTCGTTCCCATGTCTCTGAAACTTTCTCTATATCTGTTTCTGCTGTTCTCAAGTACCTTTCATATTCTCCAATAATCTTCTTGAGATTAGTTTCTAACAATACTAAAATAGAGTCAATTCTACGAAGTATCTCTTTAGCTGGAAGATCTTTTAAGGCTACTTCGGAGACGAATGCCCGATCAACTTCCACTATCATGCGAATGTTTTCAAGACCTTCTTTTGCTTGAGATAAATGGAATCTTGCTGTTTTCAAGACTTGTTCTTCTTTAATCAACAGACTTTGATCTTTTAAGCGCTCTTCTAATCCCGCCTCTTTAAACCGTTTAAAAGTCTCTTCAAGTGCTGGCAAACGACTGAGATTTTCGGAAATTTCATTAAGTTCCTTCTGAATATCAATCAATTTCCTCCGATTCCGTACCAATTCTTTATATGTCTCTCTCTTTCTTTCGGCTAAATGGATATCTTCATCTAAAAAGCGGTCTAATAATCTTGATAATTTAGTAGGGAATTTTGTAAGCTCACCAATTTCATGCTGACCATAAATTTCTACATTTCGGCAGATATCCCGCGGAATGAGACTGAGCACATTTTCATCCGCATCCCTTATTACTGGAGGATTTGGATAGGTTCTTTCGATGAGGTAATCCTTAGGAGAAGGATGATGAGAATGAACGAGCAAAGAAATCTTTGTACCACTTCGGATTACCTGTTTCAATATCCCGGAAGAAACCCTTTTTGCCTCTTCGCCAAATGGTTCAAGGTCGAGGACATAGCGGAGACTCTCTATAATTGTAGACTTACCTGTTCCACGACCTCCAATTAGTGTATTCAAATTCCCGTTTATATGAATCGCCGCACCATCAAAAAACCCTCCTTCCCATGTCAATGCTACTATCTCAGTATGCTCTGGAGGTTCTTCTTCAGAAAGTAAGCAAATCCTCGAATCTGGATCCAGAAATGCCTGTCTAAGACCCTCAATACTTGGCTGAGACATTTTTATATGGGTTGATGCCTGAATAGATTTCAAATCTTCTGGTCTTCCTATATCCAAGGCGTTAATAGAAGCAACTCTTCTGGCCCTCTTATAATGTGTATCCTTGTTCAATACAATATGTTGATCTACATATTCTAAATCACTAATAGAACCCGGAATCTGGGCAGCATAAAGATTAGGGTCACACCATGCGTTTATCCTTGCTTCTCCTTTCAGCATCCGGAGAAGACCACCCTCATTGGTAATATGGGCAGCAATACAAATGCCATCCCATTCCTCCTGGACCTTTCGCAAAATTTCTGAGAATGATTCTGATGAATTTTTTGTTGAAGGGCTTGGGATATAAATCCCAAGATCGCCTAGATACCTTTCTAATACATTGGTTTTTGTATCCGGATCAAAGATACAAAGTAAATGCACCCCTTCTGAGGAGGCAACTTCAAAGCCTGGAAAGACCGTTATACCTAAGAGTTCGGCCTTTTCTTTAATAGCTTTAATCCCTCCTACTTGGTTGTGGTCAGTAATAGCAATAACTTTTACTTTAAACTCTTGACATCTATCAATTAACTGACTGTTGTATTCCTGTTCACTGAAACCATGGTCTTCTCCTCTATTGTTTTTCAAATAACTAAACGGATTTACCTGAAGGGCACAGCGAAAATACTCCGCCCCTGAAGGGAGGGTCAGAACCTTTTCTATGCTTTCTGGCCATTTACTATTTAAAATTTGCCTTTCTTTTTTGCTCATATCCTCACCCCTTTATTCTTCCATTCCTTTACAGGAATTATAAACCTCACAACTTCGACTTTTTCTTGAATATTCAGATTCTCAGCAGGATTATTGGTTATGTAAAGTGTCGGATTTATAGTTGCGTTAGCGACCACATAAAGCCAGTACTGCTCCTTAAACCTCTCTGCTTTAAACCATTCGTTGCAAGTCAAAGCAACCTGACCTTCATCCTTTCTCGCTTTAACCTCTATATATCTTATTTCTCCATTCCCTTTTGATCTTATGTCAAATCCAAGATTCTCCTTTGAAACATCCTCTGGCTCTCTTCCTTGATTTTTTTCGTATCCCATTGTAATCTCCATACCTATTCTTTCTATCTCCTCATCACTTATCATATCCCTGGAAATCGGGGGCTTTACGAGAACTGCGCCCAAAAACTTTGGCATAGAGATTGTCAAACTCACTTCCTGCTCTATTTCCTTTTGCAATGTTTTCAAAGCTTCTTCATATTGCCTTTTTCTATCTTCTTTATTTCTGATAACAATATCTACTTTTTCACCTTCTGCTTGTCTCTCATACAATTCAGCAAGATCAGCATCAAGTTCACCTATTAAATATTCCAAAGACTTTATCCCGTATTTTTTCTTTATATCTGCCTGTCTCTTCCTTTCTTTAACTATCTCTTGCTTATATTTCTCAACAGCATCTATGACATATTCTTGGGATCTTTCCATGCTCATATCTACCGTTGTTGGTTCGTTATTATCTTTCGGAATAAAATCCCATAAAATCGCAGGGTTGACCTCATTCAATTCTTTTCCGCTAGCGTCATAAATTACCATAAGACGCTTACCTGCCACTTGTCCTTTTCCGTCTTTTACCTCTCCCTCAAAGAACCACAAAACACCGTCATATCTCCCAGAAGGGTCTTCAAATACTGCTCCTTTCTGCAATTTGCTAAAGTAATTTTTACTCACCCATTCAAGTAGAGCCTCAAAGAGCGGATGTCCAAAGGATATAAACTCTGTATCAGGATTTTTGAAAGCAATATCTTTATCAAAGGTTGCTTTGGGATAAGACTTCGGGATAGAACCATATCTATTTTTAAAATCAACTCCCTCTGCTATTTTTCTTATTTCATAAGTAACCGAATCTATTGCAATAAATCCATCCTTTCTAATTCTAAAGTTTCCGCCAGTTTTTTTAAATGCTCTTTTGAAAAACTCCTCAACATACTCTGGAATAAGCCTATATTCCTTTGCTTTTTCAGCCATTTCTTTTATTCTGGTGTAATCGATGTGTCTTGTTGCGAGACTCTCTCCCAATGCCTCCTTGACCTTTGTAATATACTCTTCGTCCACTTTAATATCGAGTTCTTTTATTATTTCGTCCATACTTCTTGTATTAGCCACCGCCTCTAAGATGAGTTGATAGAGGTTTTTCCCATAGAATATATCACCAATAACATCAAATACCTTATCGCTTCCCATGGCTTTTCTAATCTCTTCGAGTTTATCAAAAAGTTTGGTAAGAACCTGACCTTCTCTTGTATCCTCTGCTACGAGGTTAAAAACATAAACATCCTTCTGTTGTCCATACCGGTGAATTCTTCCCATTCTTTGCTCCAACCGATTAGGATTCCAGGGTATGTCATAATTAATCATAAGGTGACAGAATTGAAGATTTATACCCTCACCAGCAGCTTCGGTTGCCACCATAATCTGTTTTTCATGCTGAAAAACCTTCTCAGCCTCTACCCTTTCTGGCAAATTCATACCCCCATGAATGAAATTTACAGAATATCCCCACGAATTAATTCTTTTTAGTAAATATTCCAAAGTGTCTTTAGATTCTGTAAAGATTAGAATTTTTTCATTTCCATGCATTTCCTTTATCTTTCTAAACCCTTCCTCTATTGCATCCTTTAGTTCTGAAAGTTTTACCTCACACTCCACTATAAGAATCTCTTCTGCTTTTTCTATCAAGTATTTAAGAGTATTAATTTCTTTTTCTAATTCTTCCCTATTTTCAGCAATGCTTAGCGTCTCCCATTTCTTTTCTTGGTCCCAGCGTTTCTCTTCTTCATAATCATCAACCTCTTCAATATCAATGTAAGTTGGTATCTCTTTTATGAGTTCTGGTTCTTTAAGTAAACTTTCAAGCCTATCTTTCCTTCTTTCAAGCGATCTAAGAAGTGCGTAAGTACTCGACGCCATCCTTCTTTGTAGAATTAGCAAAGCAAACGCAACATTTCTCCTTTTATCACTCTGCAATGCTCTATTGTATTGAGAAATCACATATTCTGAAAGTTCATTATATAATTTCTTTTCTTTTTCTGATAATCTAAATCTAATCGTCTTTGGATAGCGATTGGTAAAAATAGGTTCCCCTTCAAAATTTTTTAGATCTTCTTTTAGTCTTCTGATAAAGAGGGGGTTATCTTTGTTTTCTATGGATTCAGCAATCAATTTTCGTGTGGCAAAGAATCCTGGAATTAAAAGATCAAGAAACAATCTGTAATTTTCAGGATCGCCTTTATGTGGTGTTGCAGTGAGAAATAATAGATGTTCAGTAGACTTTGACAACACTTCTCCTAATTTGTATCTTTCAGTCTTCGATAACTTGTCCCCATACCTATAAGCTGCCATCTTGTGAGCCTCATCAACAATTATCAAATCCCAATCAACACTTCCAAGTGATGGTAAAATCTCCTCCCTTTTTGCAAAATCAATAGATGTAATAACTTGGCTTTCTCTTTGCCATGGATTTTCTCCATAATGATCATCTAATGAACTCCTATCAATCACTGTAACGGATTCTTGGAACTTCTCTTTTAATTCTCTTATCCATTGATATTTAAGATGACCTGGAACAACTATTAGAATCTTATTTATGATACCTCGTAATTTCATTTCTTTGATAATGAGCCCTGCCATGATGGTTTTGCCGGCACCCGGGTCGTCTGCAATAAGAAATCTTATACGGGGAAGTTTTAGAATATAGCCATAAACTGCTTCTATTTGGAAAGGCAAAGGATCTATCTTTGAAATGTTCATTGCTAAAAGGGGGTCAAAAAGTGATGCAAACTTATAACGTTCTGCCTCAATAGATAAAAATACCTCATTTGCAGGAGCAGAAAAATCTAAAACAAACTCTCTTGTTTTTAGTTTTCCGATTTCTTCCTTTGATATTAATTGGTCTATATGTGTGTTGGAATAAATAGTTGCTCCTATAATGTGAATACGATCTCCAAATTCCTCAACTTTCTTTAACTCTACAGGTTCTGGCCAGAAAGGACCTTCAATTATCATTCCTTCCTTAATCATTTATTAATCCTCCATAACTATGAAGTGATATGTTTAAATAATCAATTTTGAGCATAATCTCTTTCTATGGTAGGTGCAGGTATTCCATATTCTGTAGCTTTCTCTTTTATTTCATAAGATGAGATCATTCTAAGACTCCTAAGATTTTTTCATTTAAATTAATAATTAATCTCCATTTTGCTTTTTTAATGCCTTTTTGAAACATAAAATACTACTAAGAGTATATTATATATATACTAACTTAGATACTTTTTATTTTATTTGTCTAAAAATTTAAATAAATAATAAGAAAAATCAATAAATTCTATACTCTATATGATCTAATAATCCACTGACAATATTCACTAAATGTTTTATATTTTATTTCTATATTATTCGTATAAAATACTTCTATATAAGCATTTTTTAATTTTTCATTATCTGGATTTATTATAATAATTTTTAAATCTTTTTTAAATTTTATCCCATCAAATTCTTCTTTAATATATTCATCATTATCATTAAATGAAAAACCTATAGCAATAATTTCATCTGCTCGTTCTAATAATTTTTTCATCTTATACCATACTTCAGGAAAAGATTTTCTTTTAATGCCGGGAGGAGTAATGGAAGAAAGATAAGAGTTTTCTTGTCTTCCTAAAAGAAGAGGGTTTCCTGCTCTTAAACGAGACTTTAATTGTATAAATAGTATTTGTTTGTTTATTTGATCATCTTTGCTATACCAATTAATAGATCCATGGGGCTTTAATACAAGATTTTTAGAATTTATTTCAGGTAAAATTCCCTGTGCTTTGTCTTCTTCATTTTTATAAATAATATCATTAAAGCTAATTCCATATCCATCCTGAGGTGTCCATTTGCCTGTAGTGATCATTGCTTCTTCAAAAAGTATATCCCAATTAAAAGAAATAATATTTCCTCCATTTTCTATAATGTATTTCGAAAGAATTGTATGATTAATAGAAATACAATAATAACTAATATAAGACATGGAATCATGAATATATTTTATTAAATCAATTTTTGCAAAATAAAGATTTTGATAAGATTTATTTTTTAATAAATCAATATTTTCTTTTTCTTTTTCCAATATTTTTTCTTCTAAATAAATATATAACTTTTCAATATTTACTTTTTTACTAATTTCTTCCTCTTGTAATAACTCTTTCTTAGAAATATCTTTATTGTAGTTTATATTAAAATATATTTTAATCTGCTCCATTAAATCATCAGATACTTTCACTGAAGCTGAGACCTTAAGATCCTTGATTAAAGAATCTTGCAATTTATTAATATAATAAAAATATCCACTGCTTAGTGGTCCAATTTCTTTATAGTGTATTTTGTTAACTGGATTTTTCCTGCCAAAATCTATGTTAAAAATATTAAAGCTTAATTCTCTTGATGCCCCAGCACCTAATATAAATACTCTTTTCATATTTTTCTCTTTTTATTTTTTAAATCTGTTAATATATTAAAAAATAATTACTTTATATTTTTTGTTCGCTAATTAATCTTTTAATCAATAATAATTACTATCCCCTCTTCTTTCCATTCCTCCCATTCGATGTTGGTTATCTCGGGCAATTGGGTGAGATCTTTTGGTTCTTTGAATCCTCCCAGGTCTTCTCTTAAAATGATTATCTTCTGGGCAAGAGGTGGGCTTATTTTTAAGATGCTGGTAAGTTCTTCCTGCGAGGCAGAGTTGATATTTATCCTTTTAGTTCCTGTTTGAGCGGGAGAAGGAAAAACAGTCAGAATGTTTACTTTGGCTTTATCGAATAATTCTTTAGTTCTTTCCAGACTGTATTTATTGGTCCATAAGTTTACAAATTGATTCTGAAATATTTTAATTATTTCCGGATCATCTATTGCCATTAGATTTTCGTCGTTTCGGTTGTTGGTGGAAAAGGTCCAGTTGTAGGAGCCGGTGAATACATACATCGCTATATTGATGAAGGCTTCGGCCTGATTGATATTTTTGATGATTTCTTTTTGAGGATGGTCGTATAGAGAGAAGTAGACTTCGGTTTTGGCCAGGGTGGAAATAGATATAGTGATGGAAAGAACAATGATTAAAAAAGCAAGAATACTTATTTTAGTATTTCTTTTTAAATAGTGCATTTTTTAAGGTGCTCTTTTCGATTTATATACGTAAAAATGAAAAAGCATAATCGAGTGTGAGTTTCATATTTAATACTCTTTTATGTATTCGATAAAGGTTGGGGTAAATCCTGCTTTTTGGGAAGAAAAGTTTTTAGATATAATTTTTAGATAGAGTATTTAGCTAATCCGGGCCGGGTGTCAAGGGAACCTGTCACTATTTATTCCACTGGAAACCCTTATAAAATAAGGCTTTCCGCCCAGATCTAAAATAAGCCATTTTAAGCTCTTTTAAGCGCTTATTTTAAAAAATATGACCAATCACCTTAAGCACCTTCAAGAAACGCTGCTACAACGATATTTCGTTTAAACCCTTATTTTACAAGGCTTTCAAGCTCCTAAAAATAGTGTTTTAGCCCTTTTTTGCTTCATTTTCTCCCTATTTTAGAAGAACTAAAACCATCCCATATAACAAAAAAACACGGAAACCCTTATGTTTTCTATGTTTTAGAGACTTACTATTTTCTCCCATAAGAACTGGTAATCCACTAATTCTAGCTATATTGATCTACCTTATTTAACTAAAAATCAGTTATCCTATTCCTCTACCTTTCTCCTTTACTATAAAAAAAGACCTTCCTAAAAGCCTTGTAAAATAAGGGTTTCAGGATAAAATCACCGTATACGCCTCTAGAGGCATGATTTTAAAAAATAGGTACTTTTACCCCTCAAAAAGGGCACTTTTTTGACTAAAATTTCACTCTTTTAAAAATTGAAAGTGGCTATTTATAAGGGTTTCCCAATTTGAGGAAGATAAAAATAGGCCAAAAAAGGGGTAGAATTATCTAATAAGATGGGGACAGGCTTTACTTTTTATTTGACAATAAATGCGGGAAGATAAAAAGAAGTCTGTCCCCATCTTATACAAAAAAGGCACTCTAGGTGCGTTAAAAGGACATTCCTGAAGGGGGTCGAAAGCCTTGTAAATAAAGGGTTTAAAGGAGGGGAAATCGGAAATGAATTCACATTCCGCGGAATTTGGCACCAACATAATGTCTTTGGTTATGACATGACAGGTTGCCGGGCTTCACCGGGTCCGTCCCTCCCCCACTCTGGATAAGAGTTCAATATTCTATTTTTTTTAAAAAAACATAATTAAGACAAATTGTCAAATTTTACTTAATTCCAAACCCACTATTTTAAAGTAAATGAGATGTATAGCTATTTATTAATTTAGTTACCCGGTTTGCCAGTTGACCAGTTGAGATTGCCACACCCTGATAAATCAGGATTTGCAATAACGGAAAATGTTTCACCCTCACCCTACCCTCTCCCCTCAAGGGCGAGGGGATATAAGAAAAATATCCCTTTGAAAGAGGAGAAAGTGTTTATTTACTTATTTCAAAATCTCCCAAGAACCACCTTTGTCTGGGCCAACCCTTTTTATTTTATTTTGTTTCTTTAGTTGATTTAAATTGAATTTAATTCCATTTTCACTTATTCCTATCTTTTCTGCAAGCTCTTTTCTAGTTATTCTTGGTTTCTCTTTAATTAGCTCCAATATTTTCTGGGTAGTTTTCTGGGTAGTTTTCTGGGGGGTCAATTTGAACATTAGCTCCTCTTTCATTATAATCCCGATGAGCCATTGAGTTTACTACTGCTTC
>Ga0315293_10000288_pt1 | contig 45148 bp, 30 predicted proteins | sample YL17G13_20_MG_FD_203071 | JGI IMG/M metagenome (GOLD analysis project Ga0315293, IMG submission 203071) | Sediment microbial communities from Yellowstone Lake, YNP, Wyoming, USA - YL17G13_20 | ecosystem: Environmental > Aquatic > Freshwater > Lake > Sediment | place: USA: Wyoming | collected... | reverse complement strand
ACTCCCCGGCGTGGCACTCGGCACAGGTTCGGGCGCAGGCAGGTCAAATAGCGGTTGCATACAGGGCGCTCCTCGAATGGGCTTCGCACAAGCGTGTGTCGCTCGCTATCCTACGCCAAATCCCGCGTCTTGAGGAGTCCCCAAAATGTGTTCTAAGCGCCCCTGGCTGCTCTACCTACTCATTTCTTCACAAGCTCGGACACGGGGAGCGAGCTTTGGCCGTGGGCCAGCCGCGCGCCCGAACGATCCACCGGCGGAGGTCGATATGGTCAACGACAGGGATGGTTCCGAAAGGACCCGGGTGCTTCTGGTGACCGGGAGCGCGCGTGTCCGTGCACAGGCGGCACACGACCTGGCCGAAGCGAGGATCCAGACCGTGGGCGGCGAGCGTGCCCTTCGGGCAGCCTTGTCGCGTGGCGGCTTCGACCTGGTGGTCTCCGACGACTCTCAGCCGTGGCCCGACGGTCTGGTGGTGCTTCGCCAGGTCAAGGCACACGCCCCGGACTGCCCCGTCATCCTGCTGCTGGAGCGAGCTCAGCCCGATCGGATCCGCCAGGCCGTCGAGGCCGGTGTCGACGACTACGTCCCGGACTTGCCGGAGAGCTCGGTGCGGCTGCCGCTGGCGGTGCGCATCTGCCTGGATCGTGCCCGGAGCGTGGAATCGCTGCGGCAGGCAGAAGCTCACTACCGCGAGCTGTTCGAGTCGATCCCGGTGGGACTGTACCGCACCTCAACCACTGGGCTGATCCTGGATGCAAACCGTGAGCTGTCGGAGATGCTGGGATACAGCGATCGAGAAAGCCTACTGAGCCGCAACGCAGCGGACCTGTATGCACAGCCCAGGGAGCGGCGTGTCATTCTGTCGCAGCACGGAGGCGAGAGCGTCCTGCATGCCGTCGAGGTCCAGCTGCGGCGAGCCGATGGGCGCGCCATCTGGGTGGAGGACCATGCCCGCGTCGTGCGCGACGCCAGGGGTAAGGTCCAGGCGTACGAGGGGTCGCTGCTGGACGTCACCCGGCGTAAAGAGGCCGAGAGGGCATTGCGCGCCAGCGAAGAGCGCTTCCGGGCGCTGGTGCAGAATGCGACGGATGTCATCACCACCCTGGATGCGGATGGAGTCATCCAGTCGGTGACCCCGTCGGCCGAGAGTGTCCTGGGGTATGCGCCGGATGACCTGGTCGGGCAGAACGGGTTATCTCTGATCCACCCCGATGACTTGCCATTGGTGCAGCACGCACTGTTGGAGGTCGTGCAGCGGACGAATCCAGGTACGCCCACGGAGTTCCGCTTCCGGCATGCAAACGGGGAATGGGTGTATCTGGAAGCCGTTGGCAACAACCTACTCAACCGCCCGGAGATTGGCGCCATTGTCCTGACGGCACGGGCGATCACGGAACGCAAGCAGGCCGAAGCGGCGCTGCGTGAGAGCGAACGCCGGCTGAGCACGCTGCTCGGGAACCTGCCGGGCATGGCCTACCGCTGCCGCAACGACCGCCAGCGGACGATGGAGTTCGTAAGCGATGGGTGCATGGGTCTGACCGGTTTCTCGGCCGCCGAGTTGGTGGGCCGACGGACGGTCTCCTATGCCTCGCTGGTCCACCCGGATGACCAGGAGCCGGTCTGGCAGGAAGTGCAGTCGGCGGTGCGTGAGGGCCGACGCTTCCAGGTGACTTACCGCATCGCCACCGCCGAGGGCGAGTCCCGCTGGGTCTGGGAGCAGGGCGGGGCTGTCGGTGTGGCGGCCGACGGCGTCGAAGGGCTGGAGGGGTTTGTCACCGACATCAGTGACCGGCGGGCGACCGAAGAGGAACTGCGCGACTCGCGCGCCGGGTTGCAGCACGTGGTCGAGGCCGTGGACGACCTGCTCGTCGTCTACGACCGCGACGGGCGCTATGCCGACATCATCACCCGGGACGCCTCGCTGCTGATCCGTCCGGCTTCGGAGATGCTTGGCCGGACGGTCATGGAAATCCTACCCGAGGAAACGGCGCGCCGTTTCCTCGCGGGCATCAAAATCATCCTCACGCAGGGATCTCCCTACGAGTTTGAGTATCCGCTGGAGCTGCCCGGGGGTTTGCGCTGGTTTCGGGCACGCGGCCGCCGGGTCCGTGCCGCTGACGGCGGGCCACCGCGCACGCTGTGGGCGATCTCCGATGTCACTGCGCACAAGGCGGCCGAGCAGGGGCTGCTGAGGCAGAGCCGGCAGTTGGAGATCCTGTCACGCACCAGCCAGCAGTTGAACACCGTGCTGGAGATCCCCGCTGTGCTCCGAACGCTGGTGGCTGCCGGGATGGAGCTGGTGGACGCGGCCGCCGGGACCGCCGGCCTGTGGATCAACGAAAGGATGCGCTTCTCGGAATACAACAACGACGGCCTGTTGCGGCCGATCGACTCGGCGCTTGCGGTGGGGGAAGGGGTTCCGGGCGTGGTCGCCGAGACCCACGCCCCCTACCTGGCCAACGATCCGGTGGCCGATCGCCTGCTCTCGCAGGCAGGACCGGACCTCGGCATTCACAACCTGGTGAACGTTCCGATCCTCAGCCGCGACGGGGTGCTGCTGGGCTGCCTGGAAACTCACAACAAGCGGCAAGGCCAAGCCTTCGATGAGGCCGACGTCTCGATGCTTGAGGGTCTGGCATCCAGCGCCGCCGTGGCGCTGGAGAACGCGCACCTGCTGCAGGAGCGCCTGCGGGCGGAAGACGAGCTGCGCCAGCTCAAGGAGTTCAACGAGGACATCGTCCTGAGCATGGGTGAGGGCATCATCGTCCAGGACCGGATGGGCGAGTTCACCTTCGTGAATCCCGCTGCGGCGGAGATGCTTGGCTACTCCCCGGAAGAGCTGCTGAATGTGCCGTGGACAAAAGTGGTGCCGCCCGACCAACGCGCCATTGTCAGCGCCGTCGACACGGAACGGGCGCAGGGGACCGCCAGCCGCTACGAGGTCGAGTTCGTGCGTAAGGATGGCAGCCGGCTTCCGGCGCTGGTGAGTGGCAGCCCGCGGTTCAAAGAAGGGCGCTTTGAGGGCATGCTGGCGGTTTTTGCCGACATCTCGGATCGCAAGGAGGCCGAGCGGGCACTGCAGGAGTCGGAGGAACAGTTCCGCAGCGTGGCGCAACAATCGCCCAATATGATCTTCATCAACCAGGGCGGCCGGATCGTGTACGTCAACCCACAGTGTTCAGCCGTGATGGGGTACAGGCCGGAGGAATTCCTGGCGGACGGTTTCGGGTTCCAGCAACTGGTGGCGCCGGACTCGATGCCCGTGGTGCGGGACGCCTTTGCCCGGCACGCGCGCGGCGAGGATGTAGCCCCGTACGAGTACGAACTGGTCACGCGAGAGGGCGAGCTGCTCACGGTGATCAACGCCACCAAACTGATCACGTTCCGGGGGAAGCCGGCCATCCTGGGTGTGGTCACCGACATCACCGAACGCAAACGGGCGGAGGAGGACCTGCGCCGTGAGCGCGACCTCTCCGATACGGTAATCAACAGCCTGCCCGGCATCTTCTATATGGTCGCCGAAGAAGGTTGGTATGTCCGATGGAATCGGCGGGCGGAGGAGGTCCTGGGCTACGCACGGGAGGAGATGGCGTCCAGGACGGTGAGGGATTTCTTCCCTGAATCCGAGCAAGAGATGGCCGTGCGCGCGGTCCGGGACGTGTTTGAGCAGGGGCAGGGAGAGATGGAAGCCGACATGGTCACCCGGGACGGGCGCACGATCCCGTTCTACTTCACAGGGGTTCGGGCGACGATTGGCGAGCAGCGCTACGTGGTGGGCGTAGGGATCGACATTACCGACCGCAAACGGGCCGAGCAGGCGCTGCGGGCCAGCGAGGCCCGCTTCCGCGCCTTCTTCGAGCACGCCGGCGTTGGCATCGCCCTGACGGACGAGGCCGGGCGGGTGATCGAGTCGAACGCGGCGCTGCAGGCGATGCTTGGGGTCCGCGAGGTGGACCTCCACCAGCGCAGCCAGTGGGACTTGATCCATGCAGACGATGCCAGCATGAGCCGGCACCTGTTTGACGACTTGTGCCAGGGCCGCCGGGCCCCCTACCAGATCGAGACCCGCTACCTGCATGGCGACGGCCACCCCATTCCCACGCGGCTGACCGTGTCGCGCATCCCCGGCGGAGAGTCAGAGAGCGTCACCGCGATCTGGATGGTGGAGGATATCGCCGAGCGGAAGCGCGCCGAGGAGGCGCTGCGCGAGAGCGAGCGGCGCTTCCGGATGCTGGTTGAGCGCGCCGCCGATGCCGTGTTCCTGCACGACCTAGAAGGCCGGATCATCGACATCAACCAGCAGGCATGTGAGAGCGTGGGCTACTCGCGAGAAGAACTGGTAGGAATGAACGTCAACGATATCGAGGCACAGGTGGCTAGCCGGGAGCAGCGCGAACTGTGGCGGCAGACGGCCGCTGGCGGGCCGCGCACGCTGAATGGCACCCATCGCCGCAAGGATGGGTCGACGTTCCCGGTTGAGCTGCGCATCGGCGCCTTTGACATCGACGGACGGCCGTACATCCTGGCGCTGGCACGCGACGTCACAGAGCGGCGAAAGGCCGACGAGGCCCTGCGTGAAACGACTGAAACGCTGCAGGCCCTGGTGCAGGCTGCACCGGTCGGGGTGACCGTGGTGGACCTCGAGGGGCGCGTGCGGCTTTGGAACCCGGCTGCCGAGCACATCTTCCTTGTTCCCGCCTCCAAGGTGGTCGATCAAGCGTTGGAGGCCTTGCGCGACGTGCAGGCCGAGAACGTGGCAGCCTTCGTCGGGATCCAGCAGCGGCTGCTGCGGGGCGAAACGGTGTCCGACGTCGAGGTACGGACCTACCGCTCGGATGGGGAACTGGTGGATGTGACCGTCTCCGCGGCACCGCTGAGGGACTCCGATGGCCGCATCCAGGCCCTGATGGGGGTATTCGCCGATGTCACCGACCGGAAGCGAGCCGAAGCGGCCATCGAGCGGCACGCGCGGGTGATGTCGGTGCTGTATGAAACCTCGCTGGAAGTAGCCCGGCGAAGCGACGCGCTGGGCATCCTGGAGGTGATCGTGGCCCAGGCCGCCGGGCTCCTGGGGGCCCGGATGGGCGGGATCTACCTGGCCAGCGAGGATGGAGCCAGTCTCGAGCTCGCCGTCATCCACAACATGCCGCCGGAGTACCGGGGCATGCGACTGGCACTGGGCGAAGGCTTGTCGGGACGCGTGGCGCAGACCGGCGAGGCAGAAACGGTCAATGACTACGCCGCGTGGAAAGGACGCTTCCCGGGGTATGACGGCGCGCCGTTCCGCCGGGTGGTTGCCGCGCCGCTGAAGCGCGCCGGCAAAGTGATCGGCGTCATCGACATTACCGACGACGCGCGCACCGATCCGTTCGAGGCGGACGAGATCCGCGTGGTCCAGTTGTTTGCCGACCAGGCAGCCGCATCGCTCGAGAACGCGCGCCTGCTGGAGGAAACCCGCCGCCGGGCGGCGCACCTGGAAGCCGTCACCTCCGTCGCCACGGCGCTGCGCACCTCGCGCACGCGCCAGGAGACGCTGACCATCGTGGCCGAGCGCCTGCAGGAGTTGCTGCTTGCCGACGGTTTGCTGCTGGCCCTGCAGGACCCGTCGACGCGCGAGAGCGTGATCGAACTGAGCGTCGGCGTCTGGGCGGATCTATCCGGAGCGCGGCAGGACAGCACGGAAGGGCTGGTGGGCCGGGCGATGGCGAGCGGACAACCGGTGATGGAAGCCCATGCAGGCGACCTATTGGAGGCGCAGCGGCCGCTCAAGCTCAACGGCGTTCCGGCCCTGGCACTTGTGCCGCTGGTGGCGCAGGAGCATGTGCTTGGGGTCATTGGCGTGGGTCGCGCAACGCCATTCACGGAGGGCGAAGGTCGCCTGCTTGTGGCCCTGGCCGAGGTCGTGGGCAATGCCCTGCGGCGGGCTTCGGTGCTCGAAACGCTGGAGGAACGCGTTCGCAGTCGGACACAGGAACTGGCCGATGCGAACTTGCGGCTCACGGAGCTGGACCGGCTGAAGAGCGACTTCGTCTCCAATGTATCCCATGAGCTGCGCACGCCGATCACCAATGTCCTGCTCTACCTCGATCTGCTGGGACAGCCGGGCCGCGAGGACCGGCGCGATAGCTACATGGGCGTATTGCGCCGTGAGGCGGAGCGCTTGGGGCATCTGATCGAGGACCTGCTGACGCTGTCGCGTATGGATCAGGCGGCTCTGAAGATCAATCTCGAGCTCCGCGCACTGGATCCGCTCCTGGCCGAGATCCAGGCGGTCCATCGGGCGCGGGCCCAGTCCAAGGGGACACACTTCGGGCTGGAGCCCAACCCGGACGTGCCTCCCGTCTGGCTGGACTACCTGCAGATCGTGCAAGTGTTGAACAATCTTGTGGGCAACGCCATCGCCTACACGCCGGCCGGAGGTCATGTCACGCTGAGCAGCCTCGTCCGGGACAGGTGGGAGGGTGGGCAGGAGGTCGGCGCACGGGTCCACAACGATGGGCCGACGATCCCAGCCGAGGATCTTCCGCACCTGTTTGAGCGGTTCTACCGGGGCCTGACGGGACGCGAGTCGGGCGAGCCGGGGACCGGCCTCGGCCTGGCGATCTGCAAGGAGATCGTCGACCGCCATGGCGGGCGAATCGATCTCGAGAGTTCCGAGGAGCGCGGGACGAGCTTCACTGTGTGGCTCCCGGTGGGCGCGCCAGCGTAGCCCAGCGTCTCTGGGCCGTCCAAGTACCGCTGGTGCAGGAGGGCGGCCGCATTGCGCCTCGCGGGCGGGGGCGGTAAGATAGAGCGGTAGGCGATGCCAGTGCCCTGAACGGGGGAGCGGGCGCACCCATGCCGCACAGCGTGAGCCCAGGCTTCGCCGTCTCAAGGTCTGCATGGGGGCATTCCGCCTGTTCGCAAGTGCCGTGAAAGGGAGTTCGCTGCGCCGCGTCCTGCCCTGGGGCGCGGCGTTGGCATCCCTGACGGCGCTGGTGCTGCCGCCGCCTCTGGCGCTGGCGCGCCCGTTTCTGGCGCCAGCCCCGTCCGTCTCCCTCAGCGGACCGGCGCAGGCCGCGCCGGCCCCTGCTCCCGCGGCGGCCAACCCCGCCGCCGGTATCCCCTCCGTGGCTTTGGGCGTACCGGGGACCGTCTTCATCGGGGATTCCTTCACGTTCACGGTCACTTTCGATAACACGTCGGGGGTCGACGCTGGCTACGGCCCGTTCATCGACCTGATCTTTCCTGTCAACGGCGCCGACGGAGCCGCCGGAACCGACATCCCCGACGGCATCGATTTCACAGGGGCCACGTTTCTAGGTGCCCCACTCACGGATGTCGAGTTGCCCTTCCCGGACGCAGATCTCGGCGGCCCGGGAACGACTGGCTGCGTCAACCACCCTTACGCCCGGGACACGACCGGCGCCTACGTCCAGGTGTGCGGGACGGCCGGGGACAAGCTGGTCGTTCTGCAGCTGCCCTTCGGCTCGTTCACCCCTACCCAGCCGCAAGCCGTGGTCAGTGTCGGGGCGACGCTGAGCAGCTTGGCCGACCTTGGGACCCCGCTGACGATCCGCGCTCGCGGCGGCTTCCGCTTCGGCAACACCCCTCTCGACGACTGGTGCTGCGACCCGGTCATCCTGCTGCCGGCGTCCCCTGTCGGGGCAGGCTGGCCGAACGACGACGTCACGCCGACGCTCATGACAATCACCAAGGCCTACAGCGGTCCGGAATCCGAGACCGCCACCGGCCCCAACTACCCGCGCCAGTACACGATCACGGTCGCGGTCGCCCCGGATCAAGAGGTCACCGATCTCGATGTGACCGATGATCTGCCAAACAATCTAGCCTTCCTCGGCGTCGACTCGATTTCCCCGGTCGGCTCGCTGACTGTCTCGCCGACCATTGGCGCGGCCGCCAACCCGCCCAACAATCGCCTGGTGGTCAACTTCCCCAGCGTCAGCGACATCACGGGACCCGCGACGGTGACCTTCTCGTTCTTCGTCCCTCGCCTGGACGCAAACGGGTCGCCCGTCCTTCCACCGGACGATGCAACGTCAGCCAACCGCGCCGGCGCCGTGGGCGATTGGACGCCTCTGGATTCGCGCGACGCCGGCGGGGTGAACAATGCCATTGCCGGCGGGGTGTGCCCGGCTTGCGCCATCCTGCATACCTTGATCGATCGCTCGATCGCCGTGCAGAAGAGTGTGGGGATCGCCACTGATACCGGGCCGGTCGGAGCCTCGCCCGGAGACACGCTTGCGAACACCCTGCAATTCCAGATCTCAGATTTCTTCACCTTTGGCGATCTGGTGATCACGGATACTTTCAGCGATGGTCAACGCTTTGACAATGCGTTCACGCCGACGCTGGATGTCACCGACCGGATCGGAAACGTCGCCGGCGCGTTCTTGATCGGGACCGATCTGACGGTGGACACTTCGCAGATCGGCAACGATCCTCTCCCAGGCACGGACGGCAGCACCAGCCTGATCTTTGGCCTGTCCGCGGCGCTGGTGCGACTGGGCGCCGCGGACGGCATCCTGCAGGGCGGCCGCGCCGTCAGTCCGGATGCCGGCCCGGCAACAGGAACGGTCGTGTTCCAGACCGTTGTCCAGGACGAGTTCTCCGACACGTACCCCTCGGGCGATCCCAGCGTCGATCAGGGCGACCTGCTCAGCAACAACGTGACCATCGATGGGACTGTACGCGACAATGCCAGCCCGACAACTGCCATCGGGAGCGAGGCCGACACAAGCAGCGCCAGTGCCTCGATCCCGCGTGGGGCGCCGGACAAGTCGATCTATGCTGTCGATGGGGTGATCTGCTCACCGCAGCCGTGCAGCGGAGTCGAGATCGATCCGGGAGACACGCTGACCTTCCGCCTGCAGTACGGTCTGCCCACGAGCGATTTCGAGGATCTGTACCTGATCGACTTCCTGCCGCTGCCGGTGCTTGACGCCACCGAAGTGATGATCTTCGATGACACCGTGAGCCCCGACGTGCCGTCGGCCGGGACGGCTAAGTTCGGTCCGGCCGACACCTTCTTCAACTCTCGCCCGGGCTTCTCGGATATCGCGCCGCCTTCCATTGCCACCGACTCAGTGGGCAACAGCGTCACGTTCACCTACGGCGACTACGACGACCCGACGGTCCCGCCGCCGAGCACGGCCGTCGATATATTGTTCACGGTAACCGTCTCGAACGATCCCTTCACCGACCAGCTCCTGCTCACCAACCAGCTACGGGTTCACGAGGGATCGACGAACGCCACCGATCTAGACGCCGACGGCATTGTCCAGTTCATCTTGCGCGAACCGTTCCTGGTCGTGAAGAAGGGCGTCATCGCTACCGACCAGACGGCTGGGATCTTCGCGCCGCCGAACACCGGCCCGGTGCTGTTCAGCGCGCCCGGATCGCCCGGCCCGCGCTTCGCCGCAACGATCGACTCGAACGGGCTGACGGCTACCCCGGTCGACAGCGACCTGAGCGGGGTAGATGCCGACGACCTGGTGTCGTTCGCCATCACGATCGAGAACCAGGGCTCGAGCCCGTCCGGCGCCTTCGACATCGTCATCACCGACACGCTGCAGCCTGGTTTCGTCATTCCTGCGAGCGGCCTCAACCTGACCGTCACCCGCGGCGACGGCAGCGTCGTGACCTTCGCTGGCGCGCCGACGGATCTCTTCGGGGCGGGCATCGAGCTCGTCGACCCAGGATCAGGGCCCGGGGTGTGCGAAGCTCACAGCCTGACCAGCGCGCGAAACATCATCGTCATCACCTACGACCTGGAGATCGATCCTTCGGCCGAGCCGGGGCAGGTGATCACCAATACCGCCGAAGTCACCAACTACGCCGGCGAGGAAGGCGGCGACGACCACACCGGCACCGTGTCGAATCCTGCCTTCCAGGACCAGGCCAGCACAACGATCGCCACCGTCGGATTGGCCAAGGACGTGACGGACACGAACCAGGGGTTCACCAGCGGGCTGCAGGTGGCGATCGGAGAGATGGTCGAGTACAGCCTGACCGCTACGGTGCCGGAAGGAACCTCCACGGAGGTCACCCTCACCGACACGCTCGACTCGGGCCTGGCCTTCGTGGCCCTCGATTCGCTGACGGCTTCTTCCGGGGATCTCACCTGGATCGGTGCCGGGATAGCGACGATCTCCGAGTTCCCCGTCGGTTCGGGACTGCTGGTGGACCAGGGCAGGAGGATGGTCGTCGACTTCGGTGACATGACGAATGCCAACACCAACGACGCCGTCGCCGAAACGATCACGCTCGTCTACCGGGTCGTCGTCATCAACTCCGGCACCAACCAACACTCGCCGGTCACGCTGCTCAACAACACGGCCGTCTGGGAGTGGAGCGAGAGCTCTTCGACCGCCTACGCACCCGAGGTAGGCGTCGTTGAGCCCATGCTGCAGGTGATCAAGGTGGCGGCGCCTACCACCGGCGATGCCGGGGACACGATCGGCTTCACGTTGACCATCAGCCATGCCGCCGGCTCGAACGCGGACGCCTTCGATCTAACCCTGAGCGACGTTCTGCCGGCCGGAATGACGTACAGCGGCGGCACGCTCGACTGTGCCGGCGGCAGCCTGCTGCCAGACTCGTGTGCCTTCCTCGGTAACACGCTGACCGCCGCCTGGACACAGCCGACCGGCTTCCCCCTTGGCAGCACCAGCGAGTTCACGTTCAATGTAACGCTGGACTCAAGCGTTGCGCCTGGCCAAATCCTCACCAACACCGCCAACCTGGCTTGGACCAGCCTGCCCGGGGATGTCACCGCTCCCCAGACACCCAACAACAGCCTGTCGGTCGAGCGCACCGGCAACGCCGGCGGTCCGGGGGGCGGGGTCAATGACTACCGCGCCGTCGGGACGGCACAGGTGACCATCTTCTCGCAGCCGACCAAGTCGATCGTGACGACCTCGGAGGGACACACCGGCCTCGCCGGCGGGTACGATCGGCTGACGATCGGCGAGATCGTACGATATCGAATGGTCTTCCAGCTCGCGGAAGGCACGGCTGCCGACTTCCAGCTCCGCGACTTGCTCCCGCCCGGCTTGCGCTTCCGCGCCGACAACACGGCCAAAGTCGCGCTCGTCTCCAACGACCTCTTAGGGGGCATCACCTCGTCAACCCTCTCCGGCTCCGGCCTCGCCGTCAGCGGGAACGAGACTACGGTGGCGACGATCACGCCGACGTTCGAGCTGCCGGACAACGCTGTCTCGACCAGCCCGACGGTTGAAGATGATACCTACGTGAGTGGTACCGATCCATACTTCAAATTCGGCGACCTGGCGAATGCCGACCGAGATGTCGATCAAGAGTTCGTCGTCCTTGAGTTCAATGCGCTCGTTGAGGACATCGCCGGCAACCAGGGGTACAACAACACCGTCACGCCTCCGACTGCCATCACGACGACACTCGCCAACGGCTTCGAGGTGTGGGTCAACAGCGCGCTGGTGGCCACGTCGGCGACTGTGCCCCTCCGCGTTTCGGAACCGGCGCTGACGATGACCAAGACGGTTACGACCACGCCCGCCGACGCTGGCGACAGGGTGATCTACCGCTACACGGTCACCAACGTCAGCGGAAATACCGCCTCGGCCGCGTTTGAGCTCCAGTTCAGCGACACGCTCGACGCCAACCTGGTCTTCCAGAGCATCAGCCTGTTCAGTGTGAGCGGCGGCAACTGCGGGGCGGTAGTCCCTGCCTTCAGCGGATCGGCCGCGGGGCAGGTGGTCAGCGCCGCCTTGACCTGCTTGAACACCGGTGGCACGGCGCTGATCGACCTGACGGCACGGGTGATCGACACCGCGCCGATGGGCGTCGACATCCTCAACAGCGTGACTCTCCACTACAGCAGCCTTCCGGGCGACGATGGCACCTCGCCCAATCCGACCGGCTCGACCACGCCCGGCGTACCTGGGACGGTCGATGGCGAGCGCATCGGCGTGATCCCGGTCGTCCAACCCAACGACTATGTCAGAGAGTCCAACGTCAGCCTCTCCCTAGTCGATCCAGCGATCACCAAGACTGTGTTCGGCACTTCAGTACTGGCCACCGGCAGTGCCGAGCTTGACCCGGCCATTGACGACCTGGTCGTTGGTGAAGAGGTCACTTTCCGCATCACGGTCACGTTGCCCGAAGGCGTCGCCCCGATCACAATTAGTGATGACTTGCCCACCGTCCCGCCGGACCAGGGCGTTTTGGGGATCGTGCGCTCGGAAGTGATCGCCATCGGCAACCGAATCTCCGGCTCGGCCTTGGCCGTTGGCGCCCCAGGTGTGCACAGCGATACCGACGCCGACACCTTCCTTGATCGGGCGGTGTTCACGTTCGGAAACCTGACCAACACGCCGGACGGCGTGGTCGATAATGGCGACCGGATCACGGTCGAGGTTGTCGCCCGCCTGGCGAACATCGGCGCCAACCAGGCTGGCGACCGGCTGACGGACACGGCGACGGTCGACTGGGGTCTTGGCAGCGACAGCGCCACCGCCGATGTCGAGACGGTCGAGCCGCTGCTGACCATCACCAAGGCGGCCAGTGATGACACCCCGGCCCTGGGCCAGACAATCACCTACACGCTGACCTTAAGCCACGCCCCAGCCTCGACGGCCGATGCGCAGGATGTGATCGTCACGGACCGTGTGCCCAACAATCTGAGCTACGTTGCGACCACGGCCACGGCGCCGGCCGGATGGACGGCCGACGCGACCGGGGCTCCGACGTTGATCTTCCGCGGCTCGCTAACGCAAGCGGCCGGCAGCGTCTCCTTCACTTACCAGGCCACGCTCGGTGTCCCGCCGGCGGTACTCGTCGGTCAAACGTTCACGAACACAGCGATTGGGACATGGACCTCAATCCGCGGGGTGGACGGCAACGAGCGGACCGGGACAGTCCCAGTCGTCCAACCCAACGATTACACCGCCCCCGTTTCTGAGACTGTCACCGCCAGCGAGATCGACCTGACGTTGACCAAGGACGACGGCGGCATCACGGCGGTCCCGCTCCAGACGTATGCCTATAGCCTCACGATCCGCAACATCGGCAACGTCAACGCTACCGGCGTGACGGTGACGGACACCGTTCCGCCACATACCACCTTCGCCGGCCCGTCCGGCCCGGGAGCGTGGTCGTGCGGCGTGGGCGCCGCCGCCGGGACGGTGTGCACTCTGACGGTTGGGGATCTAGCCCCCGCCGGAAGCGTCGCCTTGGTCTTCTCGGTAACCGTGGACGCATCCCTGCCCGTGACGGTTGACCAGACCTCCAACACCGCCCGGGTAGATGGCCTGAACGAGCCCGTCCTGCTGCAAGGCAACAACAGCGACACGGAGATCACCCCGCTGACCGCCGCGCCGGATCTGACGATCGACAAGGACGACGGCTTGACGGTCGTGGCGCCAGGAACCCCCCTGGCCTACATTCTGACCTTCGACAATGTGGGCGACCAGGACGCCGCCGGCGTGACGATCACCGATGTCGTCCCGCTGTACACGACCTTCAATCCCGCCGGCAGCACCCCGGGTTGGAGCTGTGTGCCCAATAACAACCCTCTAGGCGTTTGCACCTTCACCGTCGGCGGCTTGGCCGTCGGGGCCGGGCCTCTGGCCGTCACCTTCGCCGTCGACATTGACTCGAGTATCCCGGTCGGCGTGAACCTGATCGGCAACACAGCCTCGATCGCCGACGATGGGACGAACGGAGGCGATCAGACTCCGGCCGACAACAGCGACGACGACGTCGACAATCTGGTCACCCTGCCCAACACCGATCTGACCAAGACCCTGTTCGACACCAGCCAGTTGCATACCAGCGGGCTGAACGCCGCCATTGGCGAGATACTGACCTACCGGCTCGAGATCACGGTGCCGGCCGGCGGGACGATGAACTCGGCCACGCTGACGGATACGCTCGACCCCGGGCTGGCCCTCGTCGACTGCGTGGCGATCAGCGGACCGGGGCTGACCTTCACCGCCGCCTGCAATCCGCCGACGAACCCCACCGTGGGGCCTTTGCCGCCGGGCGACCCGGCTCTGGAGAACCAGGGGCGTCGCATCGTCTTCGATCTGGGCAACGTCTCAAATCCGGGTTTGATCAACGCCACATTGACGATCGACTACACTGTCGTCGTCCTCGACAGCGCTGCCAACGTCCGTGCGGCTACGATGGCCAATGCCGTCGTCCTCGAGTGGACCGGCGGTACCCTTACCGAGACGTCACCCGATGTGACCTTGGTCGAGCCGACGCTGACGCTGACCAAGACCGCCGCGCCGACGTCCGGCCCGCCTGGTACACCGATCACGTTCACCCTGACGATCGGACAGGTTGCGGCCAGTGACAGTGCCGCCTTCGACCTGCTGCTCGAGGATGTCATCCCGGTCGGGCTCACGTACATCCCAGGGAGTCTGACGGTGATCGGCGGCCCGCTCTACACCACGGATGAGACCGGGGCGCCGACGCTGCTCGTCCGCTGGGACGGTTTCGGCCTGGGCGAGACGGCGACAGTCCAGTTCCAGGCAACGCTGGGGAATCTGGGTGCCGGAAACGGCGTCACCAACACGGCGCGACTGGAATGGACCAGCCTGCCAGACAACCCGCCTGCGTCCTTGAACCTTTCGAGCTACAACACGTTGGCCACCGAGCGGCGCTACGACCCAGCCAATGGCGTCGACCTGTACGGCGTGGCCGCCAGCGCGACGGTCACGGTGCCACGCCTGCCCGATACGGGCTTCGCGCCAGACCGGATCACGCCGGTGCACGGCCCGAACCACTTGATGGACCTGGGGGACCTGCGCCTCGAGATCCCCGCGCTGGGAATCGGGATCCCCATCACAGGCGTGCCCTCCGGGAACGAGGGCTGGGATCTCACCTGGCTCGCCGGCCAGGCGGGTTACCTGGAGGGCACGGCCTACCCGACGCACGCGGGCAATTCGGCGCTCACGGCGCACGTCACATTGCCGAACGGCAAGCCCGGCCCGTTTGCCCGGCTGGGGGACCTGCGCTGGGGCGATCGTGTTATCGTGCGTGCGTATGGACAGGAATACGTGTACGAGGTTCGCACGGTCGCTCGGGTGAACGCCGGCGATCTGCGCCCCCTGGGGCACAAAGAGCAGCCCTGGTTGACGCTGGTCACCTGCCATACCTACGACCAGGCTTCGGGGCGCTACCTGCATCGTCTGGTAGTACAGGCCGTGCTGATCACCGTGATCGGCGAGTAGACGCCCCGATCTCGTACATCCCCGCGCTCGCCTTGTCCCATCGGTGAGTTGGCACGAGGATTGCCGCGCTCCGCGGCGACGCTCATCAGACGACCGCGGACAGCGGCGGGGGCCTTGTCCCGGAAGCCGTCCGGGCCGACAATCGGCGCTGAGACCGCACAAAGGCAGGCCGCTTCTCCTTCGTGATCGCTCCCGAGGTTGATGATGACCCTCGCTTGTCCATCGCAAAGCGAGTTGGAGAGGATGGGGAATCGCATGTCGCGGAGAAGAGTGGGGGCAAGGATCCTGGTTGCGTTGATGCTCGGCACTCTGGCGGTCGCCTGTGGGGCTGTGCCGGAGGCCACGCCGACGCTGCCAGGGAAGATCGTGCTCTACAGTTGGGCAGAGTACTTGCCCGCCCAGATCCTGGAGGCCTTCACGGCGGAAACCGGGATCGCCGTGGAATACCGGTCGTATGCCTCGCAGGACGAGGCCGCGGCATCCCTGCGGGCCGGTGCGACCTACGATCTGGTGCTCGTGGACTCGGTCTACATCCCGTCGCTCATCGACGATGGCCTGCTGGCTGAACTGGACTACCGCAATATCCCTAACTTCAAGAACGTCTCGGCCAACTTCCGCGACCTGGTGTTTGATCCGGGCAACCGCTACTCGATACCCTTCCATTGGGGCACAAGCGGGCTGCTCGTGCGGACCGATCTGGTGAAGAAGCCGGTGGAGCACTGGGTCGACCTCTGGGATCCGGAGGTGGGTGGTCGGGTGGCCGTGTGGCCTATCCAGCACTCCCTGGTCCCGATCGCCCTGCTGGCCGACGGACACGAAGCGGACTCGGTTGATCCGAACGACCTGCAGGATGCTGCGGCGCGGCTGGGATGGCTGAGGGACCATGCCATCCTGGTGGCGAACGAAGAAGCGACCATCATCCCGTACCTGGTCTCCGGCCGGGCCGTGGCGGCCTACGGATGGGCCTACGACGCCGACCAGGCCGCCCGCCAGTCGGAACCCATCGCCTATATCCTTCCCAGTGAGGGCACGATCCTCTGGCAGGACCTGTTTGTCATTCCCGCCAGCAGTGCGAACCAGCCGGGGGCCGAACAGTTCCTGGATTTCATCCTCCGGCCGGAAATCAGCGCTCGGATCATCGAGGAGAGCCGCTACGCCATGGCGAATGATGCGGCACTGGACCTCCTGGATCCGGCCACGCGGGACAACCCGTTGATCTTCCCGCCCCCGGCGGATCTGGTGAACGCGACAAGCCTGCCCCCGCGCAGCGCAGAGGGACAGGCCCTGTGGAATCAGATATGGGCGGAGACGATCGGCTCGGTGGAGGCGGGGTCATGAAGAAGCCTGCAATGAGTGGGCGGCCCTCGATCTCCCGGGGCCGGACGTGGGGACTGCAGCCGCGGCTGGTGCTGATCACATGGGTCTCGCTGCTGGTAGCGATCCTGGTTGGGGGAGCCTTGGCCGCCTACCTGCTTCTACGGACCCAGCAGGTCGCCTGGCGGGACCGGCAGGCTGAAGCGGCGCGCGGCGCGGCGGTTCTTGTTGGAGACTTCCTGTTCCATGCCATGGACGATATCGGCGCGCTGGATCTGCTGGGGCAGGAGGCACTGGCCGCCGATCCGCGTCTGGCGAACCTGGTGCTGGACCAGCACGACACCTTCCTGGAAGTGGTCTACCTGGACGAGCAGGCGCAGTTGATCGCCGGCGCGTTCCGTGACCACCCGCTTCTGGCGACGCAGTTCACGACGCTGCAGTCCCAGTGGTTCCAGTCCGCACGCCAGGGCCAAACCTACTTCGGCAGTCTTCAGATCGCTTCGTCCGGCGAGCCCTATATGGTCATCGCCGGTCCGTCGCGCAGCGCAGGTGTGATCGCCGCCCGTATACGCATGACGCTTTTGTGGGATGTCGTCGAGAACATGAGGTTCGCCGGCGGCGGAGCGTCGGTCGTGGACCGGTCTGGCAGGATCGTGGCGGATGCGGACCCGGCCGTGCCCCTGAGCGGTGCCACGGTGCGCGAGGTACCGGTGCTGGCGGCGCTGTCGCATGCTACCGAGGAGACCTTCAACGCGGACTGTCGAGATATGAAAGGGATCCCCTCCCTGTGTGCGGCATCGCCGATCCCGGGGACTGAATGGGTGATCATCGCCACGATCCCCCTCACGGACGCCTACGGCACCACGTTGCGCATGCTGACCGCCCTGGGAATCGCATGGCTGGGGCTGGCGGTGGCCGCCGGGCTGGTAACCTGGTGGCGGTTAACCGCCCTTGTGTTTCGTCCTCTGGAAGAACTGCAACACGCGGCGGAGCGCATCGGCCGCGGCGATCTCAAACATCAGGCCGGCCGTTTCAGGCCGGACGAAATCGGCCGTGTGGCAGAAACCCTGAAGGACATGGCGGACCACTTGCGCGGGCAGCGGGCGGCCATCGAAGGGCATAGTGCCCAGCTGGAGTCGCTCTACCGGGTGAGCCTGAGCCTGACCAAGCGTCTGGACGTGGAGAGCGTACTGGAGATCGTGCTCGGCGCGGCCTTCGAGCTGTTCCCGGACTTGATGGACGCGTATGTCTTCCTCTATGCTGACGAGCAGCTGGCGCTGGCCGCCTCACGGCGCGCCCGTTCGGCGGCCGGTATGGCTGCGGCGGCCCCGCGTCCGGATGGATCAACCTACCGGGTGGCCAGGACGGGCGAGATGATCCTGCTGCCGGATGTGCGCTCGGACCCGCGCTACCCGGGGGATCCGCAGAACTGGCCCGGCGCGCTGGCCTGTGTGCCATTAAGGCTGGGCCTGCGTGTGGTTGGGGTGCTGAACGCCGCCTATGAAGAGCCGCACATCTTTGGGCAGGAGGAAGTCAAGCTGCTCCAGCTCCTGGCGGACCAGGTGGCTACCGCCATCGAGAACGCCCGCTTGTACGGGCAGGCGCAGCAGGAGCTGCTGGAGCGCCGCCGTGCGGAGCAGGCTTTGCAGAAGGCGAACGAAGACCTCGAGCGCAAGGTCGCCGGCCGGACGCAGGCGCTGCTAGAGGCCAACCAGCGACTGGAAACGCTCAAGGAAATCGACCGCGCCATCCTTGCGGCGCAATCCATGGTCGAGATCGCCATGGCCGGGCTTTCCCGCCTGCGCACCCTGGTCCGCTGCGAGCACGCCGATCTGGTGTTGTTCGATCTGGACCGGGGTGAAGGACGGGTGTTGGCGTTGGAGGGTCAGAGCACCTTCGGGTTCGAGGCCGGGACAACCTTCGCGCTCGAGGACTATGGTCCCCTGGATGACCTTCGCAAGGGCGAGGTACGCCGGGTGGATGACCTGAAGGCACTTCCAAGCCTGACTCCGCTTCGCCAGCGATTGGTGGACAGCGGCATCCAGAGCTTCCTGACGGTTCCGTTGGTGGCAGATGGGGATCTGATCGGCGAGCTGAATCTGGACTCCTCCCGACGGACAGCCTTTGACATCGATGCGGAGCTGCTGGCGCGCGAGGTCGCCAATCAACTGGCCGTGGCACTGCGGCAGGCCGGTCTGCGGGCGGCGTTGGAGACGGAGCAGCAGCGGCTGGGTCGCCTGGTGGAGAACCTGCCGCAGGCGGTTGCGCTGCTGGATGGTGACAAACGCGTCATCCTGGCCAACGCCTTGGCGCGGGAGATCCTGCCCGAGCTGGGTCGATGGCCAACCACAGCGACGCTGCATCAGGTTGGCGGACGGCCGATCGAACGCCTGCTCGTCTCTGCCGGTCAGCCCGGCTGGCATGAGATCCGGCTGGATGTCGGCCGGCGCAGGGTGTTTGAGGCGGCCGCCCTGCGGTTGGAAGAGGGATCGGAGGCGGCGGGCTGGATCGTGCAGATCCGCGATGTCACCAGTGAGCGGTCAGCGCAGATGCAGCAGCGATCGCAGGAGCGGCTGGCGGCCGTGGGCCAGCTGGCTGCCGGAATCGCCCACGACTTCAACAACATCATGTCGGTCATCATCCTGTATGCCGAGATGCTGCTGCAGTCAGCCCAGCGGACGGAACAGGATTCGGAGCGGCTGCAGACGATCACCCAACAGGGACAGCGCGCCGCCCAGCTGATCCAGCAGATCCTCGACTTCAGCCGGCAATCGGTCATGGACCAGCATCCCTTCGATCTGGTCCCCTTTCTGCGCGAGATGGAAGGCCTGCTGATGCGCACGTTACCGGAGTCCATCCGGGTGCGGATGGTGGCCGAGGGTCAGAGCGCCATGATCCATGGGGATCCAGCGCGCATCCGCCAGGTGGTCATCAACCTGGCACTCAACGCTCGCGAGGCGATGACGGACGGCGGCGAGCTGAGGTTCATGCTCTCGCCCCTGCTGTTGCGCGAGGGTGAACCGACTCCGTGTGTGGATATGCCACCCGGGGAGTGGATCCGATTGACGGTGACCGACACTGGACCAGGCATCAAGCCAGAGGTGTTGCCGCACATCTTTGAGCCGTTCTTCACCACCAAGTCCCCGGCCAAGGCCAGTGGCCTCGGATTGGCGCAGGTCTACGGGATCATCCAGCAGCATCAGGGCCATATCGACGTGACTAGCTTGAAGGATGGCGGGACCACCTTCAGCATCTACCTGCCTTCGCTTTCGACGCCGTCGGTGCCAGCGCCCTTACCGGAGCAAGTGGAGATGAACCGGGGGCAAGGGGAGACGATCTTGGTCGTGGAGGATAACGAGGCCACGCGCGCCAGTGTGAGCGAGATTCTGGCGAGCCTGGGCTACCGTGTGCTCCAGGCCTCCGAAGGCAAGGAGGCCATGCAGGTGTTCGCCCGCGAGGCGGGGAAGGTCGATCTGATCCTGAGCGACCTGGTGATGCCCGGTATGGGTGGCAGCGAACTGGTGCGGCAACTCAAGATCACGGCGCCGGAGCAGCGCATCCTGCTGATGACCGGCTACCCTCTGGGAAGCACGCGCGAGCTGCTAGAGTCCGGCACCGTACACTGGCTGCAGAAACCGCTGACCGGGACGAAGCTGGCCCGGGCGGTGCGGGAAGCGCTCAGCGGCGAGGGTGCCAAGGACTTGCCGGGGTGAACGTGCGTTGACTCGAGCCTCCAGGCCGGTTGGCTCGCCGGCGAGTGGCGCCGTCGCCTCCGCGCTGCTTGCATGGTACACGCGCCACGCGCGCCAGCTCCCCTGGCGCAGCCACCCCGATTCGTACGTCGTCTGGGTTTCGGAGATCATGCTCCAGCAGACGCGCGTCGAGACGGTCATCCCCTACTTTGAGCGCTGGATGCTGCGTTTCCCAAGCGTGCAGGACCTGGCGGCCGCCTCGTCGGAACAGGTGCTGCATGCCTGGGAGGGGCTCGGCTACTACCGGAGAGCCCTGAACCTGCACCGCGGGGCGCGCATGCTGGTGGCAGAGCACGGTGGGCGCCTGCCGACCATGGCGAATGAACTGATGCGCCTGCCTGGGGTTGGGCGCTACACCGGGGCAGCCATCGCCGCCCTGGCTTTCCAGCAAGACGAAATCGCCCTCGACGGCAACCTCCGCCGCGTCCTGGCGCGTTGGATCGACCTGACGCTCGATCCCCGATCGTTGCAGGGGGAGCGGAAACTGCTGGTGGCGGCACAGGCTCTCCTGCCGGTTGGCCGCGCGGCGGAGTTCAATCAGGCGCTCATGGATCTGGGGGCTTCGGTCTGCAGTCCCCGCGCGCCGGCGTGTGATACCTGTCCGATCGCATCCAGCTGTCTGGCCCACCGTCGGGGAACGCAGGGTCAGCGCCCGGTGCGGCGCGAGCGGCCTCGCATACCTCATCGCCTGGTGGCAGCCGCCGTCCTGCGCCGCGGGGGTCGGGTCTTGATCGCCCGGCGGCCTGAAGGCAAGCTGCTCGGCGGGTTGTGGGAGTTTCCCGGTGGCAAACGCGAAGCACGCGAGTCGCTCAAGGATTGCCTGCGCCGCGAGTTGATGGAAGAGCTGGCAATCCATGTGACGGTCGGCGAGAGGCTGGGCACATTCCACCACGCCTACAGCCACTACCGCGTCAGCGTGCACGCCTTCGCCTGCAGCCTGCGACGTGGCGAACCGAAAGCGCTGGAGCACTCGCAGATTCGCTGGGTCTACCCGGGATGTCTTGCGGCTTACCCGATGGGCAAAGTGGATCGCCTTATTGCCCGTGCGCTCCAACGGACGGCCACTGCACCGGCGCAGAAGATGGCGGGGCCGTCCGTTCGCAGTCCGGCGGGACAGGTTGCGAAGGTGCAAGCGCGTAGACGGAGAACTGCCGGAGGACGGCGACGACAGGCATAGGGCAGACCGCTCTTGGCACCCGCCGGGTCAGCTCGCGATCCGGGCACATCATCGGCCGTTGTGGAACCGTGGGGAACCGCTGCAGCATGCCGGTATCCCATGTTGGCTCGATACTGTGTTGGCCGGGAAGAGGAAGACGAGGCGGAGCCGGGGGTGCTATCCGAATCGGCCGGTGACATAGTCCTCGGTCCGTTTGTCTCTCGGGTGAATGAACATCTCTTTGCCCGGCCCGTATTCCACCAGTTCACCCTGCAACAGGAACGCTGCGAAGTCGGCCGTCCGCCCAGCCTGCTGGACCGAGTGTGGGACCAGAACGATCGTGTACTCCCGTTTCAACTCCTGGAGGGCGGCCTCGACCTTCCCGGTCGAGATGGGGTCCAGCCCGGAGGTCGGTTCGTCCAGCAGGATAACCTCCGGCTGCAGTGCCAGCGAACGCGCCAGGCACAGCCTCTGCTGTTGGCCACCCGACAGGGCAGTGGCGGGGTCGTCGAGGCGATCGCGGACCTCATCCCACAATGCCGCCAGGCGCAGGCTGTGCTCAACGGCCTCTTCCAGGCGTCGTGGGTCGCGGATGCCCATCAGTTCCAGCCCATAGGTCACGTTGCCACGGATGCTGAACGGCAGCACAACCGGCCGGGCGAAGACCATGCCAACCTTGCGCCGCAGCGAAACGACATCCGTCGCCGGATCGAGGACGTTCACGTCGTCGAGCAGGACGCGCCCGGAAACCTTCTCGACGTCGGCCAAGTCATTGAGACGGTTGAAGCAGCGCAGCAGGGACGACTTGCCACCGCCCGCCGGGCCGAAAAGCACCGTGATGGCATTGGCCGGGATGGCCATCGACACTCCGCGCAGCGACTCGGTGCCATCGGTGTACTGGAGCGTCAAGTTCTCGACGACGATCTTGTCCATACACTTACCACTGCCGGCGGGCACGTGCCCGCGACCGGATGACCGTGGCAACCAGGTTCATCCCCAGGACGAAACTGATCAGCACGAGCGCCGTGCCGTACTGGATCTGCAGCGGCATTTCCGGCACCTGGGTCGAGATCACAAACAAGTGATACGGAAGGGCCATGGTTGCATCCAGCGGGGAGTGTGGCAGGCGGGGAAGAAAGAAGGCTGCGCCCGTGAACAGGATCGGCGCCGTCTCGCCGGCAGCGCGTTCCAGACCCAGGATCACCCCGGTCAGGATGCCCGGCACAGCCTGGGGCAAGACGATGCGCCAGATGGTCTGCCAGCGCGTGCCGCCCAGCGACACGCTGACGGTACGGAAGGCCTGAGGCACAGCGCGCAGAGCCTCTTCCGATGCACTGATGATCACCGGCAGCGTCATGATCGACAAGGTCAACGAGGCCGACAGGATGCTGGTGCCGAAGCGCAGGAACAGGACGAACAGCCCTAGCCCGAAGAGCCCGTACACCACGGACGGGATGCCGGCCAGGTTGATGATCGCCACGCGGATGAGCCGCGTCAGGGCGTTGTCTTTGGCATACTCGGCCAGGTAGACTGCCGCCGCCACGCCCAACGGGACGGAGAAGACAGCCGTGCCCAGGGTGAGGTAGAACGTCCCGAGAATAGCCGGGAGGACGCCGCCCTGGCGCATGCCCTCGCGCGGGAAACCGGCCAGGAAGTCCCAGGAGATGGCCGGTGCGGCGCGTTGGACGACGTAGGCGATTACCAGGACGATGGGTATGACGGTGAGCACGGCGCTGAGCGACAACAGGGCGAAGCCGGCATACTGGATGACCCGTCGCCGGACTGAGCCGGCACGGAACTGCCCGCCGTTGGTGACCTCGCGCGCGGGAGGGAGGTTCACGGCCTGGTTCACGAGAGAACCCTCTCGGCACGCGAACGTTGGCGAAAGACGACCGCCGAGGCGATGACATTGACGATCAACGAGATCAGGAAGAGTACCATCCCGATGAAGAACAGGACGTGATAGTGCTGGCTGCCGGTGGCGACCTCCCCCATCTCGGCGGCGATCGTGGCCGTCATCGTCCGAACCGGCGAGACAATCGAGGCCAACCGCAGGGCCATCACCGGCGCGTTGCCTGTCACCATCATCACGGCCATGGTTTCCCCGATGGCACGGCCGATGCCGAGCATGATCGCCGTCATGACCCCTGAGCGTGCTGCCGGCAACGTGACGCCCCACATGGTCTGCCAGCGTGTTGCGCCCAACGCCAGCGCCGCCTCCCGGTATGCCTTTGGGACCGCGTCCAGTGCATCCTCGGCGATGGAGACAATCGTTGGCAGGGCGATGCCACCGAGGAGCAGCGAACCGGCCAACGCGGTCAGGCCGGTGGGCAGGTCCAGGAATCGACGCAGGAAAGGTGACAAGAGAAGGATGCCCAGGAAGCCGAGCACGACAGAGGGCAGTCCGCCCAGGAGTTCAACCAGCGGCTTGAGGATCTCCCGCGCCCAGCGCGGGGCGATCTCGGAGATGAACACGGCCGTCCCGATGCCGAAGGGAATAGCCACCGCCATCGCCCCAGCCGTAACGATGAGAGAGCCTGTGATCAGCGGCAAGACGCCGAAGTACTCTTCGATTGGATACCAACGGGCGGCAAACAGGTCGCCGAGGGGCACTTGGAAGACGGCCGGCAGACCCTCGGTCACCAGGAAGAAGAAGATCAGGCCGACGAATACGATCGCCGAATAGCCCGACATCTGTATCAACCGGGTTACGACCGCCTGTCCCCAATCGCGTCGGGGAGTCCCGCGGCGCGTCTTGCCCGCACCATCCACATCCTGCCCGATGGTCGCCGTCATGGCTGGTCCTCCGCCTTGATCGGAACGAAACCAAGATCGCTGACGATGCGCTGTGCCTGCGGCCCCAGAATCCAATGCACGTAGTCAGCGACTGCGCCCGTGGGCTCTCCGGCTGTGTACATGTACAAATCCCGAGCGACCGGATAGGAGTGGTCATTGACTGTCGCCACCGACGGCAGGACAAAGGCGTGATCCGGCTCACGAGCGAGGGCGACAACCTTTAGATCCGCGGGCACGTAGCCCAGCCCGTCATAGCCGATGGCGTTCGGGTTTTGGCGCAACTCGTTGACGATGCCCTCGGAGGACGGCAGGAGCAGTGTGTCGGTCGAGAACAGGGTGGGGTTGTCGCTCTGGCCCAGGCGCACGACGGTCTCCAGGAAGTACACGTGCGTTCCCGAGTTCGTTTCGCGCGACAGGCGCACGATCGGCCGGTCCTCGCCGCCGACGTCGCTCCAATTGTCGATCTTGCCGCTATAGATGTCGGAGAGCTGCCGTAGCGTCAGCCGGCCAACCGGGTTGTCGGGGTGGACGATGACGGCGATCGCGTCGCGGGCGACGACGAACTCAGTCGGGGTGATGCCGCGTGCCTGTGCCTGCTCCGCCTCCTCGGGCTTGACCCTGCGCGAGGCATTGGCGATGTCGACGGTCCCGTTGATCAGCGCGGTGATCCCGACGCCGCTGCCCCCGCCGCTCACGGAGATGCGGACCCCGGGATGTTCGTGCGGGTAGGTTTCCGCCCAGGCCAAGGCCAGATTGACGATCGTGTCAGAGCCGCGGTTCTCAATATACTCGGACGGGGCGTCCGGCGTGACCGATGCTGTTCCCGGCCGGCAGCCGGCCAGGAAGAAGGAGACAAGGACCACAGTCAGCGCGGCTCGCATCGTGTGGATTATAAAGGGAACCCCTCCGGTCCGGGAGATGGGGTTGGGCGGAATTGGGTACAATCGCCACTGTGGATAAGGACGCTGCGGCGCTGACGGCTCAAGGCCTGAGCCTGTACTACGGCAAGTTCCGCGCGGTCCGGGATGTCAACCTTGCCATCCAGCGCCAGCGCATCACGGCCATCATCGGCCCGTCCGGCTGCGGCAAGAGCACGATGTTGCGGTCCTTCAACCGCATGAATGACTTCATCCCTGGCGCGCGCGCCGAAGGCCGAATCCTCTTCGGCGGACGGGACATCCTGGAGCCGACCGTGGATCCCGTCGACTTGCGACGGCGGATCGGAATGGTCTTCCAGAAGCCCAATCCATTCCCCAAGTCCATCTACGAGAACGTCGCCTGGGGTGCCCGCGTCCACGGCTTCACGGGCAAGCTCGACGAACTCGTTGAAACATCCCTGCGCAAGGCCGCCCTGTGGGAGGACGTTAAGGACCACCTCAGCGACGGCGCGCTATCCCTCGCGGGAGGCCAGCAGCAACGCCTGTGCATCGCCCGTGCGCTGGCGGTCGAGCCGGAGGTGATCCTGATGGACGAGCCCTGCTCCGCCCTCGACCCGATCGCCACGCTCAAGATCGAGGACTTGATGCGCCAGCTGGCCATGGACTACACCATTGTCATTGTGACCCACAACATGCAGCAGGCTGCGCGCGTGTCGGACTACTCCGCCATGATGATGATGGATGAACAACGCGCCGGGAGTGTGATCGAGATGGGTCCGACCAAGATGATCTTCACTCGGCCGCGCGACCCGCGCACCGAAGACTACGTCACCGGTCGCTTCGGCTAGAGGGCGGGACAAATGCTCGTCGCAGTCCTATCCGGCCACCTGCCCTGCGATCGGACGGCAAGAAGCCGGAGCGGGAGATGCGCGTGAGCATCGACGCCAATCCGGCCTGCACCACCGAGGTCCCGAGGCGCGGGACGTGGACGGTAGTACATGGCGCCGATCAGGAGGAGGCACAGACATGACGCATGCCCGAGCGACGCTGGACCGGGAGCTGACCGAGATCAATGAGGGCCTGCTGCGCATCGGCAGCCTGGTGGACGCCGCGATCGAGCGCTCGATCCAGGCCCTGGCCCACCGCGACGCGGCCCTGGCCCGCCAGGTGGACGCGGACGATGCCAAGGTGAACGCGCTCCGCTTCCAGGTCGAGGAGGAGTGCCTGGCGCTTATCGCCCGGCAGCAGCCGGCGGCCAGCGACCTGCGCGCCGTACTGGCAGCCTTCAGCATCATCACCGACCTGGAGCGCATGGGAGACCACGCCGCCGGAATCGCCCGCACCGTCCTGCACATGGGTGACCAGCCGCTGCTCAAACCGCTGATCGACCTGCCGCGCATGGCCGAGACGTGCCGTGAGATGCTGCGGCTGGCCCTGCAGGCTTACGTGGAGCGCGACGTCGAGAAGGCCCGCTCGATTGTCGCCATGGACGACACCGTCGACGCCCTGTACACCCAGATCTTCCGCGAGATCCTGTCATTCATGGTTGAGGATCCGCATACCACCAGCCGCGGCCTGTACCTGATCTTCGCCGCCCACAACCTGGAGCGGATTGGCGACCGGGTGACCAACATCGTCGAACGGATCCTGTTCATGACCAGCGGGGAGATGCGCGAGCTAAACCCGAAGGTCAGCAAGGCGATGACCGACCTGATTGAGTAGCCGCGGATCGACAGGCAGTCGGCTGCACGTCTGGAGTAGCAACGCGCGGGCACTTGGCCGCGCGTTGTGGATTCCAGGCTACGGGTTGCGCGGCATCCGCCGGGATGTGCCGAACAAGTCGGGGTAAGAGCGCCGCCAGGCGCCACGGCCCCTCTGTTCTGCCGCAGGAGCGCGGACGACATTGGCCAGACCAGGGATGCACGCCGTGGATCGCACCCGACGGGCGGCTGAGCGTCTGCCCGTTGCCGCTCGACGGTCTGCGGCCTGAAGCCGGCATGCTATAATCTTCAGTCGAGGGCGCCCGGCGCCCTTTTTTCTCGGCCCCGGAGGAAGGAATGTGGCCTTCCGCCACAAGTTCTGTTTCCCCACCTGATGACGCCAAAGGGGATGAGCGCGTCTGGCATGCGCTGGAGGTATCCGATGTCTTGCCGGCGCTGGGCACCTCGCCCCAGCGCGGGCTGACAGCGGAGGAGGCGGCGCGGCGCCTGGCGCGCTGCGGTCACAACGAACTGGAGGAGAAGCGCCGGCCGGGCTTCTGGCGAATGCTGCTCGGGCAGTTGAGCTCCTTCATCGTCATCGTCCTCATCGTCGCCGGCGTGATCTCTGCAATCCTGGGTGACTACATCGAGGCGGGCGCCATCCTGGCGATCGTGGCGTTGAATGCGCTGCTGGGCGTGGTCCAGGAACGGCGGGCCGAGGAAGCCCTGGCAGCATTGAGGCGTATGGCCGCGCCCGAGGCCCAGGTGATCCGGGATGGGCACCGCGTCAGCGTTCCGGCGCGTGAGCTCGTCCCCGGCGACCTGGTCGTCCTCGAAGCGGGCAACTTCGTACCCGCCGACCTGCGCCTGGTCGAAACAATCAACCTGCGGATCGAGGAAGCGGCGCTGACGGGCGAATCGGTCGCAGTGGAGAAGGACGCCCGCGTCGTCCTGCGGCAGGATGTCCCCCTCGGCGACCGGCTGAACACGGCCTTCATGGGCACCGTGGTTGCCTATGGCCGCGGGCGCGGGCTGGTGGTCACCACCGGCATGCACACACAGATCGGCTTGATCGCCGCCATGCTCCAGGCGGTGGAAGACGAGTCGACGCCCTTGCAGCGCAAGCTGGACCAGTTGGGCAAGGTGCTGGGCTGGGCAGCCATTGGCGTATGCGCCCTGGTCTTCCTGGTCGGGTGGGCGCGCGGCTACGAGCCGTTTGAGATGTTCATCATCGCCGTCAGCCTGGCGGTGGCGGCGGTTCCGGAGGGTCTGGCGGCGGTCGTCACCATCACGCTGGCACTGGGCATGCGCGAGATGATCAAGCGGCACGCGCTGATCCGCCGGCTGGCGTCGGTCGAGACGCTTGGCTCGACGACCGTGATCTGCTCGGACAAGACCGGCACGCTGACACAGAACCAGATGACCGTCACCCGCCTGTGGGTCGACGGGACGATGCTGGAGGTCACAGGCCAGGGATACGACCCGGTCGGGCAGTTCCGGGTCGACGGAACGCCGGTCGACCTGATTCAGATGCCGGGGGCTGCCACGGCGCTGTGGGCGGCGGTGCTGGCCAACGACGCCGAGATCGAAATCGCGGACGAAGGCCACGCCTCGCGTTTCAGGGTGGTCGGCGACCCGACCGAGTCGGCGTTGATCGTGGCGGCGGTCAAAGGCGGCGCTGATCATGACCGGCTCGACCGCGCCTACCCGCGCATCGATGAGATCCCGTTCGATTCGACGCGCAAACGCATGACCACGCTTCACCGCGTGGTGGACCCCTCCACGTCGGACCTGAGTCCCTTCGCCGATGCCCGCCACCGCGAGTGGGTGGTTGCGGCGACGAAGGGTGCACCGGACATCATCCTCGACCTGTGCACGCACCTCCAGCACCTGGATGACAGCCGGACGCCGCTGACGGAGGCGATACGCCAGCAGATCCTGGATGCGAACAGCCGCATGGCCCAACAGGCACTGCGCGTGCTGGCGGTGGCCTATCGGGTCGACCAGGAAGCGCCGGGAGAAGTCACCCCCGAAGTGGTCGAGCGTGAGCTGACCTTTGTGGGTCTGTTCGGCATGATTGATCCCGGCCGTTCGGAGGTTCCGCCAGCGATTGAGCGTGCCCGGCGGGCTGGCATCCGCACGGTGATGATCACGGGCGATTTTGCCAACACCGCCCGCGCCATCGCCGAGCAGATAGGGCTTCTTCGGCCGGGCGGCCAGGTGCTGAGCGGCTCCGATCTGGCGGCGCTGGACGATGCGTCGCTGACGCGCGAGGTAGTGCGCACCGATGTCTACGCCCGCGTCTCGCCCGAACACAAGGTGCGCATTGTCGACGCGCTGAAGGCCAACGGCGAGATCGTGGCCATGACCGGCGATGGCGTGAACGATGCCCCGGCGCTCAAGCGGGCCGACATCGGCGTGGCGATGGGAATCACCGGGACGGATGTGGCCAAGGAAACGGCCGACATGGTGTTGACGGACGACAACTACGCCAGCATCGTCTCGGCGGTCGAGCAGGGCCGGATCATCTACGCCAACATCCGCAAGTTCGTCTTCTACCTTCTGTCGTGCAACCTGGGCGAGATCACCGTGATCTTTGTGGCCACGCTGGCCGGCCTGCCCTCACCGCTGACGGCGATCCAGCTCCTGTGGCTGAACCTGGTCACCGACGGCGCGCCGGCGCTGGCACTGGGGATGGAGAAGGGCGACCCGGACACGATGGACCAGCCGCCGCGCCCGCCGGACGAGCCTGTGATCAACCGTTCGATGCAGCTTGGTATCGTCCTGCAAACGCTGGCCATCGCCGGCGTGACGCTGGGGGCCTACTTCGTCGGCCTGCGGGCTCACCCGGAGGCGCCGGAGTTCGCCGAGACCATGTCGTTTGCCACACTGTCTTTCTCCGAGCTGCTGCGCGCGTTCACGGCGCGCTCGGAGCGCTACCCGCTGCTGCGCATCGGCTTGTTCTCGAACCCGACGATGGTAGTTGCCGTGCTGTCGTCCGTGGCGCTGCTGGCGGCCGTGCTCTACGTCCCGTTCCTGCAGCCTGTGTTCAACACGGTGACTCTCGGTTGGGCGCAATGGGAACTGATCCTGCCGTTGGTCTTCATTCCGGCAGTGGTCGCTGAGCTCACCAAATGGGGGATGAGCCTGCAGGCCAAGCGCGCCGCCCGCTAGCCACCCCTGTGGGAAAGACGACGCCGGGCATGGACGCGCCCGGCGTCGTGATTCCCGGATGCGGCGAGGGGACTACACTTGCCGGACACGGCGGAACGCCCGAGGACCTATGGATCAGGCTGCCATCCCCTTCATAATCCGCCCCGGTTCGCCCAGGCTTCGCTGGCGCTTCCTGCGTGTGCTGGCCTTCTTTGGGCCGGTCGCGCTGGGGATCATCGGCTGGGATATCGTCCTGCGCCTGATCGGGCTGGGGCGAATCGCCCGCCGCACCGCGTCGGCGCGCTATCGCCGCGTGGCCAGGCGCTACCGCCGGCTGGCCACACGCCTCGGAGGCGTGTGGATCAAGGTGGGGCAGTTCCTTTCCGCCCGGGTCGATGTGCTCCCCGAGTCGATCACCGCTGAGCTCGCCGGCCTCCAGGATGAGGTGGCGCCGGAATCGACGGCGGCGATGCGGGGCGTGATCGAGCAGGAATGCGGCCGGCCGGTAGCCCAGGTGTTCACGACCTTCGACGACTCACCCCTGGCCTCGGCATCGTTGGGCCAGGTGCACCGGGCGCGCCTGGGAGATCAGGCGGTGGTCGTCAAGGTCCAGCGTCCGGACATCCGGCAGCTGCTCGAAGTAGACCTGGCGGCGCTGCGCATCGTGGTGGGATGGCTGAAGCGCTACCCGCCGGTGGCGAGGCGGGCGGACCTGGATGCGCTGGTGGCAGAGTTCAGCCGGACGCTGTGGGCCGAGGTCGACTACATCGCCGAAGCCGAAAACGCCCGCCGCTTCGCAGCAATGTTCGCCGGCGATCCCGGAGTGCGCGTGCCGCGCGTCTTTGACAGCTACAGCACACGCCGCATCCTGACCCTCGAAGATGTCTACGCGCTCAAGATCACGGACTACGCCGCCATCGAGGCCGCAGGCGTGAGCCGGGCCGAGGTGGCCGACCGGCTCTTCCGGACCTACCTGCATCAGATCTTCGATGAAGGCTTCTTCCATGCCGATCCGCATCCCGGGAACCTGTTCGTCGAGCCGGATGGTCCCTCGGGCTGGCGGCTGGTGTTCGTGGATTTCGGCATGGTCGGGCATGTCTCGGAAAGCCTGCGGAGCGGCCTGCGTGACCTGGCGATCGGCCTCAGCGTCCGCGATGTCGACCGGCTGGCGGGTGCGTATGAACAACTGGGCGTGCTGCTCCCCGGCGCGGATACGCGCCGCTTGCGGCAAGCCGAACGGACGATGTTCGACAAGCTGTGGGGCAAGAGCATGCAGGAGCTCACCCACCTCGACCGCCGGGAACTACGGCGCATGGCGCATGAGTTCCGCGACGTGGTCTTCGAGCTCCCGTTTCAGCTACCGGCCGACCTGCTCTTGCTGGGACGCTGCGTGGCGATCCTGTCCGGCATCTGCACCGGGCTCCACGCGGACTTTAACCTGTTTGAGGGGCTGGCGCCCTTTGCCCGACACTGGGTGGGCGATGCCGGAGGCGATTGGCTTAAGGCGGCACTAACGTGGGTTGCGGAGGAAGGCCGCCGCCTGGTTGGTCTGCCGGCCCGTCTCGAGGCGGCCCTGGATCAGATGGAACGCGGCGAGCTGACGGTTCGGGCCCTGGCTGCTCCGGAACTCGAAGGGCAACTGAACCGTCTACAGCGCGCGCTGCACCGCGTGGCCGCGGCGGTGGCGTTTGCCGGTCTTATGGTAACTGGCGGGGTCCTCTACGGCCGGGCCGACCTGCGCCTGACGCTGGCCGCCTGGTTGGCCGCGCTCGTGGCACTCGCCTTCACGCTGCTCAGATGACGTAAGACCGCCGTGATCAAGAACGCGGCGGCCTGGAGGATGGAGTGGCCTGTGGGGGGTGCAGGTTGACGTTGCAGCGCTCACATGCCGCAGGAACGGCCAGGCTGGACTGCAGTCCAAGCCGGATCCCGCAGCGAGGGCAGCGCGCACTGAATTGAAGGACGATCCCGCCGACGACCATTGCCGGAAGGATCAGCAGGGCCACCCAACGCGCAACCTGGGCTTCCGGGGGCACCGACGAGGCGAATCCCACCATCACGCCAAGGTAGAACAGCGTGCCCAAGGCCACCCAGCGCATCCGGCGCTGCCACTGCTCCAGGACTCTGATCTCCGACGGCGTCAGGGGTACAGGGCGGGCGTTCTTCCAGGGCGCCATGGCCTCCGGTCCCAGCATACGCCGGCGGAAGAACCGGATCACGAAGATCCCCGCCACGCCAAGGGCGGCGAGGCCGAGGAAGAGGATGCGCACAAGAGCGGCAGTGTCCGACACGGTCACCTCTCGGAAGGGCTAAGAGCGAGGGCAGGGCGTGGCGCCCGGTATCGCAGCTACGCTTTTCCGGCCAGGCGTTCGAGGCCGGCTCGATCGATCAGGGTCAACTCCGTGCGGGTGATGCGGATCTTCTCTTCATCCGCCAGGCGGTAGAGCGACCGACAGATCATCTCGCGTGTGCTCCCCACCAGACCAGCCATCTCCTCCAACGTCATGTCCCTGGCCATGGGCGCCTCCCCGGCTCCGCCGAAGCGGTCAAGGAGCAATGCCGCCAGCCGCCCCATCACGGGTTGGAAGGCCAGCCCTTCAACGACGTCCCCTGCCTGCGCCATGCGCCGCAGCATGATACGGCAGATCTCCCACAATGCGGGTGCCTGCTGCTGCAGGATCGGACGCAGCGTCTCGCGGTGCCACAGACACAGCCGGGTCGGCTCAGAGGCACGCAGCAGGATCGGCAACGGTTCGTCGTCGAGGAAGAAGGCCGGTCCCCAGAAGGCCTCGCCTTGTCCCAGCGTCAACGCGATCAGGCTTCGGCCGTCAGCCGACTCCTTAACCGCCTGCAGTTCGCCTTCGGCGATAATCAACAGCCACGGCCAGACGGCGCCGCGTAGGGCGACGATCTGATTCCGGGCGAGACTATCCACCCGCACCTGCTGTCCGGCCAGATGGCGCGCGTCGTCACTCAGGGCAGCGACAAGCGGGTGCGAAAGAACGGCAGCGGGAAGCACTTGGGTTCTCCCGGTCTGACAAGACGCATGAATTCTACTCGCAGATGTCCTCCGGCTTGCCAAAAGGCAAAGACAGCCGCAGACGGCCGGCATATTCTCAAGGTGATGCCGCTGCACACGGAGGAACCGGATGGACAAGCGCGGTCTGGGAGCGGTCCTTGCCGCCGTCGGCGCAGCAGTAGGGCTTCTGGGAGCCTATCTGTTCATGCGCATCTACAACTTCATGATCCAGGTCGAGCTCAACGCCGGCCGGCCGGACGAAGCTTTTGTGGTGCGCTTCGTCTTTCCCCTGCTGGGCTACATGGTGATCGCCGCCGCCGTCCTGTGGCTGCTGGCGATGTACGGGTTCCTGGTACGGGAGCGCTGGGCGTGGATGCTGGGCGTGATCGCCGCAACGCTCAGCCTGCTGGCCGGGTTCTTCCCGATGATCCCGGCCATGAGCCGCGGCGAGGCACCGGTGATGGGCGCGGTCTTCTTCCCCAATCTGGTGCTGTGGATCGGGCTGATGTACGTGCGTCCCACGGACCGCCGCATCGCAGGACTGGCGTTCGCCGCCGGTCTGGCGTACGTCCTGGCGTTTATGGATGGTGTGGCCACAATCGACAAGATCCAGCTGTCGGCGAATCAGCCCTTGCTGAATGGCATGTACGTCATGGTTCAGGAGATCAACTGGTGGGGGAGCATTGCCTGGGCCGTGTTCATTTTCGCTCTCCTCGGGCGCAAGCGCTGGGCCCAGGTCGTGGGGCTGGGGGCCGGGTTGCTGGCCCTCCTGGGAGGCGCGCCGCTGGCTGTGGTGACGACCTTGGAGCTGCGGCGGTTCTCGATGTTCGCCCCATCGCCCCTGCTGAGCGTAGCCCTGATCATTGTGCTGCTGTTGCCAGCCACGCGGCGTCTGATCGAGGCGTGGAGCGCAAAGCCGGCGGCTGCGGGATAGGGCCTGACAACCAGCGAGACGGGGGCGCGAGGGGTCACCCCGCGCCCGGGTGTGAGCGGGAGACCACCATGCCGAGGGTACCGGGTGGTGTCACGTGCGGGCGGCGCGAATGAACGTCCCGCGGCGCAGGTCGTCAAGCGCCTGCTCGATCTCCCTGGCGGTATTCATCACGAAAGGCCCATAGCGGGCGATTGGCTCGCCGAGAGGTCGGCCGGCCAGCAGCAGGAAGCGGGCGCCGGCGTTGCCCGAGCGGCCCGCGAATCCCTGGCCCGGCCCGAGGATGACCAGCACCGGCGCCTGCACTTGTGCGGTGCCAAAGGTGGCAGAGCCCTCGAAAAGGTAGGCACAGGCCGTGTGCCCCTCGGCGATCGGATGGCGCATGTCCGTCCCCGGCGGCAATTGCACATCCAGATACACAGGCTGCGCGGCAATCTTGGTCACCGGCCCGCGGATGCCCAGTGCCTCACCGGCGACCACTCGGATCGAGGCGCCTTCCGGTGTCCTGGTCAGCGGGATCTGGTCCGCGGCAATCTCCTGATAGCGCGGGTTGGTCATCTTCAGTGCCGCCGGGAGATTGACCCACAGCTGGAAGCCGGCCATGCGGCCGTCGATCGGTAGGGGCATCTCCTCGTGCAGGATGCCGCTTCCGGCCGTCATCCACTGTACATCGCCGGCGCCGATGGTCCCAGCGTTGCCCAGGCTGTCGCGGTGGTTGACGCTCCCGGCGAGCATGTAGGTCACCGTCTCGATGCCGCGATGAGGATGCATTGGGAAACCGGCCAGCACATCGTCCGGGTTGTCGGAGCTGAAGTCGTCGAGCAGCAGGAACGGATCGAGATAGTCCATCGCCGGTGCGGGGAACGACCGGCGCAGCCGCACGCCGGCTCCCTCCAGAACGCGACGTGGCGTGACCACCTGGATGACCTCGCGGTTGCCATTACCCTTCACAACGCACCTCCCTCCGATGTCGGCATGGGTCCGCTGCTTCCCGGACTCCGGACCCGCATCCCTCTTCGGCCTCGAGGCAACCCTCTCGACAAGACAATCCGGCCATGCATGTCAGACGAGCTGAACGTTCACGATCACCCGTGTGCGAGCCGCGCTCGCCAAACCATCGGCTTCGGGCTCCCCATTCGTCGCCAGGTGAACGCCAAGGAAGCGGGCATATGCCGGAACACGACGCAGGTAGCCGCCGAGCGCTCCGGCCACCGAGGCTTCGTCTTCGATGACAGACGCCCGGCCGCGACGCGGCGTTCCTCGCAGGTGCAGCCCGACCTCGGCGCCGTCGCGAAGGTTGCGCCACCAGGTCCGCTCCCGCCGGCTGATCATGGTCAGTTGATCGCCATCGAGCAGAAAGTTCACCGGCGTAGTGTAGGTGCGACCGCTGCGCCGGCCGGTCACGGAGATCAGCATCGTGCCCGAATCCATAATGCCATGCAACGGGGAGCGCAGCAGGGCGGTTAGGATCGGGTTGCCGAGCTGGTTGAACAGATGCTGGAGGTTCATGATGGTGGTATCTCCGTGGCGTTCACGGGATCGGCCGCGGTGGACCGTACGTGCGCCTAGGCAGTTTGGACTCCCGGCTCTTCCGTAATCGGTCGATACAGATCAGGGCGGCGATCGCCGAACAGGTCAAGCTCGTACTCGCCGGGCGTGAACACCAGGCGTTTGACGTCGCTCTGCGACGGCTCGATCTCGGCCAGTAGCAGGGCTTCTCGATCCGGCGGCGCCTCGGCCAGCACGTTGCCCTCAGGCGACACAATCAGGCTGCGGCCGAGGTAGCGTGTGCCGCGCTCCTCGCCCACGCGATTGGCGGCGATCAGCGTCACGCGGTTCTCCGCCGCCCGGCTGCGGGCCATGAACTCGGGATAGAGCGTGGCGGCCGCCGGCCAGGCGGTCGACAGGGCGATGACCTGCGCGCCGTGCAGCGCATGAACGCGGATCGGCTCCGGGAAGCGCAGGTCGTAGCAGATCAGCAGGCCCAGGCGTCCGGCGGGCGTGTCGACCGGAGGGACGAAGGCGTCGCCGGCTGCCAGGTAGCGATCGATACCCAGGAAGGGGAGGTGGGTCTTACGGTAGACCGCCCGCAACCCCCGGGGACCGATGAGCACGCTGGCGTTGAAGAGCGTGCCTTCGGGGTCGCGCTCCAGCAGCCCGACGACCACGTGGGTGTCGGCCTCGGCGCAGGCTCTGCTCACAACGTCGGTCGCCGGACCCGGGATGGGCATTGCAGCAGCCTGCGCCTCGTCGGGAGTGATCGCGTAGCCGCTTAGTGTCACCTCCGGGAAGACGACCAGGCGCGCGCCCTGTGCCGCGGCCTGCCGGACCCAATCGGCGACACGCGCCAGGTTCTGCTGGACATCCAGCAGCGCCGGCTGCATCTGTACGGCGGCCACGCGCACCATGGGTGCCTCCAGTCGAGTTGATAGGCGAAGCAGATGTACGGATCCGGGACGCCGTCGAGACACGGGATACACACGGCGTCCGCGCTCATGCCGGCGGACTGGGTACCCGAAAGGAACGCCCCGGAGTCGATCCGGGGCATCGGCGTCTGGTCCGCCTAGGCTTTGCCGGACTCGTCGAGCCGCTTCAGGGCATGGTCCAGCAGGCTGCGCATCGCCAGGAGCGCCTCACGGCGCGCGGCGCGGCGGTGCTGAATGTATTCCGGCGGCACCAGCATGCGCAGGCTGGCCCGCATTTCCTCCCTTGCCTGGCGCAGGTGCTGACGCGCCTCGTCGGACATCCATCTCTTGCCGAAGGATCCGGGCTGATCATGCTCGCTCATACCAGCCTCCTGTCCTGATTCTACCTCGAGCCTGCCGGGCTACACCCGCTCGATGATGGTGGCGGTGGCCATCCCGTGTCCGATGCACATGGTCTGCAGGCCATAGCGGCCTTGCCGTCGGCGCAGGCCGTCCACCAGCTTGGTCATCAGCACCGCGCCGGTGGCCCCCAGCGGGTGGCCATGGGCGATGGCACCGCCATCCGGGTTGACCCGCTCGAGATCGGCGCCGGTCTCCTTCTGCCAGGCCAGCACCACGGAGGCGAAGGCCTCGTTGATCTCGATCTGGTCCATCGCCTCCAGGCGGAGCCCGGCGCGGGAGAGGACGGCGCGGGTCGCGGGGATCGGCCCATCCAGCATCAACACCGGATCGGAACCGACCACCACCCGCGCCACGAGGCGCGCCAGCGGCGGGACGCCGGATTGCCCGACATAGGTCTCCGAAGCCAGCAGGACAGCCGCCGCGCCATCGCTCACCTGGCTGCTGTTGGCGGCGGTGATCACGCCGTCGGGCTTGAACACCGGAGCGAGCGCCCCGATCTTCTCCCGGTTGGGTGGCATGCGCACACCCTGATCGAACTCCACCCGGCGCACGCCGCCGTCATCGGTCGGGATCTCGACCGGCACGATCTGGTCGGCCAGCGCGCCGCTCTGCATGGCGGCTCCGGCGCGCAGATGGCTCTGACAGGCATAGTCGTCCAGGGATTGCCGGCTGAGATGCCACAGTTCGGCCATCATCTCGGCGCTGATCCCCTGGTGCACCAGCCGGTACGGGAAGTTGGCCGGCCAGGACTTGGGGTAGTCGCGGCCCAGCGGCTGGTGCGACATCATCTCGATCCCGCCGGCGACCACGAGATCCATGTCGCCCGCCAGGATGGCCTGCGCTGCGAAGTGGATCGCCTGCTGGCTGGAGCCGCACATGCGGTTGAGCGACACCGCGGGCACGTGTGCGGGGAAACCCGCCTGCAACGTGGCCAGGCGAGCCAGATTGGCCCCCTGGTCGTCCATCGGGGTGACGATGCCCAGGACCACGTCGTCGACCTGGGCCGGGTCGGCGCCGGCGCGATGGATGACCTCGCGCAGGACCAGCGCCGCCAGATCGACCGGTGCGACGGGGAACAGGGCGCCGGACTCGGGTTTGCCAATGCCGATCGGGGTACGCGCCGCGGCGATGATGTACACTTCGGCCATCGATCCCCTCCGCACGGGAGCGCGCGGTTCGCGCCACTTGAGCATACGGCGCGTGACGGTCGGCGTCAACCGGGGAGCCGAACGGGCGCAGGCGTGCCTCCGGCGAGTTGTCGGCGGGCACACCCCTGAAGAGATTGCAGGACGGACCAACATGCGATACGCACTTGCGAGGGTCGGCCGGCTGGTGTGGCTGGTGGCGCTGGTGGCTGGCGCGTGCCAGCCGAAGGGCGCAGACGGCTTGGCCTCGGCGCAGGAGCTCACGGCCGCGCTGCGTCAGGCTGGGGCGTCGGTCGAGGCCGGCGAGGGCACACCGCTGGCGGGCTTGGGCGCCGAGCAGGCCGATGTGCTGCAGGTCGACGGAGAGCCGGTGTATGTCTATGCCTACGCATCGACGGCCGATGCGGAACGCATGGCGTTGACGATCAGCCCCGACGGCCGTTCGATCGCCGGCGATCCGCTACCCGGCGGTAGGCGCGTGTCGGCCTGGTCCTCCGGTCGTGTGATTGTCGTCTACCCGGGGACGGATGGCGGTGTGATCCTACTGCTGGGTGGGCTGCTCGGCGATCCGCTGACCGTGCCGACGGATAGTCCGCAGGAGCCATACCCTCCGGCCGTGACGGCTGCCTTGCTGGCGTGGGCGGAGTCACTAGGCATCGAGCCTGCCAGCGTCGAGGTGGTTGGCTACCGTACGGCCGAGTGGCCGGATGGCTGCCTCGGCCTACCTGCACGTGGGGAGACCTGTGCGGCAGGCGCGGTGGCAGGCTGGTTGGTGGAGCTGCGCAGCGGGGAGCACTCGGCCGCGGCGCACACCGACGAGCTCGGCCTCCAGGTGCGGCTGACCCCTGGCGGCTGACGCCGTTTGGGCAGGGCGGTTTACTATCGAAAGACGATATCGTGAGGCGATACGATGTCCGACGACCCCGTGCGTGACGTCTTCCTGGGCTTCCTGCGCCTGCATATCCTGTACCACGCCCTCGACGGACCGGTGTTCGGCGTAGGGCTGATGCACGAACTGCAACGGCAAGGGTACACCGTGGGCCCGGGCACGTTGTATCCGACGCTGCACGCCCTGGAGCGCGCCGGGTACCTGCAGAGCCAGGAGGCACGCGTGGATAGCCGGGCGCGGCGCGTCTATCGCACGACGAAGCACGGGGCGCACGCACTGGACGATGGGCGGCGGAGGGCCGAGGCGCTGCTGAGCACCATACGGCCTGCGCGCGTTCCGAGCCGGGCGCGTGGAGTGGGGGCATGACCGAGCACGCGCCGGAGGTGCGCGGGGCAGGGCTGCCGCGTAACGTGTGGGTCGTCACACTGACGAGCTTCCTGACCGACGTCTCGTCGGAGATGGTCTCGAACGTCCTGCCGCTGTTCCTGGCCAACGTGCTTGGCGCGCGCACATCGGCCATCGGGCTGATCGAGGGCACGGCAGAGACGACCGCCAGCCTGTTGAAGATGGCCTCCGGTCGGCTGTCGGATCGGCTCGGACAGCGCAAGGGTCTGGCGCTTCTCGGCTACGGGCTATCGGCCTGTGCCAAGCCGTTCCTGTGTCTGGCGACGACGTGGGGATGGGTGCTTGGCGTGCGCTTCGCCGATCGGGCCGGCAAGGGGCTGCGCACGGCGCCGCGGGATGCGCTGGTGGCGGACAGCGTCGATCGCAGACAACGCGGCCTGGCGTTCGGCCTTCACCGGGCCGGCGACACCGGGGGAGCCGTCCTCGGCATCGGCATCGCCCTGCTCGTCCTGCTGCCGATGTCCCGCAGCGGCGCAGCATTGGATCGGGCGACCTTCCAGCGCCTTGTGCTCTTCAGCCTGGTGCCGGCCTTCCTGGCGGTGGCCGTGCTGGCGCTCGGTGTGCGGGAGGCGCGGCGCGCGGCACCGGCGCCGGACAAAGCGCGTCAAGCGGGAGGGCGGCCGGGGGGCACCTTCCTGACCTTCGTTGGCGTCATGGTCGTCTTCACGCTCGGCAACTCGTCGGACGCCTTTCTGATCCTGCGGGCGCAGGATTTGGGGTTAAGCGTCATCGCGGTCCTAGGGATGATGTTGACCTTCAACCTGGTCTACGCTGCGGTGGCTGCGCCGGCCGGTGCGCTGTCCGACCGGCTGGGACGGCGGCGTCTGCTGCTGTTGGGTTGGCTGCTGTACGGCTTGACCTACCTCGGCTTCGCCGCGGCGCGCGCCGGATGGCAGGCCTGGCTGCTGATGCTGGTCTACGGCGTGTACTACGGTCTGACAGAGGGCGTCGCCAAGGCGTTTGTCGCCGATCTCGTCCCGGCGGAAACGCGCGGCTCGGCTTACGGCATCTTCCATGCCGCCGTCGGATTGACGGCGCTGCCGGCCAGCCTGCTGGCCGGGGTGCTGTGGCAGGGCGTCGGGACGTGGGCGGGCTGGGGCGCCTCGGCGCCGTTCCTCTTCGGCGCTGGCATGGCGCTCCTGGCCGCGATCCTGCTCCTGCGGCTGCCGCGTGCGGCACGGATCCAGGAGGCATAGGATGACGTTGAACCGGTTTGTCCGGCGCATCCGCCAGCCGGTGCGCAGGGAGCACGCCAGCACCTCCGTGCAGTTGATGCTGCTGAGCTTCGCCGCCAGTGTGGGGGCGACGCGCCTGATCCTCGAGCTTACCGGCTACCCGCGCCTGGCGGCCGGCGAGCTGCATATTGCCCACGTGCTGTGGGGTGGGCTGCTGCTCTTCGGCGCCGCGCTGTTGCCCATCCTGTTCGCCAACCGCTGGGTATACACCGCCGCCGCCCTGGCAGCCGGTGCTGGCGCCGGCCTGTTCATGGACGAGGTCGGCAAGTTCATCACCCAGACCAACGACTACTTCTACCCTGCCGCAGCGCCGATCGTGTATGCCTTCTTCCTGCTGACCGTGCTGCTGTACATGGAGGTACGCCGCCCGAAGCCGCGCGATGCGCGCACGGAACTGTACCTGGCGCTCGAGGGGCTGGAGGAGGTGCTCGACCGTGATCTGGAGGCGCATGAGCGCGCGGCCATCGAGACGCGGCTGCACCGGGTGACGGAAACCGCCGAGGCGCTGGAGATGGCGCGTCTGGCGCGTGAGCTCCTGGACTACCTGCACTCCGACGCCGTGCGTGTGGCGGCATGGGAGCCCGGATGGTTCGAGACACTCGCCCGGCGCTGGCGCGATTGGGAGACCCGGTGGCTGAATCGGGCGCGCGCGCGTGCGGCGCTGGTTGGCGGGCTGGTGGCCCTTGGCGGGCTGGGCATCTGGCGAAGCCTTCCGGTGTGGAGCGCGGCCAGCCGGCCGGATCGGGTCGAAGCGTTGCTGGTGCCGCTGGTAGCCGCCGGGCGCGTCGGCGGTGTGCGCGCTCTGGCCTGGTTCGAAGCCTGGTTGATCCTCGAAGGGATCATCGGGCTGATGTTGGTCGCTGCCGCTATAGCCCTGTTGCTTCGCCGCGAGGCGGCGGGGATCGATCTCGGCTGGCTTGGGCTGCTGCTGGCGCTGACGGTGGTTGACCTGATGGTCTTCTACTTCGACCAGTTCTCGACGATCCTGCTGGCCATGGTCCAGTTCACCGTCCTGATCGGCCTGCATACCTTCCGGCACCGGTTTCTCCGTCCGCGCCGCTGGGAGGACGCGGAGTAGACAGGCGGGCAGGATCCCTCCGTATCTGAAACCCGTCCGGCGCCTCGGATCACCCTCCGGCATCAGCGAATCGCAATCTTCAGACCCCGACTGTCCCACACGGAGCCCGCGCTCGACGATCCTCGGGCGGGCGACGTTCCTCCTCGGTATCCCGACTCCTTACTTGTCTGTGTGACATGGAAAGCGGGCCCCATGAGGCAGGGGTGGCTAACGCCGAGGGGTGCGGTCGTGGCGCCGGCGGTGGAAACGAAACCGGGCTCCTGGATGGGGCCCGGCTTCGAGGGTTGAAGTTGCGCCAGTTACTCGCCTACCAGCCAGAGCCAGGTGTTCTCGAAGTGGCAGCGGGTCACCCCCGACTCGCTCAATGCGACCATGACCACGAACCCGCGTTCGAAGTCCGTTTCGTGCGATTGAAGGGCGCCGAGCATCGGCTGGAAGGTGGCCCGGATCTGCCCGACCTGATTGCCGTACGCCTGCATCTGCTTCGCGTACTCCGCCACTGCGGCGGACGGTTGCCTCGGACGCGGGAACAGGCGCGTTGTGGATCATAGGTCGGGAGGCAGTTGGTGCGCCACCGGACCGGCGCGGGCCGGGATTGGATCCGGGACGGCCGTGGTCAGCGGCTGAAAGATCGGAGCAAGGATCCCGCGCGGCGGAGGGGAGGGCTGCGCCGCCCGTCAGTCCCGTTCGTGCTTGAATGTCATCTCGCCGGCGCGAATCGCCACCGGCAGCCGGTTCTCGGCGGGCGTGATCGGGCACGACCAGCGGGCGTTGTAGGCGCAGTACGGGTTGTAGGCCAGGTTGAAATCGACGTGCAGTCGGCCGTCCGGCAGCCGCTCGGGCTCGAGGTAGCGGCCGGCACCGTAGGTTTCCTTCCCCGCCAGGGCGTCGGCGAAGGGAAGGAAGAAAGCGTCGTCGGCGCGGTACACAGTCAGGCCGACGGCCTGGCCCTCGACTTCGAACGCAATGCGGCCGAACCGCTCGTACACGCGCAGCTCACCGGTGGTCGTCTGCATCTCGATCTCGGTCTTGGGCTCGAACTCCTCGGTTTCCACACGCAGATCGAGCGCCGAGTTGGCCGGGAAGTAATGCAGGCCGGTGAAGGTGCGCTGCTGGTCCGGGGTCAGTGGGCTATCGGCGTCGCTGCGGAAGAAGGTGTCCTTCTCACCGCGCAAGCGTTCCAGGTTATCCATGCCGCTACCTCCCCCGCTGACATGGTTATAACATGGTCGCCTTTCCGCCCTCGCCGGGGTAGGATGTCGCCGTGATGGATCGCCGGGCAGCCGACCTGCTGGTCTCTTACGACTGGCCGTATGACGAGCCGTTCCTGGATCGGCTGGATCAGGCGCTGCGCGCAGCCGGGCGGTCATTGGTCACGGTGAGCCCTCGATCGCTGGCCGACACGTTCGAACGGCTGCGGCGGGGTGAACTGACGACACGGGTCTTCCTGGATCGAGCGGCAGACACCGATCCGGCCTTCGAGCCGCTGGAGGCGTGGGCGGAAGCCAACGTCACCTTGCTCCTCAATCCTCCGTCGGATCGCCGCCGCATCTGGAGGAAATCCAATGTCCACTGGGAGTTCATCCGCGCCGGGCTGCATACGCCGTACACGCTCCTCGTGCCCGCCTGGAAGCAGCAACCCGTGCTTGACGCGCTGCCCGACCTCACCCCTTTAGGCTCCGCCTTCGCCATCAAGCCAGATCTGGGGGGCGGCGGTTGGGGCGTGACCCTCGGTGCGCGCTCCTGGGACCAGGTGGAGCAGGCACGGCGCGACATGCCCGACGATCCTCTGCTGCTGCAGGAACTGGTGGAGCCGGAGGTCATCGACGGCAGGAGGGCATGGTTCCGCGTGTTCTATATCTGCGGAACGGTTGTGCCGTGCTGGTGGGATGACCGGACGCGTCTGTTCGGGGAATGGATTGACGCGGAAGCCCGGCGGCGATGGAATCTGGATGCCCTGTGGGACGTGGTTCGGATTGCGTCCGGGATCGCCCGCCTGCAGGTCTTCTCCACCGAGGTGGCGCGCCTGGCCGACGGCCGTTGGATCGTTGTGGACTACGTCAACGACCCGATCGATCTGCGCCTGAAGTCGCACGCGCGCGAGGGGATGCCGGTGGAGGCGGCGGAACGGATCGCGGAGGCGGTCACCCGGTTTGTCGTCCAGTCCGTGTAGACCCGCGTCGGGCGGCCGCGATCACGCCGGCAACCTTGCAGTAATCCTCCCTGGCCGGCGATAAACAGTGCGGGCAACGGTTGTCTCCCTGATGGTGAATGCAGAAGTTCATCGTGCGCTCGGACTGAGCTTGTGCGTTTGAGTAGTGGCTGCCGCGAGGCTCGGGTGAGTTCGCCAATGCCCCCTCGGCACGACGTGGTCAAATCCCCGGTCGGGCGTCCGGTGCACGAATAGTTCAAGCCGCAATCAGGTGCAGCGTTGGTATCCTTGATCGCCCGCCCGTTCTGCTACACATCCGTCATGACATCTCCGCAACAATCCGTGCCATTGTGTCAGCTATGAAGTGACGACTCGCTTCGTCCTTGATCCACTCAGAGGGTGGCCTGGCGTTCTTGGTGTTGTTGCACTTCGGGCAAGCTGGAACAGTATTCCGCCATGAGTGCTCGCCGCCGGACGAGATTGGCAGGAAGTGATCCTTCTGAAGCTGTTTGGATGGCTGGTGGCAATACGCGCATCTGTTGCCAAACGCCTCCCGGATAATGCGCCATTCCCGTCGTGAGATAAAGGGTACGCCCTGAGGGGCATACCGCTTGCGGCGCTTCTCGTGCTGGTAACCGACCTTCTTCGCCCACTTCTTGACTCGTCGCAGGCCTTCTTGCTTGTAGCCTGGATGTGCGCGAGCGAATGCCTTGGTAATCTCGGACGCGCAAACAGAGCAGTATGCACTTCTCCGCCCATCTTGACGGACGTAGAACCGCACATCGACCCTGCCGCACCGCGGACATTTCCAGGGCACCCCATCCACGTATTCTGCGCATGTGCGGGAACAATAGGCATTGGGACCCAAGTAAGTTCTGTGGCAACAGGGACAGACTCTGGGCCATCGATGTGCCCGGTGGCACAAGGGACAATGGAGCTCCTTCATCCTTGCGCTTCGGGCCCGGCCTGCAGCAGTCAGGACGCGCGGCGGTTTGCCCGAGTTGGCCGACGCCGCACAAGCGCGTGAACAAAAGCGCTGGCTCGCCGCGTGGTCCCTCCTGACCACGAAAGTCCTTCTGCAACCATCGCAAACCAACGCAACCATTGTTCTCGCCATCTTAGCTCTCGTCTGGCTACATTCTCGCGCCGGACGAAAGAATGGAGTCACCAAGGCAATTGCCGGGAATCGTCTAACCACGCCTTGGGTACGCCGTGATCAGGACGTGGTTCCACGATCGAGGGAAGAATGATCGCCCGCAGCTGCATGCACACTGGCGGGGGCTGGCAAACGCGTGGGGGCCGGCGGCTACCTAGAGGCCCGGCCGGAAAGCCGGTCGCGGCAGATGGAATAGCGCCGGAATGCGAAGCCCAAGGCCCAACGGGCGCAACCGGATAGCGGGAAGGGCCTCGAACGCACGCCTGAGCATAGACAACAAAGAAGACGTGAGGCCCATCCCTCCGCTTCGGGGCCTCATCTTCATCATCTTCGTGGCGGTGAG
>Ga0315293_10000287_pt1 | contig 45378 bp, 84 predicted proteins | sample YL17G13_20_MG_FD_203071 | JGI IMG/M metagenome (GOLD analysis project Ga0315293, IMG submission 203071) | Sediment microbial communities from Yellowstone Lake, YNP, Wyoming, USA - YL17G13_20 | ecosystem: Environmental > Aquatic > Freshwater > Lake > Sediment | place: USA: Wyoming | collected... | reverse complement strand
GCATCCGTATTCAACGAAGCTGGGTGATATTGGATGTGGCAAGCTGTTCACAATGGTTAATTATAAGGGCGCTTTCATTCGTGTCAAGATGGGTGATAACAATATGGTATGGAGTGGCAGAGATAAATTCAATGATGATGGCTTTCATGTACCGATTGTAGAGCTTGCTACTGGGGATCTTTTCTTTATGTCTAAAGAAAAGCCGTGTTACATCTTCTTCACTGGAGAGTCAAAGACTAACTTATCTAACCATAGTTTCGGTACTGCGTTTGATGTAAAAAAAATGAATATGAATATCGATACAATCAGCAAAAGTCCTATAGAAAAATACATGAGGGATCGTGCGCAGCAGTTAATCAGCGCATTAAGTCCTCACAATAATAACTCACTATGGATGGTGAGTATTACTGGCGGCGAATTCAATAAGTGCGATCCTTCGATTGATATTGAAGGCATTACAATCTATGTTGATACTATTACAGTGACCGGTGCTTACGAATCTAGCGAGGCACTCAAAACGATTGTGGTAGAAGGGAAGCCAAAGTATCAAGTAGCCAAGTGTGTACGGATGCCTGGACGAATGTATTACCCTGATGGTTCTGGGGAGCCTGACAGCGATGAGTTGGTGGATGTAGGGGAATCGCACAAGAGCTTTGACGAGGCTGTTATAGAGGCGTGTAAGCTGCTTGTGGAGATGCATATGCATGACTTCCTTGAGGCGGAAGCAGAAGTTGAAGAAGAGGAGGCATATCGATCCTACGAAGCTTGGGAATGAGTTGGCACGATAGATGCAATATTAAAGGAATATCCCGATGAACACAAGCATTCCCAAGTTTAAGATCAATGTGACTCAGGGAGTTATCCACGTTAACTCTGTAATGGTTCGTCAAGCAACGTCGGAAGTAATTTTGTTTACTATTGATTGCAAACAAAAATATCCTGACATTGTAAGCATGGCTTCTGGCAGAAACAAAAAGCATACTCAAAGCATTTATATTGGTGCATCAGAACACACGCTAGGAGTTGACCAGAATGTACTTGAGGACGCTGCTAGTCTTGAGTTAACTCGGGTAGAGATTGAGATGGATGAAGCATATGAGTATCAAATATCCATTGCTGATGCTGGGCGATACTCAATTCATTTCGCATTGATCAAGGTGGAAGATGACTCCTTTGACGATTTGTATTGGGAAGCAAAGGAAGATCAATGAGGCTTAGGACAGTTGGGTACAAGCATTATATTTTATCTGGTGGGCGGGACGGTTTTAAAGAAGAAATGGGCTCACTAGATAATGCTCCTAAGCAATTAACATCATCCAGCGCAAGGCGATTTTGGTATGACCATCTTACCTGTATAGATTTAAAACAGGCTTGCGCAGTAATTATTACGCATGAGGGACGGATCATAGCCTTCTTTCGTTACATCCTGAACGATGCTAAGCTTACTGCTATTGGAACATGGGTAGCTCCCAAATATAGAAGGCTTGGTTTAGCTAAGCGCATGTGGGTGTATGTACTTGCACGTAAGAAAGTAAAACAGATTGGAGTATATACGATAAGTAAGGGCGGAGATATGCTTATTAAGAAGATTACTTTATTGTATCCTAATATTATTTGGGCTGATTATTAAGACAAGTTTTTTTTGTTAATATACCTAAAGTTCTTTTCATCTTCATTGCCAATAAATAAGGAATTTGGGCTATTCATTAAACTAATATAATAATCTGTTATATTAATTTCAATATTGATACCTGCATCATTCAGCTTAAATGTTTTATCATCAATAATTATTTTAAGAACCTCGATACAATCTTGTTTAGATTCTGGGCGATCCGTAATACTTTCGGCAAAAGATAACAGCAATGGATTCCAGTGGTTATCCGGAGCTATAGCTTTAACCATATTTTTTATAAGTTCTTTTTGTTCCATGTTTAAAAGAAATATATCATCAAAATCTGCCATACTTCGTATATATTAGATCCTATTTGAAATAATGATCCAGAAGATCAATACGAATATTCTTCCGCGCGAATTGTTCCGCCCGCGCGCGTATAAAGGTGTTCGTGCATGTGTTTATATTTTTATTTAATTACAAAATCTTTTGATCCAGAATGTGGACTAGATAAGATTTGTGTCAAAGATAAGTTGTGGCTAAACCTTGTGGCAGCAAACGATAAATATTTTGATCTTCCTTGGTCTTGACTTGGCATCTCGTGATGTCCATCTTAAGCGTATGCAGACAAGTATGTACGTGCATATGATACAAGTGGGTTTATGTGTGTCTAGCTTTAAAAAGCGCTAAAGAAGAGGTAGTAATGTTAGAGAGTGATTGTGAGTTTACTAGTCTTTATTTTATCAATTGTATTCGGTCGTTGCCGATTTTTCCTATTTCGGAACCTGATCCGAACAAGAGACGTTCCTTAAAACATCTTACGCAAGGCCGCCACCCGAAAGAGAAAGAGGTTGTTTCATCGGAGGAACTTGATGAGACGGCTATTAATTATATTACATCTGTAGCTTCTTCTGAGGAGCCGATAGATAACATAATGTTTGATCATGAATTACAGAAGATGATGAAGCAGAAAGGTAAATATAATGATTAATTGTTCAAAGGCTTTAATTGGTGATCGCTGGTTTATTTGTATTAGGTATGATGTATTTCCTGTTGATAGAATATCTAGTATTGATACCGCATACCCATCATTGGATCAAGCAGATGCTAATGTTTTTGGTGTAGCAATTTTGTTAACCAACCCAGAGGCACAGCTATATTGGACGGAAGATTCGGACGCTAAAGTTATCCGTAATTTTCTTATTAATATTGGTTTAAATGTAGCTAGCGAGGATTGATAAATTTAGATATGATTCTGAGCCTTGAGCCTTGACTTTTGGCTTGGGATGGTTACATTAAATCAACAGGGCCTCAAGAGCTGGGATAAAATCTAATGCGTAAAATAATGATCAGTTGTATTATAGTTATAGTTATAGCTACAATAGGAATAATTAGTATAGCTAACGGGGAAATTGCAAGCGGATTATATGTAGAAAAGTCTACTAGCACTAACCACGTTTTTGTTACAAGAATACGAGACACAGAAGAAGGTGTGCTTTGTTATCTTGCAACAACAACACATTTTACAGAGGACTTCCGTTATGCCACTTCCCCTAGCATTTCGTGTGTAAAAATGAAGTAGGCGAATGGGCATTCTGAATCAATGGAACGTGCAATGACGTGTGAATTGGTCTTGACTTTTGGCTCAGGTTGTTACATTAAGAAGATGGAGCATAAAGTGCTGAATGAATTAAAATGTGAATCTTCTGAGATTGTTTATCTACTTAGGACATGTGATAAAGATCTGAAGAGTTATAAAGGTTTCCAGTGGCCTTCTTCTGGTCTTGTTTCTGCTCCTGATTGGGATCCGAAACCTGAATGTGGTAACGGACTGCATGGTTTGTTATCTGGAGAAGGTGAAGGATCTCTTTTAAATAATGAGGATGCAGCAAAATGGATGGTAATAGCTGCTGTTAAATCTGAAGTAGTACAAATAGATCGTAAAGTAAAAGTACCAAGAGCATATGTAGTATTTGTAGGATCTAAGAAAGATGCTACAGACATGATTGTAAAGTTATGTCCTGGATCTGCTTGTGCTTTTGCTACGGTTACTTCAGGATATTCCGGTCACAGTACTTCAGGAGATTACGGTCACAGTACTTCAGGAGATTACGGTCACAGTACTTCAGGAGATTACGGTCACAGTACTTCAGGAAATTCCGGTCACAGTATTTCAGGATATTCCGGTCACAGTATTTCAGGATATTCCGGTCACAGTATTTCAGGAGAGTACGGTCACAGTACTTCAGGATATTACGGTCACAGTACTTCAGGAGAGAATGGTATAGTACAGTTTAATTATTTTGAAAACGAAAGAAAGAGAAAGAGAATAAAAATATTATATGTAGGAGAAGACAATATTAAGGCTTGGCACATATATTTTTTGAATGACAAATATGAAGTAGAGGATAAAGGACATGGACCAAGTTTAATGATAGAAGTAGCAATGAAGTTTCTATCAAGTTAGAATGTTTTGCAATGGAGCAAAGATGTTACCAAGTTTAATACTAACAAAAGACAAATCATGTCAGGTTTAGACGATCTAGCAAAGAAGATATCCGAGTTGCTTGATAAGGCGGCCCATGCTACTTCAGGGACGCTTCCTCAAGCATGGAAGCTGCTTATTGATTATCAGAAGGCCACAGCATTAGCCTCTATAACAGCGGCGGTATTTCAAATTATTTTAGTTTGTGTATTATCTATTATTGCTTATAGGCTAATAAAATTTTCCGCAGCCTCGTATAAAAAAGCTCAGGACGAAAGATATAGTGATCCAGTAGAACGTGCGACTGTTGTTGTACCTATGCTATTTGCTATAATGATGACGATAACTAACTCTGTTATGATGTATGATATTATGAAAACATTACCTTTAGCTATCGCGCAACATTATTATCCTGATTCTTTCGCGGCACAGCAGTTAATTCAAATTGCTACGGACAAAAAGTAATGAACATTGACGAAATGAAAAAGAAACTTAAGGAGATAGAAGCTTCAAGGCCTCCGGAAACTCCAGAACAAATAATGCGCAAAAATATGATTTTCGCATTCTGTAACTATTTAAATGTTCATCGTGGCGAGACCGTAATATTCAATTATCTTGAATTGCTTACTGAGGATGAACGAGAGTGGTTCGATATGTGTATTGAAGATATAAAAAAACGAAAATAAAATTTCGGACCAAAATATGCCAAAAACAATAATCCATATTAATCAGCATGTTATAAGACGGAATAAAAAACTTGGAACAAATGATCCAGTAATAACTGTTAAACAAGGCAAGCTTAATAGATACGCACATGAAATTATTATTGATGGACCTTCTAAGGTAATATATAGACCAGAGAAACCATTGTCATGTGGAGCGAAAGTTTGGATTTCAACTGAATCAAATGTTACGCTTCTTGGAACGGATGGAAAAAAAATTGCTCGGTAAGTCCAGACAGGATATAAAATGCGAGGGTTAACAGCGATTGAGCATGCTGTTCTTGAGAATACAAAGAATGTATGTCCTGGCACTTGTGGTATCGAAAGTATTGTGGCAAATGTGGCAGGTGCCTGGAATGATCAAGCTCAGCAAGCAGTTATTTATTTAATGAAACGCGGTCTTGTTGGTCATCCATATCAATGCCCACATCGCCCCGAGAATATTCATTTGTTAATAACTTCCGATGGGTTCTTGATGTTGCGGATTAATTCGACGCTGAACAAAGCAGGCACGAAGCTGTGATCCTTTGGCTATTTGGAGGAACCGCTGGTGATTACTACTAAAGGCTGGGGACCATGGAGATACGATTGGTATTCTTGTTGTAGTGTTCATCATCCTACAAGACCTTCTGAGGCATGTAGAAATTGTAATACAGGCAGATGGGTTAATGTTTGGCGCCAAGCTGTTGACCATGTTGTATTTAAGTTTGCCCCAGGTCTTTGGAGAGGTAATAAAAAATGAGTGTATTAGCCTGTGATAGAAATGGTTGCGAAAATATTATGTGCCATCGTTTAATACTTAATAGCACAATGTATATCTGCAACTCTTGTTTTGAGCAATTGGAAAGTTGTAAAGAAACTTGGCCTTTAAAAATGAAGGCTTTCGAAATAAAGAAGAAAATAATAGACTTTATGAATACTGAATCGACAGATTTTGATGATCTCATTGATGTTGATAAAGAGTTTTTTAGATTAACAAATGATGTTTACACTTGACATTTAATGAAGATCTTTTAGAGGCCTCAAAAAATCCTGAGTTCGTTAAAGAATTTGACAGGCTTTGCGGAACTAATCTTAGTCACAAAGGCACTGGATTAGATTTGGAAATTGATAAAGCATCCGGCAGATTAGATAGCGATCTTAAATTGTTTGTTAAGTTTGTTTACGAACATGTTTGGTTAAGATATGACCAAGAAGATTTCAAAAAAATAAACTTGCTGAAAAAGCTAATGTTCCAGGCAAACGCTGTCCTGTTTGCGAGCTAGTTTTATTAATGCCGGAACCCATATGGCATTGGGAATATATTGATGTCCCACATTCTGATTTGAAAGAATGCATGTTGGTTATGATTAGCGATTTAAGACGTTCTGTTTCTTGTATAGAAGACAGAATTATATATATAGAAGAAAAGTTATAATAAATAGTATGAATAATATATCATATTTAATGGATGAAGAGAATAAAACAAAGACATAGAACAAGTTGCGGTGTTGCATGTTTTGCTATGATTACGGGAATCAGTTATAATAAATCAATAAAGAAAGTATTCCCCCGCAGAAAACCTTATTCATTACTTACCACAAATGCTCTCAGACTTATTAAAGCTTTATTTAAAATAGGACTTGAAGTAAATTATTATGATAACGATAATCATAATATATATGATTTAAAAAACAAAACAATATTAATTATCAAAGCTAAAAAAGGTTATGGTCACGCTATAGTATGGGATCCGGTATCAAAGCGCATATTAGATCCTGATCGAAAAAGACCATTAAGTATTAAGTCATATAATAAACAATTAATATTTATTATTGAAACGGGATATAAAGGAGATTTATAATGGATACACTTAAGCAAGGTTCGAGTGGAGATATAGTTGAGGCTTGGCAGAATTTTCTTGTTGGTAGAGAAGCTTATTGGTTGGCAGTAGATGGCCAGTTTACCTTCGATACGTTCCAAGCTACCAAGGACTTTCAAAAGGAAGTAGGGCTAGACCAAGACGGCGAGGTAGGTCTAGCAACCTTGGCAGCGGCAATTAGAGAGGGGTTTCCCGACCCTAACGCTGTTGTAACTGTGGCTGTTGATACCTCCGGTCCTAATTGGCCGCCACCTCCTGAGTTTCCTTCATTATCATTTATGGAGCGAGCTAAAATATTCGGCACCTTCGCTTTTAAACCTGCCGGAATTCCATCTAATCCAGAAGCTATTATTATCACAGATGATTGGGAGAAGAAAAATATTGTAATGGTTAACATTCCTCAGTTAAAAGGAATTAAAGGCTGTGCTAGTGGCAATGTTCTTTTTCATAAGCTTGTAGCAAAACAACTTCAAGGTCTTTTTAAAGCATGGGAAGATGAGGGATTACTTCCGTTAATAAAAACATTTGACGGAGCGTGGGTAGCGAGGTATGTTAGAGGTTCTAGAACAAATCTGTCTAACCACAGTATAGGAACAGCATTTGACCTAAATTATTCTTGGAACATGCTTGGTCGCGTTCCTGCATTGGTTGATCATGAAGGTTCAATTAGGAAGTTAGTTCCTATTGCTAATGAGCATGGATTCTATTCTGGCATGCATTTCAAACGATTAGATGGGATGCATTTTGAAATTGCAAGGATAATTTGAACATGAAAACATCAGCAACGAGTGTGAAGTTTCCTAATCTAAAGCAAGAGTTGAAGAGACTTCGAACCGCTACTCTAACTAAAGCAGTAGCTTGGCTAGATAAAAACAAAAAGAATTTAAAGCCGCAAGATATATTTGATTACCCAGATTATTGGGGTATGCCTAAAAGCATATCAAACAAATTAACATGTGATGAAGTAGATTGGTTACAAGCAGAGTTAGGTCTCTGGACAACATACACCATTGATGAAATGCTGCCGGAAGAAACAACATGAAAACGAATTATAACGATCCTGAGAAAGTGGAGCGTCGAAATAAGTTCGAGAAACTGGTTGAGCGAGTCAGACCTTTGCCCCTATGTAAATTCTGCGGTCGTTGCGTCATGATTGGAATGTGCTGCGAGGGTATGCGAAAGTCCTTGAGAAACAAAAATGAAAACGTATAAGAAAATTACCAAAGAAGAACAAATTATAGACATAATAACCTGTAATGGTTGTGGTGAAGTTGTATCAAGAACAAATCCCATAGCATCAACATATGGCGAGATAAAAATTGTTGGTTGTTATAATTCTACATTGCTTTCTGATTTGCGTTCATATTTGTTCGATCTGTGTGAAACATGTATTGTAAAGATTATGGATGGCTTGAAGATTCAGCCAGCTATTCTTAATGACTGTGGCGAACCAGAAGATTTTGATTATGCTACAGATCAAAAGCAGCGTCAAGATCAATTAGTTAGACAAACTTGTAGAGATGATATGCACAACGATGCTATAGTTAGCGGAGTATGTTCATGGGAAGTTGAAGGAAAAATTTGTGGCGGAGCGCCGGAGGGAATGATTGATGGTTTTTTAACTTGCGCAAAGTGTCTTGTGGATGACGAACATTCTATGTCAATCATTAGTCGCAAAGATAAAACCGGTATATGGCATGATTCAATGTTGGATCAAAGAGCCTTTTTAGGACTTCGTTATTTAAAGGAAGTGCGAGAAGGAAAACATCCAGAGGTAGTTGGGCCGCATGATCTTGCTATCTATATTTCTACAGCAATATCAATGTTGCTTACTGACACTTTGGTTGCGGCAGCAGAGTTGCATAGGCTTACTGATGAATGGGCACCAGGAGCATACCTTGTAGCAGAAAAGCAATGGATCCATTCTCGCATACCAATGACTTTTAATATCAATGATGATCGTGCGAAGATTGCAAATGAATGGCTTGCTTGGGCTCAAAATGCTGGTTATAAGAATGCGGCAGCAACCGTTATGTTAGGAAATACTCCAGAACAATACTGGAGTTATTATGACCGATCATAATTGCAATTGGTGTAGGGATTGTTTAGATGATCCGCAACTTGGATTTCTTAATCCAGTTGTGACGAGAATGATCCTGTGTGAAACTTGTGGAAACAAACGTTGTCCACATGCTACGAATCATAATAACAAATGTACAAAATCTAATGATTCTGGTCAAGTAGGCAGTATATATGGTGAACCGCATGAAAAAAGATGAGATTTTGATTGGGCTTGCTACAGATGATAGGATACATTGGTTTAAAACTATTGATAATGGCACGACATATAAAGCAAATTGTGAAAAGAATGTTAAGCCAGTTTACCATGGTAAAAAAACGGATTTAGTTTGCAGGGATTGTCGCAAAGCAATTATTAGGTGGGCGGAAATGCCTTATGGAAAATTTTCTTCTTAAAGAATCTGGACTTGAAGAACAGCCAGATATGGCGAGGTTCTTTATTTGGAATCTTGATGTAACACAATGGACCAAACGAGAACATCTTTGTGACAAGTATAGCTGGGCAGTCCCCAACGAGGCTGCATTAAAGGCGATAGCAAAACATGCCCCAATTGTAGAGATAGGCGCGGGTCGTGGATATTGGGCGAAGCTTTTGCAAGATCGTGGTGTAGATATTATTCCATATGATATTAACCCTCCTTCTCTTGGAAATAATAGTTATCATAGGGGCTTCCATAAATTAACATGGACAGAAGTGTTTAGTGGCAATGCAAAGAAGGCAGCTTTGCATAATGATAGAACCTTGTTTTTATGCTGGCCTCCTTATGATACGTCTTGTGCCTTTGATGCTTTAAATAACTACACTGGCAAAAAAGTTATTTTTGTTGGTGAGGAGCAAGGAGGATGCACTGGCGACAATAAATTCTTTTCATTGCTTAGCAAAAATTTTAAAATGACTAAGCAAATTAGTATACCACAATGGTTCGGCATTCACGACAGCTTAATGATTTTCAAACGCAAACGCTTGACAATTTTCTAACGATGGTTACAATAAGATTATGGCAAAGGAACGGGTTGGAGATTCGCAGATTGCCTCGGCCCGCCTACGGCTAAAAGGAAGCCCGAATACGGCAGAAATTAAGGCGGCGATTGATCTGCTGATTGCGGCGCTTGAGTGGCGCGCTGTTGAGCATTACCAGATCAGCCGTGCCATCGAGATGGAATTTGCCGTGCCATCGAGATGGAATTTAAGTGTTGTTTATGATTTAGACACTGACTTTCGTGATATGGATTCAAAGATAGAAAACATACTCGGGGTCGAAGCAGTTGGGAGCGGCGCAGGTTTTGGAGAACGAGACATAAGTTTTTGTTTCCCAAACAAAAATGCGGCTGCTGATGCTAAACGTAAGTTGAAAGCAAAGCTTCGAAACAAAGTTCGTTGCGAGATTACCCCCAATGGGTAACAAGGCTAAACGAGTCAAGCTTGCCAAGCGATTGAAACAGCTTGGTATGGGAAAGCTTTATTCGGGCAACAAGAGAGTTGCTTGGCGATTGCTTTGTGCTTATCAATTAAACTCTATGCTCAGGAAGCTACAATATGCTCCTGGGGATATCTGCCATGATTGTGACGGATTCAATCATGTGGTAGTTAAATGGGTTGAGGGGATAAGAAGTTTTAAGCATTGGTCTTATACTGGCAAGACCAACATAAAAGGTTGGGCCATTGATATAGATCAATTTGAGAAGTCGAATGGGGGTTGGTCGTGCGGTTGTAATACTAGTCCAGATCCTCCCACTTCACGGGAAGATATTGAAAAGTATATGACAGCATACTTGAATGATCCCAAGCTTAAAGAGCAGGGCTGGACAGTTAGCGCACTAGATGATAGGCGGCGGGATGCTCTTAATAGAGGTGAGCATATCTGTGATGAACGAGGTATTCTGCTTGATGAATATAATCTGTGGATGAATATAAAAAGAGTTACGAATGAAAGTTAAAACAGTATTAACTGTTACCATTGTATACGACACTGATGAGCTTGATGTTTTAGATGAGACTATTAATTGGGGTGTTGATAAGCTGGCCCAAAAGATTTCTTCATTAATGAGCGAGGGCGAAGATCATCTTATCATCACTGACTTTGATTACAATAATAATACCGAGGAAATTAAATAATGGATCTTTTATCATTCAGTTATTTGTTGAATAGCATTGAGGCTCAATTCGATATTGATATAGGAAATATTAAGAAAGCTTATATTGGAAAAGGAGGGAAGCTATCTAATTTTATGAAAGAGATGGCCAAACTTTCTGCTAAAGAACGTAAAGTTGCTGGAATAGCCCTGAACAATTTGACCAGAAAAATTCAAGACAAATGAAATCGTTTATAGCAGACGTTAAGTATCAGGGCAAACATCCCAATACTATTACACTTCATTGTAGCGATGGAAGATTTACCAAGGCTATTAACGCTTTACTAAATGCTTATGACCATTCTTATTATGATATTATGACGTTGCCTGGAGGGGCTGCCTTACTTGATATGTCCAATGCTTCGATGATTGAAGTAGAAGCGTCTAGGGCAGCAACATCGTTCCTTATCAAAGGGCATAGCATAGAGCATGCTTTCCTTGTAGCGCATGAGGGCTGTGGGTTCTATAAGAAGAAGTATCCAGGGCAGTCGGTAGAGTTCATTCAGAACAGACAGGTTCGGGATCTTCAGATGGGAGCAGTTTGGTTAACTAAGATGTTCCCCAAGCTTAATATCAGTATGTTTATGGCTGTTCCTAATGTGAATTCGGGGCAAGTATTCTTATCTCTTATTGAGCCAGGCAATGCGCAGATGGCTCATATGTCTATATGACAAACTTTGATTACATAGATATAAACAACGGTCCTATACAATGGGCCAAAACTTATATTATATTTAAGAAACGATACGATCAGACCGGCCAACAAATCACCAGCTAAAAAGAAAGCTGCTTCAAAGAAGTGATATGTCAAATTTGAAACATGATTGGCACAACATTATCACTGGACACGGAATGCTTTGGTGTGATAGATGTGGTGCTTTGAAATTTCCAGCAGGAACAAATCAAACTCTTGATGGCATTGATTTAAAACCAAATTCTAAAACTGGATATATTCTTCCAGAAAATTTAATCAATCATCCCATATATGATAATGTTAATCCTGACATTGATGAAGATGGGCCGTGTATAGATATTAGAGAGCAACGATGATTATAGAAAAGTTCGCCAGTCGTAAGCACAACAACCATAAGATAAAGATAGTGCTTGATAGACAAGAAGCTAATGTGTTACTAGAGATAATGCAGGCTGCTAAGTTTCCTGTAGCAGAAGCCTCGCTTAAACCTGTGGTAATGGCTAGCAGTATTATCAGTGGTATTAATAAAATATTGGGCATTAAGAAAGCGTCTATCGAAGATATTAAGCCTTGAAGAGTTCGTATTGAATTATATGAAGAACAACCTTTAATATGTGCCGTTATAGATTTTTTGGGCGAGAGCTTTGTTTCATTGCCTGTAATACAGAAAATTGCCAAATGAAATTCAATAAAGACATGAAAGAGAAAAATGCTTCTATGATGCATACAGAATTGGCAAAAGAAGAACAATCCTTAATAAGTTCCGCCTTAGACAAAGGTTTATTAAATAACAACATTAGCAATCATAATAATTTCGAGCTAGATAAGGAGAAGTAATGATAATTGCCCATCACGTTTTGTTAGTGATATTTGTCGTGGTTATGGCTATACTTGGCTGGAGAAGCGGAGGTAGGTCATGAGATTCTGGACAGATCTACCGCTTGAGGACTGGATTTACATACTGGAAACACCACACCACAAGCACCCATGGTGTGTAGTTGTGGGTGGGGGCACCCGTGCGGTGTTCGCTACCAAAGAAGAAGCCGAGGCACTGATAGACCGGCTATTGAAAGCATTCGAGGAGCCAGGATAACCATTGACCAAGATAAAAACCAAGCAGTCATGACCAAAGAACAACACGAAATACTTTATCAGATAAAAAACGATACTTATTTTTTGGTAAGAAAATATAATGATTTAGTCGAACAGTTTAATCAGCATAATATGAGCGAGAATGATGCGTCCGATTATAATACTCCTAAGTTAATAGCGTTTGAAATGCTTGATAACTCTGGCGGAATAATATCTGTTGAGCCAGAAGGCGCCTATGATTTTGTTTCGAAACTGGACTATTAAAAAGTCTTGTGACCCATTGACTTTTTAGGCCCAATGTTTAGATTAAATGTCTGACGGCAGCAGCGAGGACCAATCTAAATGCGGCAAATAAATGACATAACAACGGCGGCAAAAGTAAATGATGCTGTAAAGCGTTGTAAAGCTCTTGCGCAGGAGCTTGGAGGCAATGTAAAACTCATTGATCATCTGCTAATCTGCGATAAGTTAGTAACATCACGTTGTCCGTTCAGCAATCATCTTGGTGTTAATTGGAATGAGAAGATTGTTTACGTTAGTAACATGGCTGATATTTCTGATATTGGAGGAATGATACATGAGATGGGACATGTTTTTGCTTCCAATAAACCTCCGGACAGGTCAGAAGAGTTTATGTTTTTTGGTTGGGAATATGCGGCAGCAAAAAGTATTGGCTTATTAAAATTATGGAGCAAAGGCACAAATAATTATGTTGTTGGAAGTGACAGTCTCCCACCTGGGCATTATGTGACTACGCAATGGGGCGATCTTAATTCTTTTGACAAAAGCTTTGTTATCAAAGATCGTTTAAAGCTTGCAATAGAAAATAAGATGGTAGCAAAAGATTTGTATCCGCTAACAATACGAATCGAATGAACACAGTAATATAATGACTACAAAGAAACCATTATCAGCAAAAGCGAAGAAGAGAGTCCTAATTGCCAAGGATACTCTGAAGTGGCTTGCTGCAAACAAACTGTTTGCTTCTGGAACCTATTTTTCTTTTCCTCCCAAGTCAATCCCTACAGATAACAGCGATAAAGATCTTAATAAGGATTTGAATAAAGTCTTAAAGAAGACGAATGAACCATGTGAAGTATGTGCTATTGGCGGCATGTTCTATTCAATGGTTAGGCGTTATAAAGGAGTTAAATTATATGAATGTAACGCTGAATATACAGGCTTAAATTTGTACTTCAGTTATATCGATCCTGATGTAATATATCATGGTCTTAGGAAATATTTTTCAGCAGTACAGATTTCTCTTATTGAATCTGCTTTTGAAGTAGCGGTTATAGGAAGCGCAGAATATTACAGAATACAAGAAGCAATAGAGTTTGCTCCATGTGAATCACGGACTACACGTTTGGAATTGATTATGGAGAATATTGTTAAGAATAAAGGAACGTTTAATCCGCCAAAAATCAATTATGATTAATCTGGTTAAGGATGGCATGTAAATGTAGATTTTGCTCATGGTCCATGATGCTCCGGTTGAGCTGTTGGTTCTTATAAAGCTGACGGGGTGGTTCGTCTCCACCGTGGACTACTAGAAAAGACTTGAACTAAATTATGGTGTTGAAAACGCTGGTTCAAACCTGGCTACCAGGACTCTGAGGATGAGGTCATCTGATGATGCCTCTAGATGCTCTTCCAGCTTGCCCGATCATACAGAGACTTCAGCTTCAATGATGTTATAGAAAAACGAATTTTGCGGTTGACAATGCGATTTTCGTAGTTAAAATCGTGCGTAACAGACGGCGCATAACAGATTAACAAACCAGAAACCAGAAACCCGAAACACAAAGGAGAAATTTTATGGAAATGCAATCACAAAACTCAGGCGCAGAAGTAGAGACTGTAAAAAAAATGGATGTGGCAACAACATTTGAGAAATTCACTAAGACGGTTGCTCAAGAGCTTTTTGATAACAGAGAGCAAAACCGGAACATTAGAACTGAGGCAGTAAGTTCATATCGCATTTTGATGAACAATAATAAATGGGTTAATCGTTGTCGAAGCCAAACGCCGATTCTTATCAAGGATGGCAAACTTGTTGGTGGTCAACACAGGATGTTGGCTTTTATTAAAAGCAATCTCAATTCTATTGAATTTCCAGTAGTAAGGGATGTTTTGGCAGAAGAGCTTCCTTATCAGGACTCTAACATTGCTAGAACAACACGGGATCGTGTAAACATGTTTGAGAAGTTGCCAACTCTCAAATGGATATCGAATACTACGTTGATTGCTTCTACAAGAGTCGTTATGGAATATAAGATTCAGAAGGTTGAAGAATATATGACTGAAACACAGAGGGCGAAGGAGGCTAGTAATTTAGCTGAGGCCAGACGCAATGCATCAGATCCAGAAAATATTGCTATGGTAGTGAAAGAAATTCAGCCAGCAGCGATCAGTATGGATTTGCTTTTGAACAAAAAGTCTATTATCATTAGACATGCGGCTGCGGTTGCTGCCTTCTTTGTTGCTAAGGATCTGATGGATACTGATAAGTGGGAATATTGTGTTATTAAAACCGGTGATTTCGAAGGTCTTTCACATAAGGATCCTATGTATAATTTTCGAGATTTTGTTGGACAATTGCACAAAGGCTACTCCAATCAAGATAGATGGGAAGTTTTTCTTAAGACTTTATATTGCTTGAGGGCTCATCAGCTCAACGATAAGATTTTACGAATTTACGGACAGAGAACTGTGCTTGATTCTAGCACATGGTAATTACTTTTTTTGGCCGGGTTGAATTTATCAACCCGGCCAAAGGGCAATTTATATGTATCATACTTTGCTTACAATATACATAACCGGCTTAATAATAATTAACTTGATGTATTGGGTTATGTCTGTTCCATTTGCTTCAGCTTTATATAAAGCAGGCGAATTATTTATAAGATCCATTGTTTGGCCGATATGGATTCCTGTGATTATTATTATTATTATATATGAGCGGATAAAATACGGATAAAATATAGACCAAAAAAAATCCTCAGGAAGCGGTTGACAATGCCTCTCCTATGGTTATGATATGGAATGTGACGGGTCGAACTAGCTTGGATTACCTTTTTGGAAAAAAACTCCAGGTTCAATAAAATTATCTGTCATACCTACTAAAGATGTGATATATAGGATGTGAATAAGAAACAGGGAACAATATCAGGTGCGGGTCGAAGATGCTGGGTTATCGGTAAAAAATAAACTCCAGGGTCAAAAAAATTATCTGCACCACTAATGACGAAGGTACGGGTCGAACGAGGTTGGATTAACTCCATTTACGAAACAACCAGCTTCACCAAATTATCTGTACCACTAATTTAACGAACGGAACGGGGAATAAAAAGATAACGATACGGGTCGAAGATACTGGATTATCTTCAAACATAAATATTATTATTTCGGGAAACCGAACTGATAATAATTGCTTCTTCCAGTATCGAACAAATTATCTGTATCACTAATTGCTCTGTCTTCTGAGACAGAAGGATAAGAACATGGCAAACTATAGTCAACACATTTCGTCCAAGAATACTTCTCAAAGCGAGAAGGCAACGTCAGATCAGAAGCAAAATTCTGCTGGTGGTTACACATTCGTCGTCAATGAGTGGGACAAGCTTGACCGCTTCCTTATTCTTGGAACCGAAGGTGGCACGTATTATGCTTCCGAAAAGAAGCTTACTGTTGATAACGCAGTCTCTATTAAGAAGCTTATTGCCGAGGATGGCGTTCGCGTTGTCAATCGTGTGGTGGAGATTTCTGATAAGGGTCGTGCGCCTAAGAACGATCAAGCAATCTTCGTGCTGGCCATGTGTGCGGCAGCAAAGGATCTTGATACTCGTCATGCTGCTTATGCTGCATTGCCGAAGGTATGTCGTATTGGAACTCATTTGTTTCACTTTGTTCGCGATGTTACCGAGCTTCGTGGTTGGAGCCGTGGTCTTCGTCGTGCCGTTGCAAAGTGGTATACTGATCGTTCTGAGAAGAGCCTTGCTAATCAGGTGATCAAGTATCAGCAGCGGGACAAGTGGAGCAATAGCGATATGTTCCGCCTTGCTCACCCTGGCCAGTTCACGAAGCTTTCGTCTGGACAAGAGGCGATTATTCAGTGGGTTCTTGCTCGGGCTCGTACTGATGAGAAAAAGGCTGTGAAGATGCGCGAGAAGATCAATCAGAGCGATCTTCTTCCGTATATCAAGGCTTTCGAAGAGGTTCAGGCAGAAAAGGATGTTAAGCGAGTCATTAAGTTGATTCAGGAACATAATCTTCCTCGTGAAGCGATTCCTACTGAACATCTAAACAATGTTGGCGTATGGGAAGCTTTGCTTGAGGATATGGGAACTACGGCATTGATCCGTAACCTTGCGAAGATGACTTCCGTTGGTTTGATCAAGCCTCTCAGCAATGGGTCTAAGAAGGCTGCTGCACAGATTGCTAATGCAGAATTTCTTAAGAAGGATCGTATTCATCCGATGAGTATTCTCATTGCGATGAAGCAGTATTCCTCTGGTCATGGATTGAAGGGAAATCTTAGCTGGCGGCCTGAGCGATCCATTATAGATGCATTGGATGATGCATTCTATATGGCTTTCGATGCTGTGGAGCCGACTGGTAAGGATTTGATTCTTGCCTTGGATGTTTCTGGTTCCATGGATTCGCCTATCAGTGGTGTAGTAAATCTCTCTTGTCGTGAAGCGTCTGCTGCTATGGCAATGGTAGCTGCGCGTACTGAAAAGAACTATACGATTGTTGGCTTCACGGCTGGCAGTCATATCAGTATGCATGCTGGTTATAACACTGGCATTAGTGTGCTCAACATCTCTCCTAAGCAGAGATTGAGCGATGTTGTAAAATCAATATCCGGCCTTTCTTTTGGCGGAACGGATTGTTCATTGCCGATGATTTGGGCCAAGGAAAAGAAGATTGGCGCTGATGGTTTCATTGTCTACACCGATAATGAGACTTGGGCAGGATCTATTCAGCCACACCAAGCATTGCGTGACTATCGTAATGCAATGGGTCGTCCTGCGAAGTCTGTTGTTGTTGGCATGAGCGCAACGAAATTCACCATTGCAGATCCGAACGACAGAGGAATGCTTGATGTGGTAGGCTTTGATTCTGCGGCTCCTGCTGTAATGGCAGACTTCATTCGCGGGATTAATACTGGCACATGATGTGGTTCCATAATTGGTTTGTAGCGGCGTCATCCAATGAAATTTGGGTGGCGTTCGTTGCATTACTAGTTGTATGCGGATCGCTTTCCGGAATAGTTAATGTAGCAAAGAAATAATGGACAACGATAAACAAACATTGGTGGAGATTGAATCTATTATTCAATTGTTTAAAGCTAATATTCTCAGTTCAATGGCCGCAGTAAATGACATTGAGGATCAGATTAATATATACAAAGATATTATTAGAAAAGAAGAAAGAGAACGCGCAGCAAACATTTGTGAGAAAATGGTTGTTGGTGGGCGAGCATGGAATGATGAGCAAGCTATTGCGGCCGATACTTTGTTTGCTGCTGCCAAGAACATTCGAAATCCAGAGTTGTAATAAATTGATTTAGCATTACAAATAATGGCTCCTTAATTGGAGCCATTGTTGTTTAAGAACATAACAGGCGCGAATAATGAATGAAGCAGAACATGGCCACGCAAATCATGATCCTATAAGCAAGGCTCCAGAATGTTTGTGTGGCGCGAAAGGTGCTAAAGACGCTATGTGGGACAGGTATTATTGCCCTGAAGGTGACTCTTGGCTAGAAGGAATCTTTACACAATGCTGGTGTAAAGACTGTTTACAAAACATTGGCTAGACTTGGGACTTGGATATGTGATAAGTTTTATAAACAAGGAAATTAAATGAGAAATATAATTAGAAAGATTCTTCAAAAGCTTTTTTATATTCCGAAGCCCAAGTCATTACCTATGGAGGGTTTTGACGATGAGCCTGGAGAAATGACATGGGAGAAGTGGAAGGTTATTGCCAAGGAAGAATTCCCGATTAAGTATTTCTTCTCCGAGACTATTCCTCTTTGGTTATCTGTTCATATTTTTATGAACATTGAACATTTTTGGTATTGGATTGTAAGCCATACTATCCGTCAATATCACTGGCTTGATTTGCGTCAGCCCAAACATAATAAGCTTGGCACCATTGATAATTATAGATGGGGATGGATTGACGAAGACAGACAGATGCTCTTTGCCTGTTTTAATATATTGATGACCCATATAAAAACTCGTAATGATAGTTCATATCATTATCATATTTCTATGGAAGGAATAGAAGATCTTAAGAAATCAATTGAAGAAACAAGTGTTGACGAAGGTAAAAAAGTCCTTGAAGATCAATTAGAATTTACTAAAGAAGCGTTCGAGCTTGTTAACTATTGGATTGTAGATCGTAAGGCTGCTGATATGAGGCGCGTTGATCTTCTACATGACTGGCACGAGCATAGGATGGAAGACAAACGTAGCGGCAACACAGAGCGATGGGACAAGATGCGTGAGGCGGATGAGCAATTTAGCCAGGCTGAGGAACAGGCTTTAACTAGATTGATGAAGATTAGAACCAGACTATGGACATGAGCTATGAAGAAACCTCCGCTTCCTAAGCCTCCTGTTGAACCTCGCAAGCCTATCATACCAAATCCGCCATCTAAGACGATTGAGGAAAATCAAACAATCAATGTTGAAGAACGATTTACTGTAGCCGAATTGCTTGCAAAAATTCCGGCGAACATTAGTTATGATAAAGTAATCATTGAATTAGAGAGTGATTATGATGAATATGGAGGAGGAGAAGGATCTTCTTATTTGAGAGTTTGTTATAAAAAAGTAATAGATAACGAATTTTATGACAATCAATATAAACAATATCAACTAAAATTAGACAAATATAATATGAAACTACTTGAATACAAAGAGGATCATATAGAATATCTTATCAAGTATACCAAATATCTTGAGGAGAAAAAGGCATATAACGAATATGTTTCCCAAAAAGAATATAATGATGCTTTGAAAATAGTGAGTGCTTTTAAAAAGAAGGTTCGTCCTATTGAAACAGAAATAGTTAAATTTGCGATTAAGAAGAAAAAGCAGTAATAAACATGAGCAACAAATTAGAACTAGAGGAGCTTGAACTATACGCTGTTCGAAACAAAGACGGTCATTGGTTTCGGGCAAAGGGATTTAGTGGCCATGGCGAAAGCTGGGTGAAAGAAATACGCGGTGCTAAAATCTATACAAATATTGGTCAAGCCAGAAGCAGGGTTACATTCTTTGCTAAGAACTATCCGACCTATGGAGTGCCGAGCATTGTTAAATTAAAGATTGGCGGTATGGAAGTCATTGATGAAACGGATCGGTTTGAGAAGTCTCAGATAAAAGATCGTAAGCGAATTCTTATGTATACAAAAAGGAAAGCAGAAATAGATTATAATAATGCTTTAAAGAAACTTTAAGATGCAAACAAACTTCTTAATGATGCAGAGGCAAAGGTGAAACTTGTTATGAATGGAAGGACATAATGATTACATTCATAATACTTTGTATATTATTTATAGCATGGGCGGCATATGAATATCATTTACATAAATTATCAGAGGCATTACTTACAGAGAGAATGAATAGTTTTGCAACCTTATATAATATGCAAAGACTGCCAGGCGAATCTAATGATGAACTAAGGAAAAGAATAAAAAAAAATGTTGTATATGATAGATTAGAAGTAATATAATAACCATGCCCAAAATATATCTTGTTAAATACGCCGTAGGAGAATATTCAGATTATTCAGATTATTCAGAATCTGTTTATGGAGCATAATGAAATTTCTTTTAGCAAATAATTTGGTCATTCGAGCTGATACAATACATCATATTGATATTAGTCAAATAGAAAAATTAAAAATTGTATTACATTATTCTGGTGGTCAGCATGTTGTAATAGGTATACAGGCCATTGAAATACTAATGGCATTAAAACCTTCTGCTCTAGAGAACAAAAGGCTTAAGTGGGCAAAGCGGGCCTGGACATTACATAACATGGTTGGCCATCCTGTTATGCAGCTGCTTTCGTTCTTCAGGATGTACGAGTATGCTATGATGGTTCACGACAAAACTGTACCAAGGCCTATTGGAAGAAAGTAATTTATGGAGTCTTCCAGCGTTCCAGCTGTTGTTCACGTTCGGATAACGGTAATTTTTCTTCTGGTTTGTTAGATATTCTTGCAGGTCCAGAAGGAACTTTAGCTGGATTAAATTTACCGAAATCAAATGTTCCGCCAGAATAAGCAGCTGGCATATTCTTTGGAGTTGAAGTTGGGGCCGTTGGTGGGCCGAAAGGAACGGATTCTACAGAGCCATATGGAGCTTCAGCAGGAGCTTGTGCTTTTGGTTTGATTTGCGCCGACATAGAAATTGGATTAAAATTAGTTAATGCGTTAGATAAATTCTTAGAAGATGCCAATACTGTTGTATAAATATTTGCTTCGTATGTATTTCTAGCAAGCATATTTTCATCCAAAGTCTTTTTATTGTTTGCATAAGTAATTAAATTATTTAAACCTTCACTTATCAATCCGTGATATCTTGCTGAGGTTGCCGCCGTTATTCCTTTATAAGCAGCTACCCAAAGAAATTTTGATGCATTTTGAAATATACTATTGACTCTAGGGAAAACGCCTGGTTCAGTATCGCCACTACTAGAATTTCGGCTAGGATCTTCTTGAAACTTTATTATTTCATTTTTCATTTGCTTAGCAGCGTTATAAATGTTTAATATAGCCCCATACCCTGTAGGCAATTGGGGAGTTGTTTTTGAAAATCTCTTTAAAATCTTCGCAAATCTAGAAGCCACTTTACGCAATTTATTCATATTATTATCTCTAGATATTGATATGAATTTTAAATCTAAGGAAAACAATGTCTCAAATTAAATTTTATAGCGTTTATAATGGTTTGCCGATAGATATTATGGGTGGATGGGATACATCACTTAATGAATTCTTTTTAACTGTTTTTGAAGATACCGATGATGAAAATGTCATTTGGGATTCAATGACAACAGAGTATAGCAAAGACGATGCGTTTAATACAAATCGTTTAAAACAAAAGCTTATTGACATGGGAATTGTTGCGCCAAAAGGATTCTGGGATAAGATAGATCTTCAAGAGGGCAATCTTGTTTATAGATTCACAATAGATTATGATTGATATTAAACGATTTTGTTTCTCGGCCCTTGACTTTTGACGCTTGGTAATTACGTTAAACAAGGAGGCGAATCGGTTTGCCCTATGGCCTTTTTTGATTGCTCGATAAGTCGAGACAAATGCCCTGTTGTAAATCATGTAATGAAGAATTCGAGTCCGATTTTGGATTCGATACTTTCTTTTGTGACGAGTGGTGCGCAAGATCTAGTGAGCCATTTTCTTCTGTTAAACCTTTGCAGCTAGTTTTACTTGAACAAAGATTGCTCGGTAAGCCGAGACAGCAAAAGGAACAGCAAGGCTCAAAGATTTCTAAACTGTTTTCGTTTTATTATAACGCTATTAAAAATCGTGGACGAGATCCAAACGAGGTAGAAGTAGCGGAATATATAACTCATACCGATGAGTATATTCGTTTGAGATTGAAGTTTCAGGCAGACGAAATTACTGTGACTGGCTTAAAGAAAGTTTAATATGAGATATAAAACAAAAACAGAGTCAGATATAAAGCTAAAACGATTCCGCCTTTTGGACGGAAGTAATTTTGATCGCCATATTGATTCTGATTATACAGATACCGGCTGTCTTGGAGAATGCGATGATACTTATTGCAGATGTTCCCAGATAACTAATATTAAAATTAATAGCATTTGTTATAATTATATTTATCATGACTTGGCTAAACATGATGATATTAAAGATATCAAAGACTATTGTTTGGATAGAGCTTTGCCGCGATTGATTACTTTGGATAATGTAACAGGTTATGGAAAATCAGGTTATTATGGAGAAGAGTTCGCGGCAGATCTTGACCCTAATGTTACAGATAAAGTAAATAAATATCTTGAGTTCTTAGAGAATGCCACTGATACTGCCGCTATCGAAGATGTATTGGTTAAAGAATATGGTTATATTTTGGATGAATTAAAGAATAAGAATTGGTTTATGGAGCCAGTTCTTATTAAAAATATAATAGCTGGCGATAAAAATCATTATCGCAAGTTAGATCCTAAGGCGATTGAAGCTTATAAACATAAGAATTATGATTCGTCCTGCCTTTGTATTAAAATACTTCGTGATGATACATATCGTTTGATTGACGGTTATCACAGATTTGCCGCAGCTAATCAGAATAATAAAAAGAAAATCAAGGTTGTTTATTGTGAGTAAAATACAATACAAAGGAATAACAATATCATGTTCTGAAAAAGATTTTGATTTGATTAATTATATATTCTATAATTGTTATGAACCATTCAAAGTGTTGCACGATATGTATTATCAATCGTCCGACCATTCATTGGAGCATCTGCATTGATTAAAGTTCATAAATATAAACGAGATCCTTTTACTAAATTTGACAATTGTTCTATCTGTGGCGCGGCAAAGTTATATGATTGGATGCCGGGCTGGCCAGGATGGACTAATTATTATGATAAAAACCATAATAAAGTTGAGCATGAAACAGAATGTAACGAACGCGATGAGCTTGACGGCATTGTAGTTCTGGGAGAAAACTAAAATGTTTTTGCAAAAAATAGATAGCATTGAAGACTTTTTTAATGAGATGAAAAAGGCTCGCAATATAGCCGACACATCTGTTGAAGCTTGGCAAACAGAGATGAAGGACGGAGATCATTTCATTAGAGTAATAGACAATCTTGTTATCTACGGAAAGATTGTCCCATTGGAGTATAAAGAAGATCGGTATCTTTATAACCAGCCTCATATGAAAAATATAAGGTGGGCAATGTGTTATTCATATATTTGCGAAGAGGGCGAGCCTGGAGGCGTTCATGTAAATTATATGACTTTCAAATTAACACCAGAGCAGTTTGAAGCCGCTAAGAATGCTGACTGGCCAAATGAACTGGAATTTATTTATTATAACATTATGAATATGTCCAGAGGCGGAGATGCTTAAAGACATCAAAGAAATAAGCCTTTAAATTCAATTAATAAATATCCGTTATATTAGGTATTATGATTACCAATATAACCATTTTAATGCGTTGCACAAATTGTAAATATGAAATTGCCACGACGGCTTCTATTCCTGCTGATTGCCCAGAGTGTAAAACTATATTAAGCTGCATTGATAGATACGGAACTTGTTCATGTGGCAATAAAGTTACATTGGCTAAGTACACTAATGTTTGTTCTAGTTGTGGACAGAGACACACTGAGTTGCCTACCATAGATTATTAAGCCAAAACAAAAGGAGATTAACAATGGCCAAAGGATGTTGTGATAGTTGCGATAGTATTAGGCTCGTATCTGTTGAAGCAAAGTGTTCAGACTGTTGTGATGTTCAGATAGGCTCGGCAAGCAATACCGGTTATGTTCCAAATGATATTGGAATCGGCGGAGGGGATTATATTGAGATGGATTACTGTCTTGATTGTGGTAAAATTCAGGGAGATTTTCCATTTGAACCATCACATCTAGAATGCGATCCGGAAAATAATGACGAAGATGATGAAGACGAAGACGAAGAAGATGACGAAGAAGACGAAGAAGATAAATAAAGAGTATTGATTTTGTCACAAGAACCTAAAACAAAAGAGCAAATTCAATTCATTATTGATCAAATTGAATTTATAGATCGTAAGTTTGGCCTTATTTCCAAAGGCAAAGATGAACAAGGGAATGAATTTTTCTTATTTCAAGTTCAGTATTATGAAGAAGATATTCATACTGGCAAATTAGAATTGCAAAAAGCAAGGAAGTGGTATCTCAGTCCTTACGCTACTGAAACAGAAATTGTCGAGACGGCTTTCGCTGCTTGTAAAAGATCAATGGAACATTCATTAAAAGAACATTTTCTATATAAAGGTTGCAGAGTTTATTCTCCTCATTTTCATATTCAAGGAAGAATAGATATGAATATAAGCAATAAGTTTGACGGAAGAAAGCCCAAAGATATACATGATACAGACTTGAATTTGCAAGAAGATTTACACGACTTTGATTTACCAGTTCGTAAAAAATAACTAAAATGAAAATCGATACCTTCCATGTGGGCTCGGGCGCTAACCTGCCAGCAGAAGCAGAAGTAGATAATTTTTTCGAACAATGGCAAGAAGATCTTCATAAAGCATATGAAAATGCTGTTAAAGAAAAAGGCAATAAAGACCTTCTAATTTTATTGATTGAAATCAAAGAAGGTGTTGCTGATATGATCATTTATGATAGAAAAGCTTTTATTGATTGGTTAAATGCTGGAGTAACTGCGCCTCCAGGAATGGTTGATATGATATCTTCTCCGGCTAATGTTTTACATAAAGTAGAACCAGGAGAAGCTTTTTGGGTTGTAGCAACTACTGTTAGTGGATATATTGGATGCTTTGATATGGTTAAAACAGATATTCATTTTAATTCTTCTGGTTCTAATCAAAGTAATTAATTTTACAAACCTATTTTGTGCATTTTCATTACCGTAATATTGAAACTATAGTTATTGTTTCTATAAAGTAACTATTGACATATGATTGTTTCATCATTATATTTATTATGTCAAATAGCGAAAAAGATCCGCCGCGCAATTCATTATTGGCCGGTATTATAAAGCACACTGACGGAATCAAATGGTTTTTCCGTGAGCGCATTGTTAAAGCAAAGCGCGGTAAAGGACGGAAGAATCGTGCTCGTAACTCTAATAAAGATAAAAAAGAACATGGGGAATAAGATTATTATGTTCGCATCCTTTATTATTTATCTTTAGTATCATAATATTAATTATACGCAATTCGATTTTTAAATAAGCCCTTTCTCTTGACTTTTCATTTATAGGCCCTATTATAAGAAGAAGAAGGAGACTGTAAACAAAATGTCAAGACCCAAGGGATTTAAGTTAAGCGAAGAACAGAAAGCCAAGATGCAGGCTGGCCGGTCCTCTGAAAATAAGACCGCAATTTCTATTGGTAATAAGCTTCGGTTTTATGCCGTAGATGAACGCAATTGGTCACTACAAAAACTGAGCGGCACCACTGAAGCAGGAGATCCAATCTGGCTTTCTATCAGCTATTACAACAGCTTGGCAGACCTTATGAAGTCTACTGCAAGGCGTGTTCTTAATGGGGAGTTTCAGATTAAAGGCGAAGTTAAAGGCTTAATCGAACTTGCCAATAGGATTCAAGAGGCCGAGCAAAGCGTTTTTGATATGCTTCAAGGCCTGGTTCCTGAAGAAATTTCTGCCGAAGAAGAACGAAAACTTCTTAAGTATATTGAAGTTGACACAGAAGAAAGCGGCCAAGAAGATACTGCCGCAGCTTAATTGTTTTCAAATGTGTCGTTATTGCTAGGAATATTAGCAGGATACGACGCCATGCCCGTTGACAATTCGAATGGAATGATTAAGTTTATATCGGTGGCAGCAAAGAAACCAAAGGTGGCAAAGGAACTTGTTGAAGAAAATAATTCTATCAAATTAGATAGGGGTTTTACTTTGATGGCAATTTTTAGTAACTCGGCAGATCCTGTTCGTTTGTTAAAAGATCTTTCGGAAAATGAGGCCAAGAAACAATTCGCTTCTATTTTGGCGGAAACTCCTCCACCTTTGTATATAGAAGCATTGAAGGATGGAAAAATTCTTTGCCAAAATGCTATTCATCCAAATGTTTTGCATGCACCAAAGTGTTAAAAATGAAGTATAACCAAGGGCCTGAAGTAGAGGTGATCGCCTCCTGCCAGAACTGCGTATACTGCTGTAACAAGCGATACCAGTGCCAGGGCGATTCTGGGTGGGCAGTGTGGTGTGAGCATCCAGACGTGGGCCAGCGGTGCAACCGTGAAGCAACTTCACGGCGCAGTGCGTCGAGCAGGGGCTGCGGGCGCTCTGTTGCATGGACAGGGGCCACCGATTCAACCCGGTGGCGATTGCGGTGCAGCCGTGAAGCAGCACGGCAGACCGCACAGTGTTGATCCTCCTAGCCCTGAGCCCGCTGATTGTGTTTCTCGTATACCGAATATTGGAAGAGGTGTTCACTTGAACCAGGAAAAGACCGGTGCGGACCTCATCCGCGAAGAGCGAGCACGGCAGATCGCCGACGAGGTGCGCCGTGCCGGCTAAAATGTCACGGCACCAGCCGGACCTCAACGCCGCGATTGATCGCCTGACATGCGCAGTGATTCTGCTCGGCGACCGCGATGACACTCTGATCGCCAAGCACGTCCGCGCTGCTCTCGGCGCGCTGATCGGGCACGACATGGTGCGCCGGGATGCGCAGGACAGAGCCCCGAAAGCACATGTCAACGGCTCAACTGTGAAAAGCATAAACAAATGACACCAACAAACAGAGAGTTTTCTGATGAAGAAATCACAGAATTATATAGAGGAGATATCATAAGGCTAGTCGAATCTATAGCCAGAGCAAAACTAAATGGTCAGGAAAATATTGCTGAAAGTAATATGAACGCTATCGTTGATATTGGCTATGAGCTTGTAGAAAGAAAAGATAAACCAACAGAAATTAAAGCGCCAAATAATATTATTAGGCTTAAATCTATATCTCTAAAAAACATTAGACCAATAAATAAAACAAGTCCATCAGAAAAAGAAAGACTTAAAACATTAGCACATGGTATAGCGGCAGATTTGTTAAACTCTATTCGGATATTTCGCCTAGCTAAGAATACCCAGGTTCCTAAAATATCTAATGAACAACTTGATATTTTGTTTAATGATATATTGGACACAGATAAAAAATTGATTGATGTTCAAAAAATAATTGAGGCAGATGGTTGACATTTTAATTATCGTGCTTACATTATGAGTAAGAGCGTAGAACCTAATAGGTTTATCGGGATAAACGAAGTTTGTAATGAGCTAGAAGATTTCTTCTTTGTTCCTTTATATGATAAGCATGATTTCACTTGTGGTCGATGTGGCGGCATACTAAGAAAGGTCAAAGAAGATGGGAAGCCAGACGTTCATAAGTCGAGCAACTGAATTTTTTTCAGGGCTCGATACTCGCACAATGTTCGTTACTATCCATAAGTATTGCAATAACTTTAATGAGGTAGCCACTCACTCTATTTTGTGGCACGTTAATTATAAAAAAGTTGTTGAACGTTCGGCAACTATTGTTCGAGCTTATATCCCTTGTATTGAAGATACTATCGGAAACCCTTTTACAGTAACGCATTTATGGACCGCGCGCCAAGAGTTGCTTGATAGTTTTCAAGATACTTTAACTCTTGGTGTGGGAAATAATCCAAGAGATACTGCATCTCATGCTTATGATAAGATTATTGGCTCAGATGGAAAACCGGTCCCTGGCGTAAAGATTCATCGCAAAAATGAAGAGGTGCATCTTACAGCTTTGTTTCGTATAAACAAAGTTGTGCATTGTCCAGGAGAGTATCCTAGTGTTAATAGTTCTCCAGTTGTATTGGCAAAGCGTTGGTTAAAAGGAAAAACTCCTCTTATTAGATGGGGACAATACTGTTTGAGTTCATCAGGAAGGTTTGATCAAATGGTAGCAACGCGCCAAACAATAGTAGAAAAAGATTTTATTAAAACGTATTCATGAATCCGATCTATGATTCATATATGAAGCATTAATAAAACTTACGGACTTATATATAAAGCATTAAGAAATTTGTTTTTAAAAACATTTGCAATGAAACCAAAACTTATTAAAGATAAATCTGATAGAGAGATAATAATAACTCTTGTCAAAGCTATTAGGTTTTATGTAGATAATTTTGGCAATATGGGCGAGCTTGCATCGCGGTCTGGAAAGGCTGCCAGCAAAGCGCTAAGCCCAGCGATGCTATTGGAGCTAAACCGTAGGTGGCTCGGACCAAACAGCGATACTCGTGGACCCAATAAGAAGATGTCCAAGCGGTCCCTTAAAAAAGATCCTTCCTCCCATTGACTTTAATTTTATGGTTCTTATGATATGGAATGAAACGGGCGCTGCCCAAAACCAAAACCCTAAAGAAAGAGAAATCAAATGACCGGAATTAACAGTATGTTCAAGCAGCCGATTATCCAGGTAGTGTGCAAGCTTCTTCAGGAGCGTTGCAAGGATGGAGGAATCTGCAAGCGAAACGAAATTCACTCTATGCTCGCAGAAAAGTTCGGACTTCCTGGTGGTGAGTATCAGGACGCAATTGTAAAGGCGGCTGTCGAAGGAGGCGTCTTTAATATGGGAGAGACCCAGTATGCTAACTTCAAGGGTGGACGCGGCGGCTGCGCTGCGGGCATTCGAGAGGTTGACGTGCCAGCTCTGCGCCATGCGGAAGAGGTCGCTGATAAGCGTCGCGAAAACATGGCAAAGGCTCGTTCGGTTCGTATGACCAAGCTGAGTGAGTCCAAGCTTGTTTCTACGCCAAGTGATTCCATTGCTCACGCGGCTGAGGTTAAGGCTAAGCGTCAGGCGAACATGGCTCATGCCCGTGAAGTTCGTATGGCCAAGCTTGCTGCTACGGTTGCAACGGCTGCAATGGTTCCGGCGTGAGCCAAAGCCGCTGGCATAAGCCCTTGCTTACTGTAAGGTAAGCAAGGGTTTATGTCACAATGTTTGGCCCGGTTTGTGCAAATATAAACAATGAGTTTCAAACCGGTTCCGCAGCATATGAGACAAGCTCTTGTGCATAGCCCTATTTCACACATCAATAAATTACATATAGCGATTGGGCGGAAGTCTATCGGAGAATATGTAGAGTATAAGTTCGATGGAGATAACATTCGTAGCAGGATGCTGTTTCAATTTGAGCCGGATGGGCTTTGGCATAAAGCAAAAAGTTTTGAGCTAGATGTTTGGCCCTATTTGATATGGGCAAAAAATATGAAGCATTGATCTTTTGAAAACGGAAGTTGTGATACTTAAATGTTATTACATATACATTCGCAAATGTTTGAGCACGATGCCGCTTGGGTTATTGGAGATGTCGAATCTTTAACTGCGCTTCGTGATGCTTTAAATGCAGTAATAGCTGGAGAAAAAGGAACATCATCGGTCGAATCCATGGTTGTTGATGGTGAAAAGTTTGTCACTCTAGTTAGGCTTGTAGATTGGGTTAACATTCCTTATGGTAAAGATAAATATTTTCCATTGCCATATAAATATAGTATAAATGAAAGCGCTCCATATCATTTGTTTGATGCCGAAACTTATAAAAAAGATATGAATGAACCGGAGTTTGGATGACTTGGGTATCTTTTTTCTCTGGATCTTCTTGGTCTAAATACATTTGGCTACCAAAAAGTAAAGAATTCTTACTTGAATGTAGAGACTTCGTTAAAGCAAAAGCAAAAATCACACATCCAAATGGATTAACAACAGATTCTGTAGAGTCCAGCATACTTGTGCGCGTATGTATGCGTGAGATCGATCTTAATTATCCAACAAGATTTGATGTTAATGCAGGAGCGGCTGGAGATTGGTATAATATATGTAGAGCCTCGCTAGAGAAAATTAAAATAGCAGAAGGTGAGATATGTGATAAACCAGGACAATATCAAATATATAATGGCATATTTGATAAAGAAAAACTGCCTAAGAAAACCTTATCTGATATTAAACAAGATGTAGATCGTAAAAAGATGTTAGATAACATAACTAATTCTACTAAGAAAAACAAACGATGACCGCTTGACTTTTCGTATGACGTGATTATGCTATAGCTATGTTTGTTTGTGATAGCAAAAAGAAGGAAAGCTTACCAACAATAGATCGTAAATCTTTTAATAAGGCTCAATCTAAAATAGATAAGCTTCGGCCTTTTAAAGATCGTATTGTTTTGAAAATAAAACATATTAATGGATTTGCTGGATGTTTTATATCTGATAAGGTTAGAGTGTTATGCATAACCGAAGAAGCTAGAAAAGAAATACTGTCTATCTTAAATAGATATACAACTGTCGAAATAATAAATGTTAATGACGTAAAAAAATCTGATGTAATTGGCAAACCGAAAATTACATTCAAATCATTTAAGTCTACAAGAGATACGATAACGTTTTTCAAGAATCACGTAATGACAGATCTGCTGAGGAACAAATCATCATGACAACTATTAAAAAAGCTACAACACAGAAAAACAAAATTGTTAAGAAGAACGCCAAGTTCAAGAAGGCTACCGCTGCTGAAAAGCGGATTATGATTGCAAAGGATGTTATTGCTGCTTTGGAACAGAAAACAATTCGTTCTCAAAATGGAGTGTGGTGTGAGTCTGAGAATCCATTATTTGATCGTGAAACAATGATTTCATATTATGATGGTAACGACACCATTAATAATACTGAAATAAGCGCCACCATTAAAAATGTTAAATGTAATGTTTGTGCGCTTGGAGCATTGTTCGTTTGTGGAGTTAGGCGATTTAATAAAATTACTTTCGGAGATCTAGAAGGGATACACGGTTCACTATATGATAGATCTGGAGAGACGGCATCAGGTTCATTTGATCAAGATCATCTTGATTATTTTTTGAAATCATATTTTTCTAAATCACAATTGGCTCTTATAGAAATTGCTTTTGAAAAAGGAAAAGGTGGTTATCACGCAAATAGCACAAAAGAATTATTGGCAATGAATATGTTTAAAGGAAATAGTAAAAATAGAATGATTGGCATTATGAAAAATATTATCAAGAACAAAGGACAGTTAGTACCAGCATAATGCATCATGTAATTAGAGAGGCTATCTCCAAAATAGTTGACGGTCTACCAAATCCAGTCAAAGTTCTTGAGGTTGGAGCAACCAGATCCGACAATCTCCTTACATTGCCTAAGTTTTCTGAAGCACAATGTGTTGGTATTAATCCAGATCCTGAACAACTAGGATGGGGAGGATGGGGAGATAAAGCACTACCTATTTGGCCTGGTCATAAAGGCTGGTCAATACAATTAGGAACCGGACATGACCTTCCTTGGCCAGACGGTTATTTCGATCTAGTATTGTGTAATAGTGTATTAGAACATGACCCGGCTTTCTGGAAAACATTAGCTGAGATGAAGCGTGTGTTAAAAGGCCATATAGTTATTGGCGTTCCAGCTTTCGTTGAACAAAGTCGCTCTGTGTTACAAGTGCATCGTTATCCTAAAGACTATTATAGATTTGGCGAAGACGCAGTACGCGAAGTGTTCTTTGAAGGTTTGAACTTGCGAGGCCTTGAAGAGTTAATGCTTAATTACTCGCCTACCGCCCCAAGAATATTAGCTTGGGGAGATAATCTGTAACCACAGAGGTTAACAATTTCCTATGCGCAATTATACTGACATGATGCGACCACAACTTAAGAAGCATTTTTTAAACGCAGGCACTCGTAACCTTCTTGTAATAGGTCAATTTAATATTGGTGATGTACTGCCGTTTGTTACTCAAGATAAACGTTGCGCAAAGAAAATATATACAGTTAATGAAATTCAGTTCACAGTTAAAATGAACTCGGATCGCTATAAAATATTTAATAATAGTCTTAAATGTGCCGCATGTAATTTAACAGGTTCTTTATTTTTATTAGAGCGCGTTCATAATCATGAACCAAGTGTTGCTCATTTTAATTTGTATGCTGTAGAAAACGATTATCTTATCCTGATGACTAAGGATCATATCGTTCCGCGCTCGAAGGGTGGTAAAGATAATATCAATAACTATCAAACAATGTGCGAAATATGTAATTCTATTAAGATGGCTAAAGAATTAGACAACAACGAACTAAGAGAAATGAGACAAGTTTATAATCATTTAACGTAATAGTAATTTACTTTTTAAAAAGCTGTTCAGCAGTTATAAATACGCCGGTCGCAAACCTCATGCATTGGAATACTTCTTATGTGTGAAATCTAAAATTGCTGAACAGCTTTGTAGAAATTAAAAGAAGGGTAAAAAAATGACCGCTGTAGTAATGAAAGTAATCAAGGCCGAGAAACATCCTTTTGCAGACGCTTTGCGTTTATACGAAATGGAAGCAGAAGGTTTTGAAACAAATCAAATCGTAGCCAACCTTGAGAACATCTATGAAGTTGATGATAAGGTTGTTATAGTTCTTAGTGGTTCTACACTTAAGGACGGAACCAAAATTTCTTCTACCAAGGTTCGCGGACTTCATTCGTATGGTATGGCATTAGGTAAATCTGAAGCTGACGTTGGTACAGATGTTACTGCTGAGTATTGTAAAGAAGATTTGAATACTTCTGGCGCTAGCATGCATTATTGGCCACAGATTGAAGGGTTAGTTGGGGTTCGTAAAGGATTAGGGGATCTTCGTTCTAATCTTGGCGAGTCTTACAAACTTCCTTCGGTTACATACAAAGCTAAGATTAAATTGCATGGAACGAATGCTGCTGTTCAGATCCATCCTGACGGGAAAGTATTTGCTCAGAGCAGAACCAGTATTATTACTCCAGAGAATGATAATGCTGGGTTTGCTAAATGGGTGGATAATAATACGGCTTTCTTCAAGAAAATGGTTAAGGACGAAATAGTAACTGTATTTGGAGAATGGTGCGGAGAATCAATACAACAGGGTACAGCTATCAATAATATTGGCAAGAAGATTCTAGCAGTGTTTGCAATTCAATGTGGTAACTCTGATAATACGTCCAGGTATTATGCTGAGCCAAAAACAATCGCTGATTTATTAATTGATCACACCTCTCTGCCTAACCTTGACCTATATGTTCTTCCTTGGTATGGTGAAGAAATTGTTTTAGATTTCGCAGACACTGAACAGTTGCGCAAGGCTGCCGAGAATCTAAATGAGATGGTGGCTAAAGTTGAGGCTTGTGATCCTTGGGTTAAATCTGTTTTCCATGTAGAGGGGATCGGGGAAGGCATTGTTTTATATCCTTTGAAAAAAGATGATACAAATGTAATAATGCGTTCTGATTATTACGATCTGTTTTTTAAAGCTAAAGGAGAACAGCATAAGGTAGTCAAGCAGAAGGCGGCAGTTCAGATTGATCCTGAAGTAGCTGCTAGCGTTAATGAATTCGTAGATATGTTCGTTACTCCTGCAAGGCTTGAGCAGGCAGTTACTACGGCATGTAACGGACAGTATGATGCCAAGCTCACAGGCGCCTTCTTAAAGTGGATTACGGCTGACGTGCAGAAGGAAAGCGGAGCTGAACTTGAAGCTTCTAATCTTGACTGGGCTAAAGTAAATAGGCCAGTTATGGAAGCTGCTAGGAAATGGTATCAGGAAAAGGTTAAATCGATTGCTCAGTAAGCCGAGACGGATGGAACCAATACCTGATTACGGGGAACACATGACCTTGGAAGAGTTTTCTAAAGCAGTGCGATCTGGTAGTTATAATGGTTATGATGGCAATGGCTATTATGCTACATCGTCAGAGATGACTGACGAACAAATAGATCTACCAAACATAGATCAAACATATACTCATGTTGTATGGTTTAACAAATAATGAAAAAGCTAAAGCTTAGGCGAGAAAGAACCTGGCATGATAGGCCTCCAGTGATTGGTTCAGGGGCTTACGAATTTCGGATTGAAAATATAACTGCCGCTAGAGATCGTGTTAATCATTGGCCTGGTTATAGCACAGGTAATAATTTTTACGAATGGGAAGAAGAAGAACCTGAAAATTGTCCAGAATATATCGGAAGTTTAGGTGATAATAATTGCATTTGTCTTAAAGATATTAACGCCTTGATTAAGGAATATAACTTTGATGAGAAAGATGTATTCTTTACTGCGTCTTTTTCAAATGACTATTTAAATATAGAAGTTGTTCATGTTAAAAAACAAAATGAACAAGAACAATTAGAAAATTATAATCAAGAAGATTCTAATTGGGCGAAACGAAATGATATTAATAAAGAAGAAGAGTTGTTGAGAATTCAGCAAGACATCTCATCCTTACAAAGAAGATTAAAGGACTTGATACAAACTGAATAAAACTGAAAGGTGCAATCAATTATCTGCACCACTATTATTTTAACATAGTTTCTATAAAACTATAAATATATAACAGTCGAGAATCGTTAACAATTTATATAAAAGGTATAATGAAAAAAATATTAACATCTATTTGTTTCTTATTAATGGCTTGTAATAACAACTCGGTCGTTAACACTAATAACGTTAATGACGGAAGTGATGAAGCTGGAACCGGCGTAGTAGGAGATAAAGTAGATCCTCCATGCGGTAACGACATATCTAAACAACCTGCTCGTTGTGTAGATTCATTTGGGGCAATTCTTTGCAAAGCCAGCACTGGATATTCTGGCGATGAGTCAGCTCTCTGTAAACCAGATCCATCAGTAGGTCAGCTAATTCATTTCGGCCCAAGTAGTTATGATGATCCTGATGCTCTCGCTCCTTATATATTAGCGCCAGGAGGCGAAGAAGAGTTCTGCATTCATGCTAATACAACCAATATAGATCCCGAATATTATAATTCGTATCATGGCAGGATGCGTCCAAGTTCTCATCATTGGATTGTAACAATGCCGAAAGCTTCTTATCAACCAGAAGCAAAACCTTATGTTTGTCCACCAAATCCAATTGATCGTTGGGTGTTTGGTTCTCAGTCTCCTCAGATTGATGTAGAGGCTCTTACTGGCGGTGGAGATCCTTCACAACCGGGCGATCCTGATTATGGCGCTGCTCATGATTTACCAGCAGAGCAAACCATGCTTATGGATTTGCATTATGTAAATACATCTGATCAACCAATTCTTCGAGAAGCTTGGGCCGTAATTAAATATGTAGATCCTTCTGAAGTTAAAGTTAAGATTGATTTGATTGGGTTTTACAATCCAAACATTAACATTCCTTCTTTAGCTCATTACGTAACTCCTCGTGTAACATGCAAGTCTCCATCAACTACAGACCCAGTTTATCTTGGATTAGTTACTGGTCATGCTCATAGGCGTTTACAGAGGCTTTCATTATGGCATCAGGATGAGCTTGTTTATGAAACGCATAATTGGCATGAGCCGGGCGAGGCAATGTTTAGGGACGGCACTTCAAATCCAATTTTGCCTTTAGCTGCTGGGCAAGATTGGGGAGCTAAGACTGGTTATCTTAAGGTTATGCCGGGAGAAAATGTTTCTTTCGAGTGTGAGTATCAGAATGATCTAAACAATACCGTGACGTTTGGTGATACTACCAAGGATGAAATGTGTAACATCTTCGGGTTCTATTATCCTACGACTGGTCAAATGTGGAATTGTTTTTAATGGTCGAGGATTATACTCCGGTTGGTCTTCAGCTTCCTCCACACAATTTTTTATCTAGAAAAGAAATAGAAGCATTTTATGAAAAGATGATAGCTTCTATAGATTTAAAAAAGAATTAATGGCATTGGCTAAAAGAATTTATGCAAATGATTTATTTTAAAGTTAAGGCCGGAGCTTGACATTTTCCTAAACGTAGTTATAGTAACAAAAGGACAAGACCAATGAGCAAAGCAGTAAGTGATATTCCATTCGATAAGATTTATGTCGGTATGAAATTAAACGACATTTCATATAATAAAGGAAACGTTATTTTTATAAAAGATAATATAGAAAAAAACATTGTTATTGAATGGGAAAGAGGTGTCGTATCATTACATAAATATAGTGATGATGTACTAAAATATTATACATTTGCTGAATAACAAAGTCTGCTACGAATGTCTAAAATTCATTTAGCTTATTCAAAGATTCCAAATAGCGAAAAATGTTTGCTTAACAACTGCATAGCTTTTGAGAAATATGACGGAACAAATATTCATGTCGTATGGAATAAGAAATGGGGCTGGATAGATTTCGGAACGCGCCGTGATAGATTTCCGCTTAATAATGTTGGTATCAATGAATTCTTTAAATGTCATCCAGAATTAGGCGACGACAAAACTTTAAAGCTTATTGAAAATATTTCAGATAAAATATTAGATTTCGTTTGCGAAAACACAAACTATAATATTTATAATGAAGTAATTATTTTTATGGAATATCACGGCCCAAATTCTTTTGCTGGCCAACATGATCCTAAAGATATTAAAAAATTAACTTTAATAGATGTAATGACTGATAGAAAAATAATTCCACCTCAACAATTCTTGGATGACTTTAAAGATTTTGATATTGCCAAAGTAATTTATAAAGGAAAATACTCTGGACAATTTTCAGAAGATGTAAGGAACGGAAAGTATTCGGTTAATGAAGGAGTAGTTTGCAAAGGTGTAGTTGATGATAAAGTTTATATGTGCAAGATAAAAACTAATGCCTATATGAACAAACTGCAAACTCAGTTTAAAGATAACTGGAAAGACTATTGGGAATAATGTCAAAGCTAAACACAACAGAAGAAGGAACTGTATATCGGTTCATTATTGGTGGACAGCCGGTTCGTCTAGCGATTGTCGGTGAGCCAGAACCTATTCCGCCGGATTCTCTTGGGGTCACTATGGACAAAGAGAGTTATGAAAGGGTAATGGAGAGGCTTTCAAAGTTCAAAGAAGAATTCGAAAATGGTAGAGCAGAAAAAATTATTGTGTTCTTTCCAGGTATTGGCAGCTCTTATGCTGCTAAGATCCCACGTCAATTTCAAACTGGTGAGCTTCCTAATGGATTCATTGTCCCAATATTGTCCGAAGAGGAAGAAAAGCTAATAAATTCTATCAATGCGGTAACTGATGCCGTAAAAAAAGCTGAACACAGTATTGCTGAGGTAAAATGAAAACCATTTGTAGCGGGCCTGGCGAACTAACTCTATGTGGTAAACCGGCTACCAAAAGACTTCTAACTCGTGCTATCTTTGCTTGCTGTGATGAGCATGCAGAAATTATATTGAGTTGTGAAAAAAGCGGACTTCATCTTTCACCAGATGTTAATCCATGGGTAGATTGCGGACCTGATATAAATCTTTATGGCATTCGCTCACATCATATTGCATGGTGTACAGAAAATGGAGGGGACGATATTGTTGGCACCCTAGAAGAAATAGGGACCGAAATTATCAAACGGCGAGATAAATGGATAGGTTATTCATCAGAAGAATTTTATTATAAAGCACAACTATATGAAACGGAATATAAAACAATTGTAACGCCCACGACAAAAATTGTAACACCCACGACCGAGCGTCTTCTAGGTGAGGCTCATTTAGACCTTGACACCCCAGTTAAATGTGTTAGACTATTAGCTGGGTTAACGCAAGGACAGCTAGTTGATAGGGTAGCAGCGCAAAGAAACTGTTCCATTATTGACGCTGCTATAATTGTAGAAAGGTCAGAAAAGAATAGAGGAGATGTTTCTATAGAAGATTTTATGATGATTTCAGATGCTTGCGGATATAAAGTAAAAGCTTTTTTGTTTACTAAGGATTAGAAAGGAGAATAGTTAGAGTCGATTGTTTATGCCACGGTGGCGAAACCGGCAGACGCAGCGGATAAATTTGAGTCCCACTAACGAGTAATTGTTAGTTGCAAACGCTATAAACTGCTAGAAACTCCTAAAGCTCAAATTACCACAGCATAATTGGAAACGATAAGTGCGATGGTTTAAAAAAATTTGAGATGCAACAATGGACAACCAGCATCGAAATCCCTGAAATGGGAGACGTTCAGAGACTATAATTAGCGCTTCCATAAAGGAAGATGGTATAGTCCAGACCACAAAGAAATTTCTGTCAGTGAAAGCTGATGTGGTATTGTTAAAATCCGCCGGTAGTAATACCTTGGGAGTTCAAGTCTCCCCCGTGGCACTAGTATTTTTTCAACAACAGGTCTTAAAAAGACAATGTAATATATTAAACTACGTGAAAGTGTAATAACAAATATGTCTAAAACACAATCTGAAACTAATGACAGTTGGTATAGTTTTGATAAGTTAAAGAAGCGAGTGCTGGACAGCGGATGGTTTATGAGCCATTATTTCGTTGTAGATATGAAGAAAATAATCCAGCATACAGAAGAGTTGTTAGCTGAGAAAAAGATTCTTTCTGCTCGGATCGAAGAATTGGAGCATTGTCTTGTCGTGGACCTAAGCAGAACTGACAGAGACGCAATCTATCGCCATGATCTGGATGCGCTTATAAACTACGGGGGTGAAGCACTATGCCACACACATATTGGCACTATGCTTATTGGTCGTATGCGCGTAGTGGAAGCAGCACAGATATGGCGTAAGCAAGTACCGGGTTCACATACTCTGAGCGAACAAGCAGAATTGAATCTAATTGCTGCTGTAGATGCGATTGATCCTAAGAAAGCTTAGCATATAACTGGTTGAGTAGAAAATATTATTAATTAAAAACCAATAAAATTATATATCTATAGTATGACAGTAGTTAACGAATCAATCAAGTTAAAATATACTCTGTGTCTTTTTAAAGAAAGCAACAGTAAAAATTTTAAAACAAAACTTCAGGATATGAAGGTTCAGATTAAATCGCAGCTAAACATAGCTCCGGTATTCGTGGTGATCGCTACTGACGATCAGCTTGATATATTAAAGAAGTGTGCTGAGATTAAGAAGATCGAAGATGAATTTAATTGTAATGTTCCATTAATATCTAAATAAAAATGAGTGATAGAAAATATAAAGAACAAGATCCTATTCCATATGATCTGCCTACACCATATTTACCAAAAGAATTAGATTTTGTATCGGCTGGTGGTAAACCAAAAACAACTACAGAGGCGAAAGAGTATTGGTTAAACCATGATGCTCCTCTAGAGTTGCCATCTGCTGTTATCGATGGTATAGTGTGTTTTCGTCAGGAAATTAAACACAACGCTCTGGAGCCTGTGCCAGTCCCTAAAGTTTTAAGGGAGGCATTTATTGAAGGAGAAAAGGAAGATGATGCTTCTGATGAGGTGATGCGATTACTAAACTCTGATCTTGTTGCTCCTAATGTTCTCAGGCATATGATGGAACAACCTGTTCGTCAGGACATCGAAGTTCTTCCAGCGGATAGCCAGGAAGATTATATCGAGTCAGTTCTTTATGATTGTCCAACTTGCATGCATGAAACTGGGGAAGGCAGAATAAAACAAGATTGTAATGATTGTAATGATACTGGCGCTGTTAATTTTGATAAATGGAAAGAGCTTGTTATCCATAAGATACCACCAAATTACCAAGCCCCAAAGATGTATCAGCATATGTCTATAGATTCCCCTCCTGAAGAATTAAATAATGATATCGCTAATCATATAAGATATGCTTTGCAAAATAGTTTAATTTTAACTAAAGGGTATACCGAAGAATCAAAAAAGAAAGTAGTAGAACTTCTTAGAGATATATTAGTTGATATTAGAGAAGAATTAAGAAACGAAACAAAGAGTAAGAGGCGGAAGCGATGATTGAGCCGAAGTGTGACAGATGTGAAGAAGAGCTTGAAGAGTTTGGTGCTATAGTATTCGGGCCGCCAAATAAAGAATCTTTTTGCAAAAAGTTTCATTTGTGTAAAGACTGTTTCTTGCTTTTCGAAAACTGGATAGAGAAAATATACGCATGAAGTTGTCGAGCTGGTAATGCCGCCGACCTAATTTGATCTATGGTATCAATAAGACAATACTATTATCACATCACCCAAAAGAAATGGGCTTATAAGAAACTTTTAAAGCCAAAGTCTTATGGATCCAATCGGGGTGATGATGAACCTGTTGATCGTCGTATCTGTGTGTCCCCAACTATAGAGGGTTGTTTGCTGGCTCTTGGTTGTTGTTTAAGTTATGCACCAGCATTTGTTTATAGAACATCTAACAAGGTTATTGCAAATAAGCCTTATGACGTTCAGGATGCCAAGATTACTGGAGAGATGTGGTTAATAAGACCAGCTAGTTTTGAACGATATGGTGAAATAATTATGGAGAATTTACCAGATTCGTTATTAGATATTAGCGTTGGCGATTATGAATCTTTTGCAGATCAACGTCATTTTAAGCGTGAATTATTAAAAAACAAAAACTGGTTCAGAAAATTTTAATGCTCTTGACTTTTAGATAGGCGTTACTACATTGTACCTGATTCTGATAATCACTAATTTGATTACGGCATTTCTGTTGTTTGCAAAGATAAACGAACAGCAGAAGCCATCTTTGCAATTTAAAACTAAACACTGGGCGAAAGTTAGAAAAATTAAGTAAATGTCTAAATCCAATATGTTCAATGTCGATGTGAAGATCCCTTCCGCAGCGGATATTAATCCGGCTCGTTTTTATGGATTGATTGATTTAATGCGATCCATCGATAACAATAAGTTAATGATGTTGACCGAAGCCATATCAAAGATGAGGGATGCGTCCTCTATTATGGATGCTGAGGCCGAATCTCTTGCTAGGTCCAATAACGCAATGCTTCAGGAGATTCGCGCCACTACTCGCATGCGAAATCCGTTGGAAGATCTTGAGGATATGGAGAATGATTTTAGCAATTATAGACATAATCTTAGCGCAAACAACTTCTTGCGCGTTGCTTTTGAAATTACTGTAAGGTACCAAAGTTTCTTCAGAGCTATTATTAGTACGGCAGAGGATTTAATTCCACAGCCTATTATGATTTCCGATGAAAGATTTGACGGCAAAGGCAACGATCTTCAGCGATTAATGTCTTTTCAAGTTGAGAACCAGATTAATAGTTCTTGTATTAATAGATTCTCTAATGCCGTTATGAATCTTGAACAACTTACTGAGCTTACATATAAATTAGCACAAAGAGATATAAGTTGGCTTCTTGAAGATTATTATCGTTCTCTTTTGAACCGCCATTCCAGCGGTGGTATGGAAATTTTTAAGGATCCCATTGTCACAGATGTTGCTATGGCTATCTATGAAAATATAGATGCTCATGGTGAAATTGAGGCGGGAAAAAACCCGGATGAGGTTTCGGCTTATTCTGTTCGTAAGGCACAGGTTATCGGCGAAGCTATTAGCGGAGGTGCGGCAAAATCATTTATTACTACGCCTGGGTTCTTTATGAGCTTTATATCCAGCAGTTTGCATTCATTCTGGAACATGTCTTCTGTATTAACTGGAATGTTTGAAAACGAAATTGTTAAGGTAAAGGAATTAACGAACGCCAAGAAAAGCAATCGTTCTTATCGTAATCCAATTTCTGAATCGGAATTTAATTCTATTGTAGATAGGCTTGAAGATGTTAATCCGATGAACATCGTTTATAAGCCTAACACCAAACTTCTATCTAGTGAAGAGAGGTTTGAACAAAACTTCAGGAACGAAACAATCAAAACAATAACTGAAATGCTTAGTAATGGTTTTGATACCAACAAAGTTAGCGAGTTGATTCAGTTCGTTCTGAAGAGGAAGAAGGAGCTTAAAGCCTATTATCAGGATGAGAACAGCTTCTATGTTTGTAAGATTGGCGCTGGTAACCCATTCTCTGGCGAAGCTCCTGGCGCACTAACAATTATTCCTAGTGAGCGTCCCAACATTTTGCTTGATGATATTATTGGAAGCGGTTTTGATGATGTCAAAAGTTTTATTAATGAAATTGAATCATCGTCTAAGTGGCATGATTTGTTTATTGCAACAAGTCCAAGCAAGACGGCAGACAAATCCAACGTTCTGCTTGTAGGTCCGCAAGGATGCGGGAAGTCAGAAATTCTGCGCTCTGTTGCCGGAGATAAAAAATCCATTGGTGTTTATGCACAGGGTTCCGACTTCAATACTTGTTGGAAAGGTGAGATGGAGAAAAACCCTAAGCGTTTATTTGAATGCGCTTTGAAGCTTCATAAAAATAGCGGTAAGCATGTTCATATCTTGATTGATGAGATTGATTCTGTGTTAAGGAAGCCAGAGCTATCTCGTAATGGAGATTCGAATCTTACGCTTGAGTTTCAAACATTGATGGATGGCGTTGTTCATTATCCAAGTTTGAGTGTTTGGGGAGCAACGAATACTCCTCAAAACATTCCAATCGCTATGTTACGAAGATTTTCAAAAGTAATTATTTGCGGAAAATTAACTAACGATCATCGTATACAGTTGTTAAAAAACTTTACTGATTATATTCCAACTTCATCGGAACTTAATAACAATGTTTGGTCTGCTCTTGCACAAAGGTTAGAAGGCGCTACCGGAGATGTGATTCGCAAGGTAGCAGATCATATTTGGCGCGAGAAAATGACTTGGTTTGTAAACAACAATCAGGCCGAGGCGGAAAAACTTGTTAAATGGTTAAATAAAGATCATAAATTTGAGATTAATAAATTAACCACCGAACAACGAGCAAAATTCAAGTCCAAATTGGATAAGTTTATATCGGTATCACCACAGGATATAGACACATCAATTACTATTCATCTTGAGAATATAGCTATTCGTAATGAAATTGATACGGCTGTTAAGACTTATGCCAATGCAGAATCGTTTTTAGAACAATTAAAAAATAAAAACCCTAATGTTTGAAGAGCCAGAACTATCAGATACCAAACTTGAGATAACCGGAGTTAAATAGAAAACAAATGAGTATTATTGCTAACAATCTTAGGGCTACGTACAAAAAGTATCTTGCTGGCAAGCCCGCTGAGAGGTTTTCTCTAAAACAGTGGGCTAAACAGCATGATGAGACCGATAAGGTCAAGGCGTGGCTTAAGGGTAAGAAGGAAGCTCGGAAGCCAGCGGAGGGTCATGCTCCTTACCTAAAAAAGAGGAACAAGGCTGCCAAATAATAGTTAACTAAAGTTAGATGTTAATATCGAAACTTAATCCTCGGCCAGAAGATCCATAATAGAGGTGATTCAAACCCCTCAAGTTAGTTCAATCGGTAGAACTCCGGTGCTACGCACTTCGGTACGGACCATAGGCCGGGAGATTCTGGTTCAACTCCAGAACTTGAGACACGGAGAATGTGTGATGGACGAGCATAAGGATCAAGCAAATAAGGTACGGTGTCATTATTGCAAAGGGCGTGGCTGGCATGTTGGCGACTGTCATCCATGCGAAACTTGTGGCGTATGCGACGGTACCGGTGTGCTCCCAACAGATTATGTACCTGAAGTGCCAGCCAAATTAATTTTTCCTAGTTTTTGACTTAGTGAATATATTGACATTGTTTTGATGGAAAATATTAATGATATTTATAATTTAGCCTTTATTTTTGCTAAGTTAGCTGTGCCATTAGAGCCATATAATTGGACAAGCCTTCATAGTTTTGAAGTTAGAGAGCTTGCTGAAGGTAAAGATGTTGTTGTATATCATGGAACATCATCCAAGAAATTAGCTAAGATACTTGCTCATGGCTCATTAGATCCTGCTATGTCTGGAGGTAACAAGACATTTAAGGAGTCCAGCCCAGGAATATTCGTTACAAAACAACCTGGAGGATTAATGGGAGCAGAATTTTATGCTTTCATATCATCCGAGGGAGGTAATGATAAGGAAAGAACCCCTGGTGATAATAGTGATGCAGTGGTTCTAGAATTGATTGTACCGCTTGATTGGATTGAAACTGACCCAGATGACACTAGGTTTCAAGAAGGCGGCAAAATGAATAACTTAGGGGAAGACCAAGGGATAGTTCATAGGCCATTAAATATAAAGAGAATAAGATCTGTATTATTAAAAGGATCAGAAGTATCAAAGATTGTTCCTGAATGGACTCCTATTGGTATTGTAATAGATAAGATAGCCAAAGCAATAAAGTCTGGAGCACAATTGCCAGAAGAGTATGCTGCAATGTCTGGACAAAAACCAAGAGGGTTATCCAGGCAACAAGCTTATTATGATATCGAGGAGAGGATTGCAAAAGGATTAGTTAATCTACATGACAATTGGTTTTCCCCTGATTATAAAACTCATGAAGCGGCACTTGTTTGGGCATTAAAGAATGGGGCTCATGGCTTAGCTTTGCCGGCCATCAAATCATTCTTTGATAGTATTGTGGCCAACTTCGAAGACTTTAAAGAAGGCGCAGAAGGTTCTTATTGGTGGCCTAAGCCTAACGAATATTTGGTTAACTATTTGAAACGTGTTGGTTAAGGAACAAACAAATGAAAGTAATGATTGTTGATCTTCCTTCTGGATACGAAGACAAATATCCGTTCAAAAATGGAGAGAATGTTTTGTTTTTAGGCGAAATTAAAAACATGCGAGGACACTGCACAGTTGTTAATCGTGATGGAAAAGTGTTTTGGGGTTATCATACTGATGACTTTCGAAATCCAACAGAAGACGAGTTATAAAGTTCTGCCTTATTAGGTATTTTATATACTCGCCTTGACAATTCAAAATCGGGTCTTATATTAAATTTAAGTTGGAAGAATGAAACACTGGCACGCGGTCGGGCCGTATCGGAGTTTGCGAATGGAAAGTTTTAGACCTACGGAAAACTGCTACGGAACTGAACCTCTTACCCAGTTAGAGCGGCAGAGCCTCAGAGAGTCTCGCGAGATAGCCACTGAGCTTCTCAAGGCGCCGGACGAGCAGACCGAGAAGGATCGCGTGTTCAGAAACGCCGTTCTGGAGGAGGCGGCGCTCGCCTGCGCCGTGCCACCTACACCCTATTGGCGTGAGGCCGTTATGGCTCGACAGTGCGCCGAGCGCA
>Ga0315293_10000286_pt1 | contig 45422 bp, 34 predicted proteins | sample YL17G13_20_MG_FD_203071 | JGI IMG/M metagenome (GOLD analysis project Ga0315293, IMG submission 203071) | Sediment microbial communities from Yellowstone Lake, YNP, Wyoming, USA - YL17G13_20 | ecosystem: Environmental > Aquatic > Freshwater > Lake > Sediment | place: USA: Wyoming | collected... | reverse complement strand
TAAAGACGGCTGAAATTGTCCAATCCGAGGCAATTAATATTTTCGAATTCATATTTGGAAATCCTGATTTTAAAAATTCCTTTGGCATCGTAGCGAAAGATATGATCTCCTTTTCTCGATACGACAAATAAATCGCCGAAGCTGTTGACGCACACTTCCCGCGGTTTAATTACGGGACGTGATTGGTCTCCGTCCGTAAACGTTAAGGGAATAGATTGACCGTCTATTTCGATATTGCCTTCTGCATCAACGAATATATTCTTGCCGCCTCTTCCCGGGAAAAAAGCAATCGCTTCACAAGCCGGCGCTTGGGTATTAACGAAAGCGCCTTTGTCATCGAAGATATAAACCGTTTTGGATTCTGAATCGAAAACGGAGATTTGTTCCGTCTCATCGAGATAGATGCTTTGAGGCGAAGTCACAGGCTGGGACGCATTCAGTTTAAATGCCGAATCCACCTTGTAGTTGTAGCCCGTGTCAAGCTTCAGCCTTTGAAGCGCGTTGAGATATTTTTTCGCCTGCGCAGCCTGAGCGCTTCCCTTCTGGGTCGAGGAGAGTTTTTGCAGCTGCTTTGCGGCTTCCACGTATTCGGAATCCGCGATGAAAATCATCGCTTTAAGCAATACGGCATCAGCGTAAAAAGAGCTGGCGGCAAACCTGTCGTCTATTAGTTTTATCTTATCCATCGCCTTCTGGACATTCCCGATCCTGAAATATATCCCGGCAGCCTTAAATGCCGCTTTAGCTGTATTCTCCGACCAGGGGTATGTCCTGATTAAGCGCTCGAATGTGGAAAGAGGAGTATTCAGGCTTGTCACATCATCGCAGGACATCAGCTGAATATCGCCGACATTCAGCAGCGCGAGCGTGGCTTTTTTATGATGCGGAAAATCCTGAGCCAATTTCTCGAAATTTTTCTTCGCATCTTCTGGATTTGAGGCAACATCTTTATAATAGACTCCTTTTTGGAAAAGCGAGAGCGCTGCCCAATTTGTTGACGGGAATTTTTCCAGAATGCTGTTGAAGTCCTTCAGAGCCTCCTGGTACTTTCTTTCCTTATAAAAAGTCATTCCGCTGTCAAATATTTTTTTGGCTAAATTATCGTCTGCCTTCTGTGCGAGGAGAGGGAGCGAGAGCGCTCCGATGGACAATAATCCTATGATTATGGCGCTTTTTCTCATAATTAATCCTCAGGAGTTTTTGGATTTTTCCCGCTGAAGGAATGATCGCCATCCGGCTCGATTTTCACTTTTTCCTTGAAGGCTCCGCCGTCCGGCCACTTATATTGCAACTGATGGTCGCCGGCTGATATTTTAAAATCAGTGAGCGGGGCGTCATCCACATTCAATCCATCTATCCAAATCCGACAATTTCCGGGAATTGCGGTCACATTCATCTTGCCGAATGCAGGAAGCATGAATGAAGAGGTCTTGCCTGGTATTATATCCACCATATATACCCTGTTGATGAAAACAGGCCCTTTCGAGACGACACCGATCTTCCTTTTTCCTTCCAGGAATTTCAGCTTTGCGGACTTCTTTACATAACCGACCTTCTTCCCCTCGCTGTAAATTGTCACCGGATAGCTGGTCGAAACCGAAAGGAAGCCGTCTTTCAGCGCCGAAGTTAATTGCACTTCGAGGTTGTCTGCAAGGGATTCATCCTGATAGCTCAAGTCCACCGTCTTTTCAACATACCCCTCGCGGCTCACAAGAACCTTCAACGGCGCATCACATTTCAAAGCAATCTTTGCCGGGGAAACCAGAGGTTCAGCCTGCCCTTCAATTTTGATAATCGCATCTTTCGGAACCGGGGTAATTGTTATCTCACGTGTGAGGGGGAGAAGTTCCGCTGATACACCCTCTTTTGGAAGACCGCTTTTTTGCAAATCCATCGTCCAGGTCTGATAACAGTCTTTCTTGATGGCAATCCTGAATTCCTCCGGCGTAGCCTCGGTCACCCTGTACATCACGGGAGTGGTCATACCGGTTTCTTCCCCGTTGATAAGCAATCCGGCCCCGTCGGGATTGCTGCTTATCGTAAGATTTAGTTCAGGCGAAATAATTTGAGTCGAATTCCCGGTGTTTGCAGGAAGACCTTCGCCTTGACGGCCTGCTTTTTTTGATGACTCGGTACCAGCGGAATCGACGGAACTTTCCTTTGATCCGCCGAGCAAAGAAAACACTTGCTCGCTGTACATATAAAATAATACCGCAATGCCGAAAAATGCGAATAAAATGAATTCACGCACGTGTCTTTTCACTCTTTTTCGCGTAATCTGTGTGGGTGAATCTTCCATCACTACCGTTTCCGCTCCAAAATCCACTTCGTTCGCCGCCGCCGATTTTTCGCCTTTTGTTTTTGTCTCTTTTAAAAGCCGTTGAATATGATCGGTCGTGAGCTGCTTTTCCCGGCGTTTTGGGAGAGGCGAGAACTCTATCTTCGAGGTCACATCAATATCGGTTTTTTTAATACCTTTTACTGCTTTTATCGCCTCGATGAACTCTTCACCTGTCTGAAAACGTTCGTCCGGTTTTTTTGCCAGCGCTTTTAAAATTACATTTTTCAAATCTTTGGGGACGCCTTCAAGTTTTATCTTGGGTTCCGGCGGGGGCGCCTGGACGACCTGGAAGATGACTGTCGTGGGATCGCCCACAAATGGGCGTCTCCCGGTCACCAATTCGTAGAAGATGACGCCGAGAGAATAGAGGTCGCTTCTCACATCGAGGGAAGTCCCCATAACCTGCTCAGGAGAAACGTATGCAGGTGTTCCCATCAGCATCCCGCTTTGTGTGACCGTGCTTGTCGGAAGTTTGGCAATGCCGAAATCGCTGATCTTCACATTGCCGTCGTCTGTCAGCAGTATATTCGCCGGTTTAATATCCCGGTGAATAATCCCCTTGGAGCTGGAATAATCGAGGCCCTTTGCGACACTGAAGACAATTCGGAACATCTCTCTAAAGGGTATATCTTTTTTGATGGTCATATATTCTTTGAGATCATTGCCTTCGATATATTCCATTGCGATAAAAGCTATATGGCTCTCGTATCCGACATCATAAACGGTAACGATATTCTGATGACTCATCGTCCCTGCTGAGCGTGCCTCATTTAAAAAGCGCTCCCGCAGTTCCTTTTCCTCGAAGCTTGTATCCGCCAGATCGAGGCGTATAGTTTTTATCGCAACCCTTCTGCCGATCTCAGGGTCGAGAGCCCTATACACGACGCCCATCGCTCCTTGCCCGAGAATGGATTCGAGAACATACCTGCCTAATTTATTATCTTTCATTGCCACCCACACCCAGTTATGAATTCAAGTTATGTTATCAAAGACATGTCGCGTGGTCAAACTTCAATAGAATTTATTCCAAAAGATAATTTAAATTATGATGGTTACATTAAATTATATGGATCAATATCTATAACATATTTCCCTCTGCTTATCCCTTCTTTATGCGCTGATGCCATAGAGCGGGCTAATCCGATGCTCAACTCGGAGCGTGACGGAGACCGGATAATAATCTGAATCCGATATCTGTCCCTCAGTTTCGAGAGCGGTGCCGATTTGGGGCCTCTTATGATGGAACCGCTTGTCATAAATTTATCAAGTATCTGTTTGAATTTGTGAGCATCCGAATATATCTTCCCTTTGTCTTTCCCTTCAAATCTTATCACTGCCATCCCTGAAAATGGCGGGTATGATAAACGCTCACGCAGATAAATCTCCTCCTTGTAAAATCCCGGATAATCATGCTCCCTTGCGAACCTGATGCTGTAATGATCCGGCGAAAAAGTTTGAATGATAACCTCGCCTGGATTTTTCCCCCTTCCAGCCCTGCCAGCAACCTGGGTAAGTAGTTGGAATGTCTTTTCGCTGTGTCTGAAGTCCGGCAACGCAAGTATGCTTTCGGCTGAAACGACGCCGACCAGGGTAATCCGCGGGTAATCATGCCCCTTCGCGATCATCTGAGTTCCCACGAGTATATCAATCTGACCATGCCTGAGCATCTCGAGGATGCGGTAGTGCGCGCCACGGCTTTCCGTAGTATCATGATCCATTCTCATAACGGTTTTATTTCTAAAATCCCTTTGAAGAATCTCCTCAACCCTCTGGGTTCCAATACCTGCGAATTCAATGAGCTCGCCGCGGCAGTACTCGCACTTGTCGCTCACGGCTTTACGTGAATCGCAGAAGTGACAAACCATTTTATCAATGGTCTGATGATATTTCATCGCAACATTGCAGTATTTGCATAACACAATCCTTCCGCATTCCCTGCAGATCAGCCTGGCTCTATAACCGCGACGGTTTATTAAAACGAGGACCTGTCCGCCAGCTTCCAGTTTTTCCTTTATCTTATCGTCAAGGAGGCTGGCTATTTCCTGCTGTATGCCGGTGCGTTTGAATTCCTCGCGCATATCAACGATTGTAACCTTTGGGAGCTCCTGGTCGCCGAATCTTTTTTTCAGCTCGAGCAGGTGATATTTACCACGCAGCGCATTATAATATGACTCTACCGCCGGTGTGGCGGAGCCGAGCAGGACGGGAGCAGCGGAAATTTCTCCCCGTTTGATTGCCAGGTCCCTCGCATTGTATCTCGGCGTTTCATCCTGTTTATATGAACCGTCATGTTCTTCATCCACGACGATCAGCCCTAAATTGTCTATGGGCGCAAAGACCGCCGATCTTGTTCCGATGACCACATCCGACAAGCCTCTCTTCGCCTTCAGCCATTGCTCGAACCTCTCTCCCGGGGAAAGCCCGCTGTGGAGAAGCGAAATTCGTCCCGCAAAATGTTCCTGGAACCTGCGGAAGAGCTGGGGCGTCAGGGATATTTCAGGGATCAAAATAAGTGTCTTTTTCCCTTCCGCAATAATCTTGTGGCAAAGATACAGATATACCTCTGTCTTACCGCTGCCGGTGATTCCGTGAATCAGAAATGTCTTATGGAATGATTTTTTGCAACATTCCAGAACCTCCGAAGCCGCTGTCATTTGTTCGTCGGTCAGATCAGGCAAATCCTGAGCTGGACCTTCGTAATCGGGATAAATAGTTTCACGTTCCTTTTCGAGAAAGATTTTTTTTACAATTCCCTTTTTATTCAATTCAGCGAGCGGACCGGAACTGATATCGAGATTCTCCATTATTTTATCGTCCGGCAGTGGTTCTTTCCTTCCTTCGAGGTACTCGATAATTTTCATTTGTACCGGCGCTTTTCTACATGATTCCTTCGATTTCTCGGGATTTTCATAATATCTGTCGCTTAAAATTGAGGCGGAGCGGCGGAGAAGATAATCCTCCCTCACCCTTATCTGTTGATTGATGGTCAGAAAGCCCTCCTTTTCAAGGGCATAGCAATAGCGCAGCGCTCCTGCGCCGTCGAGAATTTTATCAAGATCCTTCGCGCTCATCTTGTGATTTTTGCAGACAGCGGATAGAACCAGGTCACCTTTTGATAGTTTTTTTTTCGATTTCAGCTTTTCCGCCTCGAGCAATCCGTTATCAGTGATTTCAATGACGAATTCAGGTGTATCCCCTATCCCTGGAGGCATGGCGGCTTTGGCGACATATCCAGGCGATACGAGATAATAATCGGAAATCCATCGGAAAAGGTCCAACAGCTTCAGGTTAAAAAGTGGTTCATTGTCAACAACATTGCGTATGGGTTTTATGACACTGGCAGGCAGGTCGGTTTTTTCAAGAATCTCGAAAACCCAGCCGGTCTCCATTCTCCTGCCGAGAGGAACAATCACCCTAATTCCGGGTTTAATCTTATCCTGAAACCTTTGAGGGACTTCATATGTCAGCGTGGATTCCAGAGGTCTGGCAACAGCTACCGAAACAAACATTGATAATTCTCTTTCCTATAACAATTATGCGGCAATTGTCATTGCAATCAATAGGCTTCGGGATAAAGACCGTTCTATATAAAAAACCCGGAGGCGTAAAACCTCCGGGCAATAATACTAATCTGTGGATAACCTATCAGCTGTCCTTTCTGACCAATCCTCCGAGCCAGTGGAACAGACGCAGTTTAGCAAAATCGTCAAATATTGTGTAAACGACAGGTATCACTATCAGGGTCAGAAATGTAGATGTAATCAAGCCGCCGATTATAGCAATTGCCATCGGCGAACGCATTTCTGCACCACGGCCAATTTCAAGAGCTGCCGGGAGTGCTCCGAAAATGGTGGAAAGTGCCGTCATTAGAATCGGCCGCAACCTTTGTGGGCCAGCGGTTAGAATCGCTTTCTTTCTTTCCATACCTTTATCGCGCAGCTGTTTCGTGAGGTCTATCAAGAGGATGGAGTTCTTTGTAACAATACCCATCAGAAGAATAATGCCGATGAAGCTAATCATGCTTAGTGTCTTGCCCATGAAAAAGAGACCGAATACAGCTCCGATGATTGCCAGCGGCAAGGAAATCATAATCGTTATCGGATGGATGAAGCTTGCGAATTGAGACGCGAGAATCATATAAATCAGAATTATCGCCAGGAATAAAGTGAATGATAACTCCTGGAATGATTCTTTCATAGCTTCAGCCTCTCCTCCAAGTGTGAGTTCTATGTCAGTTCCTGAAAGAGTTTCGCTTGCAGTTTTCTGTACAATTTTTACTGCTTCGCCAAGAGGCAGATTTTCAAGGTTGCTCGTTATTTCAATAGACCGGCGTCTGTTATAACGTTGTATCTGTGAGGGACCTGTTTCACGCTCATATGTAGTAACGTTGCCCAGATCAATCATAGTTCCTTCCAGGTTTCTAACCTCCAGCTTTTCGATATCCTGTGGTTTTTCCCTGTCTTTCTGCTGCAAACGAACCCACACTTCATATTGTTCCCCGCTTTCTTCATAGTTGGTGACATGCTTTCCACCTATAAGGGTATTGATCACGGACGCGATACTGTAAACATTGACTCCGAGATCAGCTGCCTTCAGGCGGTTGATTCCGATATGAAGTTCTGGTTTTCCCGTTCTCCAGGATGAATCGAGATCAACGATACCTTTTTTGGTTTTTAACGCATTAAGCATTCTCGTATTAGCTTTTTCCAATTGCCCAAGGTCGCTTCCAGTCAAGAGAACCTGAAATTGCTTCGAACTGAATCCGCCGGAGGAACCCATTGAAGCTTCTGCTGTTGAGATTTTGGCATTCTTAACAACAGAAAGAATTCTTCTCGATTCCGCTTGTATTTCGTAAACAGACAGCTTCCGATCTTCCTGAGGTGTTAATTTAATCAAAATCTGTCCTCTGTTGGATTCTTCCCTGCTTCCCTGTCCTACACCGACAGTTGCGAATAGCTCCCTCAATTCAGGCAACTTCTGAGTCAATAGGCTCTCGATTTCACGAATTTTGCGATCGGTCTGTTCAACTGTGGATCCGAGGTCTGTTTCAACATCGATTGAAAATTCGTCTCTTTCCATAGTTCCCATAAATTCGCTCTTGATGGCTCCTGAACCGGCAAATCCTATAGAAAAAACCATAAGCAAGAAGGCCGTAATAACAACTCGCCACCTATGTGCAAGAGCCCAATCCAGGGCTTTTTTATACCAGGCTAACAGTTTTGCGTACGCGGATTCGAACTTCTTGTCGAATGCGTTTTCCCTCTGTTTTCTTCTCAAGAATCTGGAACTTAACATAGGGGTCAGGAAGAACGATACAAAAAGGGAAACTAAAACGGCAACGCTGACCGTGAGCCCGAATTCATAAAAGAATTGCCCTACCAGACCGCTCATAAAAGCAACTGGGATGAAAACGGCAACAACCGTAAAAGTGGATGCCATGACAGCGAGGCCAATTTCATTGGTTGCATTGATCGCAGCGTCATGACGCTTTTCCTTCATCTCTCTATGTCTGAATATATTCTCGATGACCACTATAGCATCATCGATCAAGACACCAACTGATAATGACAAGCCCATCATAGTTAAGATATTCAGTGAGAAGCCGAGGAGCGACATGAAGGCATATGTTGAGATAACAGAAACTGGAATTGCAATTCCGGCAATCAATGTCGCCGAGATGTTCCTGAGGAAAAACAAAACGACTAATACTGCGAAAAAACCGCCATAGAGCATCGTTGTATTGACATCGCTGACGGCATCTCTTGTAAAAGATGAGTTGTCTTGAGCGATGACGATCTTCATCTTATCCTTATATGTTTCTTGAAGCTTACCCAATTCCTCTTTGACATTATCGACAACTTCAATTTCATTCGCGTCTGCGCGTTTTGTAATAAGAACAGCTACCGCTTGTTTTCCGTTTAAACGAGAATAAGTTTTAGCGTCTTCTTCGCCGTCTTCAACTACAGCAACATCACCAACCGTTATTGGTTTACCCTGCTTGGAAGAGATGATCAGTTTTTGGAAATCATCGACTTTTTTCACTTCACCTTCGGTCTTTACAACAAGTTCTTCCTGCTGGGATTTAAGTGTACCGCCGGGGAAATCTATGTTTCCTATCTGCAGGGTCCTTACTACATCATCACCCTCGAGTCCATATCCGCGCAGTTTGCCTGCATCCAGCCAAATCCTCACCTGTCTCTCTCTACCGCCGACGATCGTAACGTTACCGACACCCTTGATCCTCTCGATGTTTCCCTTGATTCTCTTTTCAATAATCTCAGTTAAATCTCTCAACGAAGTGTTGGAGGAAATCGCTATCTGCATAATCGGGTATGCACGAAAATCGAATTTTTGAACCAATGGATTTTCAATGTCTGATGGCAACAATTGCCGGGCGTTTGCTATCTTATCCCGGACTTCCTGAGTTACGACATCGACATCCATTTCCAATTCGAATTCAATTATAACCTGACTCAGATTTTCAAGGCTGTAAGAATAAATATTCTTCACTCCTTCGAGTGTAGCGCAGTTCTCTTCAATCACTTCCGTTACTTTCGATTCAACCGTATTCGGATTTGCGCCCGGCAAGATTGTCGTTATCGTAACGTAAGGAAAATTCAATTCAGGAAACATGACAACAGGAAGCCTCGTATATGCGATCCAGCCGAAGATGATCATCGCTGCGATGACCATCGTGGCGAATATTGGCTGTTTAACAGCTACTCGAGCAAGTATCATATTATAACCTCTTTTTGAAAATTACTTTGCCTTCTGCGCTTCAACAGTGGCACCGTCATATATGCCCGATTTTCCATCTGTGATAATTTGATCATCCAATGAGATGCCGCTTAAAATCTCGACGTAGTCCCCATTTTCCGCACCAATGATAACCTTTGTCCTCAGCGCTTTGCCTTTGACTATCTTGTAGATATATTTCTCGCCCTGTTCAGAAAGCAACGCATTCGAAGGAATTGTCAGAGACTTTTGGCCCCCATCGAGATTCAGTTTGATTTCGGCAAAGGCCCCCGATTTTATTATTGAAGAGGCATTTCTGATTTGCCCTTCAATTGTAACTGTCCTTGTCGCCTGATCCACAGAAGGCGGAACAATCGTAACCACCCCATCGAAAGATTTATCCTGAATGTAATTGAAGGAAGCGGTAAATTTATATCCCTTCTTCACCATACCTGTATATTTTTCCGGTAAGGAAAATCTTATACGGATCGGGTCTGTTTTAATGATGACAAAAAGCAGGTTGTCCATCATAGCGTCCACATATTCGCCCGCATCCTTCTCGCGGCGTTTGATGTACCCGCTGATAGGTGTTTTCAAACGCGCATCATCATAAATCATATCGGAGTTTTTTATCCCCACCTGAGCCATCTCGTATGCCGCCTTCATCGCTTCGTACTGGGTTTTTACTCCATCGAACATTCCCTGCGAAATCGCTTTCTTATCTAAAAGAGTTTTTTTCCTTTCAAGTTCGAGATTCGCATTTTCATAGGCAGCCTTCGCCTGCCCCAGGGAAGCTCTGGATTGTTCCACGACCAACTGGAATTTCTTCAGATTAATATCCGCTAGAGATTGGCCGGCATTAACATAATCGCCTTCCTCGACATAAATTTTGTCAATGACACCGGACACGGTCGTTTTGATTTCCACTTCCTGGTCAGGATTGGCTGTGCCTGTCGCAGATATATAATGGTTAATTTTTTTCATCTCCGGACGAGCCACCTGTACGGAATAGACATTCATGCTGTTTTTATTTTTTTCGTCGGGATTGGAACCCTCTTTATTCTTGCAGGCTGTCATAATAAACAACAATCCCACTGCAATTGATATGGTTATTATTTTTCTTAACATCTCCACCACCTCATTACTTTTCTAATTTTAATAATTCGCCGGCAGCTTTCTTAAGATTAAGCACTGCAAGGTCTTTCTGGTATTTCAGGTTCGAGTAAGCGATTTTCGCCTGGTCATATGAAACCAGGGCTTGCGCCAATTCCAACGCTGTAGCGTCGCCAACTTCATATAAACTTGAATTCAGCTGGTAATTCTCTTCCGCGAGATCCACCTGCGTTTTAACCGTTTCGAGTGTCTTTTTTATTGTATCGAGATCATCATAAGCCTTGCTGACTTCAAGAGTAATCTGGTTTCTCATATTTACTATTTCGAGTTCCGCCATGGTTGCCTTGGCTCTTGCTTCGCCGATAGCCCCATAGGTTTTTCCGCCATCGAATACCGGGAAGCTGACAACCAGCCCTATACTGCTGTAGGATTGCGCGGGAAAAACGGAGCTCTGATTCAAATACTGGCCTTGAACCGCGATTGTAGGATATAACCCTCCCCAGGCGATATTGCTCTGATAATCGGCAATATCCAGGTTTAAATTGGATATCTTCATATCCTGTCTCTGGCTCAACCCTCTTTGAATCAGATCGTTCTTGGTTCCTAGCGTCTCCTCGATCAAATCTGTTTCCGCAAGCTGAAACTCGGAGCTGATGCCTGTCAGGAAAACAAGATTCAGCCTGGCGTTCTGCAATGCGCTCCGCTGTTCGATCAACTTTCTCTCCGTGTCCTTGAGCGTAAGGTCGGCGAGTAATACTGCTGGTTTGGTGACTTCTCCGATATCGAAGCGCAGCTGAGCCTTGCTCAACTCGTTTTTGGAGAGCTCGATAGACCGTTCGAGGATTTCAACCTCTGTTTCCAACATCTTCACCTGGTAATAAACGGCGGCTATTCCGAAGTAAACCATTTCCTGTGTTATGGTTTCAGAGGAATAGCTCATATCTCTATAGGCATTGGCAAGATTTATCCCGTTAATAATCCTGCCTCCCGTAAAAATCGGTTGAGTGACAGTCCCGGTGATCATATAAGACAACCTCGGAAAAATCTCGAACTTTTCCCCGTTGAAATCGAGCGAAACTGAGCGGTCATAATAGGTGCCGATGATGTTCACATCCAGCTTGGGAAAAAGTTCACCCCAGGCTTTCGTAACCCCCGACTCGGCGGCGTACTTCTGATATTCGGCTATCCTGATGTTCACGTTGTTCGACAAAGCAATCTTCCAGACATCATTCAAACCGTATACAGGCCTGACTTCTACAGCTTTTATCGCCGAAAGACTTATCAGCGTAAATGCTACTGAAAATAATATCCATTTCCTTTGCATATCATCCCCATTTATTTCAATTTTTTGGAGTCTGCGGTTGATTTGCGATTCCGTACAAATAGAACGACATCACATCGTCAACAACATTACTCGCCTCTTTTAGCTTCCCGTTCAGAACCTTGTTCCAAAAGAATTCGGTCATAAGCGCTTTTACAGCAAGCCGGGCCATAAAGGGATCCACTTTTCTAAAATATCCCTGCTCGATGCCTTTTTCGACTATATCCTGAAACAGTCCGGCAAATTCCTGCAAGTGATCCCTGCATTCAAACCGCATACCCTTCGCTATTTCAAGATCCCCGGTCCAATGCTCAAAATAAAATATCTGAAGCATCCTTGTGTTTTTGGCGAAAAAATCCATGATACCGTTCAATATTGCTCTGATCCTTTCCACCGGATCCTTCGACAGATCGTCAGATAACATAGAAACATTATGAAGCTCTTCCAGTTTTTTCTTTACAAGCGAGAGAAAAATTTCTTCTTTGTTTTTGAACAGCTTGTAAATGGTTCCGAGAGCGTAGTCCGATTTTTCGGCAAGATCATTCATCGTTGTCGCCGCAAAACCCTTGTCCATAAACACAACCCATGCCGATTCCATAACCAGGTTCCGTTTGAATTCCGCCTCTTTTTCCTTATTCGCCATCTGTCTCATATCCTTTGCTATATACGCAATATATATAACATAAATTTCACATTTTAGAATGAATATTCTAAATTGCAACTTAAATTCGAACGATTCGATCGCTGTTGACATTTCGCATACTCAAAGAACTAGTTACAATATTCAAATACTTCGAAAATGGCGAATTGTTTCGGCTTTTCGGTAAAAAGCAATTATTAATCGGTGGATAACACTATGGGGACAGAGTCAGTTAGGAATAGACGACACCGCTTTCATGTATATATAATTGATAAAAAGGGTAAAGATGGCATTCATTTTGCTAAATAATACAAAGACTACTACTATGAAAGTCATTCCTTTATAGTCGTTCGTGATTTAGACTTAAGACTTATAAGATTATTTTTTTGATTAGCGTTGTCTGTAATGTATAATTCCCATATAAGCTTTGATGGAAGGAATGTCGAAGATGATACAATTTGGCACAAGAAAAAACGCGATTTCCCTTATGCTGATATTATTTTTAATCCTTGTATCAGCAAGCTGCGGTAGTAAGGGTTCTCTCGATCAGGACCCCGAGCTCAATTTAAAGTTCGGTCTTGAGGCGGCCAAAGGCGGCCTCTGGAAGGAAGCCTTGCTGAGATGGGAGAATGGGCTAAAGCTGAGCCCTAATAATCCGAAGATACATAACAATCTTGCGGTAGCCTACGAAAACGAAGGTGATTATCTGAAAGCCGAAGATCATTATAAGAAAGCTCTGGAACTTGATCCGACAAACGAAGGGATAAAGATAAATTATAATAGCTTCAAGGGATTCCTTAAAAAACTGGAAGTGAAACCACTCGATAAAGCAGGAGAGATTGAAAATGCCGATAAAAAATAATAAAACCATTACAAGTAAATTGATGTTTCCGGCATTCATTTGCGTATTTTTGCTGATTTCATGCGGAAGACCTTTGCCCACAAGTGGAGAGGACAGCGGAGTTTTAATCACACATAGATTAAAATCAAAAATAGACGTGGAAAAATACAAGAGGGTTCTATTGGCAGGCTTCACTTCCTCATCGGAAAACACCTTCGATATTAAAGATATCGCTTATGAAAACTACAAACGTGAACTTTCCAAGAACTCGTCGTTTTTAATCATTTTCGAAAAACCGCTTGAAATCGGAAAAACCTTCGTTAAAAGCAAAACAAAAAAGCTGGATTTCACTTCGGACAATATCTTCGAAGACTCTGCTTTATGGAAGAAAATCGCCGACATTTACAAGGTTGATCTCTTGATCGCCGGAGACATTTCCTTTACAAATGAAATCAGAACTTCAGTCGAAAAAAAGGCAATCTACCAGGACGGGAAAGAAAACACGATAAGCAAGATTGTGGAACTGAAGTTTTTCGCATTGTCGGTTACGTTTTACTTTATTGATGGTTCAAACGGTAAGTCATTAGAGGTAAAGAAGATATTAAAGGAAAAGGGTTACGGAAAATCAGAAGAGGAAAGTAAAAATATCTTTCTAAGCCTTATCCGAGAAACGATACCGGATATCCGTTCAATCCTCATTTCTGAACGCGAACCCATAAGGAGAATTCTCCTTGAATAGGAGCATTGAAATGAAATCGAAGAAAATAATACTAATATCAGTACTGCTGATGTTGATTGTTTCATCCGTCGGCATCAGCCAAACGACGTCCTTCGGAAAAAATAAGATAAATTACGACGACTTCAATTGGGAAGTCTATAAAACGCCGCACTTCAATGTCTATTTTTACCCAGAGGAGCAGCATCTTCTCAATTCCCTCGTCCAGTGGCTCGAAGCATCCTATATTCAAATTGCGAAAAAATATGATTGGGTTCTCAGTAAAAGAATCCCGGTTTTTTTCTACAAGTCTAAAAGCGAATTCGAGCAGACAAGCATATATCCGGCATTTTTGCCGGTCGGTGTAGAGGCTTTCGCGGAACCGTTGCGCAACCGTTTTGTTGTTCCATTGGATCAACCACCGACGGCAATGGTTCAAATGATCACGCATGAACTTACACATATTTTCCAATATGACATACTCTATAACTTCAGTTATGCCAAAGCCGCATTGAGTAGTCCTCCTTTGTGGTTCATCGAAGGGATGGCAGAGCACACAGCTCGCGGTCTTACGGCTCAGGATGAAATGCGCATACGTGATTATGTCATCTATGATCAGATACCTCCGCTAATGCGCTTGGGCAGCAATCAATTCGCGTCTTACCAATTAGGACAAACAATTGTTGATTATATGGTCGAAACATATAATCAAGCCGGATTCAACGCTTTCCTCCAATATATTAGAAGAAACGGTGCCAATCCGGGAAGTTTCTTCCGAGGGCTCACTGAAACCTTCAAGGTCAGCCCGGAGCAGTTTAACAGCGAATGGAGAAAATGGATGCGGCAAAAATACATTCCTCTGCTCGTGGAAAAGAAGGAACCGGATGATTACGGTAAACCGATAACCTATGATCCTCAATATTATATGTTCAGTCCTAAGCTGTCTCCTTCAGGCGAATTAATTGCAGCGATCAGCATAATCGACAACGACATTGATATTGGTCTCTTCTCCTCAAAAGACGGACGCTTATGGAAAGACCTGACTCCAGGATTCACCAACGATTATCAGTATATAATGGCCGGAGATGTCACACATAGATTCCACGGCGGGGCCGATTTATGCTGGTCGCCGGACGGAAACACCATCGCCTTCTTCGCCCGCACCGGCAGAAACAGATCGATTTTCCTGATAGATGCTTACACTGGCGTAGTCAAACAAAAATTCTATATCGAGTTGGATCAAGCTCTGACTCCCGCATATACGCCGGACGGCAAAGCGATACTTTTTGCGGCAAGCAAGGACGGCACGAGCAAGGATATTTACAAACTTGATCTGCTCAGCGGAAATGTCTCCGTTGTGCTAAAGGATGAATTCTTCAATTCATCTCCGATCCCTTCTGCTGATGGAAAATATATCTATTATCTTTCAGATATCAACGGATTCACCAAATTGTTCCGCACCGACCTGCAAACTCCGAATAAAAGAGAGCAAATCACCTACGGCAAATGGAACGATTATTACCCGGTCCTTTCTGCAGACGGCAACAGAATTCTCTATGTATCGGAGGAAACAGGAACTACCAATATCTATGAACTTGACCTCGAAAAGAATATCAAAACGCAATACACTGATGTAATAAGCGGTCTGTTTTCTCCTCAATATCTCGGCAAAGAAGGGTTTATCATGTTTTCGGCATATCAGAAGGGAAGATATAGCTGGTATACAATGAAACCGGATAATCCGCTTATTGTTTCGGAAAACATCAAGGCCGATGAACAGAAGGAACAGGTAAAATTTAGAAAGGAAGCTGACGACTGGCAGAACTGGAACATCGGCTCCAAATTCCTGCCCGATATCGAAGTTTCCGAAGAGAAAATCAAAAAGAACGTAGAGCAAGATTTTTTCGTTGACGACGCTTTTATCAACGGCGGAATTGCGTCAGACGGAACCCTGCTGACTTACTCATACCTTCAGTTCTCAGATATGACATCCGCTATCAAGTTCAGGGTAACTTTTGCGACGATAGGAAGCTACAGAAATATCGGTTTGTTATATGTTGACCAGGGGTCGAGATTGAACTGGGGTTTCAGCCTTTACGATACTAAGTATTATTTCGTATCAAACCTCAATTTCTCCAAAGACAACAACGTGGTACTTAGCAAGCTAACGCTCGAAAACATGGGAGTCACCTTCTTCGGAAGGTATCCATTCAGCCTTTACACAAGACTCGATTTCTCATTGGGATATCTGAACAGGGATTTCCAGATTCCAGCTTATTTTTCTGATCAAATCAATAACAACGAGGATCTCCGCAAATACCGCGAACGGTTTATCAGCGGAAATTTCGTGCCTGTTTCCCTCTCTCTGGTGCACGACACGGTAAAATACGATTACAACGGGCCTATCAGCGGAGCAAAATTCAATGTGTCCATCTCTCATTCTCTCGGTTTCTCTGAAGATTTTTTAAGCTTCACAGACTTGAGCCTCGATTACCGCGATTATGAAGAGATCCTCAGAGGTATTATCTTTGCATTCCGCCTTGTCGGGAACCACAGCTTCGGCGAATCTCCCAATGTTTTCATCTTCGGCGGTATGGACACTATGAGAGGCTATGACTATCTCGAGTTATCCGGCAATACTACGTTCTTTGGGAATTTTGAGCTTCGATTCCCCGTGATAAACCGTCTGGACCTGCCTATCGGAATAATATTGCAAGATATTCGAGGGACTCTGTTCCTCGATGTCGGCGGGGCATTCTTCAAAGATGACGACTTTAAATTTTTCTCCGATGGCGAATTCAAGCTCCAGGACGGTATTGCCGCATACGGCTTCGGCATCAACTGGAACTTGATCGGCCTGGAATTCAACTGGAACTGGGCTCGAAAAACGGACTTCGCAAATTATGACGATTGGGTATCTCAGTTCTGGATAGGGTATAAATTCTAAAAAGTGAGCGGAATTAACATAACAATGCAAGAGTCCCTCTCTTCGTCACTCGAGATGAAACGGCCACGATCAGTATTCTAAAAAATGAAATTCAGGGCTTTTTTATCTGATCTTTTGCGGCCGATTTTTCTTTTCTACGGAGTTTTCTCAGAGATAAAAATGTGAAAACAATGCCGATCGCCATGCCGATCAAGATGCTCGCAGCGATTAGGATAAATATAGGAACATTCTCGATTCTGACAAACAATAATTTCACATCGCAAGTGCCCATATTTTGAAGGATTATGGCCAGCAGCATGATGGAAAAAAGAATTATGATACCCCATCTGAAATATATACCGATTTTGCTCATTCCAACCTCCATACGTGAATTATAAATTAAAAAGGATAAAATTGAATATCACAACAGATTTTTATTGAAAATGGAGTTGTATTTAATATAATGAAGGCAAGAAGAGGATAATTTTAACTGAGGTAATCCGATGGTTGAAAATATTGAGTGGCTGAAACACTCTTCGTTCCGGCTCACAGGTGAGAAAATAATCTACATTGACCCGAGAAACATATCCGATCCCAAACCAGCGGATGCCGTGCTGATCTCTCACCCTCACTCAGACCATTTTTCCCTGGATGACATCAAAAAGATTTCAAATGAAAAAACGGTCATTATTTCGATTCCCGAAGTGATCTCCCAGGTCGAGGGAAACAAGAAAATGATTCTTCCGAACGAAAAGGCCTTTCTGGACAAGGTCGTTATTGAAGCTGTCCCAGCTTACAATGTGAACAAATCCTTCCATTCCAAGAAAAAGGACTGGGTTGGCTTTATAATCGAAATGAACGGCAAACGTTATTATTATGCCGGAGATACCGATGCCATTCCTGAAATGAGATTCATGAAAAATATTGATATCGCTATGCTACCCGTCGGCGGAACATATACGATGAACGCGGAGGAAGCTGCTTCCATCGCAAATATTTTCAAACCGAAAGTGGTAATACCGTATCATTGGGGTGAAATCGTAGGAACCAGGGAAGATGCCGAAAAATTCAAATCACTCTTCCAGGGGGAAACGGTAATCCTGGAACCACGATGATCGTCAGGTTTATCGAAATCTCAATTCGAAAGACGTTTTAAAAGTCTGCCCGGTCTGATGAACCTGTTCCCGTTTTTCTTCAGCCAATCCTTTGATTTCATATAACGGGGGAACATCTTCTCGGTTTTTCTGAACTCTGCTGTATGCTTTACAAATCGGCCGTGTATCATCCTCGGCGGGTAAATGGAATGCAAAGCCTCATGATATACCAGGTACTCCAGGACATACGTTGGAACATCCGGGTGATCGAAAGCGCGGTTGATATTTATTGTCCCATACGCGAGGGCATAGATTGCGTAACAACTTTTTAAAATACGTTGAGTCCAGCCTATGCCATTTATATTCAATGATAGATCGAAATACTGTTCATTGATTTTATTAAACAACGGCTCCAGGTCCATGTACTTGCCGGTTGGAATCAATTTCCTCTGGTGAATTCCCGGACTGATCATCGGAACGGTTAATGTATTCAGATGCTGTCTGAATATAACCTTATCGGTAACCAAAGCCCTCTCGCCTGCAAGCCGATGTATCATTTCCCTTCCCCCAGCCTTCAACACTTCGAACGGGGCGTCTTTCAGCCTGTCGCTGAAACGCAATGTCACCTTTGAATCCTTTCGGAAGATTTTGGCAAATGTCGAACGGTAGGGATAATATTCTACTGAAAAAATGAATTTCTTCCGTGAAGATGAAAGTCTTTCCAGATATTCGCTGAAGTACGTTTCAAGATCATTCATAATTTCATTCCTCGGAAAATGAATACTATTCCAAATCGCAAAATATTCAAAATCTTAAATAATGATGATCAGTTTTTTTCCCATTGAAAGATATCAAGTATCCGGAGTCGTCTTCCCTTTTTCTTTTTTTAATCGACTTGTCTCTCTTGTCATGTGTAATTTCTTTCATATTAAAGCAATATTTGACTCTTCATTCCTTTTCATTAGAATTAGGAGCGTTAAAATAAATCCGAATCCAATAGATGAGAAAATTCGATTATCTATACCTGTTATTGATTCTGGTAATCGCTTTTAATTTTTTTTACCCGACTGAACTTCATCAAACCACCACGCCTCTTCTGGTCTATGCGGTCTTTCTAATATACCTCTCCTACAAAATTGAGCTTGTTTATCTGTATAAAAAACTTGAAATACCGAAGCAGCTGCTCGCCAGTTTTGCCGTTCTGGGGATTTTTTTACTCATAACCTCCATAAACGGTGTCTATCTGTCGCAAAGCGTCGATCACGTTTTCATCATCTTTTCATTTATATTAATTTTTGCCTTCATCCGCTCGATCACCTTGAATGAATGGAAAATCTGGAATGGATTATATCTCCTGCTGTTGGCTTCCAGTATCATATGCATCTATTCAATTCTTCAATATACTACGGACTTTTTTTCTTTATCGGAGCGACTGAAGGATATGTCGCTTCTCAGCCCGCAGGATCGAGAGATCATGACGTTGCGGCTCGCCCAGAAACGGGTTAATGCTTTTTTTGCTTTTCCAACCACGCTCTCTTCTTTTCTAACTATCCTCATCCCGATAAACATTGGGGTAATTTTCAAAAATAAATCGGCGGCGCTCCGCATTTTCTTTTCGCTGATATTATCCTTGCATCTCGTTGTCCTTTTTCTGACGAAATCTTACGGCGGAATAGTAACCCTTCTCGGTGTTGCCGCTTTTCTTTCAGCATACTTTCTCTTCCGGCGTTCGAAAAAGAAATTCAGGCAGCTGTCTCTTCTTCTACTGGCCGGTTTTCTTTTAGTTTCACTTATCTTTATAATAGGTTACTTCAGAGGCGGACTTTTTCACTTTAAAGATCCTGCCAACCCGATCGTTTTACGGCTCGCAAATTGGAACGTTGCTATGAAGATCATCGGAGACTTTCCGTTCCTCGGCGTCGGGCTTGGTAACTATGGGACTATCTTTCCCCAGTATTATACGCCGGATATCCAACCCTCGCAGTTCGCGCATAATACATACCTTCAGGTTTTCTCTGAGGTTGGTGTAACCGGCGGGACATTTCTTCTATTGTTCCTTCTCTGGTGGTTTCTGCGGATATTATTAAAAGGCACAAAGAAAGAACTTATTCTTCCTTCGAACCACATCCTGTACTTCGCTCTCCTCTCTTCTTTCACGGCATTCCTGATAAACAACATATTTGAAATAAATGCCTATTATCCGAGTATCGGTTTTTTAGGCATATATATCGGCGCGTTGCTGGACAAATCCGCATTTCAATGCAGAAAGACGAATGAAGGCTCGGTCTATCTGCATTCAGCTACTAGCCGTGGCGAAAATATTACTTGCAGGGAAAAAACCGCTGTCGGCCTGTTGATAGGCGTATGGCTCTGCGCGACTTTCCTGCTGAGTATGAGATTCGTCGGACTGCTTCTTTACAACACCGCCGGGGAAAAATATCTTCTGTACGAGTTGGATGCCGCAGATAGTAATGTATCAGCGGCGAAGCTCTTCGATCCCATTGATTCACGATACGATTATCTTTCGTCCCTGATCTCATTCGAAAAATATAAAACATTCAGGGAAAAGGAATTCATCAATGATGCGCTGGAATCCTCCAGGGCTGCGGCAAGTTTGAATCCGAATACGCCATATCTTCGCGCAAATCTTTCGAGCATGCTCTTTTATGCCGGCAGGTTATGGCAAAGCTTCTACCAATTGAAATATGCCGATTCTCTGATGCCTTTTGTAAAAAAATACAGCAAAGAAGTGGACCTGTTCAAAAGCAAACTGCTCAACATAGACCGGAATGCATCCCTGTTTGAAGAAAAAAGATGAATATTCAATGAAAAAAATAAATCTTACGGAGAATATACTGCTTGCCGTACTCTTCATTATCCTCCCGTTTTTTCTGGGGCTTTCATCCAACACCGGCATCATGCTCTGGCAGCTGATCACATTTTTGCTTGCAAATATAAGGTTGATAAGGCAGGTATTCGCTGAAAACAAGATTCTAAAACCCGGCATCCTTGAAATTTTGCTTATCTCGGTCTCGGTGTTATCCATTCTCCATTTTTTCTTTTCGGTCAACCGATACAACTGCTTTCTTATTCTTGTCAATATCCTGTTCATCAGTATCTTTGCTCTTTTTTATCTGCGTTATCTTTCAAAGGATGAATTTAAAAAAATCCAGCTGTTCTATCTTGCCGGTTTTTTTGCACAGGCTGTTCTCGCAATCATTCAATTCATTCTAAAGCCTGGAGAACCTTTAAAAGGCGGATTTTTGGACCCCAATTACTTCGCCGTTTACCTCATTATAGGAGGTCTGCTGATTTTCGGAGCATGCCTTTTTAATAATGTTCATAGTATTTATAAGACTGCCGGGTATCTGCTGACCATCCTTATTTTTTTCCTGATCATCGCAACACAATCGAGAAGCGCGACCGGCTTTTTTCTTCTTGCGGCAACCCTTATGCTATTCCTGAAAAAACCTCGATACTCTCTGCTCGGGATTCTCGTTATCGTTTTCCTGACCCTGATGCCGAACCCTTACAAGAGTAAAATAAAGGAGGTCCATCAAACAGATCCTTATGCATATACAAGGTTGAAAATTTATCGAATGGATATTGAAATTTTTGCCGACCACTTTCTTCTCGGTGCCGGCCTCGGATGTTTTGCGGATTATTCCCCCTCGTATAATTTTCCGGTCGAAGGCATGGTTGGACGATACAGAGTTACGCCGGAACAAGCCCACAACAGCTATCTGCACTGGGTCGTCGAGACCGGCACAACAGGATTCATTCTGATGTTAATGCTGTTATCCATCATCTGCAGAAATGTCTTTCATAATCTAATTCGGACAGCTAAAACCAAAGGAGATGATTTACATTATAATCCCGGAACGGACATCTCGATTCTGATTATTATGGCAATGGGCCTGCTTCACAACGTTTTTTATAACAACTCGATCCTGATCCTCTTTTTCTTTTTGGTTTTCTACTCCGAGTTATTTGCAAAGCAAATAACCAAAAAGAAAACGCAATTTTTAAAAATTCAGCCATCCTCGCAATACGGTAGGAAAAATCTACTTGCCATTGTGTGGCTCATCTCTTTTATTTCTATCTGGTACTTTTTTATTCACGCTTCGTGGTTATCAACCGTCTATTTCAATAGAGGAATCGAGGAACTGAAAAAACCGGATATGAAAAGTTCTCTGCAGAATTTCCAAAAATCTTTGAAGATTATTCCTTTTTATTCCAAAGCCTGGCTCTACAGAGCTGATATCGGCCGGTTTATGTTTATCAAATCATCCGATATGGATTACGCACTTTCAGCGCTTAAATCCTATGATCGGGGGCTTGAATACGCAGAGCGAAATGGCGATCTGCAAATGAACAGGATTTCGATGTTGATCAACATCCTCGATTTCATTAAAAGCCGCAACCCAAAAGTGATTCCTGCCGATCTTGAACAGGAGATCGACTCCGGTTTCGCGCGTCTGTTCCTGACTCATCCCAAAAAAATCTTTTATTATCATGATTACGCTGTTTATCAGTGGCATAATGGACACACCAGCGAGGCACGAAACGCGCTCGAACATTCCTTGAATATCGAACCGAATTACATTTCGGCGCATATATTGTTAAGCATAATTTATGAAAAAATTGGGGATATTGAATCAGCCGAAAAGCATAAAACCCTTGCTATGAAAATCTCGGCGCAAAACGATTATCGTCAATACGCAAACGACTTTTATCTCTATAATTTATTAAAATGGGAATAGCTATGCGCATAAAAAATGTCAAACCCCTGATAATGATCCTCTTCCTCTTGTCCGGCTTTGTATCACTGATCTTTCAGGTCGTCTGGTTGAAAACACTTGTTTTGGTATTCGGAAATACTGTTTGGGCTGTCAGCACACTTCTCACCGCTTTCATGGCTGGCCTTGCTCTCGGAAGCTGGCTGTTCGGCAAAATTGCGGATAAAGTAGGTTCGCCGTTGAAACTTTACGGCATTATCGAAGGATTGATAGGTTTCACAGCCCTGATCACGTTGCCGTTGTTCGATAATCTTATATATATATATCGCCCGTTATATTCTCTGACCGGCGGGGACAACGTCGCGATGGGAGTCATAAAATTCCTGATCGCCTTCCTCGTCCTGATAATTCCGACAAGCCTTATGGGCGGAACGTTGCCGCTGCTCGCCAAAAGATTCGCAAATAATTTGAAGACAGCCGGTTCGACCATAGGTTACCTATACACAATCAATACCCTCGGCGCCGTTCTTGGAACATTTATCAGTGGATTCTTTTTAATACCGGCTTTGGGGCTGAAGCTGACACTCCTTTGCGCTTCCGGAGCTAACTTCATAATCCTCATAGTAATCCTGATGATTACAATGAAAGACAAAATACGACTGTCCCTGAAAAATCTCTTTAAATCTAAAACAAGTCTTACTAAGAATAAATATATACTGTGGATCTTTTTCCTCTGCGGCTTCGCCGCCCTCGGATATGAAGTTTTATGGAATCGTATATTAGTGCTGAGCATCGGCAGCAGTGTTTATGCCTACACGGTTATGCTGGCGGTCTATCTCCTGGGCATCGCTATCGGCGCGGCGATGATGAGCTATTTTATCCCACGCCTTAAAAAACCGGAGGTAGCGCTGACAATAATTCAGTTCCTTATAGCGGCAAGCGTCATCTTCCAGATAAAGAGATTCGGAACACTGTCGACAACCATCACCAATCTCGGAAATGTGATCGGTATAACGAATCATGCCTCTTATATTGCATCATTGTTCCTTGCCACAACCCAGATAATCCTCATACCGACCTTGCTTTTTGGAGCAACCTTTCCGCTTGTTGTAAAGATTTTCGTAAATGATATAAAAAAGATCGGATCTGAAACCGGTGTTTTGTATTCATTCAACACTCTCGGAACAATACTCGGTTCGTTCACCGCAGGGTTTCTGCTTCTGCCTGTGATAGGTGTCCAAAAAAGCCTCGTTTGCCTGGCTCTGCTGAACCTTCTGATCGGGTCTTATGTATTCATCCGATCCGGAGTTAAAAAGCAGCTCGCTATCGGCATAATCATTTCAATAATCAGCCTTTTCATCGTCGGATACAATTCTCTCTGCAATAAAGATGAAGTCATTTTGAAAGCGGGCATCTTTCAGAACAGCCAGAGGGGAAAGGTCGAGATTCTAAGTTTTTCGGAGGATATCTATGCAACAGTCACCGTCGAGGAAAGGACAGAAGTAAGCGGAACCTGGAGGTCGCTCAGCATGAACGGCATCAATGTCGCCGGCACAGCCTGCGAGCTTTTCACAATACAAAAGATGCAGGGGCATCTGCCGCTGTTGCTCCATAAAAATCCCAAATCAGTCCTGCATATCGGATTTGGAAGCGGTGGAACGGCATGGGCTGTTTCAAGGTATCCGGTCGAAAAGATAGTTATCGCGGAGATCAGCCGCAGCATAATCGAAAAATCCTCAAAGTATTTCACGTCGGTCAATCACAACGTCCTTTCAGACCCGCGGCTCGATATCAGGTTCACCGACGGACGGAACCTCATTCTCGGAACGCGGGAAAAATTCGATGTGATTCTCTCCGATTCCGTTCATCCTCGTTTCAGCGGCAATGGAAGCCTTTATACTTATGACTACTATAAATTGCTTAGAGAACGGCTTAATCCCGGCGGACTTATATCTCAATGGCTTCCTTTCTACAGCGTAACCCCCGAAAACTTTAAGATGATAGTCCGGGCCTTCCACGAGGTCTTCCCACATACATCCATCTGGTACATCAACTCGACTGTCAATCCATATGTAATCATCATCGGGAAAACCGATTCGAACAGGATTGACTTCGAAAAGATGGCCGCCAGGATGCGGATCAAAGAAGTGAGGGAAGACCTTGAGGAGATTGATATTGATAATCCCTTCAAGGTTCTTGATTATTTCCTCTTCACCGATGAAAAAGTGAAGGCTTTCACGGATGATGTCCCGCTTCATACGGATGATAATATGGCGGTCGAGTATCTCTCCGGCAAGGAGGTGAACCGCCGCCTGACTGTCATTACAAATTACTACGAGCTTATCAAGCACAGAATAAGCATCGAACCTTATCTTATAAATATCCGCGATAAAGGCACATCGGAGGGGAACATAAGGGATAGAATCCAGCTCTACGAAACCGGGACAGGATATAATCTCAACGGACAATTGATGTTTCTGCTCGGAAAAAGAGAGAAGGCTTTTAAGGAATTCGAATTGATTCGCTTCTACAATCCGGAGGACCTGGAGCCTGTCGAGTTCTTCGGCGCTTCCTTCCAGCGTCCCTTCCTGACGCAGGCCGCGTTATCGGTAAATTAAGTTTTTTTCGATTAAACATACATTGCAGCTTGATTCGACCTATTGACAAATATTTGCGATTGAATTATAAATTATCGCGCCGAGCGGGAATAACTCAGTGGTAGAGTGCAACCTTGCCAAGGTTGAGGCCGCGGGTTCGAATCCCGTTTCCCGCTCCATATTCATTTAATCCAAACTCGTCATCTAATATCGGTAATGGATATCGTTACATCTTTTATGGATTCGCCTGATATCAATATCTGATTTCTCGACATCGTTTTATTTTTCTTAATAATCAACCCGAGGTCCGGATATCGGGCCTTTATCTTCTTTAAATTCCCGTTCCCCTGCCCCTTCATCGTTTCCGGGTCACTGCACTGAACCTCGATCCGTAATTTACCGATCTCCATATTCAATACGCGCATTCCTTTGAGGAACATACGATAATAGATTTCGCCTCTAACCATCTGGCCGAAAGATGGGTGCCAGGGACCGGCCACAATCGAATCTTTTTCTTGGAGCGAACAGGAGGACTGGAGGCCGATCCTGATTACAGGTATGCCGGCAGATTCCCCCCTTATCACAAGATCGGAGCATATCATAACCGCGTCATCAATGCTCAACGGGAGATAGCTCTCATTTTTATGCATTTCTTCCAGCTCGCTGCCCTTGAGAACGAGGGTGGGATGAATCCGCAAAAAATCGGGTTTTATTGAAACAACATCATCAAAAGATTTATCCCGTTTTGCTTTGTCTTCTCCCGGAAGCCCGACCATAAGTTGCAGGCCGACATTAAAGCCGTTTTCCTGTAATATCCTGACGGCATTTCTGACGTCCGCCGATGTATGCCCGCGCTTGATCGAAGTAAGGATTTCATCATCCAAAATCTGGGCGCCGAGCTCCACGGTTATTACTTTGTATTTTTTCAGAATCAAGATGGTCGATTCGTTAAGTGAATCAGGTCTGGTGGAAATTCGGATTCCATTTATCCGATTTGCCTTGATAAACGGTGAAACAGCCTCGAGATATTCCTTTTGTTGTCCGGTCGAAAGAAGCGTAAAGCTGCCGCCGTAGAAACCGGCCTGGACGTTTGAACCTTCGGGAATCGTCGCAAGCGCGGTATTAATAATGTCGCCGATGTCCCCGCATGTTAATTGTCCTATTTCCCCTACAGTTATCCCTTGATTGCAAAAGATGCAATCATAAGGACACTGGTCTTGAGGCAGGAAAACGGGAATTATGGAAATCATTCTAATTATTGCTTTTCTTGAGACGGTCCAGATATCTACGCATCCGCCGAAACGTTTTCCAACGTCCTGAGAGTATCTTGTAAGCCTTCTGTGCCGCCCTCTGCTCCGCCCTTTTCTTGCTTGGTCCGCTCCCCCGGCTTATCGCATCGCCCTCAATGAAAAGTTGAACAACGAAAGTTTTGTTGTGCTCAGGCCCCTTCTCCTTGATAATTTTATATAACGGAAGGATTTGCCGTTCCTTTTGAACAATCTCCTGCACGATGGATTTGTAATCTTCGAAAATCAGATCCTCGATATCCAGCTTTTCAACTAAATCCTTGAAAGTGGCAAGGATAAATGATCGCGCTTTTTCCATCCCGCCGTCAAGGTAAACCGCTCCGATGATCGCCTCGACTGTGTTCGAAATAACCGAGCTATGCTTTTTGGTCCGCTTTCTTTCATCTTCTGATATATACATTATCCGTTCGAGCCGAAGGATATGCCCGATTTCCGCCAGCCTGTCCCTGCTCACGATGAATGATTTGATTTTCGTCATCGGGCCTTCACGCATGGTCGGAAACTTCTTGAAAAGATATTCGGATATCACAAACCCGAGGATGGAATCACCCAGGAATTCCAATCTTTCATAATGAGAAGCGATGTTCTGCGCTTCTTCCGCGCTTAAAGAGGATTTATGGGTTAAAGATGTTATTAGCAGGTTTTTATCGGAAAACTTATACCCAATTCTCTGCTGAAGATTGTCCAGCTCGATATCCCAATTGGACTCATTTAATGACATTATATATGTTATCCTAAAAGTGTTTCCACAACCCTGGCTTTATCCTGCGCGCCGGTTATCGGCCTTCCGACCACGATATAATCCGCGCCTTCACTCAATGCTTCCGCCGCAGTCATAGTTCTTTTCTGGTCATCGCGGGCTGCGCCTGCCGGCCTAATTCCCGGAGTCACGATAATAAAATCTTTGCCGCATATCTCTTTTATCGCTTTGATCTCATGAGCGGAAGCCACTACGCCGTCGAGCCCGGCATCCTTCGCGAGCCGGCTGAGAAGCTCCACCTGCCCACGGACATCGTTCTTCACCCCGATTTTCTTCAAATCTTCGTCGCCGAGCGAGGTGAGAACGGTAACCCCGATGATCAGAGGTTTGGCTTTGCCGTTTTTTTCCGCATAATCCTTGACCCGCTCCACGGCAGCCTTCATCATTTCAAAACCGCCGCTCGCATGAACGTTGAACATGAAAATACCGAGCTTTGCCGCCTCCACCGATGCCGCTCCGACTGTGTTCGGGATGTCGTGAAATTTCAGGTCGAGAAATATCTTGAATCCTTTTGCCTGGAGTTTTACCACGAGATCCCCTCCTGCTGCCGTGAAGAGCTGCTTTCCGATCTTCAGATAATCCACCAGACCCTTTAATTCATCTGCCGTCTTAAGAGCCTCTTCTGCAGTAGGCAGATCGAGAGCGACAATCAAACGCTTTTTTATACCTGAATTCATAAGATCATTCAATCCTTCCCAGGCAAGGCATAAATCGTAACCTCCACGATGCCTTTTTTAAGCATTTCGATTTTTTCAGCCGCGACATACGACAGGTCAATCACCCTTCCCTGCTTGAACGGACCCCGGTCGTTTATTCTCACTTTCACTTCTTTGCCGTTCTCAAGGTTTCTGACAAGAACGATTGTGCCGAAAGCCAACGTCCGGTGTGCGGCTGTATATGCATTCATGTCGTATGTTTCGCCATTAGCCGTCTTCCTGCCGTTAAATTCTTCGCCGTACCACGAAGCAAGCCCCGTCTGTTTCCATAGGCCATCGAGGTTTTGTATTTCAATATTGTCATACATATCATAATATCTCGAGGAAACACAGCCGAAAGCGGCGGCAAGAAAAACAATTCCTGCGATAAATTTAATCGCGGACATAATCCAGGCTTCCTATAATATTCCTGAGTCTCTCGATTCCATTCCGCTCGCAATACTCGTAAATGCCTTCGAGGAGTTCGCCGAAAATCAGCGGATTCGTAAAAGACATCGTCCCGACCTGCACGGCAGCCGCGCCCACTATCATAAATTCCAGCACATCTTCAACCGAGGCTATCCCTCCTATTCCTATAACCGGGATTTTAACAGCCTTCGCCGCCTGATAGACCATCCTCACCGCAATAGGGTGGATGGCGGGACCAGAAAGCCCGCCGATCACGTTTGCAAGCTGCGGCTTTCTCGTCTCCACATCTACTGCCATCGCTGGGATGCTGTTTATAAGGGAGACGGCATCCGCTCCGGCGTCTTCGACAGCCCTTGCAAGCTCCGCAATGCTCGGCGCCGAAGGGGACAGCTTCACCCATAGCTGTTTCGATGTTACTTTTTTAACCCTTGAGGTCAATCCTGCGGCAACATGCGGATTGCTTCCGAACTCCAATCCCCCCTTCGAAACATTGGGGCACGAAATATTCATCTCAAGAGCCGAGATATCTTTCGAATCTTCCAAAAACGCCGCGACCTCCACGTACTCGTCTTCGCTCCTGCCCCAGATATTAGCTATCACCGGTATTCCAATATTCTGTAGTACCGGTATTTTATCGCGCACAAGAGCCTCGACGCCGATATTCTGCAGACCGATGGCGTTGAGCATCCCCGAATGGGTTTCGTATATTCTCGGATACGGATTGCCGTCAACCGGAGTTCGGGACACTCCTTTCAAAACAACTGCGCCGAGCAGTGATACATTGAAAAAATCCGCGAATTCGGTCCCATAGCCGAACGTCCCGCTTGCAGGCATTATAGGATTTTTCAATGCAAGAGAGCCGATATTGACGCTGAGGTCACGAACACTCACCATGCCACCTCGCTTCCCTTTAAAACCGGTCCCTCTTTGCAAACCCGGACATAGCTGGATTTTCCATTCTTATCCTTGACGGCAATATTGCATCCGAGGCAAACGCCGAACCCGCAAGCCATCCTCTTGTCGAATGACAATTGCGGGTCAATACCTGCCGGGAGGCAGGTTTCCATAACTTTTTTCAACATTCCTCCCGGGCCGCAGGCAAGGACGGATATATCGCTGTCAAGATGACCGGCAAGCCCTTCGCTCACAAGCCCTTTCGTCCCGGTTGAACCATCTTCCGTGTATAAAATAATATCCATACCAAGACCCCTGAATTCATCCTCAAAAACAAGGTCCGCGGCCGTCTTCGCGCCGTATAGCAGGGTCACTTTTTTTCCGCTTTGTATCAGTTCCTTTGCCGGGAGATAAAAAGGGGTTATCCCTATTCCTCCTGCGACCATTACCGTTTTTTCCATGATCACATCCATATTCCAGCCGTTTCCGAGAGGGCCCGTTCCCTTCAGCTTGTCTCCAGCTTTACACCGCGCAAGGAGGTTTGTCCCTTTCCCTACTACCACATACCCGATGCTGAATGATGTGGAACTGCCGTTTTCCTCCAGAACCTGGAAAAAACCCATCGGCCTCGGCAGAAGAGGGTCAATGCGGCCTGGAAAACCGAGCATTATAAACTGCCCGGGGGCAATCCGGCCGAAACTCCGCTCGCTCTTTAACACAAGGTAATAATAGTCTGAGCCGATTTTTCTATGAGCCACTATACTCATATCCAGAAACTGCATAAATGTCATACCTTTATGTGCGATTATACCAAATTGCAGGCCAGACCTCTATTTTTAATCTAACTGCTGAATTTATTTTCGATTAAGCGTTAATAACGGGGAAAAAAATAATACAACTCAGGATTTCTTCAGCCTGGCTCTGCGTATCGCCTGCAATACTGGTCTTTTCGGAGCCGGCCTGTTGAAGGCGTCATTCGACAGTTCCAACGTTTTTTTCTTTGCTCTGTCGAAAAAGAATCTGACCTTCGGCGAGAAATAGTTCTTCTCGAGCTCGAATTCAGGTTTGATTTGATAAATCTTCTCTATTTTTTTCATCGCTTCATTTAGCAGTTCGTTTGTCGTCCGCCCATCGAGAAAATGTTCGTCAATCAGGGCGGCCGCCATAAAAGTATAAGCCGTTATCAGCTTTTCTTTATATTCCGGCATTGTGGAAAGAGTCTCAATGGAAGATGCCAACACCGATTTACATTCTTTGATCCGGCCGTTGAAATAATGATTGACCGCGATATTAATATCATCCACGCTCTTCGTATAATCAATCGTTTTCAGCAGTTTAAGAGCCTCAGGATTACCATCCTTAATCTGAAGAGCCGCACTTAGTTTAGCCCTTGCTTTCGCATAATCGCCATCAAGAAACAGTTTTCTGCCGTCCTCGATCAATTTCCTGAAATCTTCCTTTCCTGTAATGGTCTGGACTGGCTGCTCGGAAGCGATCCTGCTATTGTCTGAATCGGATTTCTTCTTCTGGAGATTTTCGAATATCTCGAGCAGCCGGCGGGCCTCGGTGTTCCCGGAATCATACTCGAATATTTTTTTAACTTCTGCTATCGCTTCCTGGTACTTTCCATCCCTGCCTATCTTATCTGCACGGTCGAGGCTGCTTCGCGTGCGGATTTTCTGCCCGATTTTTTCTATCTTCGCTTTAACGGAGGGGAGTTCGGAGGCGCGTTCACCTGTCTTTTCGATAAGACCTTTAGCAAGATTAAAGGCGTAAAGCGCTTCCGAGTATTTCTCGTCGCTAAACTGACTCTCGCCGTCAGATATATATCCATCAATCAGACTGGCGTTCCTGGAATCAGCAAGCTTGTTCTGCGAGGGTTGTTCTTGGGTTAAAGGGGCAAGCTTTTTTTCGCAATCCGAGGCCATCTTCTCTAATGAGGAATACAATTCGGGAATATTTTTCACAACGCCGTAATCCAGCGATTTCTTAAATGCTGCCGCCGCTTCTTTGCATTTCCCCTGCTTGTAATACGCAAGGCCGAGATAGTAATACGGCATATATTTGATGAACCTCAGGCCCGTAGTTTTCGCCTCGAAACTCGGCTCTGGCCTGTCGCTCAGAGCCTCCTGGAGATACCTGATCGCCTCGCTCCAGTTCTGATCCTCAACGGACTTCAGCGCATTTTCATAGTTATTGTACCATTTCTCCGCAAATATAAGGCCGTTCAGTCCGATCAGAGCTAAAAACAGAAAAGAAATAAATTGTTTGAATTTCATAACGCACCAAAAATGAAGGCGAGTAACATTTCACCCTTTCTTCCTGATAATAACATTATCCCTATAAACTGAAGATCGTCGAAAGAAAGAGTTTGATCTCGCTGAAGTCCGTGGCAGCATAGGATGTATTCGATTCCAAGTAGCTGCCCGATTCGAACATAATCGCGAAATCCACCGCAACCGGCCCCCACTTGATTCCGAGCCCTCCGGTAAGGCCGATAAAAGTGATCTTTTCCCCCGAAGCGTCTTTGTAATACTGCGAGTCCGAGAACATACCAAGTCGGAAAGGTATCAATATATCCTCGGAGATGTAAACATATTCCATGCCGAATCTTATCTGTTCCGTATCAAGCTGTTTGGACTTGTCTTCCGAGGTAACATTTTTCATTGTTGGAAAATAGACATCTATCGCCGTTTCATCCGTCTCGGCATTATAAAAATTTCTCATAATTGCAGCTGACCAGTTCGTCCTCGTATAATCCATGGAGAAGGTCAGCGTATCTATCGGAGCGAACGATAGCCCAGCTCCCCATGTCTCGGGCCATTCAAGCGTTGTTTTCCCGCTGTATCTGATCTCCCTGCCCGGTATATCCGCAAACACACCAGTCAGTGCATCTCCTTTTGCAAGGTTATCATATTCTAAATCTGCGTAGAAACTGCTCTTATAAACTGCGCCGAGCTTCAGATTTTCCAGAATCTCTAATAATATACCGCCATTGAAATTCACACCGCTTATATCGAAAGATTTCTCTACTTCATACTCAACATCCACGCTTTGCTTTACCAGCGTATCGGTATAAGTCCTAGTACCTTTGATGTAATATTCCTGAGTTCCGGAAGAACCGTTCATCCAGATATTCGTCGAGAAACCAATGTTGACGCCTCTGAATATCTTTGTCCCAAGACTGAAAGACATCATATCGAAACCGCCTGAAAAAGAGTCGGAATAAGTGAAAGTCCCTTGAAAATCTACTATCTTCCTGCTAATTGGTTCGCTATATCTGTTTCTATAAATTACATTATTCAATGTGCTGTTGGTATTGAAATTTACATTTCTCTGATAGCTTATCTGCGGAACCAGCTTGAAATCTCCTATGCGGAAGGGAAACGTCGCGGAGGCGAAATCAAACGAAAAGGAATTCCCGCTGAAATCCTGGGGTCCAAAGAAATAATTATCTATGCTCGATTTCGCGGGGAAAATGCTGTTATAAGTATGATTTTGCATAACGAATGAGAATTCGACATTCTCGAGCTGACCGAGTCCGCCCGGGTTCCACGACGCGGCGGTGGCATCATCAGCAACAGCGATGAATGCGCCACCCATACCGAAGGCTCTTGCGCCTGACCCGACAACGCCGCTGAAATTCGTCTTGGAGATTGATTGCGAAATTCCACATAAACTGAAAATGAAAACAACGATGATAAATAAAAATGGCAACCTTTTGTTCATTAACTTCCTCCTTGATTATTTGGATATCTTGAAATGATCAATCGCATCGCTGATAAACGTCTCAGTTATACTTCCCTTAATCTCCGTTACTTGCTGGGACGTGATAACAAATTCTTTTATAAGCGCTTCAGCGCCGATAGAAGAATTTTTATATGTAATTCTATATCTTCCAGGCAGCAGGGGTATCCTTATAGGGGTAATAGGGGCCTCTTCATTGGGTTTGAAGCGTTTAACCTCCCCCGACTGCGTATTTTCTATTTTTTCCACAACCGCCCAGGGTTTTATATCGAAGGACAGATAGCCGGTTCCAGGCGGCGCTGTCGGTTGGGAAAAAACGATAAAATATAGCGCTGCGGTGGCGGCGATTGCCACGATCAATACTATCCCGGCATATGTCAGAGTTTTCGATTTCTTCTTTTTCGCCGTTCTCGGAAAATCGAGTTCTGTATCCATCAGAACCGTTGTATCCTTATCCTCGATTATCAACGTGGCGTTTTCCTGATGAAAACCTTTCTTTATCAATTTATGCTGCAATGCCTCGATTTCATCAGCCATAGCTTTCATCGTTTGATATCTTCTTTCCGGGTCTTTCTGCATAGCTCTGCGCGCAATACGTTGAAGCTCTGGGTATTGAGAAATCAAAGCCGGATCCAACGCGCGCGGCTCGGTGTTCAATATCTGGTACAGAATCGTCGAGATTGACTCGCCCTGGAAAGGTTTTGAGTACGTCAGGACTTCGTACATAATCACCCCGACTGCAAACTGGTCAGACCTTCCGTCCACTCTTTTTCCCTGCACCATCTCCGGGGACATATAATGGGGTGTGCCCATTATTGTTCCGGTCTTGGTCAGACCCGAGGTTTGCATTGTTGCGAGACCGAAATCCATAATTTTAACGGTATTATCCTGTAGTATTTTTATATTCGCAGGCTTGATATCCCGGTGGTAAATATTGTTCCTATGAGCATAATCGAGGCCAAGACAAATCTGTCTTATAATCTCAAGTTTTTCGCGGAGGTCCATTTTCGGTTTGGAGGCGATGATCCCATCGAGGTCCCTCCCTTCGAGGTATTCCATCGCGATAAAAAGCTGACCTTCCTGTTCTCCGAAATCATAGATAGTAATAATATTATTGTGCCGCAATTTTCCGGCAGAACGGGCTTCGCGTATGAACCTTTCCTTCAAATCCTGGTCGGATTCCATCACGCCTATCGTTTTAATTGCCACCTGGCGTTCAAGAACAGGATCGTATGCCAGATAAACAACGCCCATGGCGCCTTTCCCGAGTTCACGCGTAACCTCGTATTTTCCTAAATTCAAAGTCATTGAATAAAGACCCCCTTTGAAAATCTTATAATATTAGAATTCAAAGCTCAATATATATTTCGAACCGGATGTTATCAAGAAATCAGCGGATTTTCCTGATGCCCCATTTCACCTCGCAGGCTTCAAGAACGCTTTTTCTTTTTCCCTCTTTCGACAAGCCTCACTATGACCTGCATAGCCGCGTCTTCACTAAGTGTTTTTTCCGTTTTTTTGCGGGAAATCGTTATTTTTCCAATCATGGAAGTTTTACTGAGAATGATGTCCCCCTTTTTCAGTCCGCTCTTGCCCGCCTTCTCTCCGACAGAGATGACTTCGGCTTCTTCTCCATTTTTAAGGTCTTTCAACGGTATTGCTTTTATCGCCTCAATTTTGTCCGATTCCTCAGGTATATATTCCCCATGAGGACCGTACAGCGGGTGACCGAGTTTCGAATCGAGGTATCCTACTGACTGGTCGTATTCAAGGTGCTCCAGCTGGTGCGCCATTTGATGAATCTCCCCGCCCGGCGCGCCGACACTTTGCAGATACGATTCCCAGAGTCTGTGCGCCCTGAGGATCTTCATAGCCTCTTCTTCACCCCTGTCGGTCAGGACCAAACCTTTTTTATCACTTGTAATCAATCGCTCACGTAATAACGTCTTAACAGCCCGGTGAAACAAAGAGGCATAAACGCGAACGAATTTTTTCAGATCTTGTATCGAAATCGCGTCGCCTTTTTTCCTGAGAATCGAGACGAGCAAATCCTCACGCAGTTCCTGCGGTATCATCCGCTTTTTCCGCAGCCAGTTTGAGATTATGCCGTACCTGGGAGCAATGAAAAGCACAAACAGGAACTGGAAAGTGCAGAACAACATTATCGCGCCGCCGCCGGACGAATCCAGCCATACGCTCAGATACAGGCCGCCCACAACGCTCGTTACCCCGAACAGCGCAGCGAGCGCCATCATCCTGTCAAGCCGGTCGCTGATAAGATAAGCCGTTGCCGCAGGCGTTATCAGCAAACCGACGACCAGGATCACGCCGACCATTGTGACGGCGCTGACGACCACCAATGAAACGCCGGTTGTCAGGACATAATCGAGCAGCACTACCGGTATCCCCATCGAGGCGGCCATCACGGGGTCAAAGGCCGTTATCTGGAAATATCGGAAAAACAGAACAATTACAGACAGAACTATGGCTGCCACGAACGCCGAAACCCAGAGGTCTGAATCGGCAATTCCCAGCACATCGCCCATAATAAAATGAACGATATCAATATGTATAAGGTCATGGAATATTGAAACAATCACTACTCCAGCCGCGAAAACGCCTGTATAAACGATTCCAATAGCTGTATCTTCCTTAATCCTTGATATGTTTGAGACGAAACCGATCAGACCAATTGTAATAACAGCGGCGATGACCGAGCCTGCGAGCATCGCAGGGGCATAAGCTTCCACACCGAAGGCGATCTTCATAAACAGGTAACCCCCGCTGACGCCGGCGATCATCGCATGAGAAAGCGCGTCTCCTAAAAACGACATTCGCTTCAGTATCACGAGGCAGCCGATCACGCTGCAGACGACCGCGGTGATAATCCCTCCGAGTAATGCCTTGAGGAAAAATCCCTGGCTCAACGGTTCTACGAATGCTTGATAAAGGAAGCTGCTCATCTCGAAGCCTCCCTCATCTCGAAATCCCTGAAGATCGCGAGCCTGCCCTCATAGACCTCGCCGAGAAGGCCGGGCTTGAGGACATCTTTCGGTGGACCATACGCGAACAGCCTTTGTTTGATGAGGATGAGCTTGTCGAAATATTCCGCCGCGGTCAGAAGATCATGGTGTACGACGATCAGCGTCTGTCCGTTTTTCTTGGCATTACTCAAGACATCGAGTATCGCCCGCTCCGTCGCCGCGTCAACGCCCGCAAACGGCTCGTCGAGGAGAAGAAGGTCAGCTCCCTGCGCCAAAGCCCTCGCCATGAAAACCCTCTGCTGTTGTCCTCCGGACAACATCCCGATCTGCCTATCCCGTAAATCCGTAATCCTCACGAGGTCCAACGCCTTGTCAACCGCATCCCGATCATCTTTTCCGGGAGAGCTCCACCAGGAAACATGATTGTAGCGGCCCATCATTACAACCTGCCCGACCGTTATGGGAAAATCCCAATCGACTGAGCCCCGCTGCGGCACATAGGCAACCTTGCCCTTGAGCTGCTGAAACGGAGAACCGAATATCTGTATCTCCCCGAAGTCCGGTTCCACAAAACCCAACACAACCTTGATAAGAGTGGATTTTCCCGCGCCGTTCGGTCCTATCACACCGACCATCAGACCTCTCTCCACCTTAAGTGAAATATCGAGCAGCACCGGTTTGTGCCCGTAACTGACAGTCAGATTTTTTATTTCCAGGGCAGGAACACCAGTTTTCTTTTTGATGATCTTATCCACTACTCTTCTTTCTTCGGAACCTCAACGATGAAAGTTCCGCGAATCGAGTTTTCCCCATCGGACCAGAAGGTCCTTTCATATTTTATCAATTGCCCATTCATAATTCTCAAACGGATGGAAAGATCCCTGCCGAAATTATTTTGGATTGAAAAAGCCTCGATATAAAACTCATTTTTTCCGGTTTCAAGGACAGCGGCGTTCTTGAAATGCAGCGGTTTCATTTCTTTATGGCGGCTGGTCTCTCTCACTACTTCAATCCCATTTAAAAGTATCCGTAACGACGGCGTATTTTTCACTCCTGCCGCGATACCGTTCCCTTCCGAAAATGGATTCGGCTCAAGCTCGAAGGAAGCCAGTATCTCAATATCATATGACACTTTTGAGAAATGATTTTCAGTTCCAGTATGACCTGTCGCCTGCTCCCTCGTTCCGAGATACAGGACGACGCTGCCGATTATCACAATCCATATGAAAGCCATCAGAATAAATTTCATTTTAATCGCCCTCTTTCAGGGCTAAGCATATAGTTAGGACGTTTTCCCTCATCATTCCGATATAAGATTCCGCCGCAGATCCCTTTTCTCCCATCGAATCGGAATAGAGCCTGCCCCCTATTTTCACACCTGCCGCTTCGCCTATCTCCCTTATCAATTTCGGATTTACGCTCGTCTCGACGAACACCGCTTTCACGCCGAGTTTTTTAATCGATTCGATTACGAGAGCGTACCTCGAAGGTGTCATCCCTCCGCCCATCTCAGAGCCTGTGGACCAGCCGACCGGGGAATTGTTCTTGAAACCGTATTCAGTAGCGAAGTAATTGAAGGCGTCATGACTTGTCACAAGTATTCGCTTTTCAATGGGGATGACGTTGAACTGTTCCCTGATCCATGCATCCAGGCTTCGCAACTGTTTGAGATATAAATTGCCTCTCGCTGAATATTCATCTTTTCCTTCCGGATCGAGCGCCGTCACAGCCGCGATGATATTATTGATGTAAACTGCGGCATTCTTCGGCGTAAACCATGTATGCGGGTCACGGATTGTTTCTCCCTTCGCTTCAATAAAAATAGGGTCAACCCCTTCCGCGCAGGTCACAACCGGTTTTCCGGCGTCTTTCGCCAGCGTAGCCATCCAATTCTTCCCCTCGAGGTGATATCCGTTTTCGAGGCATAAATCGGCGGCATTCGCCAGTTTTGCGTCTCCGGTCGTGGGCTGGTATGTATGCGGATCGGAACCGGGAGAAAGAACTGAAATCACATTGCACCTGTCTCCGACTACTTGTCGCGCAAAATCCGCCACCTGGGTGGTCGAGCATAGTATCAAAAGTCTCTCCGCATCTTTTCTATTCTTCTCTAATTTGTCAACGGAGCAGGCTGAAATTTCAAACAAATAAAAAAGACAACATATGCCGATGGTTAGAGAACGGATGCAGAACATAAAAGAAATGTTTTTTTCTGATTTCATATTATAGCGGCACCGTGATATGCAATAACAATGTTTATGAACTCTTGGACAATTGTACCAATGTTGAATCTATTTTCAATCTTCCGATTCCTAATTGTAATAAATAATTCTTTGTCAGGAAATAATTTCACGCGCATACCGTTTAAAAAAACAGATAACTAATTTTAACAGGGGGCAATCTGTTTTCCAGGATAAATCCATAGTAGTTCCCTATCCGCTTGACAACTTCGCAAGTATGTTTATATTTTATGGGATAACCTAACAAGGTTCGAGCTGCTCAGTTTGCAGCAAAAACGGATCATTCACTCGCTCCGGGACAAGCTTTAACCATGAAATATTAAGGAGTTGATTTATGGTGACATTTCCAGGAGTGGACCCGATACCGCTTCCAGCTCCGGTCTTTTTTTTCAAAATACTGCATATCGCAATGCTGACGCTTCATTTCTATGCAGTTCATATCCTTCTGGGGGGAATGATAATCGGCGGAATCACCGCTTTAAAAGCAAAACTCAGCGGCGAAAAAGATATAAAGACAATATCAGAGCTGATAATCGGACGGCTGCCGATTGTCATGGCGTTTGTCATCAATTTCGCGATTCCTCCGCTGCTTTTCACCCAGGTCCTCTACGGTAGAGCACTCTTCCCCTCGACAGTCATAATAGGATTATGGTGGTTCGCAATCATAATATTAGTGCTGCTCGCTTATTATCTTCTCTATATCTCCCAGCAGAGGATGGAATCCAGCAGGGGCTGGTGGTGGATCAGCCTGACCGCGTATTTGCTCGCGGCGACAGTTGCATTTATCTACAGCAATACAATGACGTTGATGCTCCGCCCGGAGGCATGGACAGCAATGTATCGTGGCCATCCAGGCGGTTTTCAGCTGCCATCCGGTGACCCGACAATCATCCCGCGATGGGTCTATATGCTCACCGCCTCTATCGCCATCGGCGCGGCGGCGCTTATAGTTCTGTCTCTCAAAAAAACAATATCTCTATCCATATCTATTAAGCTTCGCAGGGTTTTGGGATGGCTCGCGGCATCCTTCGCAATAATTCAGGTTCTTGCCGGGTACTGGGTATTCAGCTCGCAGCCTGAGAAAATCAGGGCTGGGCTCACAAGCTCTTCATATACAAAAATAGCATTCATTCTTTGGAGCGTCAGCCTATTGGTTTTGTTTTCAGCAGGAATAATCACGGCCATTAAAAACCGAGCAAGAAGTTACCTTATGCCCGTCATAATGCTGACCGCCGGTTTCGTCAACATCGCCTCATGGGTGATGATAAGAGACGCAATCAGGGATATTACCCTCAGGTTGAAAGGTTTTGATGTATGGAGCAGGAGCATAGCGGTCAACTGGTCCGTCATCATCTTTTTCCTCGCGCTATTTATAGTTGCTCTTGCGGCAATCGGATGGATGCTGGCTCAGTTGTTCAAGACCGGGAAGAATAAGGAGCATTATGGCAGATAATAAGAAGAAAAAACCGGTGGCCAGCGGCCAAAAGACAATTTCTTCCGAGAATATTTCGCCGACAAGGCGTAGGTTCATCCAGTCAGGAATAGGAATCGCCGGATTGATTTATATCGGCGCCGCGGTATACCCCGTCTATCGTTATCTGGTTGATCCGGCTGAAAAGGCGGAAGCAGAAGCCGCGATAAAGGAGATCGAGCTTCCGGGATTGGACACGCTCCCGCGGGGATCGGCAATGATGTTCCGATTCGCCGGCAAACCCGGACTGATCATACACCACGAAGACGGGGAGTGGGTTGCTTTCAGTGCGGTTTGCACTCATCTGGCCTGTACAGTGCAATTTCAGAAAGATCAAAAGCGTATCCATTGCGCCTGCCACGGCGGAACATACGATATGAAAACCGGAAAGAACATCGCCGGCCCGCCGCCGAGACCATTAACGAAATATAATGTCGAGGTTTTAGATGGCAAAGTCAAAATCTCAAGAACATAAATCAGTTTGGCACAGAACTTATGACTGGCTGGACGAACGGTTAGGGCTTAAATCCATCGCCGCCTTCCTGTCCAAGAAAACAGTCCCGGTTCACCGGCACACTTACTGGTATTATTGGGGCGGTATCACTCTTACACTCTTCATCATCCAGATCATTACGGGTATGCTACTAATGGTATATTACCGTCCGGGACCGGAAGCCTATGATTCCGTCCGCAAAATTACTTATGAATATGAATTCGGATGGCTGATCCGCTCGATCCATCACTGGGCTGCAAACCTGATGGTTCTCTCAGTCTTCGTTCATATGTTCTCCGCATTCTTTATGCGAGCTTACCGAAAACCGCGGGAGTTCAATTGGTGGACAGGGATCGGACTTCTTTTACTCACGCTCACTTTTGCTTTTAGCGGTTACCTTCTCCCCTTCGACGATCTGTCATATTTCGCAACCAAGATCGGCCTCGAAATTCCGCAATCCATTCCAATTGTCGGTCCCATACTGGCTTCAATCGCGCGCGGGGGAACGGACATAACGGAATTGACCATTCAGAGATTTTTCACGCTTCACGTGATGATACTGCCACTGACGATTTTTCTTTTCCTCACGATCCATCTCGCGTTGATACTGAAGCATGGCAGCGCCGTTCCGGTTTCGGAAACGGCAAAGCCGTCGGCAGCGAGGAAAAACATCAAATTCTTTCCGGACTTTTTCGTCAAGGATTTCTCCATGTGGCTTTCCGCCGCGGGCGTATGTTTCTTTCTTGCCGCCCTTTTCCCTCCACAGCTTGGATCCCCCGCTGACCCGTTGCGCCCGGCGCCCGAAGGGATTCATCCCGAATGGTATTTTATGAGCCCATATATGCTTTTAAAATTATTCGGGAGGATCTTTCCCGGTATGTTCGGCGCCCTGTTAAGTATCTTCATAATGGCATTCGCCGTGATCATATGGACCGCCGTGCCGTTCTATGACCCCGAAGGAAAGGCCGCAAAAAGAGCAGGAATAACATTTTATATCGGAGTTGCCGCAGCCGCTTCGCTGCTCATCCTGACCGTCTGGGCTTATTTGGATATATAAGAAAATCAAGGAGAAAAGAGATGAATTACCCGTTCTGGGTTGTTCCGATAATCGGCAGCGGCTGGGTCATCGGGATCATTGCCATTATACATATTCTAATTTCGCATTTTGCTGTAGGCGGTGGTTTCTATCTCGTCCTCGCCGAACGCAGGGCAATTAAACTCGGCAGGAGTGATTGGCTGGAATATATAAAAAAGCATTCGAGGTTCTTTCTACTATTGACGGTGGTTGCCGGCGCAATGACCGGCGTCGGCATCTGGTTTTCTATAGGCTTGGCAAGTCCCGAGGCGACAAGTTCCCTGATACACAATTTTGTGCTGGGATGGGCGGCTGAGTGGACGTTTTTCCTTGTGGAGATTGCGGCCATTCTCGTTTATTACCACACGTGGAACAAGGTATCACAAAAGGTTCATATGGCAATCGGTTGGATTTATGCCATCGCCGCGTGGATGAGCCTGTTCATAATAAACGGCATCCTGACTTTTATGCTCTACCCCGGGAAGGCCTGGCTGGCAACCGCTGGAACAGGCAGGGAGGCGTCGGCATTCTGGGCGGCATTCTTCAACCCCGGATATTTCCCAAGCCTTGTTTTCAGGACTTTGATATGTCTCTCTCTTGCCGGCATTTTCGCATTGATAACCGCAAGCCGTCTCGATTCCAAAAGGCAGGGTGCCCTCAAGGAAGACGTAGTCAAATGGTCGGCTAAATGGCTGATGCCGTCTTTTCTGCTTCTGCCTTTCGCCGCGGTATGGTATTTCCGTTCGATGCCATCCGCAAATCGCGGCCTGTTCAAGAGGGGAATTTCCACGATAGGACAAGGCATTTTCACACAAATCACGCGCGAAGCTGTTTACCTTGTAGCAGCATCTTTTATAGTCTTCGTCCTCGTTTATTTTCTCGCTTGGAAGCAGCCCAGAGCGATCACAACAGGACAAACGCTTATAATCCTCCTCCTTGCCTTTTCGATACTTGGAACCGTTGAACATATCAGGGAGATGGCGAGAAAACCCTATGTCGTAGGCGGTTATATGTATGCCAATGGAACGCGAGTGAGCGAGCGGGAGAATTTCAATAAAAACGGCTACCTGTCAGGCTCGATCTGGGCAACCGATGCGGAGAAACATGATTGGGCTTTGATTGACAACGCAGAAGAAAATAGCGCATCTGAACGAAACGCGAAAACCACAGTCTCCTATTCAGCTGTGCTCGATCAATTATTCGCTGCGGATGCCGGGCTTAAAAAGAAAATTCTCCGACGCGGAGAATTTATGTTCCGGGGCCAGTGTATGGCATGCCATACAGAGAACGGCTACAGGTCAATGCGTAAACTCCTGCGAGGGCGGGATAAGACTTCGATCGAATCTATGATGAAATTATTATACGAATATAAAAACGACAGCATCTATCGCGCGTTTATGCCGCCGCTCGTTGGAACTAAAGGCGAAATCTCGGCGCTGGTGGAATTCCTTGACGGCATCATAAAAAGACAAAATATTTGAAAGGAAACTACCTGATTCGCTTGTAGTAATCTATCACCGCTGGGCTGAAGATTTTCGGGCTTAGGGTATAACCTTGATCGAGCCGCAGGGTTTCCCGAAAATATGAATCCGCCGTCGTTTTAAAATTATCGTCCTTTTCACCGCTGATGATATATCTTGTATAGGCAATAGAGCCGATGAAGGCGAAAAGACCGGGCTGTTTATCGTCCACCCTGGCGCAATCCTTCAAGACCTGTTCCGCTATGTCCAACTCTCCCTTGAGATAATGCTCAAATCCTCTCTTGATTTGTTCTCTGTTTTTATCCTTGAGAGCTAACAATCCTTTCCCGAGCTCGGGATTTTTTTCGTCAAGAATGGCGACATGGTCATAAAATTTCTTTGCCTCTACGAGATTCCCGCTTCCAAGCTGCCTGCCAGCTTTTTCAAGATCTGTTTCAATTTGTTTTTTCGCTGCAGCTGTGTTTGCCTGAGCGCTAAGCTGTTCATCAATTATATTTATCTGCCTCTTTGCTTCGGCATTGCCGGAATCCTCTTTCAATACATCCTCGAACGCTTTTTTGGCTTCGACGAGGCGTCCGTTCTTTTGATGCTCGAAACCTGCGCGCATAAGCTGTTTTATCCTCTCCAGGCGGACTGATGCCCTGCTTTCCTGATCAATCCGGTCCTGAACGCGCTTGATGCTGGCAGCAAGGTTTTTATCACCCGCAGCATACTGCCCTGCCTTCTTGTAGGCCGTGAGAGCGCCATTGAAGTCGCGCTTCGATTCCAAATTTTGACCCTGAGCGATGCTGGCCTGAATGATGGAATCTGTCGTTTTTTGCGACCATTCCACCGCTTCTCTGTTTCCCTTGTCCTCGGAGAGGGCTTTCTTGAATTCGGAAAGGGCTTTTTCGTATTCTCTGCTGTTGTAGTATTTCTTGCCGCTGGATATATATCCCGCTACTCGAATTTCAAGAGCGCTGGGTTGGGTCAAAGGCTTGGTTATCGGTTTTTGAGTAACGGAAGCAGTGGATGTAAGGCTTTGAGTTGAGGTAACCGTCGTGGTAGTTGTCGGTCCGCCGGTGACAGGTTTGGTCGTCGTTCTTGCGGTTGATTGCTCGATCATCATGTTGAAAGTGGAATAAAATTCGCTCTCTTGGATCTGACTGTATTCCTCTTCTCTTTGAAGCCATTTCACCGCTTCCGAATAATTTTGTTGTTTATAGTAACATAAGCCCAAATGATAATAAGGGTAGTAATTTACAATTCCCACTCCATAACTTCTTTTCCTTGTCTTGGATTCCGGCGCTTTGTCAATCGCTTCCTGGAGATAACCAATCGCTGCAGGGTACTGACCCCGTTCGATGCTTTCCAGTGCTTTATCATAAAGCTTGTACCAAGTCTCGCCAAACAGGTTCTGCGATACGGAAAACATAAAAATGACCGGCAGTATAATAAAAATGACCAGTTTAAACCTTGTAAGCATCTCTCTATTCCAATTTTAGTTCTTTCATAAGGTCGTCCGGCTTCCATTCAGCAAAGTTCCTGACAACTTTGTTTTCACCGCTTCCCACGCTGAACTTGATCCTCGTTCCGTTAATACCGAGTTTAGGATTATTAATGATGATCGTATAATCTCCCTCCGGTAATGTAAGGCTGCACGGAACCAATTTTGCATTTGTAGTTACGGTTTTATTATCGGCATCCACGATGGATTCGATGTTCGCCCAGGGTAAAATATTCAATTGAACCGTATTCTGCGAGACTTCTGCGTTTCCTCCGCTGACCGGGGTCGGCGGTTTTTTCAAGACAAAAAGATATAAGACCGCTGCTATTATGCAGGCGGCAATCACAGTCGTAATTATAACAGGCGCGGTGGATGTACGCTTTTTGCGAGGAGCAGGACCCGGCATCTCCTTTGCCTGCTTTTTCTCTTCCCGCTGAATATATTTGGTCGCAGCAATCGTTTCATGCTCTTCAGGCACGTCGAGCATCGTGCGAGATGATGTCGTGCCTGCGACATCCAGCGATTTATCAACGACCGTAGCCATTCCCGAGGGTTTCAGCGGAGGTGCAGCTTTGACCGTCGCTTTCCCCGCGAAATCGCTCGTCTGTTTTTCCAGCAGTTTGTCAATCCTATCCTTAAGCGCGACCGTTTCCTTGTGATTCGGATTTATGCTCAGGGCAGCCTGAATGGATTTTTTGGCTTCGGCATAGTTTTCTTTCCTGATGTTGTTCTGCACATAGCCCAGAATCATATCTATTTGTTTCTGGTCATCCGAAGTCGCTTTCGCGGAATTTATCTGAGCCTTCAGCTCGGCTGAAAGCTTGTTTCCTGGCTTGATTTTATCCAGCAGCTGGATTTCCTTCGCTGCATCCGAAAATTTTCCATCCCGGATTAAATCCCTGATCTTTTTCTCTTGGTTGTCGAAGAGCTGCTGCTTTTCGAAACCTGCCGCCTCTTCCTGGATTCTTGTCATAAGAATCCTGGCGTTCGTGTTATCCGGAAGGATGTCGAACGAACTTTCGGCAACCTTGATGGCTTCCGCGAATTTTCTTTCTGCGATGAGCCTTTCCGATTCCTTCAAAATTCCATCGACATCCGACATTTTCATTTTTATCAGCTCGGCTTCAACCTTTTCCAACAGGCGCTTCAACATCGAGTTGTCGGGATCCAGAGACAACGCCTTGTTGTAAACTTCCGCGGCATTCTGGAATTTGCGGGCTTTCATCAATGCCTTGCCTTCTTCGATCAATTTCTTAATCTCGTTGTGAAGCGAAGGCATCGTTGCCATCTTTTGTTCGCCG
>Ga0315293_10000285_pt1 | contig 45486 bp, 42 predicted proteins | sample YL17G13_20_MG_FD_203071 | JGI IMG/M metagenome (GOLD analysis project Ga0315293, IMG submission 203071) | Sediment microbial communities from Yellowstone Lake, YNP, Wyoming, USA - YL17G13_20 | ecosystem: Environmental > Aquatic > Freshwater > Lake > Sediment | place: USA: Wyoming | collected... | reverse complement strand
GCTACGGCCTCGATAACAAACATCTGGCTCGCATTGCCGAAATCAACTACACCAACGCCAAATCCAATCCCAATGCCCAGACCAGAGACTGGTTTATGAGCCTCGAGCACGCCTGCACAACGGGCCATTACAACGCAGTCGTTAGCGGGAGAATCAAGGTTACCGATTGTTCTCAGATAACGGACGGTGCCGTGTGTCTGTATCTCGCTTCGCAAAGTTACGCTTCCAAATATGCCGGGCGTCACGGGCTGAAACTTGAAGGCATTCCGCGAATACTCGGCTGGGGGCATACCACGGCTCCGATGGAATTTGCCAGAAAAGTTGCGGACTCGATAGATGATGAGTTCGTCCTCCCAATGACCCGTAAGGCAATAATGGACGCATACAGCCGGGCCGGCATAAAGGATTGCTGGGACCTGAATGCAATTGAAACACACGATTGTTTCACCACCTCGGAATATATGGCGATAGACCACTTCGGACTCACTAAGCCGGGACGGTCGTGGGAAGCAATTGAAAAGGGTATAATTGAGATGGGCGGCAAACTGCCGATTAACCCTTCCGGCGGACTCATCGGCTGCGGCCACCCTGTCGGCGCTACCGGCGCACGCCAGCTTCTCGACGCACATAAACAGGTTACGGGCACAGCCGGCGATTATCAGGTGCCCGATGCCGGAAGAGTCGCCACCCTCAATATCGGCGGCAGCGCTACGACAAACGTCTGTTTCATCGTGGGGACCAATGGCTGAACTCATAGCGGATACCAATGACGTCAGAATTACCTCGCTATTGCCCGAACATGCGCGGGCCGTAGCCGAATTGCATATATCCGGCATAAAAACGGGCTTTATCAGCTCTTTAGGCGTGGATTTTGTTACCGCCCTGTACGAAGCCATAGCCAAAAGCACATACGGCTACGGCTTCGTGGCAATTATGGCTGGTAAAGTAGTCGGCTTCGCGGCATTCGCCACGGACCTTGGCGGCCTATACAAATCCGTAATCCTCAAGAACGGCCTTCGCTTCATCTTTTCACTGGCGCGCAAGATGCTTTCTCTACGCCGCATCAAGAATGCATTTGAGACAATTTTTTATCCGGGCAGAATCAGCAAGCTGAATGTTCCGCGAGCTGAATTGCTGTCTATAGTTGTGGCTTCCAAAGAACGCCGCAAAGGTCTGGCTACCGAATTCATAAAGGCGGGCTTTGCTGAGGCCGCAGGAAGAGGGATAGAAAAGCTTAAAATACTTGCCGCCGTAGATATAAAGCCAATCAACAAGCTGTATGAGAAACTGGGTTTTGAGCTTGTCGGACAGATTAACAATCACGGGGTGATAAGCAACGTATATGCGGCGAGGACCGACCATTTTGACGTTGTCAGGGAAGAAGTCCCAGGGATGGCTGCTAAAGACCGATTGTTGCTTGTCGGGCGAAAGGGCACTGCGGAAGGTCTGGGTAGTGCGTTTGTTACCTATGGGTGGTGCCGGACAACCTATGCGGTCGTTCTGTCGTTAGGCAGAAGAGGTATTGATGTTCACGTCAGTGACGCATCGTCGGTTGCCATGTCTCGCTACTCGCGATACTGCAGGTCTTACGCCAAGGTTCCCGATTTCTTCGTCGAGCCGGACAGCTACTTCGAGGCAACCTGCGAGGCGATAAGAAAAACCGGGGCCCGTGTTTTGCTGCCGTGCCACGAAGATGTGGGAATCTTCTGCAGACGCAAAAAAGAATTACCGGAAGGGGTCCTGACGTCATTGCCGGATTGGGACAGTTACTGTGTGGCTGAGGATAAGTTTGCGGTCCTGGATGTTGCCGCCCAGGCCGGCTGTCCGACGCCGCTGACCACAAAGGTCGAGTCCTGGACGCATCTGGAAGACCTGTCGGGGTCAATGGGGTGGCCTGTGGCCCTGAAAACCCACATAGGAAACAGCGCCAAGGGCGTGAGAATCGCCCACAATCGAGAGGAGCTTCTTGCCAAGTTCAAAGACCTCGTGGAAACGTTCCAGCTTCCCCGGGAAAGATGGCCTTTTTTGCAGGAGTTTTTGCCCGGGGACGCAGCGGGCGTGTGCATGCTGTATCAGAACGGCCGGTGCGTGACCAGCTTTGCCGAGCGATATCTGCGATGCAAAGAGCCGGGGAAATTCGGAACCTCTACTCTTCGAGAGCCATTCGAAAACCAGCAGCTTGTCTCGCGAGCAATATCAGTAATGGACAAATTGAAATGGAACGGCGTGGCTCATATCGATTTCGTCGCGGACAAGAATGGTGATTTCAGATTGATAGAGGTCAACCCCCGCTTGTGGGGGGCGCTGGCTCTGTCTATGTTTTCGGGAGTCGATTTCCCTTATCTGTGGTATCTGACGGCAACGGGAGAGCCAATCGACAAACTGGTCGTCTCGAAATACCCGCCGATAAAGTGCAGGTGGATAGTCGGGGACTGTCTGGCATTTATGGAGCTTACTAAGCGAGGAATGCTGGCGGAAGCGATGCAGATTCTGCTCCCGCGGCGAAGATGTTATCACGACGACTTCGTCTTGTCAGACCCGTTACCATTTCCGTTTGAACTGACGGACTACGTGGCAAAGTTCTTAAAGTCAGGTGGGTCGGTCAATCCGGTGACCGGCGGAATGGTGCGCTGAATTCGGCCCAACCGTGCCGTGAAGTCCTGTCATCTTAAGATACCCCTTCTTCCAGACCGCAAACGCGGACACAAGCACCGTGACAGCGCATACCACAACTGCGGCGAATATCGACAGCAAGACGACCACAAGTCCCACGACGGCATACATTGCCGTCAGGCCGTAGCAGAGCGCAACGGTCTTTCTTATAGACAATCCCCTGTCCATCATCTGGTCATAAATGTGGCCCCTGTCCGGGACGAATAGGGGTCTTTTGTTAATTATTCGTCTGGCGAACGCCACGGTGGTATCGAGTATGGGCAGTCCGAAAATGACGACCGACGCCGCCCACCATTGCAGCCCCCCTTCTGAGAACATTATCATAAGAACGGCCATGTTCACGCCCAGCAGCAAGCTGCCCGCGTCACCCATAAATATCCTTGCCGGATGGTAATTGAAAATCAGAAATCCCAGCACGCTCGGCAACAAGGCAAGGCACAGTGTGACCTTCACCGCGACGGCGTCGGTAGGGTGGGCATACCACGTCCCCATCAATGTGGCAAGCAACAGAAAGGCAGCAGTCATTATCGCAGTGACGCCCGCACACAAACCATCCAGGCCATCGAGTAGATTCAACGAGTTCGTTGCGCCGAGAACGAACAGAATCACAATCACCGCCTGTGCAATAATCTCGGTTGTTTTCGAAAGCCCCCCCACAATGCCCGAAAGTTCCGGCGTTACGCCGACAGCCACGAGGATTAATGCAGCAGCGGTCTGGCCAAGCACCTTCTGCCACGGCCTTATATCAAAGATATCGTCGAGGCACCCGACGATTACTGCGACGGCACTGGCCGCAAGTATCCCAAGGCCCCATCTGAAAGCAATCGAACCAGCGTAAATTTCAGGTATAAACAGGAAAGATACCAGCATCCCGGCAAGTATGGCGGCAAACATCGCAACACCACCCAGGTAGGGAGTAGGTTGCTTGTGCGTTTTGACGCTATTGTCAGGTTTGTCAACGACGCCGAGCCGAGGAGCTATTTTCTCAGCCAGCCAGGTTGCGGCAACGGAAACGACGAAAGCGACAGGTATAACGGGCCAGAATTGAACCGGCCAGGTAAGCGGTGCTTCAGGGCCGACGATATTATTGAACATTCTGTTATTCCTGTCTGGGGCGTCTAAGAGGTACAATATTAGTGATACTTGCGTGCTTTGTCCAGCCCCGCACCAATTTTGGGGATGTGGGCGACGGAGGAGGCGGCTATCTTGTGGACTCAAAATTGGTGCGGGGTTTATTATGGTCCTCATCCTATGTATCGCAGAGCATATAGCGTAACAACGGCATTACTGATGCTTCTCCTGTGCCGGCCGCTGCCCGCGTTGGAGCCGAACCAGATTCTTGTGATTGTCAACGGGGATATTGAGTCCTCGGCAGCGCTGGGGCGATACTACTGTCAGCAACGCAATGTCCCCAAAGAGAATATCCTGGCCCTGTCTTTGGGCAAAGCACTCAGTAACACGATAAGCAGGGACGAATACGACAAGAGTATTGCCGAGCCGATTCGCAAAAGGTTGGCCAACGGCGAATCAGGTCAGATAATCAGATGTCTGCTGACGACATACGGGGTGCCCTACAAGGTCGGCCCGCGAGGCCCCCTGAAAGACCGGCAGGAGCAGCTCAAGCAGTTCGAAGCGTCAGCCGAGCAATATGAAAAGGAGCTTAAAAATACGCAGCCGGGGGCGACAGGTGAGCAGGCCAGAATCAAGCGTGAGCTTGCGAGAGCTCGAGGCGAGATTGACCGGATTATGGGCAAAGAGACGGACGCCAGCGTGGACAGCGAACTGTCAATGGTGCTGTTTGGGCCTTACGAGTTGTTCCGGTGGCAGCCGAATCAGTTGAACAAGAACGCTGTATATCCTGAAGGCCTGACTTTGACGATTATGGTTTGCCGGCTGGATGGCCCGACGCCGCAAATAGCCCGTGGCCTTGTCGATAAGGCGATAATGGCGGAGAGGACGGGGCTGCACGGCGTTGCCTATATCGACTCCCGCGGAATTCCCGACGACAAACAGCCATATTCCCCTGGGCACTTCGACCAGACGCTCCGCGACCTTGCAGTCCTGCTGCGGCTTCGCACTACTTTAGAGGTCAAAGAGGAGCGGACCGAAAAGCTTTTCGAACCCGGCAGTTGCCCGCGAACAGCAATTTACTGCGGGTGGTACAGTTTAAAAAAGTATGTGGACGCCTTTGATTTCGTTGACGGCGCAATCGGACTTCATATCGCCAGTTTGGAAGCGGTTGACCTTCGGGACCCCAACAGCACACAGTGGTGTCCGGCAATGCTAACCCATGGGATTACTGCGACGCTGGGCGCCGTGGCTGAGCCATATTTGCACGCGTTTCCAAACCCCGAAGAATTCTTTCTCGAATTGCTCGACGGCAAATGCCTTGTTGAGGCGTTCTGCCGCACGCAGCCGTTCTGCTCCTGGCAGTTGGTCTTGATTGGAGACCCGCTTTATACACCTTTCAAGAGGCGGGTTGCCGGGGAATGACGGTTATTGCTGTGTTTCCGGCCGCTGGCTGCGGCAAAGGAAGGTAGCCAGATGTGTCATTGTGACGACGGCAATAATCGCCAAAACCGCAAACAGCAGGTCAGTCATCGCAAAGGGCCTGCCCAACAGCAGCGAACCGGCCTTCACGACGAGCAGAAAACCAGTAGGAACGCCAAGGGCCAGCAACAACCGGGCGCTCAGGGGCTTAACCGATAAATGGATTTTCATAAATTGAATCCATGCTGCCGTGAAGCCGCCGTAAGCGAAGACGTGAAAGGCGGCGTCCGTAATCGGCACTAACTTTGACAAATCGGCCCTTGCGAGGTTCGTCAGCCCGAAGATTGTTATCGCCAACACCGCCAGCAACGCCTGCCAGAACGCCAGAAAAGCGAATATAACCAACCCCGTCAATATCCCCTCCGCATTGGCAACGAAATCCCACACATCACACATCCTTCCCACATAGGGTTGCAGCAATTCATCCAACCCTCCGTAGGCGGCAGCCGCAAAAAGAATCAACCACGCCGCCCCGCTGCGCCAGCTTACCTTCCTGTCGGGGCTGATGGAAAACCACAGCAGAAAAACCAGATCCAGATACGCGAGGAAATGAAGCCATTTGTCTGATACCTGCGCCTGGTAAACTATTTGCGGTATCGGTATATGCGCAACTATAATAAGCACAATCCAGTAAGGCACCAAAACCGCTATCGTTATTTTCTGTCTGCGCGTCAATCTCATAGTAACCTCTGTAAGCGCTTCATAATCACAAAGGGCCGACATACACCTCTGAATTTTTTATTGATTATTGATAATTTGCCAATGGCAGTCATAATAATCAATTATCAATTATCAATCATCAATTTAAGGACTGGAGCAATGAAAAATTTTGGAATTTCCTGGTTTTGCAGAATGGGATTTTTAACGGTTTTTTGTCTGGCGGGCCTGTTTGTTCTTGATATTCCTGCGTTTTGTGAGGCCCAGAGGCGGTCGCGTGCGGGCGGGGCGAAAGTGGTTCAGCTCCCTGCACCGAATCTATCGGGCACTGTGAGCGTGGAAGAGGCAATCGGTATGCGGCGAAGCGTCAGGCAGTTCGCCGACAAGCCGCTCAACTTTGTTCAGATTGGGCAGTTGGCCTGGGCCGGACAGGGCATAACCGACAAGCAGCGGGGACTTCGCGCCGCACCGTCGGCAGGGGCCTTGTACCCGATAGAACTTTATTTTGTTATGCCTGACGGCTTGTTTGTTTATCGTCCCGAGGAGCATTCTCTGGTGCAGCTTTCCCAGTCAGACCTGCGTAAGCAACTGTCGTCGGCGGCCCTGGGCCAGGGACCGGTTGAGGATGCGGCCTGCGATATCGTCATTGCCGGGTCCGTGAGGAAGCTTGCAACCAAGTATGGCAACAAGGCGACAAGATTTATGCTTCTGGAGGCCGGCCACGTCGCTGAAAATATGCAGTTGCAGACCGTGGCATTGGGTCTGGCGTCGGTGCCCGTCGGCGCCTTCGATATGAAAAACATCGCCAAGACCTGCGAATTGTCAGGCGATTTGGAGCCGCTTTTGATTGTCTGCGCGGGTTATCCCCTTGTGAAACAGGAAACCGATAAATCACAACCAGGCGACAAAACCACTGCCAAAGCAAAAAGGGCCGTCCTGGTCGTCCCCAGCGTCAATTTCGCAGACGTGGAACTGTTCGAGACCCAGCGAGTTCTCACTGAGGCGGGCATCGAGACTGTAATTGCAAGTTCAAAGATTGGGCCGTTGCAGGGGACGCTCGGCGGGATTGCCGCCTCTGAGGTGGTGCTCGACAAGGTGCGTGTCGAGGATTTCGATGCGGTTGTCTTTATAGGCGGGCCCGGGGCCGAAGAATATTTTACTAACCCGGCTGCACTCGGCATCGTGCGCGAAGCGGCCGCCAGACGCAAAGTCATCGCAGCGATAAGCATTGCTCCGACGATTCTGGCCAATGCGGGCGTGCTCAGGGGCGTGCGGGCAACCGGCTTTCTGCCGCAGCGCGAGCAATTGCAGAGAGGCGGGGCACAATACACGGGTGCCCCTGTTGAGCGGGACGGTTTCATAATAACCGGCAGTGACCCATCGGCGGCCATACCCTTCGCTCAAACAGTCGCCGCCGCCCTTCAGGAAGGACGCCCAAAGCCGGGGAAAAACCCGTGATACCGCCGCGCCTACTTTGAATTGTTCCAGTGGTTGTAACGGTTCGTGATTGGCAGGCGCCTGTCCCTGCCGAACGCCTTGGGCGTGATTTTCACCCCGGGCGGCGACTGCCTTCTCTTGTATTCGTTGCGGTCAACCATACGGATGACCCTGCTGACAATGTCTTTGGGCAGGCCCTGCTCGATTAGCTGCCCGGCGGATTTGTCTTCCTCCACGTATCCTTTGAGAATCTTGTCCAACAGGTCGTAATCGGGCAGCGAGTCAGTGTCCTTTTGATTGGGGCGAAGCTCGGCGGTCGGCACCCTGTCTATAACGCTTGCGGGTATTATTTCCCGCTTGTTTATGTCGTTAATGTAACGTGCGAGCTTGTACACCATCGTCTTGAAGACGTCCTTTATGACGGCAAAGCCGCCGGCCGTGTCCCCGTAAAGCGTCGCGTAGCCCACGGCGATTTCACTTTTATTGCCGGTGGTCAACACCAGTGCCCCCCACTGGTTAGAGAGCGACATCAAAATGGTGCCTCTGATTCTGGCCTGAAGATTTTCGTAGGCGATGCCTTTGCTGTCCCAGCCGGGGACCTGCTCAAGAGAACCGTTGAACTGCTGCAGCACGGGACCGATGGGGATGGTCATAAACCTGATGCCTAAGTTTTTAGCGCATCCTTCGGCGTCGCTAATCGTCTCGGGGCTGTTGAACTTTGAGGGCATCGTGATTCCGATAACGTTTTCGGCGCCCAGCGCCGCAACTGCAATAGCCGCGGTCACGGCTGAATCTATCCCGCCGCTCAGGCCTACCAAAACCTTGCTGAAGCCGTTTTTTCGCACATAGTCTTTTGTCCCCAGCACCAGCGACAGGTACATCTCATCGAGCGCATCAAGCTGCCGAGACGCCGAAGGTTGAATGGGCCTTACCGAAAGGGTCTCACCTTTGGTGTCAATATCCGCAATGAGCAGGTCCTCTTCGAATGCCCTGGCCATAGCGACGATTTCGCCGGACGTGTCGGCAATAATGCTTTGCCCGTCAAATACAAGCTCGTCCTGCCCACCCACCAAGTTGCAGTAGCAAACTACACAGTTGAACTCCTTTGCGCATTGGCCGACAATCTTTTTCCTCGTCTCGATTTTGCCTAAATGAAACGGAGATGCGGAGATATTCAACAGGAGGTCTATCGGCCCCGCCTTTTTGAAAAACGCGCTGAGCCAATCGATGTCCCATATATCCATACATATCGTTACGGCGGTCTTTATGCCCGCGGGCCTGATTATCAACGGCTTGCCGCCGGACTGAAAATACCTCTGTTCATCGAACACACCGTAGTTGGGCAGCAGCCCTTTCCTGTAAACAGCGCTTATCCGCCCGCCGTGAAGAATAGCCGCGCTGTTGTAGGTGCTGCCGCGGTAAGAATCCGCGAAGCCGACCATTATGGTTATATCCGGACAATCGGCGGCAAGTTTTTCAACGGTTAAATGATTGTCTTCCAGAAAGTGTTTTTTTAAGAGCAGGTCTTCCGGCGGATAACCGCACACCGCAAGCTCCGGAAACAACAGTAATTCCACTCCCTCCTTTGCCGCCTGGCCGTAAATCTCCCGCATCCTTTCAGCGTTTCCTTCAAGGTCACCCACCACCGCATTAAACTGTCCTAATCCAATGCGCATCTGAACTATCCCCCAAAAATTGTTAATCAAGGGCATTGGGTCGGCGATTATACAAGATTGTAACTTAAATATGATGCACAGCAAGCCAACTTCTACTGATTATTTATGCCCCTCTACATAAACGCTGACTACATAGTTATCAAGTGATTCATTCTCTTCCAGAACATCCATGACAGACCTGGCTATTGGGTCTTTTGTATCGGGGGCTATGCACGCGGAATTGCCTTTGGGCGTAATTTTCACGCATATTAAGCCGGACGACTCCACTGCTTTTTTATAATCATCTACAAGTATGGCTCCAGCCACGCAGCCAACGTAGGCCGCAATGTTGTCCTGAACCTTTCTGGGCAGCTCTTTTTTCAGGGCAATATCTGAAATCGCTATCCTGCCCCCCGGCTTCAAAACCCTGTGTATCTCCCGGAAGACCCTCGATTTATCAACCGACAAATTTATAACACAGTTACTTATAACTACATCGACCGATTCGTCGGCCACGGGTAAATTTTCTATCTCGCCAAGTCGAAACTCGACGTTCTTGACGCCATTCTTTTGCGCATTGTCTCTTGCCTTTTCAATCATCTCTGGAGTCATATCCACGCCGATTACTTTACCCTTGGGGCCTGCTTTGGATGCGGCAATAAAACAATCGAACCCGGCCCCTGAGCCGAGGTCGAGCACCACTTCGCCTTTCTTTATCTTTGCCGATGCCGTCGGGTTTCCACAGCTTAGCCCCAGATTGGCCTCAGCCGGGACAACCTTTAATTCTTCTTCTGAATAGCCAATGGATTTGGCAAATGTTTTGGCTTCCGAGCCGCAGGTGCCGCCCGCCATCGGCAGAGCCGACGGCGAGACCTCGCCTAAGGGCGGGCACCCACAATTCTGCTTTCCTTTGGCTATTCTGCCGTATGCGTCTCTAACGATTTTCTTAATCCTCTTTTTGGCCATATTTCTTTATCCTTAAATTATTACGTTTCTTTTGCCGACCACCGGCCTAAGAACCGACTTGCTTCTTCAAACGCTTTAGTATTTATCGCGCAATACACCCACTTGCCTTTCCTTTCCGTCGTAACAAGGCCGGCGTTTACAAGCTCTTTTATATGATGAGACGCCGTTGGAATGGCGACATTCAGCGCTTTAGCTAAATCCTTTATGCAGGCCCCGTTTTGGCACCGTATTGCCCTGCCCCTGAAACGGCGCTGCTTGTCATAGATATACAGCAATATCCCCAGCCGGCTCCCGCTTGAAAGAGCCGCAAAAATTTTACTTAAAGATTCAATACTCCTTTTCATGTCGCCTCTTTCTTTGTCAGTTAGACATTTTTACAACTGTCTAAATGATATAAATAAACAGCCCAACGTCAAATACATTTTCTGAGAATTTTCTAACGCTATCCCCCAAAAGGCCGATGTCAAACCCGCGTTATCGGTGCTTCGCACCGCGCTTGTTCTCATCCCGCCGACAACCTGAGTCTCAAAGGTTAATGGTTTACATCGGTATATATTCGGCTGATTATTTCAAGTAACCTTCTGCGACCAGTCGTAGATTTATAAAATCGTTCCTTTTGTCGTGCTTCTTTCAAAGTAGAGTGCGTTTCGACATAGATTACTTCATATGGGCGGTATGGGCGACTGGATAGCACCTTACCGTCATTATGTTCTTTTAAGCGTTCCTCCACATCAGCCGCAACGCCTGTATACGTCCTTGTCCTGTCTCTATTCAACAAAATATAAACATTATACATTTTGTGTCTCACCTTTTGGTGGACATGTTTTTTGTCTCATCTCTTGGTGGACCTGTTTACTTTGAAACGGACCCGCCTCACCCAATTTGTGAAACAAATTGGGTGGGCGAGGTCTCGCCATTTTTATCTCACCCTCAGGTGAACGACATCTTTTTGTAACGGACCCGCCTAACCAAATTTGTTCCCAAATTTGGTTGGCGAGGTCTCGCCATTTTTTGCCCACCTGAAGGTGGACAAAAAATGGCGGAGAGGGCGGGATTCGAACCCGCGGTACTCAATAAAGAGCACACCGGTTTTCGAAACCGGCTCGATCAGCCGCTCCGACACCTCTCCGAGACAACTGAATTACTGATTATTTACAACTTGTCCGGCGTAGCTTTAGCGTAGCCGGATTGATTATTCTGGTCAAGGGATTATTGAAAGCAAACAGGTAATTACCTACAATTTCAGCGTTTTGACTTTTAGGACTTGTAAGGGCGAAAAATGTATATCATACCGGCTATCGACCTTCGGGGCGGCAAATGCGTCCGCCTGATACAGGGCGATTACCACCGCCAGATTAACTACGAGGATAATCCCGTTAAACAGGCCCAGGAATTTATCCAGCAGGGAGCCCAGTGGATGCATATTGTTGACCTCGACGGGGCAAAGGTGGGAAGGCCCGTAAATACCGAGACCATATCGGCCATTGCGGCTTTGGGCAAACTGAAAATCGAGGTCGGCGGAGGCATACGAACCGAGCAGGACATAAAAAAGCTCCTCGATTTGGGGATTGAGCGGGTGATAATCGGCACACAGGCGGTCAACGACTTTGAATGGTTCAGCGATATGGCGAAGCGATTTCCTGATAGACTTTCGCTTGGGCTTGACGCGCGTGGCTCGCATGTAGTTACCGGCGGCTGGGGCACCGAAAACCCCAAATCACTGCTGGAGCTTTCCCGCGAGGCGGCCCGGCTGCCAATAGCTGCCATAATCTATACCGACGTCACCAAGGATGGAATGCTCGCCGGACCGAACTTCGAAAGGACAAAAACTCTTATTCACACTGTTCCGGTTCCCATCGTCGCCTCAGGCGGTGTTACAACCGTCGCTGACATCAAAAACCTGGCCTTACTCGGTGCCGCTGGCGCGATTGTCGGACGAGCCCTATACGAAGGCACAATTACTCTCCTCGATGCCATAAATGCCGCAAAAACACCCTAATTAGCACCAATGCCCACTATATTATAGGACGACAGTATAGCACAGGCATATTTAGGTGTATTATCACCTAACATCAATGGCGTTTTCGCAACTAATTCTGCATCTCGCTGGTTGCGCCCTTAAATTAAAGCCCCCCTGCCATCTTTGTCTAACATATAAATCCCGACTTTCCGCTTTCCTCTGTTCCACATGAAACACTCTCTGTCTTGCCGAGGGCCTTGAACCATAGGTCATCTCCTGTGAGGAGGTTTACGCCACCTATGTTGCCTGATGTAAAAAAATGGACAAGCTTAGTCAAAGAGATAAAACAATCTATGCCGTGTGCGAACAGGAAGGGCGGAGAATGACATATCATTCACTTGCGTCCGACTGGCAAAGCGTTGACGGCAACCGATGGCTTCGTAAACTCTGCCTGTGATGGGCGGTGATTTTTATCCAACCTGAGTGATGTCGTTGGGCCCGCAATGGAAAACGCCAATGTGGAACCTACTTCAACCAGCTCAATGCGCAAGGAGCGAGTTAAAAGTTCCACGTGAAACATTTTTTCACGAAAACGATAAATTTTGCCTGGCAACGCTGGAGAATTTTCGCTAAAAACACCGAAATATCTTGAAGAGGCGTCGGACTCAGCACTCTGACAGGAGAACCCGACACCACGGCGGATATAGAATTGATCCTTAACTATTGCAGGAGCATAGCTATGAGTCAGACAATCGAAAAACCAAAACATCTCGGCAGAGGGTTGGCATCGCTTTTAGGTCCTATAATGTCAACCACCCAAGAGCCACATTTGCCTATCTCGATAACTGAAATTGGCTCTAACATCCCCACAGATAAGAACTTAGGCAATTCGCTTCGGGAAATAAAAGTCGATGACATACGGCCAAATCCTTACCAGGTTCGTTTCATTTGGAACGAACAAGAGCTGGCTGATTTAGCACGGTCAATCAAGGCAAACGGTGTTATACAACCCATTATCGTTCGACCAGTGGGTACCGGCTACCAGCTTATAGCCGGCGAGCGGCGCTGGCGGGCCGCGAAACTGGCTGGCCTGCAAATGGTCCCTGCCATTGTCCGTCAAGTCAAGGACAATGAGCTACTGGAGCTGGCCTTAGTTGAGAATATCCACCGGGCGGACCTGAACCCTCTCGAGCGGGCCAACGCCTATCAGAAATACTTGAGCACGCTATCTCTGACACAAGTCGAGGCGGCGTCACGGCTTGGCGAAGACCGGTCAGTGATAGCTAACTACTTGCGGCTGCTTGACTTACCAGCGGAAATAAAACAGATGTTAATCGATGGGCAGCTAACTATGGGCCATGCTCGTGCAATACTGGCTTTGCCCACAGATGAGCTGCGGCGGAAGCTGGCGAACCGCGCAATGGCTGGCCGGCTGAGCGTCAGGGAAGTGGAACGATTAGTGCGACAGTATCTGGCCGCCAATGACCAGCCCCGGCGCGCCGGGGCAAGAACAAGGCCCGCTCATATCCAGGACCTCGAAAGCCGGTTAAGCAAAGAGCTTGGCACCAACGTGGCGATTGAGACACGCAAAAACGGTAAATGCGGCAGGATTGTGATTGAGTTTCAATCGCTCGAAGAATTTGATAGAATTATACAGCAGATAGGCGTAACAAGTATGGATGAAGTATAAAGAGCACACAAACGACGTTTCCCAGGGTATTGGCCCTTTTGGGGGACCGACGAAAGGTGTTGAATATGAGGCGATGTAAAAAGATGATAAATGTTACCGACCTGAACTGGCTGAAAATCGACTTTAAGAGCTTTCGCGGTTTATTGTTCCTGAGCGTAGTCGGGTCTTTGCTGGGCTTGTGTCAGCCCCTGTACGGACAGGGAACTTTAGCGGAGACGGCAACCGCTGTGGGATTACAGGAGGAGTTAAACGGTGGCGGCGCTCAGCCGGCCGCACCTAAGCCAGCGGCTACATCGAAACCGGATGCGAATGCCGCCGCGGGAAAACCAATCATAGAGAGACTTGAGAAAGTAGCGCAAAAGCTTATGCAGTCAATGCAGAACGGCAGTTTCAACAAAAGCGACTTTTCTGCAGTTTGGAACAACAAAGTGCCCAAAGATGTAAACTTTTCGGATGGCATAAATACTTTAATACGACCGGTTTTTGAGCAGGCCGGCAATCCGGAAAAACTCGGCCAAGGCAGGATGGTCGGCCCCAACAGAGCGATATTCCCCGTGCAATGCAGCAAGGGTTCGCTGAATATGACCGTTTCAATCAATCCGCAGGACAAAGTAGTCGAATGGACGCTGACGCCATCGCAACAGCCCAGCGGACCTGCTGCCGGCGAAACCCTGCAAAGCCCGCCTCCGCAAACACGACCCCATAAGACAGTCCACGGCCTGTCAGAGGATACCAACATCCCTGACATAAACGACTTCAACTCCTTCCAGCGGGAACTCAACCGGATAAACATCGAGTCCCGCAGCGAAGAGGAACAGTGGCTTGGACGACTTGAAAAAAAGGTGGAGCTGGCCAGGGCGATAGACGAGCTGGTCGCTGCACAATTGAGGTTCATACAGAAACTCGCCGAATCAGGGGACGCGAACCAAACCGCCAAGGCGATAGACCTGGTATTGAGGCAAAGACAAGACCGACTGAACAAGCTGATAACCAAACTTCAGGATGAACTTAAAGAGGAACGCCAGCAGCAGCCAACCGAGCGACGCGATAGAAGGACGCCCAGGGCAGGCGATACTTTACAGGACCAGCCGCGCGCCGGCGAGCGCGTTACACCACCGAGACGCGCAAGGGCAACCACACCCGAATAATGAACTATTGACACACCCACATTCGGCAATCAGAACTTGTCCGCCGCGACTCGACTGAGCCCGTCGAAGTCAGGCGGAATCTTATCCAACTCAAAACTAAACACTCAAAACTTAAAACCAATCGCCTGCTCAGCTTGGCATCCTGGAAATGATTTCTTTCATTTCTGATGCGTTAAAGCCGCGCATAGTCTGAGTCTTGACGTTCCCAATCGACGCTAATCCCAGCAGCACACTAACTACCGTCTGGTCATCCGGGGCCTCCAGAATCATCACGACATCGTATCTTCCCATCGTCCAATAGATTTCTTTGACCGTCACACCTGCCTTTTGCGCCGCGGCCTTGAATTTGCCTGCCCTCTCAGGAGATGCCTTGAATTCCTTTACTCCCTGTTCTGTCATATTCACTAACGATATGAACGTCGCCATAATTTATCTCCTTAAACACTTGTTCGCTGTTTACCCGCCGTAGGCGGGACTAACGACCAACGACTAAATACTATCGACTAACTGCCCTCCCTTACATCTTTTTCTTGCAAATTCCTTGTCCGCCTCGGCAAGGACTTCTGCAAGCCCTCCCCCAGATGCGACACTTGCCCATTGAAGCAACTGCTCTCGTCCTGAATCCTGCGGCCTTCTGTCTTCTTTCTTATCCGCTCTGTGTTCTCCGCGACAAGGTCGGCGTTCGGGTCGAAACCGGGAAGCAATCAGGATTGAGCAAGAATATCCAAATCAATAATGTAAATCTCAGTGTACGGCTATTCTATAATTATCTCCGCAAACAACCTCAATCACTTTCCCACTTTCTTTATCAAATACGCAACGGGGAGGTTCAGACGCGACTTTAGAATGGGGAAATATCCATATCTCAGTTTTCAGACCCCGGTCTTCAAGTTTCGCTATCTCAAGAGGTTCTCCCATGATGCTCTTAACCTGCTCCTTTGTGAATCCTAATTCAATCGTCTTAATTCTGGCTTCAACCGTTGCAAACATGGGCTTGCGGCCCAGGTCATTAAGCAAGTCAATAGCATTTGTCTTCCTATCTAGTCGAAGTAGAAAGAAGATTGCCACTATTGCTACCACAATCACTGATAAAGAAATCCCAATAAATGTTAATATTTTATTTCTGTTCATTTCTTACCACTTTACTTTTTACCAAGTTCTTCCCTATCTTTAAAGTACTTATTCAGCGAATCCTGCATAGAAAAACCTTTTCCTTGGTAATACTCCTCATAAAAATCTGCCCCCAAGGCATTTGATAAAAAGTCTTGTGCATCGAATGCACTGTCGTAGATGCCTTCTCTCCATTGTTCGCACTCTATTAACAAGCCAACGAACTCTCCCTGCGGCCCCACAACCAGAAAATGTCGCATATCAATGACATGCTCTGGATTGGCTGGATCTATGATGTATCTATACTTGGCTGGTCCCCCGGCACCAGATTTGGTACCCGAACCTTTTAACTCTGTCTGTAAATCTTCCAAGGTCTTTCCTTTAGCGTATTCCACAAACGTCGTGAATGAGACGGCTTCTTCTTTGTGGCGACTGAGATCCTCCGGATTGCTGAAAAATATCTCCAGCCACAATCCCTGTGGGTCTAAATAATTTATGGGATTATTCTTGACATAGGAGTATAAGTGAAAGCCAGCATAATATCCTATCGGGTCTACCTGCAAAAATCTACCGATAGTTGGCGAGTAATATCTGGCACGGTAATAGTAGTTTCCTGTCTCGTAGTCATATTCTCTGCCCGTGAACATATACCGATTGCCGACGGTACTTGTACGGTTCGGCTTGCCGAAAACGTCATAACTATACCTTTCGACAATCGGCGACAACGTCGTTCCTCCCGGCGGGTCCGCTTGGCCAAAATTATTCTGACCCCAGCCGACTATGGAGCCGGTGCTATTTAAAGCAAGCGAATGACCGCTTGCCCCTGCAGCTATCGCAATATAATTACTTCCGCCCGGCGGGTCATCAAAAAAATCATCTCCCCATTGGACAACTGTGCCGTTGCTCTTTAAGCCGACCGCGTGCGCGGCACCCGCCGCGACAGCAATATAGTTGCCTGCTGGCGGCTCCGGTGGCTGGCAAATTGAGCAGCTCATATGACCCCAGTGGACAATAGATCCATCCTTTTTTACCGCAAGCGACTGATACCCTCCCGCTGAAATAGCTACAAAATCATTGCCCTCGGGCGGTGTTGCCTGGCCTGCCCATACTAATGAACCGTCATCTGCCATCATATAGTTACTGCCCCAGCCGACGATAGACCCATCGCTCTTTAACGCAAGCGAATGATAATAACCTCCCGCCGCAATAGCAACATAGTCATTGCCCGCAGGCGGCGTCGCTTGGCCGTAGGTATTATCACCCCAGCCGACTATTGAGCCGTCGCTCTTTAGGGCAAGCGAGTGGAAACACCCTGCTGCAATTGCGACAAAATCGTTTCCGGCAGGCGGTGCTACAAAATTACCCCATTTGACAATGGAGCCGTCGCTCTTTAGGGCAATCGAATGGTAATACCCTGCTGCAATTGCGATATAATTATTACCGGCAGGAGGCGTTGCCTGACCAGAACTATTGTCGCCCCAGCCCACAATTGTGCCGTCGCTCTTTAACGCAAGCGAGTGGTAACGCCCCGCTGCAATAGCGATATAATTATTACCGCCAGGCGGCGTCATCATAAATTCACTTTTCAAAGAACCATCGAACCGCTGAACCATTACAGCCGCTCATAGAATCATACTTCATAAAATTTTGAATTCGAACGAATTTTCATATACACCGATCTGCATAAGCAACTATGTAACTTATAAGGCTACCAATCTGAGGGAATCTCGTTTCTCTCTTCGCCAAAATAGAATTTTAAGTAATGCTTGATTGGCTTTTTTAAGTTGACCTTGGTTTCTCCCAAGTTTTTATCGTAGTACCATCCCCCCTTGTCATTTAGAACGTTACTCTCGTTGCTATTCCCCGCTCTATCGGACAGGTATTCTTTAAACTGTTTTTTCAAAAGTTCCGATTCCGAGTTTTCTGTAGCGTATTGCTTTAACTCGGATAGAGAAGCCGGAAACCTGCCAGTGATATTCTTGAACTTGGCTATATTTTCTCTATTCGCTTTCATCCCGAATTTTGTCCAGATAATTCGCTTGTTATAAAAATCAACACCTTCAAAAACCAATACCAAAGCTATTGCGAGCAGGCTTGTGCTGGCAATAATAATGATATGCCGTTTTTTTAACCATCTCATTTTTTCACCTCTATAAATTCACTACCAAACCAAGGCCATGTTTCATCTATAATAAGCCAAGGTTTTGCTGTCCCCGTATAGCCAAAGACATGGGAGTCAGGTAGCATGTTTTTGAAATGTGAAGCTATAGAATCGCTCCCTGCGGCGGTGTAACAGCCCTCAAGCTGGACAATCGCATTCTTATCAAATGTGCTAGTTATTAAATTCTTTAATGAATCAATACCTATGAGCTCATCACCCCCTGTATATGAGTCGGTGATTATACCACCTTCCCCGATGGCCAATCCGTATCCCTCCTCAAAACCATGACCAACATATTCGAAAAACATAACCTTCTCGCCAGAGTTGCTTATTTTTTCTAATAGGTCTCTAACTTCGCCAGCCTTTGACACTTTCACATGCGTTACACTACCACTGGTTGTTACTATTGTTATTGCAGCTTCACCCTTTTTGCTCGCTATTCTACCCGAAGGATCTATCAAATTTACAGGATCGTTGGAGCAATAGGAGTAGAGATTCATGGTATCATAATACCCAACGGGGTCTAATTGTAAGAATCTTCCAATCACCGGCGAGTAGTAACGGGCGCGGTAGTAATACAGCCCCGTTTCAGCGTCGAATTGTCGGCCGGTGAACAGGTACGGATTACCGACGGAACTGCTCATATTTACACAACCATACACATCGTATGCGTAGCTCTCGGTGAGATGACCGGCAGAATCACTGAGGGCAATTACACTGCCGAGGCCATTGTAATGGTAGTAATAATCCTCGCTGCGGTTGCCATCAGTGAGCCAGGAATCAGCGAGGGCTTTCACGTCCTGCAAATCTATTACGTTATCCGCCACGAGGTCGGCATTGGGGTCAAAGCCAAGGTCGTTAATATCCAATAGCCAGCTTTGGGCAAAGTCGGCGAAATCGCGATGATTGACGATGCTGTCTTTGACCATATCCGCTGAAGGCAGGACAATGCTCATACGAATTGTTTCGTCTATACCCGTGCCATACAGGAATTTACGACGAAGTTTACCTGGGCCGTCGTATTCGCATATTATCTGGTCGCCGTCGTATAGGTATTTTGTTATCGTCCCGTTGACGTTCTTGCTGATTCTCCTGCCAAACGGGTCATACTGATAACTTACGCTGACGCCGGTTCTATTAGCAGTCATTAGCCGATTCTCGGCATCGTAGGTATAGGTATTGTTCCCGTCATAAGTCAGGTTGCCGTTGCTGTCGTAAGAATACACAACGCCATTAACCAAGGTGTACTGATTGAGATTATTTGTTGCATAATTGGTTGTGCCGCCCGCAATGACTGATGAGCGATTGCCGGCCGTATCGTAATTGAAGTTTGTGTCTGCTGCGAAGAAACCCGCCGGATAATCAGCGCCGGTCAACTGGTATATCTTGTCGTAACTGTATCGGTGCAGGTTGACTCCATCTGTTGTCATCATCAGACGATTGCCGACCTTGTCATAACTGTATGCGAAACTTCGGCTTGAGCCGGTCATTTGATTGTCCAGCGTAAGTAATCTGTTAGCTATGTTGTAAAGATATGTTGCCGAAGTGCCATTGGCGAACTGTGCGCCTGTCCTCCGCGACAGGGCGTCGTAATCATAATGGGCGACCATCGAGCTATCATCATCGCGGATATAGTCCAGGCGGTTTAACGAGTCGTAATCGTAAGTTACATAAGAACTGTCAGGATAAGTCAGTCGCAGACGATTGCTCCCGGTATCGTATTGATACGAAACATTTTTGCCGTCTGGATACGTAACACCGGATAGCCGACCGACGCTGTCGTAGCCGTGCTGAATTGTTCCTGTTGAATCTGTAACGGCCTTCAATCTTCCCGTGAGGTCGTAAGCATATTGTATCTGCTGTGGCCCCGGAAGGGTCTTGGTTTTAAGCCGATTAAGCGGGTCATAGCCATAGCTAATGGTTTGAATACCTCTGGTCTGCTTTTGCGATACGTTGCCCGCCAAATCGTAGCTCAACTCCTCGTATGTAGAATTCGGGTAAATCGTCCTTTTCAGCCGGTTTTGGCCGTCATATTGATAGGTGGTGGTATTGTTTTTGGCGTCTTTCAGCGTATCGATGCTGCCGTTGGCGTTATATGTGTAAATGACTGAATTATTGTCGTTGGCGTCGATGACCTTCCCCAGTCGGCCTGCGGCGTCATATAGGCGCGTGGTAGTATGGTCTTCGGCGTCTGTCGTTTTCCACAGCCGGTCGAGGGCATCGTATTGGTATTCCGTCACGTCCCCGTTGGGGTCGGTGACGGTCCCAATCTTGCCCGAGAGCGTATACGTATAAGTCGTAACCTGCCACTGATTCGGGTCGCTGGTTTGACGTCTTAATTGCTTCAAGCTACCGTCAGGATAATACTCATAAGAGGTAACATAATTGAACGGCGAAGGGGCTGTTACTTTGACTAATCGGCGCATAGCATCGTACTCAAATGTGGTTTTGTTGCCTCGCGGGTCAGTTGTTGAGTTAACATCGCCTCTCGCGCTATAGGTCATTGACGTGGTGATATTGAGTTTGTTTGGCTCAACACCATAATCCACGACGGCGCTAATTAAATTGCTACTGGTGTCGTATTGATATTTTGTGACCATACCATCCGGGGCGGTAACGGTTTCGGTCTGGCCATGAGAATTATAGGTGAAAAGTGTTCGCGGGATGTTTCCATCGACTGCCGGTTGGTCTATCTCCTTCAGCTTACCGTTTGAATAATATTGAAATGTGGTGATTCGGCTGTTGGGGTCGGTGTAGGTCGCTACCCTGTTAAAGTTCGGCTCATAAGTGAACGATTCTACAATGTTCGGCTCGCCTGAGCCGGCTACCGGTATCTGAATGCCTTGCAGAACATTATGATTGGCGTCATAGATATACCGTGTGGCGTTCCCTCTCGGCTGTGTTACGACCGTCTTTCGTAACTGGCCATCGTATTGATAAGCGGTCTGATTGCCCAAGGGATTTGTCTGGGTTAAAACTCGACCATAGTCATTAAAGGTATAGATGTTCGAATAGTTGCAGGGGTCAGCTTCTTCTGTTCGATAGCCGGTATAGTAGTATTGGTAGGTGAATCCATTGGCGTTGGTCTGTGTCTTTACACGTCCCAGCAAATCGTAAACATTCGTCACGAACGGGTTGTTCGGCTCCGTCGGGTAATATATCCTCGTGATTTGACCGTCATTATTGGGGTCATAAACGAATGTAGTTGTAAATCCGTTAGCGTCGGTAATCGTTGTTAGATTGCCTTTCGCATCATATCCAAAGCGGACAGTCCTTCCCACCGAATCGGTTACGGAGGCAATGTGATTTGCATCATTTAGGTCGTAAGTCAGGTTAAGTGACCTGCCAAGCCCATTATTGACCTGCGACAACTTGCCATTGATACTGTAGGTGTAGTTAACAGTATTATTGGGGTCGCTCCACGTGACAATTTTGCCGTTAGTGTTAAAGTCAAGACATTCGCCATACTTGGTTTTTAAGAAATATCTGCCATCCGGCTCCAGTTGCAGCTTTGCCGCTTCGCCGGGCGGGGGATTATAATTACCATCGGTTAATCTTACAAACTGCATACTGTTACCCGGCTGGTCAACGGTAACAACATTATTTATCAAGCGGTCCATAAACCAGCGATGGGCCATTGTCGCTACGGTAAGCCGCAGGTTTGTTTTGGTTGAGGAAAGCAGGTCTGTGCTGACGTATGATTCAACAATGCTGGCTGCGGCATCTATCGGGGAATCCGCTCCAAGTCCCTGAAATCCGTCGCTCGATAAAGCAGCGGAAATACCAAGATTATGTTTCCAGCCCAGCCCCAGCGGGCCGTTGTCTAATGATGCACCGGAATTGTATGAACGTTTGAAATCGATACTGAATGGGTAACCGCCACTGCCGATTGTCAGGTCAGTGTTCTCATAGAGATAATCTCCCGTGACCAAGTCAATGGGTTCGGTGCTCGTAGCATGATCCCCGAAAAACCAGAAAAATGGCGAATAGATACCAGAGAGTAGCCAAGCGATAACACCAAATCCTCCATTTAATTGGCCCGAGATAATATGGGCAATCTGGTCCTCGTCCGGACTTACCGCAAGAAATCCTATGCCGCTCCAGCTTCCTTCACCAAGGTCACCATCCTGTGGCAGAATTACGCGCCATCCGTAATCAATATACATCTCAACATTGGAAAGCTCCCAGGAATCGTAGTTTACAAGCTGCCCTCTTACTGTGCTGTAATAATTTGCACTTGTGGCATCAAAAATCTTGTTGTTGCTTTTGCCGTTGGCGATATCCACAAGCTTAACCGTTGATACGGCGCTGTGCGGCTGAAGCTGCTCTATCACGCCCCATTCAAAAGCGCTACTCTGTCCGCTGCTGACAAAAAAGCTCGCCCGCTCTTTCACCTGGTCGCCGGTATTGCTGATGACGCTGCTCAGGCACATCGGCATATCAATATAGGGCGCGTCATTTTGCCCGCAGATGCCCAAGGTATGGTGGTCTATCGTTGCAGTATTGGCAATCCGGTCGGATATTTGACTTGCGCGGGAACATTCTGCAAGCCAGGTAAACCCAACCATCGCCAATGATTCACCCAGCACCGGCTCTGATGTATCACTGCCGCCGGCGTGACGATTCTGCTTTAGAAACCTGCGATGCTCTTCTATGATTTTTGAACCGGTGCCGGCCCAGCCGTTGACTATCAAATATGACCCGCCCGCGGTTATGTATGCCGTCTGGCTATCGTCACAATACCCCCCTCCTAAAGCCGCGTATGGATGGTCAACTGTTAGAATAACGTCCGGAGTAGTGCCCGGCGTAGTGACCAGCCCGGTAGCCAATACACTCCCATCCAGGGCAAGAACCGGCTGGTTGGAAGTGTTGTAAAAGATAGTCAGACGCTTGCCGTAAATCTGGTCTGAATAGACCGTTGTGTCAATCCCTCGATGCCGTATTCGCAGCGATACCTTGTATGAATTCGGAATCTCCGTCCACTCATAAGTAATCGACCTCTGGTTTGGCAGTGACGTCTGTCGCGGCACTGTTGAAGCAGGCACTATGGTTCGACCACCGATTATCTCTTTCAATGTGGCCGCGGGTGAATTTGTCCTGATGTGGTTTATCAGATTGGTGCTGTATGAGCTGAGGTCTGCCGTCAGATTCGGCTTATTTATATCCTTGACGTAGTCCGTTTCAAAGGTCGCCCCCGCGATGGCTCTGGCCAGAAATGCGTTGGGGTCATAACCCATCGCCGATTGTAAATCTATACCTGCCGTTAAAGAGTAATTTTTGAAGCTCGGGTCAAACACGTAATTTGTGCCGCTGATATTTACCTTTACCCAAACGTGGTCCAGGTCAACGTATGCCAAACTGCCGTCCCCATATACATATATCATCGCCGGTATTCCCGCTGAACCGAGTAACATACCGATAACGTCCGGGTCATTTGAAGTACCCAGCCAGCCGGTTATTTGCGTCGGGTCCAGCCGAATAACGCCGTAGACGTAATTGGCGGTGAACCCTGCCTGGCGAAACAGGGCCACAAGCAACGTTGCCTGGTCGAAATCGTTGCCGCTGCCGTCCAGCAGCGTCATCTCCGGCCCCTTTACATAACCGTAGATAGGCGTGTAACCAATGTTATCTCGCACAAATTTGTAAATAAGGTTCGGGTCGTTTCTCAATCCACGCGCCAATTCTGTGATTCTCACCCCAGTGCCGACCCCGCTTATCCCAAGCGTTTCGATTTTGGACGCTGCGCCTGCACGTTCCTCAATAACCTTACGTGCATCGTCGGATTTGACAGGTTCGGCGTGAATGTTTCGACGGCTCGGAACTGCCGCCAAAGAAGTCGAAATCACAACCGCAATCAAGACCAAAGACGTGAATAGCATTTTCTTAACCATTTTTCTGTCCTCCTAAACTAGCGCGAAAATAAGCGCAGACAATTCCTTCTTTCGGGGGATTCTACTGAATTGCAAGTCCTCCGCCTGACATGCCCTACTCTCAAGTGTGTTTTGCTTTTCATAAAACGGGTGTTCTCTTTAAGAAAGAGCAATCTTGTTATACCTCAATAATAAATCCACTGGGATTGTCAACAAAAATTTCATAAATCTTGGCACAGGAAAGGAACCCGCCTGAACGGCAAAACCACTGCCGCTGCGGAGGGTGGGAGTTGGAAGCTTTAGCGAAATAAAAAAGCCCCGTGGGTCACACGGGGCTTAATTAACAAGTAACAGAATGCCAACGCAACGAAAGTACCTGACTGGTCCCCGAATGTTTCTCGGGCACCCAGCATACGCCTTACGGCGGATACCGTCTAAATTATCCTTTAGAAAGGAGGTGATCCAGCCGCAGGTTCCCCTACGGCTACCTTGTTACGACTTAGTCCCAGTCATCGGGCTTACCGTAGACATGCGTCTCCTTGCGGTTGACAACACGGTTTCGGGTACTCCCGACTCCTATGACTTGACGGGCGGTGTGTACAAGGCTCAGGAACACATTCACCGCGACGTAGCTGATTCGCGATTACTAGCGATTCCAACTTCATGCAGGCGAGTTGCCAGCCTGCAATCTGTACTGGGGCGACTTTTTTGCGATTTGCTCCACCTTGCGGTCTTGCGTCGCTTTGTACTCGCCATTGTAGCACGTGTGAGGCCCTGGGCATAAAGGCCATGATGACTTGACGTCGTCCCCACCTTCCTCCGGTTTAACACCGGCAGTCCCGCTAGAGTCCCCGGCATTACCCGCTGGCAACTAACGGCAAGGGTTTCGCTCGTTAAAGGACTTAACCCGACATCTCACGACACGAGCTGACGACAGCCATGCAGCACCTGTGCAAGTTTCACCCTTGCGGGCAGCCCCACCTGTTTCCAGGCGGGCATCCAAGCATGTCAAACCCAGGTAAGGTTCTTCGCGTTGCTTCGAATTGATCCACATGCTCCACCGCTTGTGTGAGCCCCCGTCAATTCCTTTGAGTTTTAGCCTTGCGACCGTACTCCCCAGGCGGTCTACTTAACACTTTCGCTTCGGCCGGGACGGCGTCAGAACCTCCCCAGCCTAGTAGACATTGTTTAGGGCGTGGACTACCGGGGTATCTAATCCCGTTTGATCCCCACGCTTTCGTGTCTCAGCGTCAGGACAGGCCCAGTGCAGCGTCTTCACCGCCGGCGTTCCTGTTGATATCTACGCATTCCACCGCTCCACCAACAGTTCCCCGCACCCATACCTGCCTCAAGCCAAGTAGTACGCGAAGCAGTTCCCCGGTTAAGCCGGGGGATTTCACAACGCGCTTGCCTGGCCGCCTACACACGCTTTAAGCCCAGTGATTCCGAACAACGCTCGCCACCTCTGTCTTACCGCGGCTGCTGGCACAGAGTTAGCCGTGACTTTTTCTGGCATAGATCAATGCCGCACCAAACCAAACCTTGTGTAAAACACCTTATGAGTGAATGACACAAAAAATGGTTTGGTGCGGCACTTTCTTAAACCTAAAAGCGGTTTACATCCCGAAGGACTTCCTCCCGCACGCGGCGTCGCTGGGTCAGGCTTTCGCCCATTGCCCAATATTCGTTACTGCAGCCCTCCGTGGAGGTCCGGGCAGTGTCTCAGTCCCGATGAGGCGGGCCGACCTCTCAGTCCCGCTACCCGTCAAAGCCTTGGTGGGCCATTACCTCACCAACAAGCTGATAGGCGATAGGCCGCTCCCAGGCCAACTCATTTTTGGTCAGGCACCTGTCGGCACCTGACGTTATTCGGTATTATCGCCCCTTTCGGTAGTCACGCACTCATTTTGGAATCTCAAGCGATATCAATTTGCATAGCTCTCGAAAAATACGAGGGCAGTATAACAAAATTGGACGCAAGAACCCAAAATGAGTGCGTGACGGCGCTGTTCCGAAGCCCGGGGTACGTTACCTATCTATTACGCACCCTTTCGCCACTAACTGGCCCGTTGATTGCTCAAAAGACCAGTCCGTTCGACTTGCATGTCTTAGCCACGCCGCCAGCGTTCGTTCTGAGCCAGGATCAAACCCTTCAGTTTGATTCTTCGATCCGCCTTCGCTAAAGCTACGGCGGACAAGTCCCCCATCGCACAAGGCAAGGGCAAACAAGTCCACTTCACATTAGACAAAAACGGAGGTCGTCTTAAATAGTCCGCCATAGCCCTGCGGGCTAAGGCGAGACTTAGGCTCAACACTCTCATTTGGCACACACATCGAAAGTGCTGAATAACCCCGAACACATCGGTTCAGGGCTACAAATTCGCCCCACGCAGTTTTCATCGTGCCGATACTGGCGCTTTCGAAAACTAGACGCGGGGGCTATCGCACTTTCGCTGCTGTTTGGCATAACTGTTAACTTGTTAAAGAACAACTTGTGTCTTGTAAAGACACCAATGGCCAAGCAACGAGGTATAAACATTGCTTGACCATCGAGAATCGCAATTCTACTACAAATACGTGTATCGTCAAGAGGGATGTTGAGAAAAATTAAAAAATTTTTGTTCGCCACAAAGACACCAAGACACGAAGGAATTGCAGGTCTTAACCACAGATTACGCAGATTACACGGATTTTTCACCGCAGAGACCGCCGAGAACGCCCGCCACGCCGCATAGCGGCGGGCGAGGTCTCGCCAAAGGCGGACAGAGATTCATATTGCCACTAAAATGAACCCTTCTTCGCTCACAGAGCTACGCAGGGCAGGCAAAAAGGGTTTTAATCGCGGATTACGCGGATTTCACGGATTTTAATCCAAAAACACTGAACGTCGAACATAAAACATCGAACGTCCAACGCAGAACGCAGAACAAAGGCACCATAAAGACCCCCCTGCCTACTGCTTGCAGGGGCAGGCAAGACACGAAGGAATTGCAGGTCTTAACCACAGATTACGCAGATTACACAGTTTTTAACCAAAAAACACTAAACCCACCTGCGGCGGGCAAGCATCGAACGCAGAACGAAAGAAAGCCACCACGAAGACCCTAAGGCACCAAGTTATTGGGGTTTTTGATTAAAAGTGGGTCCCCTGTTTCAGGACCAAAGAAAAAATCTCTCGGGGATGACGCTTCGCGTCAATTGCTGATTGATGATTTAAGCACCACAAAGGCCGGAAAACGTCGGTCGTCCCGCCTACGGCGGGTAAAAGTCCTTCGGCCTTCATTGTGAAGCCGAGCAAAATACTGCCGGGGCCAGCCCCCCGCCGTTTTGCTTCGTTTCGCTGCGCTCCACAAGGCGGAACTACGCATAACGAGACGCAGGGGCTTCGCGAAACGAGAACGCAAATTACCTATTTTAACAAAGGTAAGGTGTTAAACGGGGCAGGGTGACAAGAATTGATACTGTGGGCCGTTTTGCCACGAATCCCCGCTTAAGACCTGCGGGGACCCTCCGTTTGCTAATTCAAAAGAAGCTCACCTTGAGGGCAGGCAGGAAGGCACAAAATGAATTGCGGATTTAACGGCTAAAGGAATTGAGATTTCTTATATGCAAACTAAGGCCGATATAAGTAAACGTTATCAGCATCAAAAAATAAGCGAAAATATGAAGTGCAGTTCAAACCAAACAAAGTTCTGTTTCCAATATCTGGAGAAATACCTACCCGAAATTGTAAGCGTAGAAGATGCCCATTTACCTCATTGATATGAAGCCACAGGTCATGAAAGTGACAGATAATGCGTTGACCTGTATCGGTTGGAATACGAATAGTGTCAAGGGCATTCACTCTAGGATCGTTTATTCCAAGTGTGTTAGCAGTAGGGAATGATAAAATGGTGATACGGAATCCGGTATCCACTTTCCCAAGCACAGGAGTGGGAGTTGCTTGTCCTATTTTGGACATATCGAGTGTTACAAACGCACCTTCTATATCATAAGGGAAACGACGATACAGTTTATTACGGGCATAACGCGACATTACATGTCTCCCTCGGAGGGCTCAGGTATAGATACTATCGTAGGCCTTGCAAGAGGAAATTTTGATTCGACTCGTTTTGCAAGCTCAGCAAAGCCGATATCTGAATCAATCTCCTTCTCATAGAGAACAGCCACGAGTTTACCCGGATATTTTTTCATAAGATAATTGAAGTTCTTATGGACCCATTCGCTATCCGGGTTTGGGATACCTCTTTCCGGATTTTTTTTGAAACGTTCGTAGGCCTTGTGTATTGAATCGCGAAGTCGTTTATAGTGGTCGGCACGATCGATACGGGTTTTTTTTTCAATATAATCCCAGGCTCCAGCTTTCATTGCCTCCACGCAATTAGAAATTTCGGGTACATGGGTAAATACTATGGCCACAGATGACTTACCAGAAAGACGTTTTATAATCTCTATTCCTTCATCGCCTTTCGAGCCGAGCTGCATATCAACTATAACAATATCGAAAGGTTTCTTGGTTTTATCATCGAGAGACTTGTCGAGTTTCTCGATAGCTTCACGGTCATTTGATGCTTCTTCGACATCAAAATTTTGATTATCTGGGCCCTGCGAATTTTGAAGGGCTTCAACTATATTTTCAAGGTCGTCAGGATCGTCATCTATCACAAGAACTCTCATAAAATAGCCTCTTTTGAACAACTAGTGCCGTTTCTAAAAATAAAGTATCGCTTTTGTCATTCCCGCGAAAGCGGGAATCCATTGAAAATAAGAGACTTATGTAAAGCTTCAATTATAAAAAGTTATATTACCTTTTTAGAAACGGCACTAGCAGGTCGGTCAATAACGAATTTTCTTTTGCTATTGTGATAATACTCTAAATATCTTACCACCGCTAATTTTTTCTTTTTTCAACAATAAGAAATCTCAATTTTTTTTGAGCGTCTCTTCTATAGGGAGCAATTCGTGAATCCTTTCAATTGCATCTTTTATATCGTTCCCAATTTCTGTAAAGTTTGGACACTTTTCACATTGCTTACGTATTGCCTCGGTTACCGCAAACTTCCAATGGTCGATAGTTCTGTGGTCAATCTTTTTCCGTTTACTTTCCTCTCGTTTGGCAGCGGTCAAACTGCCAAGTAAAGAACAATAAACTGCTAAGATTTCCTGTTGAGTTGCATCCATTTCCTTTTCGGTAATCGCGGTGTCATTAAAAAAGATTCCTTCGATATTTTGAGATGGAGGCATCCGGATAGCCGTCATTACAAGCCAGCCCTTTTTAAAATCTTTATGCTTTTTCAATATTGGATCCCATTCTGTAAGCATCCAGTCAGAGAATTTCCTCCAATGCGGGCTTTCACCTATTTCTACAGCATTGAGAAAAGATCGTATGATGTTGGGATTATTGAGAGGCCCATCGCTTTCATTTGTGGTATTCCCCAGTGAATCGGTGCCGAATGTTCCTTGCCAGTTATCGCCCGTCTTAATATACATTCCACAACGCTCTACCTTTAACTTTTCTCTTGCCAGTTCAACTGAACGCTTGTACAAGAAATCAAGGTCTGTGCATTTAAGAAGCTCATCTGCCGCGGCCACGGCTGTATGTAGATCATCAATCAAATTTTCAAATTCTACTTTAAATTCAGTAATATCCTCGACTATACCATCAAAATACTGAACTTTTCCATTTTCGAGAATAGATTGAGCAGTTACTGATCCCCAAAAATATTTCCCATTTTTTCTTTTAAAATGAGTTTCTTTTCTCTCGAATCGTCCTTTCTCTATCAACTCGTTTGCCTGACTTATTCTCCTAGATGGCGCAGCATATACTTGGCTCACGGGTATTTTACAGAACTCCTCTACCGAATCGTAACCGAACATATCGGCCATTGTCTGATTTGCCATTACAAAACTCCCATCACTGCCGGCAGTAGCTCTATAAACACCTACGGGCAAGTTTTGTATGAGGTCGCGTTCTCCACGTTTTACAAAGGGCCACCAACCTTTCCCAAGCATTGAGTATCTCCAAAATAGTAAGCGTCGCTTCTACCTCTTCATTATTGAATTATTTACTAAAAAAAGCAAGAGGAATTTGCCTGACGATCGTTGTTTCGCTCGAAGATATATCCGTGAAACGCCCAACGAACTCAGAATAAATTCGGGGGCTAAATTTTAACCAAAATTAAGCATTGCAAACTCCCCGTGGTACTTACGCGCCGCATTGCCCCCGCAACCTCGCTGAAACGAGACTACGCCTCATAAAATGAGGCTACGCATTTCCTTCGCCATTGCAATACGAGGCTTCGAAAAAATACGACGCGGGGGTCTTCCCCCATAACTTTTCCCTGCGTGAAAAACGGCATGAGGGTCTTCGTTTCACTACGACGCTGCATTACGATGGTCTTATATCATTGGTATACTCATCCCTCGAAAAGTTAAGTCTGGCAAAGTCGGCATGGTATTGGATTGCAGCTCGATCATACGCTTTAGCGGCGGAGAGTTCGGAGTCGAAGTAGCCGAGCCAGAGTTTTCGGCCATTGGCACGGATTGCGGCAAACCATTTTTGCTTACGCTTGCTAAAAGAGACGCCTCTGAAACGCGATAAGGTTTTTGATTTATCTCTTCGGCTGTTGCAGGAATTCTGCGAAGGCGTGGCCAGACGAAGATTAGACCTGCGATTATCGAGGGAATCAGTATTTGTATGGTCAACCAAGAGGCCAGGGGGCGCATCGAGGATTTCCTTGTGCATCAATATGGTATTAAGCCGACCTGTGGGTGTGCGGATGACACGGGCGGCGTAAAGATTGTCATCCCTTCCAGAGCATAGCCAATCGAAGGAGTTCAGCCGATAGAAGTCAGGAGGGTCAACAATAGTGAATTTGCCTTCCGTGAGGCGGATTCTGCGGAAGGGGTAGCCGTAACGGAGAAGGCGATAGGTGAGCAGGGGCCAGGTGAAAATATGGTCGAGCCAGTTGGGAACGTTAATTGTTAAGCGAAGTTTCATAGTTCTCTCCTCCGTAAAAATTTTTTATTTTGTATTTTCTATTTTTTATTTGTTTGCCCTGCCGCAAAGCGGCAGGCAAACCTTAAATATTGCGCCGCCGTGCCGGCGGCGGCTAAACCACGCCTTCGGCGAGTAAACACCCAAAGAAGGACCACATAGTTCCTCTATATATGGCGCGAACTTGCGCGATATTGACGAAAACTAAGGTATTTCCTGATGGTAAAAAGGGGTGCAAAAAGTGCTTAAGTGCTTATGGGGAAAGGGGTAAAAAAAAATTTGAAAAAGTAGGTTTCTAAGGGTTTTCGACTTGCGCGCTTTTGCCCAACAAGCGCTTTATACAACTGTATAAAACAAGCGCTTTATACAAATGTTTGAAACATAGCTGTCGGTCAGTATTTCGGCAAATGCGGTTTGATATAGGCCCCAGATAACGACCCTACTTCGCCGAAAACGGCTACGCAGGGTAAACGTTCTGGGGTCTTCGCTATGCTACGGACGCTGGGGTCTACCCCCTGCTGATTCGAAATCGAATCCCCAGAAAGGGACTACGCTTCGCTACGCAAGACGCCCTCTGGAATCCCGATGGTTCGGGATTCCGAGGACCAAAGTCCCGGAAATCCTTTGGATTTCACGGGGCTGGGGGTCTACGCTTCGCTACGACGCTACGCTACGAGGGGACAAGTGTCGCATTTAGGGGTGGGTTTGCAGAAGTCCTTGCCGAGGCGGACGAGAAGCGCGTGATATTCGTTGAAGAGTTGAATATCGGCGGGCAGATGCGACTCGAAGAGGTCTTTTATCTCGTCGTAGTCGGCGCCTTCGTCGATGAGGTGATGGCGGGAGCAGATACGGGCGGTGTAGGCATCGATGACGAATACGGGGCGATTGAGAGCGTAAAGGAGGATTGAGTCGGCGGTTTCGGGGCCAATGCCTTTTACAGAGAGTAATTCGCTGCGAAGCTGGTCGGTGGGGACGCTTTCCAAACGGGAGAGTTGCAGGTTGTAATTGTCGGCGAACCAGTTGAGGAAGTTTTTCAGGCGCTTTGCCTTTATGTTGTAGTAGCCAGCGGGACGAATGAGGTCAGCGAGGTTTTTTATGTCGAGCCGGTGAAGTCGGTCGGAGGTAAGCACATTGGCCTTTTTGAGGTTGGTGATTGCCTTTTCGACGTTGGCCCAGTTAGTGTTCTGAGTAAGGATAGCGCCGATGATGATTTCGAACTGGGTTTCGCCCGGCCACCAGTGCTGCGGGCCGAATCGAGCGAAGAGCAGGTTATAAATATCGTTTAATTGTTCGGACAACATCAATGGAATTATAACAAGTCTTGCGTAGTGCGTCGTGCGTATTGCGAAGAAACTGTCAGAATAGCGAGGAGGGGGTTAAGCGCCGAAGGTTTCGCGTTCGACGCTGCCCAGGTAGAAACGGCCATCGCGTCGCATAAAGGTAGCGACGGCTTCGAGCTGGCTGTCGATGAATGATGTGTCGTTGCCGACGACGGAGATGCCGAGGGTGGCGATTTCCTTGCTGTCGTTGTGGTCAACTTCGGAAATGGAGATATTGAATCTACTTTGCAGCCGGCCAATTACGGATTTTACGATGCTGCGTTTCTCTTTAAGCGAGCCGATACCCTGCAAGTGCAGATTGGCTGTCATCACGCCGATTATCATACGCGGTCGTCCTTGGTCCGTCGCTGTTCCGCGCCCGTGCCGTGAATGGTCCGGCTACTTCTTCAGATGCAACTCAGCGGCTTTGCGCTTGATTTCGGAGGGGGTTTTATCGAGCTGATTTGCGATTTCCCAGGTCGCCGTTGCCTTGTAAATCCTGCGCAGCAGCTTGAGCTGTCTGGGGGTCCAGGAGGATTTTTTCCTTCTGTGGATGTGCAGCCGGCGAAGTTGTCGCTGCACCGAGATGAGCGAGCGTTTCAGTTTCACCGCAAGCACTACTGCGCTTTTGGCTGGATACTCCTTTTTCAGAAGCGCAACTTCCTGCTTCGTGTACGTTCCCTGCTTATATGGTCTCTTCACGATTTCATTGCCCTGCCAATACTTGTCCGCCTTCGGCGGGACCTCGCCTACCGGCGGGTCCTCCTTCGGCGGAACGGTTTCTCATACAGGTTCTGCCCCACCCAACGCTGGGCGGGACTTAATTCACGTTATCAATTATCAACTTATCTTCCGCAAAAGCGACTAAACACCCGGATGTTGATATTTATTATAATCTACCGCTAAGTCAATCGGCCTGCAACAAAAAAATTTTCACGAAAACAAGATAAAAAACAGGTTCAGCCCCTCGACTTTGCTCGGGACAGGCGTTTAGCGGATAGCGTTTAGAAATTAATCCGGCGGGATGCAATAAAATGTGCGTCAAATTCGTCTATTTACAATTGCCCGAATCCGTAACTATAGTATCATGTATAGGCCCTATAATGAGATATTACAGGAGGCAAGGCAATGAAATGGACGATCGATTATCTGGAAAAAGACAAAATTGTGTGTGTGAAGACGTCCGGCCTTATGGACTGGGACCAGCACAAGAAGTTTTGCGAAGAGGTGTTTCCTTTCGCAATCAGGCACGGCTCACACAAGGTTTTTATTGACTTTCGCGATATGGTGCCCAAGTTTACCGTATTGCAGATAGATGACCTGCCCAAGCTGTTAAAGGAAGTTGGGGTGGGACCTGAATTCAGGATAGCCGGCTTATATGACGAGTCTTCGCCCCACAGCAGCGAGTTCACGTTCTTCAAGAACGCGTCATTCCTCGAGTCAATTAAAGTCCAGTACTTCACCGAAAAGGACGAGGCAATCGCCTGGCTGAAACTGACGCAGTAGTCCTCCGGCCCTTGACTGAGCCGCGTTAACTAATCCCGGCGCACCGGGCGGCTCTCCTAGAGAATCGAAAAATCCTCTACGCTTCTGCAAACATCTTACCGCCGATTCGTTCCACCAGCGCTACCGTCCGCGATTCAAATATGAGCATTTGCGACACCCAAATTAGGCAGATTGCTTATAGACATTTCTTGCGCGGATGGGCGACAATGTAAGCAATCAGGTGCTGATAAACAGCACGAGTTTTAAGGAGATAAAAAATGAAAAAGCTGACAGTGCTAATAATGATTCTGGGCCTGACCGCCGGGGCACAGGCGGGAATAGGACTTCCGTTCAATGATAATCCCGCCACCGATAATGTCCTTTTGACGGCGTCCTCTGGCATAGTGATTGGCATACAATCTGATGATGGCTTGGTTTGTATTGTGTACCTGGAGCCGACCGACGGCGTGGGGCAACGGGCTGTTCCAGTCCGGGGCGATACCATTGACCTATTCCCCGACGTGATGACTATTGCATCGCTCGGCTTTGTCGGCCTGCTGCTCCGCCGCCGCTCGTCTCGGCCCAACTCAGTGCTGAGCTGGGAGCCGCTCGCCTCGGCGTAGCCGGGAAAGAACGCATAAATCATACGACCGGCTTTAGCCCATCATACAAAAATTTGATACCGCCAACGACAAGAGCCGAGTTGGTTGATACTTATACCAAAACGGCTCAAATTTCTTAACTTTCCCCCCAAATCTGCTATCATTGCCTTATTCAGGAGACAATTTATGAGCCAAATATACAACATCTACTGCGACGAAAGCTGCCACCTCGAACACGACCGCACAGGCGTGATGGTTCTCGGAGCGGTTTCTTGCCCGCTGGAGCAAACCCCAAACATTGCCAACAAGATACGTAAGCTTAAACAACAACATAACTTTCAAAGCAGCTTTGAAACAAAGTGGGTGAAGGTCTCTCCAGCTAAGGTGTCATTCTACTCTGCCCTCATTGACTACTTCTTCAAAGAAAATGACCTTTCTTTTCGCACCTTAATTGTTCCGGACAAGTCTAAACTACAACACAGTCGCTTCAGGCAGACTCACGACGATTGGTATTATAAGATGTACTTCACTTTGCTCAAGGCAATACTCGACCCTCAGTCAGAATACAGAATCTACCTCGATATCAAGGACACTCACGGCATTGTCAAGGCAACTAAACTCCAAAAAGTCATCTGCAACAGTCTATATGATTTTGACAGACACATTATAAAAAGGATACAACCAGTCGCTTCTCACGAGGTCGAACAAATCCAATTGGCCGATTTGCTCACAGGTGCGGTCGGCTATGCAAACAGGAAGCTAAGCTCAAGTGGCGCAAAAACTGCTGTGATTGAGCTGATTAGAAAGCAAAGCGGGTATTCTCTTACACAAAGCACTTTGTTAAGGGAAAAGAAGTTTAATATTTTGGTCTGGCGGGCCCAAGAGGAAATCGATGTGTAATCTGCCTGACTGGCTTCCAGATCTGCTTTTGTTCGAGGACTTCGGCGGCAATTGGCAACGCTATGAAGATGAAGTCTACGCGATATTATACAGGGATTTTATTGAGAATCAACCTAAATTTCAGGGCAAGTGGATTAGATGTAGACGTGACCTGATAAAAGGTAAAGAGGCTTCTTTTTGGCATTGCACCTCCGAAGGGCCAGACGAAAACAACAGGACGCCAGATATCAAAAGATGTGAAAGAATATGCTGGATAAAAGCAGTTATTGAACATAGTCATAGCCCCCAGGTGGATTGTTGGTTTGTCCAAAGACAAGGAGAAATTAGGTGGTTACTTTGGTTTAACGAAGAATTTCTTATTGTCCTCGGGGAACGATGCCGTAAACGGGACGGTTTTAAATATATGCAGCTGATAACTGTGTACTGTACCGAAAGGGAGCGTAGGAAGGAAAAATTAAGAAAAGAAAGAGATAACTTTATCAAAGCTAAAAACGGCTGACGCCGCCCCAAAGGACGGCGTCGGTACTCCTTCTACACATGGTAGATGAGCTAATTATATTATCGGTTTAAATCACGTCCTTGCCAAATTATTCCTCCTTTTTCCCTTTTTTCAGCGCATAAGTCCTTTATGAAAAAGAATTTGTCTTCCATAAATTATTCTTATACCTTCCCTTATGCTACATATCTACACTCGCTACACTGCTTTCTCTATTATTATACGGACTACTTTTTGAGATTGTTTCAACAACAAATTAAGATTTGCCTGTAGCCCTCGTATCCGATTATCGGTCATTTCTATCAAGTGTTCCGCTATACACTTCCGAATCCTCTTTAACAGCCAACCCTGAGTATGTCCAGACCTGCCTGTTTACTTGTTTCGTATGTCTTTTCACAATGCTACGAAACGCGCGTTTTACTTCTTTGCCGAAGTTGCTGGCGTTTAAGGGGTGATAGCCATTCTGTCCGCACCAGACGACGCCTGTTCTAAACGTTGCTCTTGACCTCGCTGACTATCTGCTTTGTCAACGGCGACTGGTTCCGCTGCGCGTCCTTGAACGCATCCGCCGATTCGGGATTGGTCTTCTTGAAAATCTCGTTGGCTAAAACAATCTCCTTCAGTGCGTTGGATTTCGCCTTTGCATCCTGCAGGAACTTCCCGATTCGCGTCGCGTATGCCCCGCCGAAAAGACCCGCTATCGCAATACCAAGATTCATAGCCGAATCCGCCACGCTCCACGCATCCGGCCTTTCGCTTGCCTGTTTTATCGCCGTCGTTGCTAATTGCCGGTTCGACTCGGACAGCACGTCTTCGGCCGTATCGGCCTTTGGATACTCATCCGGCAGTCCGCAATACGCCACAAATGCCCTGCTCTGCGTCTCCGAAAGTTTCGTCAGTTCCTGCAATTTCGCCGACGTCTGCTCGGCTTGTGCCTCCTGTGCCGCTATCGCCGCCGTCTGATTATGCACCCAGGCATTCTGCTTCTGCGTCTCATTCGGCGCAAAACGAATACTCTCACACCCTGCACAAAACAACATTCCTACCGCTACTACTACCCCTGCCTTCTTCATAATTCACCTCCAGAAATTGAATTTGACTTTCATATCCCGCCTCATTCTCGTCTTTCGTTAATCGGCTGCGCGACTCGTTTCGGTTGTGTAAGACGTAGGACGTTTGACGATACGAGCGGCGCAACCGCAACCGATTTACGTTTTTATGGTGTTTCCTTCTCGAGCTCCTTCAATCTGAACTCGTACGAAACCACCTTCTCCTGAAGGGTTTCCACCTTTTCCGCTGACTGCTTCTGGCTTTCCAATAAGCTCGTTACGTCCCGCTGCAATAAATCCAATTGTCTTTGCAGGTTCATCCAGCTTCCCACAATCAAACTTGCCAAAAACGCCAACTGCACTAACACCGACAGATTGACCGTCTTATTCAGCCGCCACGTCTTGCCATTTTGTCTGGTCATCTTTCGTCCCTCATTCAGTTACGGCTTCGTATAGAAGACATTCTTGTCCCCGACCCTGTGCATCACGATATAAGTCCCCTCCGACAACTGGCCCTGGAGCGAAAAATGCTCCGCCAGGTTCGTCGCCTTCAGCTCTCCGCCGATTTCAACGGGCGTTTGCCCCGCCGCGAGTATCTCGACCATTCGAACCGTATAGACGTTGTATGAGTAATGTTGCTTGACCTTCGCGGTGAACACAGCCGGCCCGCCGCCCGCGGACTCCACCCGCGCCACCTCGCGCTGCCCCGCCTCATTTATCAAACCCAGCGCCGAACCCCGAATTCCCTGCCCAGCCATCGTTCACTCCTTACACAGCCGCCATTCTGCTCCTGACTACTTTCAACTGTGTCGTCTGCTTCGCAAAATCAATCCGCACACGCTCAATCAGGCATACGCTGCGATTGTCGCCTGCCGTTGAGAAGATGTCCCTGCCGTCTGGATTTGTCTTCACGATGTCGCCGACCTCAAAGCCAAGACCAAGATATGGCGTTCGCACATCGAACGTCTCAATCACCGCTGCGCCCGCCTGTGCACGCCGCCTGATAAACTGATTCAGCGCATCGGTATCATCCGCCTCATCCGGACTTCCCAGCGAACCATCCTGCACGCCTGCGAATATGCTTTTGCCTGTAACCTTGCGGAACTTGAATCTGCTCGGCTCTACAATAACACGCTCGACCACCGGCGTTACCGACCCGACCGGCCCGTCAGCAACCGTGCATCTCAATCGTTCGTCGCTGACTACCGACGCCGTTATCCGAAACCGTAGCGTCCTCTGTATCGCCGCCGCCCAGACATTCATGTCCAGCCGGTCGCTGGCAAGCCATATCCCGCACTCGTCCAGCAGATTGTCGAACGCATATAGATACTGCCACCAGGTCTCGCCGGCGTCGTATGAGACCTCCAGAAAGTACCCAAGTGACCTTCCCTGCAAATCGCACGATAACGCCGGCCAGAATCTTCTGTGCCGATGAACATATTTGTCGCCGGCGAAAACGAGCGAAAAATCATACGCAGGCCCCCGACCGAACGGCTCGCCTGTATAATCCCCCACCTCGTTCAGACACCACTTGCGAAATACATCCTTGACCTTGTAAAAATCCGGATTCGTCGATGGCGAAAACTTGTCGTAATCATCGCTCTCGTCCTCAGGACGCCAGCCCTTCGCCAACTCTAACGTCACCTCGAAAATCTTGTAGTCACCCTGTCCCGTCCAGCGATGCGTTACAGGCGAGCATTGACTGCCCGTCGCCTTCCAGATATTCGTCTTCGACACACTCATACACTCGCCGGCCATTTGCAGATTAAGCTCAACCGACTTACCAACACCCTTTCGATAAAACACAATCGCCTGTCTCGGCCCGCCTTCGCACAACCGCGGCACAAACTTGAACTCCAGCCCCGCCTGCTCACAGCAACGTCCAAGCGCATCTAACAGATTTAACCTCGTCACATCGAGGTCCCGCACCGCCTCACCCGCGGCAATCGCTCGCAGACGCTGCTCATCAGGCAAAGCCAGCTCGCCCGCCGGCACATACTCGCAAAGCAGATACAAAATCACATCCGCACAATCCCACAGCTTCGCCCCTGATGCGTTCGCTGCAAACAACCGAATCCTGCTTCCCTCGTGCTCAATCAACTCTGCCGTTGCATTCGGCTGACCTCCCTCATTGAAAACTGTCTCTGCCCCTTCAATAAAAACCGTTCGCCCATCAATATCGCAAATCTGCCGTCCAAACACCGTAATCCGCTCAAGCGTCGCACTAATATCACGCGCTATGACTTCGATATTCTCGCCATCCGGCCCAAGCGTCGTCTCAATCCCCTCCACCTGCCCGGTAAATATCACAACTCCGTCCGCCCCTCCCGCAGGATAAAGAATGTTGTATATCCATCTGATACTGACGAGTTTGCCGATTCCAATCTCGCCTTCAATCTCCTCGACAGCCAACCTGCAACGCTCTGAATCCCCAGCCGGATTATACGTCATCCGAGCCATCCCAAAATCCGGCTTGCCCGCCTGGTCTATCTCCACGACCTCAAGATACGGGCGCAATCGCCCATCGATAAACACATACGCCGCACCCGCAGGTATCGCAAGCTCACTTTTCTCCGGCTGAAATAAATCAATCCTGTTTGTCATCATCCGCCTACAATCTTTCTACGCCTACAATCCCAATTGCTTCCACGCCAGCCCCCGAAACCTCAACCGAAACCTGTCGCATCGACTCTCGTTCGTTGCCAGTTGCGTCCGCAACCCTTATCGCAAACAGATACCGTCCCTGCTCAAGCTGGTCGCTTTGATACCGGTAAAACCTCCGCCCTTTATACGCCAGCTTCGTCACGGGATTCTGATAATCGACCTCGCCTGTCCCCTCATCGCAGTAAACTTTCAATTCCTTCGGGCAGCTTTCCTGCTCTATCGGGCAATAATGCCAGACAAGCTCAACCTTGCCATCCCTTATCTGCCTTGCCGCCGGTGAAAAGATGTCGTTAGGTCTCGCCGCTTCCAGGTCTCCTGATGCGTCAATTGATACCCTCACCGCCGCCCGCAATGTCCGCTCAATCTGCCCGCAGCGATTCGCACTCCGCACAACATAAAAATACACCTGCCCCGGCTCGTGCGACAGATACCTCGGCAGACCAATCTCGCCTGCATCCGGGCCCGCGACGGCCAGTATGTCGTCAAAATCAACCGTCACCATATTCCCGCCGCGATACACTATCCTACAGCCGTTGATTCTCGCCCAAAACCACCCAAGCGATACCGCCGTCCCAAGCTTAAAACCATTGGCGGTCTGACCCGCAAACAACACCTCTTTCAGCCACGCCGGCTCCATCAGCTCACCGTCCTCGTCATGCTCGACTCATCCTCGCTCGGCGTATGCGTCAGTATCACCGTCTGCCCGTTGTCGTCGTAATACTGAATCACTCCGGTGAGCTTATTCTGCACCGCCTTGTTCAGCAGCATCTTCGCTGCCTTATCCAGCCCGATGCCCGTCAACTCACCCTTCACCGCCGCTGACCAGCCGGTTCCTTCCTGAATTATTGTGCCCTGCTTTGTCGAATAACGGCAATTTGAGATTACGATATCCCCCGCGGATTGATATAAATCGTAAGGACCATTACCCGGAGTTCCTGCCGACACGGCTTTCAAGCTGCAATTATTCAGAACTGCGACTGAGCTGCCATCATAGAGCACAAGACCATACACGCCGCCCGTATGGCTTGCTCCGGCAGAGGTCTCAAAAATGCAATTGTCGAATACTGCACGATTGCCAGCAGATAATTTCAAAGCTGCTAATTCTGCACTACTGACATCGCTTCGCTCGGCCTTAAATATGCAACTTTGATAAGTTCCCTGTCCAGCGCCCCAAATCCCTCTGCAAGGCACGGTTGTTCCATACGTCCCAAGTCCGTGAAAGATGCAATTCGTTGCGATTATCTGTTCCGTTGAGCTCAGATTGCCCCCGTCGTATTTACCCCGAATCCGACAATTGTTTAACCATAGATACTTTGTCCCGTACCCGTATATCCCGTCATAACCGCCGTAGATGTCACAACCATCGATGACGACGTTCTGCTTGTTCATACAATCCACACCCTTGGGGTCTGTCCCTGCCAATCCTTCCGCTGCAAGATTGCGCAGACAACAGTCGTTGCCGACTGACACGGCAGTGCCCGACGCGGGAACAATCTTCGACTTAGTACGGTGTATGCCGACAAGCGTAATCGCCTTTGTCCCCAGGTTAACATTCTCCGCATAATCACCCGGCCAAATGATAATAACGTCGCCGGATTGAGCAGCGTTCACCGCCGCTCCTATCGTCAGCTTCGCATCGTTGGTTAAATTCACCGGATACTGCCCCGCGTGCCCGCTGTTGCCGTCGTTGCCGCTTTTCGCCACGTGCCAAACCCTGCTCGAATCATTCAAGTAAATCATCTTTCATCCCACAATTTTGCATTTTGATTTTTGATATTTGATTTGACTATGTTTCTTCCGTCCACGTCCCGTGCTTCGCCGCCGTCGCCCAGTCGCCGTTGGAATCGCTGACTAATTTCAGGCAAGCCCCAATTGCGCCCGTCCACTTGTACTTGTCCGCCGTCTGCCCGCTGTCGTCCCTGATTGCCTTCGTCCCTGGGTCGATGCGCAACTGCTGTGCCGCCTGAACGGCAAAACTGAATACCGTCCCCGCTGGCGCCGATGCAGGCAATATCAACGTCACCGCACCTGTCGCTCCAAAATTTGTGTGGACGCTTCCCGACTCCCACACGGCAAGTGTATCGTTGCTCGTGTGCGCCTCGATATTCGTCCTCACCCCGCCGGCCCCATAAGGCGATACATTGTGCCCCACCCGACAGTCCGTTATCGACGTTATGTCCCCATCCGAAGTCGTAACAGTCGCCAGCCGAATATGCGGCGCGGTCGCCATATCAGGAAAACCATTGTATTCGTTAGTAACAAGCGTCCCGCTGGCCGTCAGATATAAGTAGACATTCGCCTTGTCATCCGCCAACGTGTTGCCCGACGACCCCGCATAACTAACTTGCTGCGTCCCCGCCCAGAACTTCCCCGGCTTCACTCCGATATCCAGCCCGCCTTCATCATATACACGCAGGTCATTAGCACGTCTTGTCGCCAATAAAAGCCGATACAACAATTTCCTGAAGTGTAGATAATAAGGCGACTGACCTGTCGCTATATACTCCACTCCAGTCTCGCCGTCCGCCTGCAAATTCAACAACTCATTGTCATTTGGATAAACCTCGCTCATAATTTTCCCCCAATCTTGTCATTCCTGCGAAAGCAGGAATCCAGGTTTTTATTCAAGTACCCCAAGCACCATCTCATTCGTTTCTTCATTAAAAGACAAAACCTTTAGTCCTTCCGCCGGCCTCGCCGCCGATATCACCGTCATTTCCTCCGTCTCGCTCGCCGCACTCTCATTGCCCGCCTCATCGATGACCTTAATCCCAAATCTGTACACGCCCGCCTCCAAAGCCGGACTCACCCATTCGATAACATCCGCGTCAACTCCGAACTCACCTAATGCAAACCTGCCTCTGCTAAATCCTACCCCAGCCGCCCACTCATACCCAAAATCCCCTTCCCCGAATCTGGCTAATCCTAAGCCCGCCTTATCCTGCCAGCACCCCCACACAGGTCCCTCGCCTATCAGATGCTCGTAGTCAACCTCGCCGCTTCCTCCGTCAAAGTAAACCTCAAAACTCGCACCCGCCGCCAAACGCTGACTCCGCAACAAGCTCAATTTAACCCGGCCACTGTCCCCATCGCCCTGCTTTAACTCATCGCCAAAATCAACGCCCGCCTCTCCTGGCTCAACAGCGAAAACCTCTACCCGAACCGCCCGCTCAAAACTACTCGGCGCCTGCACCACTATTTGTCGCTGCTCGCAGTCAACCGTTGCCCCACCATACCTGCCATTGACATACACCTGATGGAGCTTATCAACCCACGCCGAGCGCCACCTCACTAAGCAAACCCTCGGCCCAGCAACAACTCCGCCGTCCGCCCACACCCCCATCGGCAGCTCAAAAACCCTTACACTATCTATCCCGCTGCTTACAAGTCCCATCACTACACCATCAACTGCGTATAGATTATCTCGTAGTCAGCAACGATGCCGCTTCCGCTGACCCGCTCGTTCTTCACGCTCACTGAATCAATCCGCAGATTCTCGAATGTCTCGCCCTGCATAGTCACCAGCGTATGCGTGCCCCCATCCATCAAGGCCGATATCGCTCCAACTCTGCTGTTCAGCTCTGTCTTGCTTCTGGTCCTAAACTCGCCTGTTTGACGAACCTTCCGCTCGCGTCCGCCCAAATCGATACTCACCACGCCGTCAAGCCCCACAACCGCCCTCTCTATATGCTCACGGGTTAAACTCCCAACCTCGATTTGCGACTCTCCATCAACGAACATCACTATCCCATCCAAACTCGCACTCATAGTCCAACCAGCAATAATCAATTATCAATAATCAGTCTCTTACCAGCCGTCCGCATCCGCCAAACCGAATTGAATCAACTACCCCGTCGCCGTCCCCATCCAAAGCGACCCGGCAGCGTTCCATCCCCTTCGCAAACAACTGCTCGTAATGAAGCCCCTTGTTCCACAAATCCTCACCACCTGCACTGCTCGCCAGCATCTTGTATGCTGATGCTATCACTCCCATGGCGCACACCTGCCGAATCGCCCCCGAGTCCAGAATATCCTCCGCCGAAAAATCGCTGATTACCTGCCCTGGTTTAATCCAGAGATACTCCGTCAGCCGCAAGCTCACCTCCGCCGTCTGTGGCCGCAGCGTGCTTATCCGATAAGAAATGTCACTGCCCGCCTGTGGTGAGCTTGTCAAATCCACCGGCGGAGCTATCGGGTCCGCCTCTGAGTCCGCCCGCAGAACCGAAACGCAAAGCTGCGTCGCCGAGTCCACCGCCACAATCTCGTATGCGCCCTCGAGCAATCCATCCGCCGACCGCAGGTAGATTACCCCGCCCGGCTCAACCTGCCCCGCCTCGAAATCAGCGCCGCTTGCCGTAAATGTCGTCCCCGCAAGCTCGCCGCCCGACCCCGCCGCCAAAACCTGATTCGTCGGATGAAGCTCGCCAAACAACGCCGGCTCATACTTCAAAATATCAATATCATTGCATAACCTGACCATTGCTTCTAAACTCCCTTCTTCGCAGCGGCTGCGGATAGTCCCGACACCTCGGGACTACCCGCCATCCGCTAAACGCCCGTCTAACTCACGCTCAACCCGCGAATAACCCCGTGTGCCGCCTCGTTCTTCAACTCCACCGTGTACTCGCCAATCAGCTCGCCGCACTCATAGTCACCGCTGCTCGCCAACGGCTTGAAGTAAAAGCTTCTCCCCGCCAAAGGCAGCACCGCTATCCGCGACGAATCCAAAAGCAGCACCGTGTCCTGCGGCACCCACCGCGTCGTAACAATCCGGCAAATGCCAAAATCACTCTCGTAGATGTTGACCAGGTCGGTGAACTTCACGTCGCTGGCCGCGTAACTCCTGCTGCTCGACACAAAACTGTTAATCCGCCGCTTCTGAAACCCGCCAACGACAATCAAGTCGATATTCCCGCTGCTGCTGGCCCAGATTTGCCTCAGCACGTAGTTAATCTTCGTTTCATCCAGGTCGTTTCCCGACGGAAACCCGCTCATCCCCGTGTGAAATACGTTGGTCTCCACGTGTTGCACAATCCCCTTCATCGTCCGTCTCGCCGAATCGCTGCCCTGCGGACTGCTCGTCGGCTGACCCCCGTTGACCACCGTATTCTCCAGGTCTCGAATCATCTCTCGTAGCCGTTCCTGTTTCTGATAGTCCATCTCATCCGCCAAACCTAGTTTACCTGCCGCAATATCCGTCCCGGAAACCTCTACCGCCGCCGTGAAAATCTGCGTGTAGTTGCCGCACCGCCTGCGATTGGTAAACCTCACACCCGGTTTTTCCGCCCCTTCCAAAGCAGCATTGCCCAGAATGTTGATTACCTGATTATCCGCAAGATTCTCCGGCGTTGTGCCGCCGTAACCGCGCATCACACTTATCGTGTTGCCGTTCACCACCGTAACCAGCATCAATTCCTTGCTGCCCTCGACTTGTATCTGGTCGCCCACTTTGAACCTGCTGCCGTTGTCCACGCCGAACTGCGTGTCCGCGTCCGGGTCGGTGAACGTGTTGTCGTCTATCGCATCCTTGTTCGGCAGCAGTTCGTCCTCAAGCCACTCGTGATGCGTGCTCGTTGCCTCTCGCAAAGGGTCCCCCAGTGCATCCAAAAGAGGCGTCTCATAAGGTGAAATTATCCCGACCAAATCCGAAACATCCTCTGCCAGCTCCGGCAAAGTCGCCCCTGCCGAATATGTCGCTTTTCCCGTAAATGCCATTTTCTTTTCTCCTATCTTTCTTTGTCATTCCTGCGAAAGCAGGAATCCATTTCAATCCGCAATCAAATAACGCTTCTTCGCTTCCTCATATACTCCTGCAAATCCGCCCGGCTGCCTGTGCCCGCGGCCCTCTTCGCCGCCCTCTCAATACCAGTTCCGCCGCCTCTCTGCTCCTTGGCCGGCGATGTCCTGACTGTCGCCTCGGTGGACATCTTCTCGATGAACAGATACTGTTTCTCCCTCTTCAACTGCTCCACAACGCCGTCCAAATCCGCCTTGTCTCCGCCTGAAAGTCGCGCCTTGGCCATCAACGTCGCCGCCTCCAAATCCCTCGCCCCCGCCGCAGCCAGCCGCCTCGTCAGCTCCTGCTCCTTCCGCGTCG